>Ga0126381_100001813_pt1 | contig 22919 bp, 18 predicted proteins | sample PanSoiMetPlot_28_FD_96465 | JGI IMG/M metagenome (GOLD analysis project Ga0126381, IMG submission 96465) | Tropical forest soil microbial communities from Panama - MetaG Plot_28 | ecosystem: Environmental > Terrestrial > Soil > Tropical forest > Bulk soil | place: Panama | collected 2016-02-17 | reverse complement strand
TTGCCGCCGGTCTTGATGTGCCCCGTGACCTTCAGCGTTTTGACATCAAAGACGACAGCTTCGTCAGCGCCGCCATCGCTGATGAATCCCTTTCCGAGTTGGGGGACGAGGGCGATGCCGTGGACACGCTTTAGCTCGGCGATACTCCCGACGATTCTGCCGGTGTCCGCTTCCACAACCTTGACCTCGGTGTTGTGAGAGACGTACAGGCGCCGCGAGGAAGGATCAAAGGCGATGTAATCCCAATACTCTTTCCCGCCTGGGGCCGCGCCGAGATCATACTTGGCGATCAGACGATAGCCACCACCTGAAGGGCCGGCAAGCAGAAGAGAGCCGCACAATGCGGCGGCTCCACAAAGAGCTAGAAGAAACTTGGGAACATTCATCACCATCCTCCGAGGTAAAACGCTGGTTCAATGTGCCGCTCTCGTTTTCACGGGACTGGACTGGAAGGAGCAGCTGCCCGACGAGCCCAGAGCCAGGCAGCCGACTTGCAGCACCTATTGAGCCTGAGAACTCGTCGAATAAAGCGTTGCGTCAGACTAGAAAATGAACTTGATTGCGAATTGAATCTGCCTTTCCGGGATTGTCGTCCTCGTTAGCAGCCCTGCCCCCCCGCTCAACGTGCCATCCGATAAGAAGATGTCCGAATTGTCCGGAACGGTCGGCGGCGCAAAGTTTGGATGGTTCAGGATATTGAACATCTCTGCCCTGAATTGCACGTTGAAGTTCTCTGAAATTCTCTTAATCCGATTGTTCTTGAAAATCGAGAAGTCCAGATTCGTGATACCCGGACCGATTAGAATGTTCCGACCAGCATTGCCGCGCAAGTTGAAACATTGCAGCGTAGCCGGGTCTATGGGCCCCGGTGCCGTGGGCGGAGCGGGGTCGCAATTGGCGTTCCAAAATGTTGCATTTGGCGCCGTGGGAATTGCGAAACACTGCGTCTTTATATAGTTGTTAGGGTTCCCAGGGTTAGTGAGCGAGGAACAACCTGAGCCACCAAGTCGGTTTGGGAAGGCCCAATCATCGTTGTTCTGTGTTTCGGCCGGATCATCACCCGTTCCCCACGTCGGCGTGAACGGAACGCCGGCACTGACCGTCAGGATAAGACCAAGTTCCCATCCGTCAGTAACCCAGCGGACTGGCCCGGAAAATGACTTGCCAGTCGGAACATCCCAGGTGCCATTTACGACAAGTGTTCGGCCTACGTTGAAATCGGAGAGCCCTCGCACCAATCTCATATCGAACCAGTTGAGACTTGAGATCGAATTCCCAAAGGCGTCGCCAGCAACTGTCGCGGAACTGGTGTCGATGCTCCTGCCCCACGTGAAAGTACCCTGGAGTTGAAAACCATGGCTCATTCGTTTGGCCAACTGCAGCTCGAGAGCATTAAAGTAAGACCGCCCTTGGTAAAACATTCCGCGAATAGAACCATAGTTGTCATTGAGCCTGCTGGCACTGGGATTCCAAACATACCCCGCAGAGGTAAGAGTCGGAAGCGCCATGTCAGCGTCATCGACGCGGAAAGGTTGGTGCACGCCGCGTGAACCAACATACGCCACCATGGCCGCCACACTTGGGCTAAGCTGATACTGGAGGTTCAAATTCCACTGAGTCACGTAGTTACGCTTGGGATTTGGGTCGGTGTAGGTCTGGCGTAATTTGTTTGCAGGGAAAGGAGGCAGAACTCCGTCGAAAAACGTTCCGGCTCCCGGATTCTTGATCGAGGTGTATTGAAAAAAGGGAGAAGCCTGGGTCACAAGAAGAATAAATTGATATGGAAGCGGCAGGACGTCAAACAATCCCGCTCCGCCCCGGACGGCCATTTTGCCATTGCGAAATGGGTCCCACGCAAACCCTACCCGCGGCTCGAGATTCTTGGTCGTTGGATTACTGTTGAAGAATGGGTCGCCAAGGTGGGGCGTCGCATCGGTCAGGTTTCTCAGATTGGCCAGCTTGCCATGAATCTCCGTGAGAATAGTGGCCATTTCATAGCGCAGCCCCAGGTTCAGCGTCAGGTTTGGTCTCCACCGCCAGTCGTCCTGCAGATACCCTCCAAACACAGTTTGGCGAAGGTCACGGGGGGAAAGCGTGCTGGCGATTCCTCCTTGGAACCTTTTGGGATTATTCGTCAGAAACTGCTGCACGCCACCGAATTGCCAAATGCCATTAGGATCGGTCAGCGCCTCCGCCTGTAGCAGCATCCGCTCCACGGCCGCGCCCAACTTGATGGAATGGGTTCCGCGGCTAACAAAAGCATCGTCAAAAAACTGGTATGAATTCCAGCGGTAGAGATAAGTGGGAAGTCCACCGACGCCGCCGGGCATGAGCGCGGTGCCTGCTATTTGTACTTGGGCAGCATTTCGACCAGCGAAAGATGCTAAAGAACCGTCCGCTGCTGCAGGATTGATCGCTCTCAAGCTCTGGTTATTGTTTACGGCTTCATGGTTAAAGCCGAACCTCAGGGCATTCACTAAGGTCGGGGTAAAACTGTGGGTCTCCTCGGCAGCAACAATCTGTCTGGCGCTCAAGCTTCCGAGTTCAACGTTGTTCATGCCGTCCGGGGCAGAATACGGCGTTCGGTCGAACATGTAGGTCCCGAAAAGGCTGTCTTTGCCTGAGAATTTATGATCCCAGCGTGTGGTAACGAAGTTTTCGTTCACGACCTGCTGACCAGCGAAAGTGAACAAGGCGGTATCGCCGTTTCCCAGGATGGTTCCATTTGGTACTGGGTAGAGAGGAAGATAAGCCTTTGCCTTAAGGTCTACTCCATTCGCATCTGTGTTCGGGCCCGGCTGGAGCTGAGTCGTTGTGCAGGGATTTGACGGGTCAGCGCCGGCAGGGTTCGAACAGAGCAGACCTGTTCGAGCTGCAGCGGAGGGTACCACGTCGACTATGGCGATGCCCTTCGACTGGCGGATTCCTTCGTAATCGGCAAAAAAGAAAGTGCGGTTCTTGATGACGGGTCCGCCAATGGCCCCGCCGAATTGGTTGCGCCTGAAAGGTGCCTTCGGCTGAGTGGGGTCCTCGAAGAAATTCCGCGCATCGACCTTGCTGTTTCGTAGAAACTCGTAGGCGCTCCCGTGAAATCCATTGGTGCCCGACCGGGTGACCGCGTTGACCACTCCTCCAGAGGTCTTCCCGTATTCCGCCGAGTAGTTGCTAGTCAGGACGGAAAACTCCTGAATCGCATCCACCCCCAAATTTCCGCCGAGCACGCTGCCTGGCGCGCCATTCGCGTAATCGTTGAGGCTGACGCCATCCAATCGGTAGTTATTCTGCTGGGGCCGCGCTCCAGAAATGGTGAGCTGCTGGCCGAAGCCGCGATTACCTCTATCCGCGCCCACGGTGAAGGTTGGCTGTGTCTGAATCGTGTCCACGCCAGGCTGCAAGGCAGCCAGGTCCGTCCAGCTCCGGCCGTTCAAGGGCAGTTCGCGCACGGTACTAGCGGTGACAACGGCGCTGATGTCCGAACTGGCGAGCTGAACTGCAGGAGCTTCGGTCGTTACTTCTACCACCGTTCTGGCCGCAGACCCCACGTGCAAGGTGAGGTTGAAGACTTGCTGTGCCCCAACCGTGAGGGTAATCCCTTTGCGGGCCTCCGTCGTGAAACCCTTCGCCGAGACAGTGATCTCATATTCTCCTGGCAGTAGGTTGGGGGCGGTAAAAAAACCGTCCGCGTTAGTCATGACTGTCGTGATAACTCCTGTCGCCACGTTCGTGATGGAAACTTGAGCCTGAGGTACGAGCCTCTCTGAAGGATCTGTGATGGTGCCGGAAATCGTTCCTCCCGCAACCTGGGCCCACACGGCAATGGCAGAAAGGATTGTGAGGATTAGGGAAGCTACTAAGACGCGACCAGATAAATACACTGCGGAGAAGCTTCGAAAGGACACAGATCACCTCCCAGACACTTGGGCGGAGCCTAATGTATATCCCTCGACCCTGCCTTAACCCAAGATTAATTTCTGTTCAGGTGAATCCTTTGGATGAGTTTCGGCGGCTCGTAATGCAGGCAGAAGGATGGTGAAGGTAGAGCCCGAACCTGGCGCGCTCTGGCACGCAATCGACCCGCCTTGCGCGCGTGCAATGGCTTGTGCAATCGCCAGCCCCAGCCCCCCACTGTGCATCTCACCATTCCCAGGAGGCGCAGCGCGGTAGAAACGCTCAAAAATGAAGGGCAAATGCTCGCTCGCGATTCCTATCCCCTCATCCTCAAAGCAAATCCGTATTGCGCTTCCGTTTTGCGTAAGGTTGACACGCACTTGCGAATCAACGGGGGAATACTTGATGGCGTTGTCTAGAAAAATCAGAAACAGCTCGTGCAGGAAAGCCTCGTCTCCGACATAGGTAACCTCTTGGTTCAGGTCGCGCACGATGGAAATATTCTTCGTGCGGGCGCGTGGAGCAACCAGTGCGCAAGCCTCTTCCAGGGTTTCATTGATATAGACGGGTTCACTTTCAAGGTGCAGCTGCCCCGCGTCGGCCATCGAGAGCGTGAACAACCCCTCGACAATTCGGGTCAGTTTTTTCAATTCATCGTCGATGGCCGCCAGCGTCTTTCGGTATTCTTCTGCGGTGCGTGGCTTGGAAAGAATCAATTCCGTTTCCCCGTGAAGCACGGCGAGAGGAGTACGCAATTCGTGAGAAGCATCGGTGACGAATTGACGCAGTTGGTGAACCGCGGAATCAACGCTTTGCAAAAGTCGATTGAAGGTCTCCGCCAGACGGCCTAACTCGTCATTCCGCGAAGCGACGGGCAAGGGCGTCCAGAACCCCTGGCGATCCGTCACACGTTTCGCCATGAGCTCGGCATGGCGTGTGAGCGCTTTGACGGGCGCCAGACTCCGTCCCACGTAGAAAGCGGAGATCGCCGCAGTAAGCAGTAGACTTAGCGGAAAAAGCAGCAGGGTGATCCCTCCAAAACTGTCCAGTAAACGATTGGTCCCGAACGTGGGAATCGCAATCGCCAGGAACCTCCTCGCCGCCGCAGGCCCAAAAGGAATCAGCGCAACCCGCACCGAGTCGGAATTTCCAACAGAACCTATCCCGAACACGGCGTGTGAATCATCTAGCTTTAGACGTTTCAGGTCGATTGGACCCGTCAAGTTTCTTGAACGTTGGAGCACGTCTCCGCTGGAATCAAGGAGCTCAAAGAATTGTCCGGGAATGTCCAGGCGCTCAACATCACGGGCGTTGGGTTCCGAAGCAATGTCGGCGATAATGGGCCGTGAAGTTTCCAGCAATTGGCGGTCGAGCTGTGCCGGAATGGCGCGGGCCAGCAATCCCCAAAAGGCCAGATAAGAGGCGGCAAGGAGAACGCCGACGACGGAGCAAAAAAGCACCATCATTCGGGACCGCAGCGTTTTGCCTCTCATGTTTCCAGAGCTCCTAGCCGGTAACCGACTCCTCGAATCGTGTGAATCAGCTTCGCCGGACGGTCGTGGTCGATCTTCTGGCGCAAGCGGTTGACGTAGACCTCGACGAGATTTGTCTCGCTGTCGAATTGGCAGTCCCACACGTGTTCAACGATCTCGCTGCGCGTGACGAGTTCGGGCGCACGGAGGAGCAAGAGCTCGAGGAGCGAAAACTCCTTACTTGTAAGCGGGATCATTTCTTTTCCGCGGTTGGCGCGGCGTCGGTGGCGATCGAGTTCGAGGTCCCCATATCGAAGCCTGGCGTTGCCGGTATGGAACCCGCGGCGCACAAGCGCTCGAACCCGTGCGAGAAGTTCCGTGAGCACAAAGGGTTTTGTGAGGTAATCATCGGCTCCCGCATCGAGGCCCTCGACTTTCTGCTCAACAAGGCCCCGGGCGGTGAGCATCAGGACCGGAGCTTCAATGCCCCGCTGCCTCAGTTCACGACAGACTTCGATACCACTCATCCCGGGCAAGCGAACATCCAGGAGGATCGCGTCGTAAGTCACGTCTGTGCCTAGTTCAAGTGCTTTCTCACCAGACTCGGCCACGTCCACCGCGTAGGTATTTTCGCGCAGCGCCCGCGCGATGAAGCTCGCCACTTTACGCTCGTCTTCCACCAAGAGGATGCGCATACACCCTGATTTACTATCATGAAGAAGGCCTTTGCGCGAGTGAATAGCTGCCGCGAGTAGCGGGCTTTGCTCGCCGCCCGTCCTTCTATTTCAGGTCGTTGCGAATCACTTGCCCGCCCTTCATCACAAATTTTATGCGTCCGAGCTCGGTAATGTCCTTCAGCGGATCGCCGGAGACCGCGACGATATCGGCAAACTTTCCTTTCTCGACAGAGCCGACGAGGTCCTGCCACCCCATCATCTCCGCCGCTACCGTCGTTGCGGCCTGGATGGCCTGCGCTGCCGTCATGCCGTATTTGACCAAATAGGAGAATTCGGCGGCCTGCGTCCCGTGAGGGAACGGTCCCACGCCGGATCCAAATGAAATCTTCAAGCCCCGGGAAATCGCCAGGCGGCCGCTTTTCTCACGCATCGCTTCCAGGCTGTACTTGCCTCCAGTTGTCTTAGCATCCCGCAAGGTGTATTCCGAAAGAGAGTAGTGATAGGCCGTCAGCTCAAGATAAAGCCCCTTCTTCTTCATCAGGTCGGCAGTGCTCTCGTCCAGATCGATGGCGTGTTCGATCGTATCGGCGCCGGCTTCGACACAATTGCGCAAGCCCTCGCCCCCGAATGCGTGGCAAGCAGCTTTTTTTCCGTGGCGATGCGCCTCATCCACGATGGCATCCACTTCTTCCTTTGTGAACGTGGGGTTGCTGAACAATTCGCCTCTTGGCTCGAATTCGTAGTCGGAGGTCGAATGAAGTTTGATCCAGTCAGCGCCATAGTGGATTTGCTCTCGTACGACCTGGCGTGCGGCCCAGGGATTGTCAACGGCCTGGTAGTTTCCCGGCAGACGGACCTCCGGCGAACCCAAAATGCCTTCGCCGGTGGCCACCAGCCCCATCGTCGAAACCTGCATGCGCGGACCTTGGAAATAACCCTGATTTATAGCTCTCTTGATATCAACGTCCGCGTAGCCACCGCCGTGGCTCATCAAGTCCCGCAAGGTTGTGAATCCTGCGCGAAGATCCTTTTGTGCGTTTGCAAGCGCCAGGAGAGTGCGGTACTCGCGAGTATCATTGATGGGGCTCGCGAACGGCGGGCCTCCAGGCTTAAGCCCATCGAGACCAAACCCGAATACATGGGTATGTCCGTCGATCAACCCGGGCAGAACGGTTGCTTTGCTCAGATCGATGACCTGCGCCCCAGCAGGGATTTGCACTTGGGCGGCAGGTCCCACTGCCGAAATTTTTTCACCTTCCACAAGAACGATCTGATTTTCAAGCATCCTGCCCGACTTACTGTCAAACAAGCGGCCGGCGCGAATCAGTACGGTCGAATTCTGGGCGCTCACCGGTGACGCGATGGCGCCAAGCAGGACGATGGCCACCGTGCTGAGGGTGCAGTATTTGAACAGAACTCCATTAAAACGCGGTCTCAAGGTATCCCTCCTCTCCGCGATGCTTCGTCACTTGTTCACACCAGCCGATGGTAGGCGCACGCTTGGCTCATGCGCGCACTTCGTCGGGCGCAAAGCGCGCAGTTTCTCTCATGGCGTTTTATTGAACTTCAAAAACTAGGATTCTCGCGCTCTCCGTCCCGTGTTGTGGAACAGCCACAAAATAGCGCTTCAGCTCAGGAACCAGGAGAGAGGTCCGCCCTAGCGGTCCGGTTGGCACTTTCCCGAGCGGCTTGTAGTGATCAGGATCAGTTTGCTCGTACACATCTACATTCCCATCGGCAGAGGCGTAGAGACGGCGGCTGCCCGTATCATAAATCAGGTCGTCGACTCCCTTCGTGATCGGCAGCGCCATAAGCTCCTTGCCGGTAGTTGTAACAAACACCACGATATCCACACCGCGGCAAGCAACAAACAGACGATGATTCGCTTCATCAAGCGCCATCGCGACGTTCGTCTTGCTCTTGGTAACCGGCCAGCTGGCCACGATCTCGCGCTTGTTTCGGTCGATGACCTCCACCCGGCTCTTCGCTTTGTTATTCACGTACATTCTCGGGCTGGCCTTTTCAAGCCTCATCGCTTCGAGGGTATCGCCATCGACTTTCATGTCGGCCACTTTCTTCCCGGCGGTCGTATCCACAACGCTGATCATGGAGTAAGTTTCGTGGACGTCGCCGCCACCATTGTCGATGTAGAGGAGTTTTGTTTCCGGATCGTATCCAATCGAGTCCGCATCAAGCAGCAGCTTCACGGTCGAGAGCAAGGCATAATTTGTGCTGTCAAAAATTTTCAGCTCTCCGGCTTCCCCGTCGGTCACATACAAGTGGCCGAGATCTTCCCGGTAAAGGATCGCATGAGGTTTCTCGATGCCTCGAATCGTGTGAATCAGTTTCCCGCTCTGTACATCGAAAACAAGCACCGCCTTGTAGCCTTCCGGCGTAGCGAACAGTCGGTGGTCTTTAAGATCAATGGCAAAGTGATCAAAATTTCCCGTAATGTCCGGCGACAATTTGAGGGTTTCGAGGAGTTTCAGCGGAGTGGCGTCTTGAGCCCGCGCCCCCACTCCCAAAACGGCAAGGATCATCGTCGGGATCAGAAACCGTTTCTTCATTTTCTCTCCAGGCCAAAACATTTTGGATTTTGGTCCACTCGAATCGCAGGAGATGGTTCTGCAGTGCGGCGCGAATTTCGCCACGGAACGGCCCGTCAGAGCATAATTCATCCGCCCTCGTACCAACTTAAACCAAGATTAATTTCTGTTTAGCCGGAGCGGGATCGATGCGGTTTTGTCCTCATAAATCAAGGGACTTGGCAGGGACAGGACACCAGTCGTGTCTTCGCCGGTCCCAAACAGATGTTGACTCGACCAGCGGGCCTCCCCGAGTATGACGAGGCCAGAGAAAGAAATAGATGCCATTGTTCCGCGGACTGTTCGAGAAACTTACTTTGCAACTCAAACTGGATTCCGCAGAAGCAACTCTTTACCGGCCACCGCGATATTGGAGGATTCGATGAAATATTGGCGATTTTCCCTATTTGTGTTTTTTGTGTCATTTCCCGTCTGCGCTACTGCGCAAACCAAAGAGGCACTCAAGCTTGTCGCTACCATTCCTTTACCGGGACTCAAGGATGGCGATTTCGATCATTTCACCGCGGACATCGACGGGCATAGACTTTTTCTCACCGATGAAGAGAATGACAAGGTGGACGTGCTGGACACCGCGACGAACACGCGGATCCATACAATTGAAGAGGCAAAGGCACCCCACGCTATTTTGTATCGAAAGGATCTGAAAAAACTCTTTGTCGTCGAAGGCGACGCTTCGGCAGTCAGAGTCTATGACAGCGAGACGTATAAGCCGCTGGGCGAGATCAAAGTGTCCATCGACGCCGACTCCATCGCTTACGATCCCACGACACACTACCTGTATGTGGTGAATGGCGGGCGGGAGGCGCATACTCCTTATTCTTTGATTAGTGTCGTTGACACGAATACCTCCAGGAAACTCCGCGACATCAAAATCGATTCGAACCATGTGGAAGCCATGGTCTTGGAAAAATCCGGCCCACGGCTCTTTTGCAACATCACCGGGCAGAACGATGTCGGCGTTCTCGATCGCAACAAAGGCTCTCGTTTAGCTACTTGGCCCTTGCCGGCTGGCGATCAAAGCAATGTCGCCATGGCCTTCGACGAAGCGCATCACCGTCTCTTCGTTTCCACACGAAAGCCGGGGAAATTGATCGTTCTGAATTCCGATTCAGGGAAAGTCATCTCCGAGCTTCCCTCCGTTGGGATGGTGGATGACGCCGCTTACGACGCAAAGTCGGGACGTATCTATCTTGCCGGAGACGGCTGCGTCGACGTTTTTCAACAGCTCGACGCCGATCACTACTCCCTGCTGGGGCGAGTCGAAGGAAGCTTTCGCGCAAAAACCGGCATTCTCGTTCCCGAACTCAATCGCTACTATCTGGCCGTGCCGCATCACGAAGGCAAGAATGCCGAAGTGCGGGTGTACGATATACAGCCGTAGGAGATCCTCGGTCATGCTCAGGCGCGAGTTCGCCAAGGCCTCCCTCGGGGCCGCATCGAGTCCGTTCTTTCCCTCCGCCAATGGAGCCCCGTTACCTGCGCGGGACGAGTTCCCGCAGGTTCATGGACTGACAAACTACGTGGGGAAGTTCGTGGTCGAAACCAAGTACGAAGATGTCCCTGGGGAGGTCATTGAACTCGGGAAAAAGTCGATCCTTGATGGCTTGGGTCTTGCCCTCGCTGGTTCTCGGGCCCAAACCGGTGCCATCTGCCGCCGTTATCTTGAGCATCTTGGTGCGTGTGGCGGAAAGGCCGCCATCGTTGGGACCGGACTCAAAACTTCTCCGCGCTTTGCCGCCTGGACCAACGGCATATCGATTCACGCGGATGATTTTGACGACACGCAGCTTTCGGCAGCAAGGGATCGCGTGTACGGCCTTCTCGTGCATCCTACAGTTCCCGTACTCCCTGCCGTCCTCGCCTTAGCGGAAGGCCGAAGCATTTCCGGGAAAGAGTTCACGCTGGCGTACCACATCGGTGTCGAAGTGGAATGTAGGATCGCGGAGGCGATTTCTCCTCGCCATTACCAGGACGGGTTTCATTCCACGGGAACGTGCGGTCCGTTCGGGTCGGCTGCCGCCTGCGCCAGGCTTTTGCGATTCGACCTTTCGAAGACGCTCGATAGCTTTGGCTTGGTAGCCAGCCAATCCGGTGGGCTGCGGGAAAACTTCGGAACGATGACCAAACCCTTTCAGGCCGGTCACGCCGCGGAAAGCGGGGTGGTGTCCGCCGAGTTGGTCGCGCTCGGATGGGACGCCGCGCAACAAATCCTGGAAGCCGAGAGGGGTTTTTTCCACGCGTTTGGCGGGACGTTTGATCCTGGGGCAATTATGAATCGCTTGGGAGCACCATGGACTTTTGCTTCGCCGGGAATCTCGTTGAAGCCATATCCGTCGGGCTCTCTGACGCACCCGGCAATGACGGAATTGGCGCGGCTTATCGCGGCCAACCACATCCAAGCGGCGCAGGTCGAGAGAGTGGATGTCGGCGCCAATCACAACATGACCAGCACACTGCTTCACCACCAGCCTAAGACTGGCCTCGAAGCCAAATTCAGCATGGAATTTTGCCTGGCCATTTTGCTTCTCCGCGGGAAAGCGGGCTTGGGCGAATTTACGGATCAAATCGTACAAAGCGCGGCAGTTCAGGACATGATTCGACGAGTCAATTTTTACGTGGATCACGAAGCCGAGGAGGCTGGTTACGACAAAATGACTTCCCTGCTGAGAATTCACCTCAAGGACGGCCGGGTAATCGCCGGACGCGCTGATTTTGGAAAAGGCAGTCCCGCCGATCCCATGACCTTCGGAGAAGCTGCCGTGAAATTCCAGGGCTGTGCCGAATACGCAGAGTGGCCAAAAGCCAAGGCAGAAAGGATTATCGATTTCGTAAAAACCTTGGAAGCAGCACCAGACGTGGGCGCGTTGTCATCCTGGCTGTCGACGGAAAAAGGATAGACTGCCTTGCCGATGCGGACATTCAACATCGCGGTGATTCCCGGAGACGGCATCGGCAAGGAAGTCGTGCCCGAAGGCATGCGGGTCCTGGACGCTGCAGCGAATCAATCTGGATTCCGCTTTTCTTGGCAATGCCTGGACTGGAGCTGCGAAACCTATATCAAAGCCGGAAGAATGATGCCGTCGGATGGCATCGAGCAACTCCGGTCCTTTGACGCCATTTTCCTCGGCGCCGTTGGACACCCTGATGTACCTGACCACGTTTCCCTGTGGGGTCTACTCATCCCGATCCGCCGCAGCTTCCGGCAATATGTGAATCTGAGACCGGTGCGGCTATTTGAGGGAATCGAGAGCCCTCTCAAGCATTGGAAGCCAGGCCAAATTGAATTTTGTATTGTCCGCGAAAACAATGAAGGGGAATATTCGAACATCGGCGGCCGCCTCTATGAGGGGACCGACGAGGAAATGGCAGTGCAGCAGACGGTCTTTACGCGGCGCGGCGTCAATCGCGTGTTGCGCTACGCATTCGAATTGGCGCGCAAGCGAAACAAGCACTTGACTTCGGCAACCAAATCAAACGGCATCATTCACACCATGCCGTTCTGGGATGAATGTTTTCGTGCGATGGCCCGAGAGTACCCGGACGTCCGTAGCGACCAATTCCACATCGACATCCTGACCGCTCACTTTGTCCGCCATCCCGATTGGTTTGACGTGGTTGTGGGCTCGAATCTTTTCGGGGACATTCTCTCCGACCTCGGGCCTGCGGTCGTCGGATCGATTGGCATCGCCCCGTCAGCGAATTTGAACCCAGAGAAGGAATTCCCTTCCATGTTCGAGCCGGTTCACGGTTCCGCCCCGGACATCGCCGGAAAAGGAATCGCCAACCCGGTCGGACAGATTTGGTCTGGGGCCATGATGCTTAGACACTTGGGGGAATCAAAAGCGGCGGACGCCGTCGAAGAGGCAATCGCGGATGTCTTGGCTCGAGGAAACGTGCGGACCCCGGACGTCGGAGGTACCGCCTCCACTAAAGAATTGGGAGCCGCGATTGCTTCGCGGGTGAATCGGCAGAATTGACATCCTCCCCGTTCTCAAAAACGGAGCCTTGTGGCCTTTGGTAAGTTCTAACAGGTCCTTTCCACAATGAAATTCCATGCTCAGCCCCTCTGATCACCGCTCCAAAATCTGGTCGGTGGTGCGCGTCTCCAGCGGAAATTTCCTGGAGATGTATGACTTTATGGTCTTTGGCTACTACGCCTCCGCCATCGGCAGAGCCTTTTTCCCAGCCGGCAACGCCTTTGGGTCGTTGATGCTGTCGCTCGTGACCTTCGGCGCGGGCTTTTTGATGCGCCCCCTGGGAGCCATCATGCTGGGCGCTTATACCGACAAACATGGCCGCCGCGCTGGCCTCCTGCTGACCCTTGGGCTCATGTCGATAGGGATCTTCTCCATCGCCTGCATGCCCGGTTACGCCACAATCGGCCTGGTGGCTCCTTTGCTCGTCCTGGTCGGCAGGTTGCTCCAAGGTTTTTCCGCCGGAATGGAACTCGGCGGCGTTTCGGTCTATTTGGCAGAGATCGCGGCGCCGGGTCACAAAGGCTTTTATGTAAGTTGGCAATCCGCAAGTCAACAAGTCGCGGTCATGTTTGCGGCCCTTGTCGGTGTCCTGCTGAGCTCCATGCTTCCGCCTGAGAAAATGGCTGTTTGGGGATGGCGCGTGCCGCTGCTCCTTGGTTGCATGATTATTCCAGTCCTATTTCGGTTACGGCGATCTCTTCAAGAAACGAATGAGTTCGTAGGCCGCAAGCATCACCCCAGCACGTCAGAGATCCTGCGGTCGCTTTCGGTCAACTGGAGGATTGTTGCCAACGGCACCATGCTGGTGACGATGACCACCGTTTCTTTCTATATGATCACAGCCTATACGCCAACTTTCGGCAGCTCGGTCCTGCGTCTTGGCGACAAGGACAGCTTGATCGTCACGCTGTGTGTCGGTGCTTCCAATCTCTTCTGGCTTCCGGTGATGGGCGCTCTTTCCGATAGAGTCGGGCGGCGGCCCGTACTCCTCATTTTCACAATACTGATGCTCATCACCGCCTATCCGGTAATGTTATGGCTGGTTCGCTCGCCATCGTTTGCCCGATTGCTGGCGGTGGAACTCTGGTTGTCCTGCATTTTCGGCAGTTACAACGGAGCAATGGTGGTTTTTTTGACGGAGATCATGCCGATGAACGTGAGGACTTCCGGTTTCTCGCTTGCTTACAGCCTGGCAACCGCGGTCTTCGGCGGGTTCACGCCCGCCATCAGCACCTATCTCATTCATGTCACGGGAAACCGCGCGGTTCCTGGTTTGTGGCTTTCGTTTGCGGCGGGTTGTGGACTCGCGGCAGCACTTTTGGCCAAGCCTCAGCCCGAGTCGGTTGAGGCAACCCAGGGCCGAATCGAGGCGGAACTCCGCGCGGCGACAAAATAGTGCTATTTTCAGGTCGCCGCGGGGAGCATCGCACAACCTTTCGATCGTCGGCGCAACTCGGCGCGAGGGTTGTTCGGCTACCTTTGTTGGGAAGGAAGGAAACAGAGAGTCATGAAACAGGATAACGGTGACGGCGCGAAACAGACCCGATCGTCCTTGACCCGTCGCGGCCTCTTCGAAATCGCCGGGCTGGCCATCACGGCTGCCGCGCTTCCACCCAACTTGCCGGTCGCCAGCGCGGCTCGGCTTGACCCAGGCGCTGACCAAGAAGCAGGTTCGGTCACGGAACGCCTCAGCAGGTACATGAGCGAAGCACGCTCTCGCGCCCTGCCGGATGAGGTCGTTGAGAAAACCAAACACCATGTGCTCGACACGCTGGCCGCGATGATTTCAGGTTCCCAGTTGCCTCCCGGGCGCAAGGCACTGGAGTTCGCTCGCTCCTACGGCGGCGCGGAAGCCGCCACGGTCGTGGCATCGAATTCTCTATGCGGCCCGATCGAGGCGGCGCTGACAAACGGCGTCCTCGCTCACGCCGATGAGACCGACGATTCACACTCTCCTTCACAATCCCATCCCGGTTGCGCTGTCCTTCCCGCTGCACTGGCAGCAGGCGAGCAGTTTGGCATTAGCGGAACGCATTTTTTGCGCGCTGCCGCGCTTGGCTACGACATCGGTCCGCGCTTTACCATGACTCTGGGCGGTCAGCGCTTTGAGGCCGAGAGTCACTGGAGCACGCACAGTATTTCTCCCCTTTTTGGCGCAGCAGCAGCGGCAAGTTGCGCCGCCAGCTTGAACGCCCAGCAGATGCGCTGGATGTTGGGCTACACCGCGCATCAATCCTCCGGCCTCGGAGCATGGAATCGCGACACCGAGCATGTGCAAAAAGCGTTTCACTTTGGCGGCATGACGGCGCGCAGCGGAGTCACTTCCGCGTTACTTGTGCAGACGGGCTGGACCGGCGTCGACGACATCCTCTCTGGAAAGGATAACTTTTTTGCGGCATACAATCCCCACGCCGATCCGGCCGGGCTCGTCGACAAGCTCGGCGAGCGCTACGAAGTGACGCGCACCAACATTAAGAAATGGCCGGTGGGCTCGCCGATTCAAGCGGCGCTCGATGCCCTAGCTAATTTGCGCAAGCAGCATCCGTTTGACTCCGCCGATGTGCGGCAAGTGTCCGTGCGGCTTGCCACCGATGAAGCCGCCATCGTCAACAACCGTGAAATTCCCGACATCTGCTTGCAGCACATGGTGGCTGTAGCGCTGCTCGAAAAAACGGTCACCTTTGCCTCAGCGCATGACCAGGAGCGCTTGAAAGACCCTGCGGTTCTTCGGGAACGGGCCAAAGTGCGGCTCACTCCCGATCCTGAGTTGGAACGCCTCATGCCGTTGCGCGTGGCCCTTGTCGACATGACGCTGACCGATGGCTCTCACCTCACCGAGCGCGTCGACAACGTCCGCGGCACGCCGGAAAATCCGATGAGGCGTGACGAAGTTATCGCCAAGGCCACTGACCTCATCACGCCCGTCCTCGGCGCGACGAAATGCTCGGACCTGATCGACAGAATATTCCATCTGGAAAGTGTCAGCGTTATTCGGGAGCTTCGGCCCCTGTTGCAACGCGACTAGCAGGTTTCGTTTTTGTTGTGGGACTTGCCGGATAGAAAAGGAATTACCGTGCGCATCGTCGATATCCGTGAGACGGTCGTCCCGATCAAGTCGGACATTCGTAACGCCTACATCGACTTTAGCCAGATGACGGTGAGCGTCCTGGCGCTCGTCACCGACGCCAGCCGGGACGGTAAGCCGGTTGTCGGATATGGCTTCAATTCGAATGGCCGGTACGCGCCTAGCGGGCTATTGCGCGACCGCTTCCTTCCTCGTCTAAGGGCTGCGTCTCCCGAGTCACTGCTCGACGAGACAGGCGACAACCTCGATCCGCATCGTATATGGGCCATCGTCATGCGGAATGAAAAGCCCGGAGGCCATGGCGAGCGCTCTGTCGCCGTCGGCGTGCTGGATATGGCCGTTTGGGACGCGGTCGCAAAAATTGCTGGTATGCCTTTATATCGCCTCCTGGCCAACCGCTATCGGGGCGGACGCTTCGAAAGCAAAGTGTTCGTTTACGCCGCGGGCGGCTACTACTACCCCGACAGGAACCTCTCTGCCTTGCAGGACGAAATGCACGGCTATCTCGACCTCGGGTACTTCGCTGTGAAAATGAAAATTGGCGGTGCACCCCTCTCCGAGGATTTGCGCCGCATCGAAGCCGTGCTCAAAATCTTGAAAACTCCGGATCAGTTGGCGGTCGATGCCAACGGGCGCTTCGAGATGGACGCGGCCAGCGCCTATGCGCGGGCACTCGCTCCCTATCGTCTTCGGTGGTACGAAGAACCGGGCGATCCCTTGGATTACGAACTCCAGGCCAAGCTAGCTGACCACTATTCTGGACCGATGGCCACCGGAGAGAATCTTTTCTCCTTGCAGGACGCCCGCAATCTGATCCGTTACGCTGGCTTGCGGCCCGATCGGGATGTTCTGCAATTTGACTGTGCCCTGAGTTACGGTCTTGTCGAGTATCTGCGCATCCTCGAAATGCTAAAGGATTATGGCTGGTCTCCCGCGCGCTGCGTCCCTCATGGTGGCCACCAGATGTCGCTCAACATGGCGGCGGGTCTCGGTCTAGGCGGCAATGAATCGTATCCGGGGGTCTTCCAGCCTTTCGGCGGATTTGCGGACGGCATCCCGGTCGAAAATAGTTATGTCAGATTGCCGGATATCCCCGGTATCGGTTTCGAAGCAAAGAACGAGCTTCACCGCGTCATGAAGGCACTCGCGGAGTAGCGAGTGGTGTAGTGTCAAGGTCGCTCCAAGGTGCTCCTTCTATCTAAAAGGAGAACCACAAAAATGGGACCTGGCCAAAAAAGCCAAGAGCCGGCTCTACGCGCCCGTACTCTTCCGCGGCGTGACCTGTTTGGGTTTGCGGCCCCGGCGCTTCTGTCGTGCATTCACCGCTGGGGAGCAGTTCGGCATCAGCGGGGCTCACTTTCTTCGCGCCGTCAGGCTCAGCTATGATGTCGGACCGACGCGTGACCCTGTGCATGGGCGGTCCCGACTACCTAGGGGGCCCACACATCGCACCCTGGAGCCTGTGAGGATGCGCGTGGTTGCGTGCGGCTACCCGCGGCTGCAGGTGCATGAAGGAAAGGCACCTGGGAAAGGGACAGTGCGCCAAGCAAGCCATTGAGCAATTCTTCATGGAAAGGCTCGCGACCGGGTTAGGCCGCAAGCTCCGTTCCCTCATAGATTCGCTCTATCCGCTCCAAGTCCTCCAGCAACCGGCGACCCACACGACACAATTTCTTCCGCCGCGCCCATTCCATTCCGGCATTTCGGCACTTCCTGCATTTGTGCAGGTGCCGGGCGGCCCGCTCAAAACTTGCATCCGGATCGAGTACGATGATCTTCTTCTGTGTCATGCCGCGAAGGTGCCAGAGTGTATCAACCAGCGCAACCTGTCCCGTCGGCCAGGGAGAATGGTAGCTCGAGCGCCATTTGAGCCGAAGATTGGGGTATTTGTGGGGTTGTGTGGCGTTTTCGAGCAGGGTGTTCGATTCGCGCCTGTGGAAAAATTAGTGTCTCATTAGACACCGGCCTTTGACGGCCGGCGGATTCGCGAAAAACCGCCCGTCCTTTGACATCTGCGCCATTTGTCGCTATCATTGGTGACAAATGGCACACGAACTAAAGGCCGTGATTGGAGAATTGGGCGGGAAACACACGTTTGGTCGAACTTTGGCCAGCGAAAACGATATGCGCGAGGCCATTCGACAAGGCTTTCCTCCGCTAGCAGTAGAAGAGCTGATGCGAGCTTCCGGATTGACGCTGAAAGAACTCGCGACTGCCCTTGATTTGTCCGCCCGAAGCTTGCAGCGCCGCCGCCGTACCGGCAGACTGGCGCGTTACGAATCCGACCGGCTCTACCGGCTGGCGCGAATCGTCGCTTTAGCCGACGAATTTCTCGGTGACCATCAAACGGCCATTCGCTGGCTGAAGCGCCCGAACCGCGCCCTTGGTGGCGTTGCGCCCGTAGCGGCACTTGACACCGAATTGGGTGCTCGCCAGGTGGAAAACATTCTTGGCCGGATTGCCTACGGCGGAGTCAGTTGAACCGAGTCTATCGGGTGCTGCGAAAGAAGTACGGCCGTACTCCTTTTGACGGCGAGGGCGCTTACCGATATGGTGGGCGCTGGTCGAGCCCCGGCATACGCCTCAGCTATACATCAGAACACCAGTCCCTCGCCCTGCTGGAATATTTCGTCCACCTCGACAAGGACGATACTCCCAGCGATCTGGCCCTCGCAGTCGCCGAAGTGCCCGACGATTTGAGCCGCGAAGGGGTCGAAATCAGTCATCTGCCTGCGAATTGGCGGGTTCCCGCGGCACCGCCGGAGCTCGCCCGGATCGGCGACGAATTCGTAGCAAGGGGGAAGCACTGCCTGCTCGTGGTCCCTTCCGTCCTTGCTCCGGACGAGCACAACTGCCTCATCAACCCCGGGCATCCAGAGTTTAACCGCATGGTGACACGAGAGCCGGAGCCGCTCGCATACGATCCGCGCATGTTTGCGTCGAAACGTCGCCGGTCGAGAAGATGATGCGCAGGCAGGCTGCACGTGCAAAGAATATCCAAGACGGCCTCAAGAAAGTCGGGCAGTGGGCGGCGATGCGCCGCATGATAGATTCGAATTCCCGACTCTCTGGTTGACGGAATTTACGAGAACTTGCCGGAACCGAGACAAATGCAGCAAAAAAACAAAAAATGGCTGCAAGCCGGACAAGACAGCCGCTGAATTGATCGACTGATGCAAGTAAAGGCATTTATGGATTCACGCAAAAATAACACCTCGAATTGATGATTCGCGAAGGCCTGCTTCAGTTTGGCAAGCTCAGATTGGACTTGCTTCGGGATCCGGATTTCCGTTATCGGCGTCTTTACGGAGCGCCGATAAATCTTCACCTGTCGAACCAACCGGCAATGTGTTCAAGACGTTCAATAGGTGTCAAGGATCGCCAGAGCGCGACCGTTCGTGCGTCTGTGGCGGACTGGGAGCATCGCTGTTGGAAAGAGAACTCGCGCTTAGCCTTTCAACACTAAGCGGGAGGCAACTGCATCCACAAAAACGGCATAAAAGGCACTTCGATCAGTTTTGCCCGATGGTTGTCACGGCCGGATTCAACGAAACCGGCAGCGCCGTGCTCGACCGCACCACCGCACTCACGCGCAACTGCGTCCCGCCGGCAAGCCCCGGGGCCAGCGCCGCGGGCACTTGCACTGTTTGTCCCGAGCCGACTCCAAGCCGTCCCAGCGTAAAAACCACTTGCGACCCGCGCACGGTCACCGTATCGCTCGTGGTTCCTGCGAAGCTCGCGCCTTCCGGCAGGTTCACTACCACCTGGGTTCCATTGAGCGCGTAGCCGCTATCATTTTGCATTCGTACCCTATAGGTAATTGTGCTCCCCGCGCTGGCCCGGCTTGGCGCACTCAAGTGTGCTTCCAATCCACCTTGCGCGTTACCGTCCTGGTTGTCTCCCAGGTCCGGCTTCGTCACCGTGAATTTGTCCAGCAACGCCGACTGCCCCACCGCTGGTGGTGTCACAACATCTCCGGTCGTCGGATCCACCAGCGTGTCGGGAATGGGGTCGTTCAGCGGAACACCATGAACGTCCGTGCCAAACGGCGCCGGATTCGCCGCCGTCGCTGACGATGTCGGCAGCAGCGGCTCACTGACCTGATAGAGCGTCAGTTTGTTTCCGCGAACCAGGACGTCACCAAACGAAAACACCTTCGACTTGAATCTCGTGGTGATTTTCGGCCCGGTTCCCGCTCCCGGAAGCACCGGAAACATCTCGTTGTCAGTCAAATGCGTGTCCAGCCACGCGGCTGGTCCGTTTACAAAAGTCAGCGAAGTCTTCGGAAGCGTGAACGTGCCCGTCGCTGAATCATCCTGATCCACACCCGGGCCCTGCCCTCGCGGTTGGTTCTTGTCGCCGTCGAACTCACGGTTCCCTCCGGATCCTTCGACAATGTACAACACGCCGTCGGGCACTGTCTGCGTGACCCCGTCGAACGAAGCGTCAATGTCCACCACCGCTGGCCCAGACGGGCTCGGCGCGGCCGCCACTCCTGCTTCGGCTCGCAAGGGCAATGTCCGCTGATAGTTGTGTTCATGTCCGTTGAAGACGATGTTCACACCATGATCCTCCAGGAACTTCGCCACGCCACGCATCTGGCTATTTTTGACCGTGGCATTTCCCGACGAAAACGCCGGCTGATGGAACACCACGACTTTCCAGGTCTGCGAGCTGGAATCCAGATCGTTGATCAGCCATTCGCGCAAAATCGAAGGATAACCAGAAAACGTCGGCGGCGCTTTCGCGTAAACCGCCGAGCCATCCAATAGTCCGGCAAACACATGCGGGTTGGCTTCGATGAACGTGAAGTGCGCGTTGCCGTAGTCGAACGAGTAGTTGCTCATGTGATCGATTTGGCGCTTCGCGCCGCCGCCCGAATCCACGGTCGTCGACCCGCGATACGCTTCGATTGCCGCAGGCGACGTATACGACTTACCCGCAAAGCTGAAGAACATGCCGTTGTCGGCGACCGCGTCCCCAGTCCAGGTGAATTCCTGATCCACGCCCACAGGTCCATTCAGCGGGTAATAGTAGTTGTTGAAGTACGCCATGGCATCGCCGCCGTCTGTATTTCCCGAAAAGCGGCCCGCGTTGTCGCCGCCTAGCATGTTCACATTCACGCCCGTTGCTCCCGTGTCATGGTTCCCCACAACAATGAAGAACGGAATACTGCGGATGAACGGAGCGCCCGTTTCGTTCGAGTCCGTGTCGCTGTTCCACACCGGCATCCAGTAATCGCGATAGCTGCCTTCAGCGCCGTTTGTATAAACGTTATCGCCCGTATTTAACGCAATGTCCGGACGCGGCAAAGCCGGCGCGGCGGGAACGGACAGGTTCTCCGTGTTGTACATCAAGTGCACGATCCGCGCTTCGTAATCCGCCAGCCGCGCCGGATTTGAGTTGGGCACCGGCGGGAAAAATCCTTCGTCGCCCTGCACAAGGAACGAGAAGTCACTCTGCTTCCGTGTATGAAAAGACGCGGTGAATCCTCCAGCCGGCATGCCGGGACCCGTCACGCGATAGAAGTACGTCGTGTCGTAGGCCAGATTTTTCAACACTGCCGAATAATCCGAATGCGGACCCGGCGCCGTCGGCGGAACAGGCAACACGGGATCCGCTCCTAAGTAACTGTTCACCACGCGCGCCGACGGCGTCACCGACGCCCCATACGACGCAGTGGTCCCGAATTCTACTTTGTACGTTGCAGTATTCGGTGACTTTTCGTCCGTTTGCCACGCCACTACCATTTGGTCGCTGGGGCCGAAGGCACCTGCGTCACCCAGCTCGATGTACGGTTTATACGTTACGTTCTGTGCTCCCGCCGCGAGCGCAAGACTCATTGTTATCGCGAGACCTAACCACACACACAAACTTCCCCTCGACTGAATCTTTCTCATTTCTCCTCTCCTTTCACTTCAAGACAACCTCTTCCCTCCGTCATTTCGAGCGAAGCGAGAATCTCTCTTTCCGCAGCATCGACTCGAGGAATGCCGCCTCCTCGGCATTGGAACCACGGATAGCAATCGCATGGCCGTGCGGCTTTGCTAGGGTTTCCTCTCCTCCGCCATTTCGAGCGAAGCGGTTTTTGCCAAGAGAAATCTCTCTTTGTGAAACACAAAACTTCCCTTGTATCGGCCGCGCTTGCCATGGTCGCACGTAACCCTTCGGAATCTGGTGTGGCGCCCCAGAACTGACTCCGGCCAAGTAACTCATTGCAATGGCTGGGGTTGTTTATGTTGAAACTGCAGAACCGCTACCGTTACCTGAACGTTTCGCTGCGGTTTTCTCGAACGCCACTCGAGGCGCGGTCCCTCGAAGCATCGCGCTAAGGGAGGACCTTCTCAGGAATAAGTTACAGGCGTGTATCTCTCCGCTGAATATTCTGTGCCACCGCTCGGCAGCAACTTACGGCCAGCCCTGCCAGCTTTTGCTTACACTTGCCGCCGACCTCTTGCAGTCACACAAATTCTCCGGAGCCGGCAAACCCGGTTGCACAGCGACTGGTTTAGGTTGGCTGCGTGAAAAACAGCGCCGCAGCGTTGGCATAGGATAGAGCGGTCCCAATTAGCGTTCTCTCGCGGGAACGTGGTGTGATTCTGCTGTTTTGTCGCCTCCGTTGACCCTTTTCGCGTTGTTGTCTGCCGCCACGTTCTTACTGTTGCTGGTTCTCTTCTGGAGACACAATCGGTCCGTCTACAAGCGTCGGTACTCCGAGTGGGGAACGCTCGTTCCTCGGCCGACGCTATAGCACTTTAACAGAGCAGGAATCGGATCTCACGCAAAGATGACCAGCAGGGCGCTGACCTACGCGCGTGTCCGACGAATTGACGAAAGGCATCGTGGGCGATACAAGATGACGGATTTTCTCGAAGGCCTGTCAGGGTGACGCCGGAACAAAGCCGTTGCAGACGCGAGCGATATAGACCAAATCGGTGACGCAATGGTAACACGACAGGCACAAAAAGGGCCCCCAGTGGGGAAGCCGTAACCACACGAATGCTTGAACATCAAAGCAAGTAGAGTGTGGGTCCGCAATGGACTTCCTAGAGCACACCGTACGCCGCGACCAGCATCGCATCTACGCCCGGGAGTATCCAGGCGTCGAACCGACCATCGTCCTAATGCACGGTTTCCCCGATAACCTGCACCTGTATGACCGTCTTGTCCCGCACCTTTCATCGCGGCGCGTCGTCACTTTTGATTTTCTCGGT
>Ga0126381_100001812_pt1 | contig 22923 bp, 42 predicted proteins | sample PanSoiMetPlot_28_FD_96465 | JGI IMG/M metagenome (GOLD analysis project Ga0126381, IMG submission 96465) | Tropical forest soil microbial communities from Panama - MetaG Plot_28 | ecosystem: Environmental > Terrestrial > Soil > Tropical forest > Bulk soil | place: Panama | collected 2016-02-17 | reverse complement strand
TTGTCTTCCGGTTCGTGAACTTGGATCACGAGCTGCGGATCGACGAGGTAAACGTAAATTTGCCAGAGCAGCTCATCGAGCGCTCGGGTGTGGCGGATGATTTCAGGTTTTTGGTTCGTGGGCATGACCGCGCGCTTTCATCGCTGCTTCGAGCATTTTGCGTGCGATCTCTTCGCATGCCCAATGCGGGAGCGTGTCGGTGCGCTTGTCGTTCCAGAGCACGCTGGCGGCGGCTTGGACCATCGTGGGCGTGATCTGGTCGTTCATGCGGCTGGGTCTTTCGGGACGGATCGCAGGTTGGGCTTTTTGCGGTCGACCAGGAACTGAGCGAAAGTTTTCGCGCTGTCGGAAGCGTTGGCGATCGAGAGCACGCCGATGATGAGCACGACGAAGCCGATTGCTGCACCGGCGATGATGCCGAAGCCTGCGAGGAGGACGGCGACGCCGATCGTCGCGAGCACGGTGACGGGCAAGCCAACTGCGATGAACACGAGCGCGGAGATCACCCGCAGCAGCGTTTGCGCGGCTCTGAGCATTTTTGGATACCGGTTTTCGGGGGCGCGGTTTTGAATTGCAGGCGCAGTTTCTAAATCTGGCGAAAAACTGCCTTCCATGTGGACACCATGTCAAGCTAAATCTCGATGTGGGGTTTTCCCACGATGGGCTGGATGCGGACGACATCGAAGCCGAACATGCGCAGATAGCGGATCACTTCGCTGGCGCGGCTGACGTGGTATTCGACATCGTTGGGGGCCATGGGGCGGAAGTTTGCCGCCTCCCACATGGCGTGGGCGAGCGCGATCTCGGCTGAGTCGGCGAGACGCTCAGTGGTCATGATCGTGCTCGAACTGATGCAGCCGTCCGTGATCGAGCTGCTCGGTGTGGACATTGGGCACGGCCGAATGGACGACCTTCACAAACTCGCGGCGATCGTGATCGGTTGCGAAGTACAGCACGACGGCATGCTCGCGGTCGGTCAGCAGCGGCGTGCCGCAGAGCCTGCAGGTTTTCACGGTGCTGGTTTTCTTGGCCATCGTTTCCTCCGTTTGGTTGGCGGCTTGCGCTTGGTTGGCGACGACGCATAGCCGAGCTTGAACGCGAGCACGTCGAGCGTTCGCCGAAACGTCCATGCCCAAAATCGCGTTTCACGTTCGTCGTTGGCCGAGACACCGAAGCGCTGGTGCGCGGCGCGATTGATCGGGATGCCTTCGCCGAGCACATCGCACATCAGCTCAAGCGCGTCGATGCCGAGGAAGTGTGCGACCGCTTTATCGGCCGATTGCAAACGCCGCATCGCGAGCCGCTGCTCATCCGTGGTGCCTCCGTTGTGACCAGCGAAGTTCGTGAAGCTGCGAGCTGGATCGAGCGACGTGACACGACCGCTGCAGGCGATTGTGTGCAGCGTTTGGTAATCACGGCCAGCGAGGTACTGAGCTTTGTCGATCTGTCGCCGCGCGCGCATGTGGCCGAGTGGATCGTTCTTGAGCGACTGGATGACCGTGATGCGCGGCACCGGTGGCGGCGTCCAGCCTGGTTCGCCGCGCGCAGTTGATCCGTCTCTGTGTCGGAAAGGCTCGAGCCGAGCTTCGACATCGATCGTGCCATCGTCGCGTCGACGACCGGCTTGCGCATACGGATCGTCGATGTCGACTGCAGCCACGTGCGCGTGCGCAGGCAAATCGGTTTTGCGGTAGTAGTGCAGCCGATCGTGTGAGCTGCGCGCCATGGGTTTTCTCATACGAATGGCCGACCACGATCATCGTAGCGGATGATCGGATAGCCGGATTTTGGATCGATCTCCACATGCTCGTTGAGCCACAGGATCACATGCTCATCGGACATCGTGCGATCGACACGGCGAAGCTCAAGCCAGTGTTTGCTGACACGATAGGCGCGCGGTTCGATGCCAGCTTTGCGCAGCATGTCATCCGGCACGATGCAGCCCTTGATCGATCCTGGTGGTTCGCCCCAATCCTCTGGCCACAGACAGTCGCCTTGGCCGATCCGCAAAAACCTACGCGCCTGTGTTTCACCGAACGAAAGCCAATGGCGCAGGATGTATTCGACATCCGGTTTCTTGGTCGAACCATTGCCGTTGGGCTTTGGCGCGGGCGCGCGACTCTCGTGGGCTCGTGCGATCGGCTTGTCGAAATAGGCGAGCGTGCTGATCGTCGGATTGCGTTCGAGGACTTCACGGACGACCGCGATGCAGATCGCCGGATCGTAGCCTTGCGTGATCCAGGTCTCGGCCCTGCCGGTGTCGGGCAGACCGCCGTTCGGATTGTTGCCGAGGTCGCGGAAGGCATCAACGATCGCCATGCGCAATTTTGTGCCCGCGTCGGCATGCCGAGTCAGAGGGTGGGGACTCTCAGTAAGAAGAAGGTTAGGTAAGGAGGCATCGCTTCGGCATGCGTTCGGCATAGATTCCGGCATAGATTCCGGCATCTGTTCGGCATCTGTTCGGCATGCATTCGGCATACCGTTCGGCAATGCCGCGGCATCATCCGGTTCGTGTGTTATCAATAATTTAGCCGTTTTTTCGGCTAACTTTTCTTTCAGCCAGCGCTTGTCGGCTTTTTGCTTTTGAAGCGCCGACATATCACTTTTCCAAGATAGCAATGTACAAAGCTTTTTCTGAGTCAAAATCGACGCGCCATTCTCGCCCTCGACAACGGTGAAAAACGGGCCCAGCGTTCGCCATATACTTTTGAACTGCGAACCGTGGCACCCCAGGATGCGCGCTAAAACTTTTGGATCATTCGGCAGATAGCCACCACACCTCCACATCTCCATGAGCAGAAGGAGATAAGCCCCATGCTCCTCAAGCCTTAACCGTTTCGTATCGGCAAGATACGCATCCGTGAAAAGCGGCATGACATTGCGTGGGGCCATGGCTCAATACCTCTTCACCGCATTGTCCACGGCTGAATATTTTGGATCGCAGAACAGATCGATCGCCTTTGCCGGGCCGAGCCGATTCTTCGCAACGATCAGCTTCATCACGTAGCGCATTTGTTCCAAGCGCTCGCTAGCCTCCTGGTCACCATCCTTGATGCGGCGCTCCAGGTAGTACGCTGGTCGATACAAAAGCTCGACAACATCAGCGTGCTCCTCGATGTTGCCTGAATCACGCAAATCGCTAAGCACTGGCACCTTGTCGTCTCGATGCTCGACGTTGCGCGAGAGCTGCACCAGCGCCAGTACGGCCACGTCAAGCCGCTTGGCCATGTTCTTGGCGGCCAGCGTGACCTCGCCGAGTTCGTCAACACGACGGCCACGATACCGATCGGTGACTTGCACGAGCCCGAGGTGATCAATCGCTACGAGCCCGAGCTTCACGCCATTGCGCGCAAACCGCTGCTGGTCAATCCGAGCCCGCGCCTCAATCTCTCCCATCGAAAGGCCACTCGACCAATCGAGACGAACTGGTAATTTTTTGAGCCGCGCCGCCGCGGACTTCACCCGATCGCGTTCATCATCCTCTTTGAAATGCCCCGCAATGATGTTGCGATACTCGATATTCCAGTCCGTGCGCGCCAGCTCGTCAGCGATCAGCCGCGCTGCCAATTCGTGCTGGTCAGTCTCCAGGCTGAAAATCGAAACCCCGATGCCATTCATGGCAATACGCCGCGCCAGCGAGCACATCTTCGCCGTCTTCGCCATGCCCGGCCGACCGCCGCAAATGATCAACCGCTTTGTTCGGTACCCACCTCCGAGCACATCATCGAGATCGTAAAGCCCGGTCCTGATCTCCGTCCCCTCGGGATTGTCGAGGGCATGATCCATCACCGGCTCAATTCCAGCTCGATCAATTGCATGATCCTCACCACCGCTGCGGATCACATCGAGCTTCGCCCATGCCGCCTGCAGCGCCTCGATCGGCGAATGCAGGAATTCGCGCGCATTGCGCAAGTCCTCGCCGATAAGAATGAACTCGCGCATGTCCGAGACCGAGCGGATCATCGCCCCATAGTCGCGCGCGTTGATCACCGTCGTCGCCTCGGCCGCCAGCCGCGCGAAGTACTGCGAGCCGGTAAGCTCGCCGATTCTGATGTCGGGAAACGACGCGTTGAGCGTGAGCGGCGTGACCACGCGGCCCTCGGCAATCTCAGTCAAGCACCGGCGAAAAATCTCGGCGTGGAACGGCTCGGTAAAATGCTCGGGCTTGAGGATGCCCGACACGTAGCCGAGCGCCGCGTTGTTGATCAGGATCGCACCAAGGAGCGCCTGCTCCAGGTCCAGAAGCGCTGGCAGCGGAGCCTGCGCCGCGCCACGCGGGAAATTATGCAGGTCAGCCATAGCGCTCCCTCGCGATCTCCATCGCCGCCTTGAGCTTCTCCACGTCCGCGTACACGATCCTGGTGTTCACTTTGGCGCTCGCCTGCCCGAGGCCAGGCTCGGCAATCGCCCGCGCGACCAGGTCGGCCGGGCTCGTCGCCTTGCCCACATGACGCCGGTGGAACGCGTACGGCACACCAGCCTCGAACACGGCGCGCCGCGTCACCTTGCCATTCTCGTCGCGTATCTCCCGCTTGCCCTCGCGCAACGCGAGATCGTTGAGCGCCGCATGCGCGATCGAGCCCGCGGCCAGCTCCATCAGCTTGGTGCCATGGTCGAGCAACACGAGACTGCGCGTCATCGCTGGTCCTCCGCATCGATCTCTTCCAGCCGACGCCGGTAGCCGTCGATCAGGCCCTTGGTGAAGGCCTCCAGCTTCGCCAGCGCATTGAACTCGGCCTCAGCCTCGGCAAGCCGACGCTCGGCATCACGCTTGCGCGCATCGATCACACGATGAACGTCGAACGCGCCGGTCAACTGCTCGGACACCGCCTTGCGGCGATCGAACTCCCCGCTCATTGCTCGGCCTCCCCGTGCCGAACCGCGCTGCGCCAGCGCTCAAGCTCATTCCAATAGTGATCAAGCTCCTTGGTCGGGATGAACCCGAATCCGCCCCACTTCTCGACCAGGTCCGTTAAGCTCGGCGGCGGCCGGATTACGCGCGGCTTGTTCTCGACCTTTTTGTTCACGACCAACTCCCCGCTCCAACCGATAGGTCACTCGGCCGCGGATCACGACATCAGTCCCGGCCAGCAAATCGTTGAGCTGCGAGATGTGATTCCGCAGCACACTGCGCTTGGTCTCGCGCCCCTCGAACGCGAGCTTGAACAGCTCGTCGCCGTCGATGCCCATCCGACCAGCACGCCGCACCGCATCGAAGATGCGCGCCTTGAGCGCCGTCAGCTTCACGCCCATGCGCGTCTCGGGCAGACGCTGGCCACAGAGCTGGCAGTGCTGCGGCTCGCTCATTTTCCCAACCTCGCGAATAGCGGCTCGTGCCGCCGCGTGATCTGCGGCGCGACCAGCGAACAGCCGTAGAGCCAAATGCCCGCCGCCTCGGCCGCGTTGTGATCCGGCGCGTCCCACCCAAGCTGCTTGCACAGCATCACCGCTTGGGCCTTTGCCTTATCGCCGCCGATCCGCCCCATGCCGAGGAAGTACGAGCGCCAGGTGCTTACCGGCGCAAACCGCACCAACACGCCCCGCGAGTTCGCCAACCCGGCGAACACCGCATGCAGCCCATAGGCGATCATCGCGTTGGAATGGTTCTGCGCCGGGACCAGGCCTTCGATCACCACCAGCTCGGGCAAGCCCTCATCAAGCTTGCCCGAGAACCACTTCACGGCGCGGGCGAACACGTCGACGTAGGTATCAAACTCGTGCTGCAGCTCGACCGTGGTTAGCACCGGCGTCGTGCCGGGGCGCCCGCAGGCAACCCCGGTTTTGGTCGAGGGGTCGAGCCCCCATATGGCGCCGCCGTGATACTCCACGGCTTCCCCTCATCGGCATCACGAGATTGGACGGAGATCGACTGCGCCGCGGCCGACCTTGTCGAGGTCGCCATTGGCCTGCGCGAGCTGGTCGCCTTCCGCGATCGTCTCCTTCACCATGTCGGTGAACCCACGCCGTCGCGCCGCCGCCGCACCCAACGGGCCCAACGCCTCGACGAGCTGCTGATAGATCGCGACATCATCCTCGTCGATCATCGACGCGGTGATCTTGTCCTGCTTGCGCGAGAGCTGCCGATGCTTGACCAGCCCCTTGAGCGGTCGCGGTCGCACGCCAGCATCCTTGGCGTCCGTGTAGACCGTCTTGATTTGCTCGCGCACCGCCTTGCACGAAGCCATGTACGAACCGCGTAGACTTTCGAGCTGCTCGTTGAAGTCCTCGACCCGTTTGAGAAACGGCGCCGCCTTGGTATCGACCGCGTTGTGTCCAACCATGCTCATGTCTCCCTCCTTGGAATCGTCGGCATGACTTTCGTCATCTCGCTCGCGATCAGGTCGGCGCGCTGCTGCAAGTCCTCGTACATTTTGCGCGACCCGGTCGCCTGTTCGAGCCAATCCAACACGCCATCGAGCAACCCGATCGCGCACGCGATCGTCGCCTCGCGCCCGTGTGCAAAATCGTATTCGGTGAGAGCGTCGACTGCGTTCGCACCAGACTTGGCGCGCAAATGAATGCGATGGTCGGCGTCGATGGTCCTCATCTTCGCTTGCCGTTCGCCCGGCGCCGCGGCCGCGGCTTCTCTTGCGCAGGCATGTTCGTATCGAAGAAGTCCATCAGCCGCGCATAGTTGCGGATCGAGAAGTTGCCGCCGTCGCGCACCTTCATCAGGTAGTTCGAGTCGTTGAGCGCGTGCTTCGACACGGTCGAGATCGCGAGCCCGGTGGCGCGGATGTACTCGTTCGCGCGCCGCATCAGCGCACGCCGCACCTCGGCTTCGGTCGGGTAAGAGGGCATGGGCGCCCACGGATTTCATTGGTAGGGCAATGAGAGTAGGAGTCTTCCCCCGAAAGTGTCAATGTCGACACTCCACCGAAAGAGGTGCGGCATATCGGAATACGGATTGCGTTTGATAAATTCATCGGTTACACGGGCATTTGGGGAGGGCTGAGGTGGAAATTTCCACCTCGCATTATTCTGTGAATTTTGTCGGAGCCGGATTGGATGCGCCAAGCATTGGATGCAACAGCGCTGGCCGTTCTTGTCGAACGCGCCAACCAACGGATGAACGATCTCAAGTTATCGCAGGTCGATGTCGTCAAGCGCTCAGGTATCAGCCAACCGCGGGTCAGCCAAATACTTCGCGGCCACAGTAATGGCCTGACGCTTGGCGTTGTGCTCGGCCTCGCGCGCGCCCTGGAGTGCAGCCTTGAATATCTCGTCGGGCTGTCAGATCATCCGAATGTTGATGTTCCTGAGTTTTTCCTCGACATCACCCATCGAGCTGAAACCGGTACTTATAGGCGGCGTCCCATGCCTGGCGTTGTCTACGCCCAATATGCTGCTCCCCCGTGTCCTTGGCCGAAGTATCGCGATCGGCGCCATTTTGCCGTACAGATCAGCGATGACATGATGATGCCGCGCTACCAGCCGGGGGCCTACGCCTTGGCCATCGAGCTGCCCGAGCTGCCCGTCATCGACGGCGCCGAGTACGTCATCCAGGTGGCCTCACTCGACCCCGAGCTGGTCGAGACAATCATCCGCCGAGTCCGCCACATCCCAGGTGGAACTGAGCTGATCGCCACCGGCAATCCCGCCGAAACCAGGGTCATCCCCCACCGCCTCGACACCGATATGGGCAAACCAATTTACGCAATCGGAATGGTGTATGGGCGCCAAGACTTGGACGCGGTCTCGCCAATACCCTGACCGGCCCGTGACAAGATTATGAGAGGTACCCCGATAAGTCGGTTTTTCTTATGGCCGCTCGATACGCAATGGCTGCGTATCCCTCTCAACCGCAAGTGAATTTCCTTTACAGCCCGTTTCTATAGCGTCAAGCTTTTGTCATATCTGGCCATTTTCTGAGCGACCAGTTCCCGAGCCCGCGCGCAAAAATATATGATGTGGAAAACCCACACGCCGCACGAGCCGAAAGTATACTTTCCGACACTGCGAATCGCTTGGAAAATTGGCCCCAATTGCCGCGCCAATAATTCCGTTGACAGCGTGGGAGATCGCCACATACGGTCTCGGATACCACCTGCCAGTCAATTCCATCGGTGCGGCGATGACCGTCGAGCGCGAACAACGCACGACCGACGAAGCTTGGCTTGAGCGGCGGCGAGCGTTCCTCAACGCAAGCCAGGGCGCGGCAACCGACGACTTGCATCCCTGGATCACGCGGCTTGAACTCTGGAACACGCTGCGCGGCTTTGAGGTCCCCAAGCCCGACAACGCAATGATGCTCCGCGGGCGCGACCTCGAAGAACCGGGCGCAATAGGTGTTCAACGAGCGAAGCCCGGGTGGCGCATCTGGAATCCGAATGAGTATCTCTTCGATCGCGCCACCAGGATCGGCTGCACCCCGGATCGTTACGCCACTGATGAGAAGGGGCGGCTGATCGTCATCCAGATCAAGGTCGTCGCCGCACCGACGTTCAAGCGCAATTGGGATGACAATCTGATTCCCCCGTATGTGCTCTGGCAGAACCAACACGAGATCAATCTCTGCGGCGCGTACGCTGGTCTGGTCGCAGCGCTGGAGATCGATGCCTACACCCATAATCTCCACCTCTACGAGGTGCCGCAGCACGACAAAGCCTGGCAATACATGCTGAGCCGCTACGCGTGGATGTGGCAACACGTCGACGCCGGGACCGAGCCGCCGCGCAACTACGCCCGCGATGGTGCACTGCTCGCCATGATGTTCCCGCACGCAAAGACCGGCTCGGTCGTCGATCTGCGCGCGGACAATCGCATCCAGTTTCTCTGCAGCGAGCGCGAGCGGTTGAGCGAGGCGATGAAGGCGGCGAAGGAGGAGCGCGACGCCGTCGACGCCGAGATCATCGACAAGATGAAGGACAATGAGGCCGCGCTCGTTCGAGGGTGGCGGCTCACATACAAGGAACAGCACCGGCGCGAGCATATGGTCAAGGCGACAAGCTTTCGCGTAATCCGGTGCGTGAAGGAGGAAACGGTTGGCTGATATTGGCGCGTCTAGCCTGGACAAGTCCAGTTCCTGACCGGGCGGGAAGTGCCGATAAAAGGGTAAGCGGCCCGCCCTTGTATAAAGGGCCGCACTTAAACCTGAGAGGAAAACACTATGGCTACCAAACCTAAAGAGAAAGAGACCACGATAAGTGTCGCCGAAATCCACAAAGCCAGGATCGACTTCTGGCTTATCGGTATGTCGGCTCTAGTCCCGCATGCGATGTCGTTCAAAGCGATGCAGCAATTGCTGTTCCCATCGCCGCGGAAGAATGCCGCCGAGCGGGCAACGAGCATGAAGCACGAGCCGTGGGAAGAGTTCCGTGACGCGGCTTACCAGTTTCAAGATCATGACGATCAGCCGACGCGGCTGTATATGCCAGCCGCTGCATTCAAGGGTGCCCTCTCCAGCGCAGCGTTGGACATGGTCGGAGCACGTAAGGCTCAAATCGGTCGCCTGGCCAAGGTGCTCGGCGAAAAGATTCCGGTTTGGGGCATACCAAAGATTTGGTGCACCGTTGTGCGATCGAGTGATCCGGGCCGTACCCCGGATATTCGCACGCTGCCGATCCTGCCGCATTGGTGTGCCCGAATTACGGTGCAGTTCATCAATTCACTAATCAAGGATCAATCGATCGCGAACCTGCTCGGCGCGAGTGGCGAGATCGTCGGCGTTGGCGACGGTCGGCCGCAAAATGGGAAGCTTGACTTTGGCACCTACGAGGTCACGAACGAAGACAATCCCGAGGTCCAGGCCATCATCAACCACATGGGCAGGAAGGCCCAGGACGAGGCTCTTGCTCAGCCGGAATTCTACGACCTGGAAACCGAGCGACTTTTGACGTGGTTTGACGCCGAGCGCGAACGACGACACGCGTCGCCACCGATCGCCAAGCGGCGCAAAACCGATGGCGATGGCCTCGACATTCCGGCTCCAGCCACCATCGAAGCGAATCAGTCACGCCGCCATCATGGCGGTCGCGGCGCACGCCGTTGAAGGCGAACTCGAACTCGTCCTGGTCGCGAATGATCAGGACGATCTTTTTCATGGAGAGATCACGATGTCCAATCGCCGCATTCGGCTCAAAGCTATCCAGACTTTGGAAAGACACGGCAGCGTCACAGCGGAGAGACTCGTGCAAGCCGCCCGCAATCCCAAGCATCCGCTTCACGGCGACTTTGAATGGGATGACAAAAAAGCTTCCCATCTCTACCGCCTTGACCAAGCCCGCGCGATCATCGCGAAGGTGCGGATCGTGATGGAGCATAAGAAGATCGCGGTCGTTGGATACGTTCGTGATCCACGCGCCCCGGCGCACGAGCAGGGTTATGTCTCGGTCGCCAGGATCAAGGACGAACGAACTCTTTGCGAAGAAATCATGATGGCAGAAGTCGTGCGTGCCCAAGGCGCGCTCGAACGATGCCGCGAGATCGCCGCCGCGCTCGATCTCGAAGAAGAAGCCGACGCTGCACTGTCACAGGCGCTGCGTCTGAAGTCGCGGATACGACGCGGTCCTCCGACGATCGAGGACCGTCCATCAGCACGACCAACATGACGAGCAGTGCGATGACGCGACGCGATCCTGACACGATCGAGACCAACTGGACTAGTCCCGCCTTATTTGGTCTAGCCCCGGCGGGTCATGTCAAGACCACCGTGCCGCGTTTAGGCGTGCCTGGACCGGATCACACTCGACTGGCCACGACCAACAGGCCGCGCCTCGATCTGACCGGTCTGCATTCGACAGGCCTAGATGGATGCGCTCAGGCCTTGCCTAGTCACGACCCGACGCGACCAACATGCCTAGCCTGGACCGGACGTGCCTACGCGGGTCATGTCCCGTTTGACTTGTCGGTGATCTGCCAGGGCTCGATGCGTCTAGTCTGTCATGACAGGACTTGCCACGACCACCCTGCCAAGACGAGACGGCGCGGGAGGTCATTAGCCGAGCAAAGTCCTGACGGGTTCTGCCAAGACCATCATGCTTCGACTGGTTGCGGCAAGCCTGGCTCAAGACTCGTCACATCAGGACCACCCGGACATGGTGGGCCAAGCTATGACCGGCTTTGCTCAGACCGGCCACGATTGACCACCGAGCCGCGTCCGAGGGTGTCGTGCTCAGTTAGGCCCTGGCCAGATTGCGCATGCCTTGACAAGACCATCGAGACTCGATCCGTCCCGATGGGCAGCGACGGGGCAAGCTACGGCTTGACCATCATGCCATGCCAAGTCGAGCCGTGGTGCGAACGGCGTGACCCGTTCACTGACGAGCCCAGCCCAACTCGACCCGACAAGCCAGGCCAAGCCCGGGTGCGATATGTCGCGATCGGCCTCGATCCGATCGGACAAGCCAGGACTCGACCCGACCAACGAGTCGGCGCGGGCCATGACTGGCCGCGAGAAGCCAAGCTCCGACCAACCCGCCTTGTCCCGTCACGACGCGACCAACCCGGCCACGACATGACCAGCCGGGACCAACACGACATGACGAGTCGAGTTCAGACTGGTGGACGTGTCTGGAAGGGATCGGCCACGACCTGACCAACATGCCATGTCGAGACGGGATTTGGCCAGCTCGGTCGTGATCAAGACCAACCTGCGGACGGGACTTCGGCCCCGTCCGCTTTTGCCAGGAGAAAGTTCGATGGCCGAACTTAAGCAACTCGTTAAAGCCTTCCACCAGGCCGCCCTGTTCCTACTCGATCGCATCAAACATGATGGTTGGACTTGGAGTTCAAACTATCTGCGCGAACACGTTCGCTGCTCCACTGGACTCACGTTCACGAATAGCGACTCGCCTCGCATCCTGCGCGAGCTGCGTAAGGCGCACCCCGAGATCGCACAGCACATTCCCATCAAGCCCCTAAAGAAAGGGTGAGCGATGATCGAAATAAAACTCTCCCACGCTGCGCTCGATGAAAGCGAACTCCGCGGCGGCAGCATCATCCTACGCGGCGTGCTCGATCAGTCGTCGCTCAAGTACCTGCGCACGGATGACTACCAGCGCGAGGCTCTGCCGCTTACATCGTTGTCGAAAATGATCCGCGCCATGCAGGCTGGCGAGGTGATGCCCGATATTGAGCTTGGCATGCGCGGCCAGCGCTTTCGCACAAAGGATGACGTTTTCTGGTTACTTGACCTAACTTTTGTCGTCGACGGCTTCCAGCGAATAAACGCAGCGCTGCACGTGCTGAGCTTGAACCCGGGCGCCATGGTCCACATCGGCGCCACCGTCCACTTCGACACCACCAAGGAATGGGAACGCGAGCGCTTCCGGGTGCTCAACACTCAGCGCACGCCGGTCTCGCCCAACGTGCTCTTGCGCAACAAGCGTGACGATAGCCCGGCGATCCTGACGCTGTACGGCTTAAGCAAGACCGACAAGAACTTCACGCTGGCGTCGAAGGTATGCTGGGCCCAGCGCATGGCTCGCGGCGAGCTGATCAGTGCATTCCTGCTGACCAAATGCACCGGCATGCTCCATTCGCATAAGGGCCCGGGCCGCGGCTCGAACCTGACCGAGATCGTGTCGGGCCTCGACAAGATCGCCGCCAACGTCGGCCTCAACGTCATGCGCGAAAACGTCGCATTGTTCTTCGCCCTGGTCGATGAGTGCTGGGGTGTTCGCCGCATCCAATATCGCGAGACCGCGATCCATCTGCGCGGCACGTTCCTGACCGTGCTCGCCCTATTCCTCTCCGACCATCACGACTTCTGGAAAGGCGACGAGGAGAAGCGCCTCTTCGTCGACGCATCGCTGCGCAAGAAGCTCGCGCAGTTCCCAATCGGTGATCCCGAGATCACACGGCTATGCGGCGCCGGTGGCAAGGCCAGGCAGTCGCTCTATTTCCACCTCCGCGACCACATCAACAGCGGCAAGCGCACCAAGCGGATTTCCTCGCGCGTGCCGGATGAGGATAGGACCGTCGAGGCGCTCGCGAAGCGCCACGCCGCCGAGGCTGCAGCGCAATCCCCGACACCACCCGCCGAATGAGGGAGCCATGAACACGAGCACTGCCCTTCGACCCGTCGCCGAATTCCGCACCGACTTGCAGAAAATGCAAGTCCAGTTCCAGCACGCACTACCGGCCCACATTCCGGTCGAGCGCTTCATGCGCGTGCTGATGACGCTGGTGCAGAGGACGCCAAAGCTCCTGAACTGCACGCGCCAGAGTCTATTCAACGCCTGCATGGCCGCGGCGCAGGACGGCTTGCTGCCCGATAACAACGAGGGCGCGATCGTCCCGTACCGCGACGAGGATAGCGGCAACGATGAGGTCGCTCGCTGGATGCCGATGATCGCTGGCGTGCGCAAAAAGGTCCGCAACTCCGGTGCGCTCCGCGATTGGAATGTGCAGGTCGTCTATGAAGGCGATGAGTTTGATTTCGAACTCGGCGACCGCCCTTTCATCATGCACAAGCCTGCCAAGCGCGGTGGCCGCCATCGGCCGGTCGTCGCCGCCTATTCGATCGCGACGTACCCCGACGGCACGATGTCGCGCGAGGTGATGAACGTCGACCAGCTCGAAGATATTCGGAAGCTGTCGCGCTCGAAGAAGGGCCCGTGGTCGAACCCGACGTTTTACCCGGAGATGTGCCGCAAGACCGTGGCCAGGCTGCATTCCAAGCAGCTCCCCATGAGCACGGACCTCGACACGTTGATGCGGCGCGATGACGACCTGTACGACTTCAAGCGGGCCCGCGAGCAGGGCCAGGCGATCACCGACAAGCAGAGGCCCGCAACGATTAGCGCGGCACTCGATTACTTCGGGGGCGAATCCAGCCGCAATGGTTCGCAGCCCGAGGTCGAGCCCGAGCCCCCGGCCGACGACACACCGTCGGTCGGGGGTGCGGTGCCCGGCGAGCCGAAAACCCAGGCCGAATACGCGGCCTACGCGCGCCTCATGATCGAAAACGCCCTGGACGCGGACAAGGCGCAGTCGTGGTTCTCGTCCAAGCAGCAGCGCGATCTCCGTAACCGCTGCATGGTCATGCGCGAGCTGTACGAGGAGCTGGCTGAGGAGCTTAGCGCCAAGACCACGAGCCTCAGAAACCAGGTCGTGCGATGAAGCCCGATTACGCCCACGCGATTGCCTGGATCATCTACCACCGCGGCGGCGGCGGCGGCCACCGGCGCGCATTGGTGATCCAGCGGGTGAGCGGATGGCTCGTCACCCAGCTCGTGGCCGATATGTTCGGCAAGTCATGCAACGAAGTTGCGCTCGATGTCATCGCGCTCGATCGCAAGATCAGGGAAGGGGACGATGAAGCACGTCGTTATCGAGTGGCCCCGCGGCGTACCAAAAGCTCGGTTCATAGCCGTTGTTGAATTCAGGTTCTGGCGGGCGATGTCGGTCATGTCCGCGATCGGCTCGACCGTCGCCGTCGAGATCATCGTGTTCGGCGAACCGTGCCCGACGTGGGCGCAACTGTTTCTGCTCAGCGTGCTGGCGGCGAACCTCTGGCTGATGTGGCGCGCGATCCGCATGGCGTGCTCGTGGGCGCGATGGGTGAGGTACCTGACGTGAACGGAGTTCGGACATGACCGACGAGTATCACCAGAACGAAAGCTTCCGCCGCGGGTACGACACCGCATTCGCCATGGGCATCGCGACGATCAGCGAGTACTGGTCGTTCATGCTGCCTTACCTCGGCACGCTGAAGCGCGCGATCGAAGACCTTGACGACGCGCACATGGTGGTGTTCGATACGATCGAAGGTCGTGCTGCAGGCGCGCCGACCTTCAAGCACGCACCATCAGATATTTGGGATCGGATGACCGGCAACTGGCCCGGCATCCTCAAGCACTCGACTGCGGAGGCGGCTGCCCCACCAAGCCCCCCTGTCCCCGACGTAGCCGCAACAGCAGAGCCCCGTGAGAATCGGGGCACCAATTCGCCCGAGGTCGCCGTCGAGATCATTCTCTTCACCGAGGATGACCGTCACGGCGTCGCCATCCGGCAGAACGGCGTGATCGTCGCGCGCTCCCCGGCATATCGAGATCGAGCAGTCGCGGAAATGATGGTTCGCGAACTGGTCAAGCGCGCGCGCCAAGGCATCGAGGATAGGGCATGACCATGGCCACGATGAAGAAGGGCATCCTGATCTGCGCGCCGCAATGGTGGAAGCACCTGCGCGACTGGAAGCGGGTGTTCTGGCGCAAGCACCGCAAGGTCGAGAAACAATTTACGCGCCAGGAGACGCGCACCGAGCCGAAGGATCAGCCATGACGAAGCTGCTCGATAACCAGGACGACTTCCACAAGTCGGTCGAGGCGATCATGGCGGTCGACAAGGCGTGCAAGGGCCTTATCGGCAGCGGCAAATGCCCGTGTCCGATCTGCGGCGGCACGATCTCCTGGTGGAAGGACTCGCGCCGGTCGGTGCGCGCCCGGTGCGATAGATGCGGCTTCAGGGCAATCGGATGAACCGGACACAACGATACGGGCGACCACCCGAACGCGACTGGCTCGCGATCATCTACGTCACCATCCTGTTCGCGGTCTTCATCGTGGTGATCGCGACGCTCATGTGGGGGTGAACAATGTCGACAGCTCGGCAATGGAAGGCATGGGCAATCATCGACAAGCGCGGCGTGCTCTACCGCATCACGCCCACGGAACCAAGCATCGCGGCGAAAGACTTGATCTCAGTCGGCTGGAACGTGATGGAGGTCATCGTCACCGAGGTGGTCGAGGAGGAGCCGTCGCCGCCGTTCTGGATGCGCTGGTTCGAGCGCGCCTGGTGCATGCTCCCCGATCGCTGTGAGATGCCCGGGTGCTTGCGCCTCGGGGTGCGCGGGAACGAAAATCGCATAGATGGCAAGATCATGTGCGACTACTGCCACGTGAAGTACCGCCTGGGCGGCGGCCCCGACGGGGCTCAACTACCTGATGATCCAGGGATTTCTCGCCCGTTGTAAATTGAGGGCAAAACGCCTATATTATGGGTGTAGAGCATGGGTCGCGGACCTAGCACGTTCAGACAGCAGGATGTGACCCGAGCTTTGAAAGCAGCAAAGGCAGCGGGAATGGAAATCGTGAAGGTCGAAATCGGGAAGGACGGCAAGATCGTTCTGACCACCGGGAAACCGGCCGAGCCCACGACGACTGATGCGCCGAAGCCGAAGCACAATCCGTGGGACAGCATCAAATGAACCGACTGCGAACCAAGAACAAGTACCCCAAATTCGTCAAGGCCTACACGGCTGGCAATCACCAGCACGTTTACTTCCGCCGCAAGAATTGGCCGCAGGTGAACCCGTGGCAAAAGGATATGTGGCTGGGCATCGCGCCGAAGGGCACGTGGCTCGGCCTATTGTTCGATACGCCCGACTTCAAGTGGCGATACAAGAGCGCCATCGATGGCATCTGGCTCGATCGCGAGACCGTCAAGGGTGACGAGCCCACCGCCGACGCCCCGCGCGAGCGGGTGGTCAAGCGCACGATGAAGGAACTGGTCCTGGCGCATTACCAGAGCATCACCTTCGCCAACATCCCGTCCAAGTTCACCAAGCGAAACCGCAAGCAGGCGCTCGATCGGTTCTGCCGAACGACCAGCGTCGACGAGAAAACCAATCAAACGGTCTCGTGGGGCGATCTCCCGACGCACGATGTCGATGGCGAAATGATGCTGACGCGGGCGAAGCTGCAGGGGCTGCTCACGTTCCCTGACCGCTTCAAGGCCTCGATCCAGCGGAACATGAAGCGCGAGCTGACCGCCCTGTTCACGTGGGGAGTGACCGAGAAGCTCGTGCCCGAGAATCCGGCGCTCGGTCTTGAGGTCGCGACCTACGTTCCCGTTGGCCAGAAGCCCTGGACCAAAGCGCTGATGGATCAGTTCGAGGCCACGTGGGCGCTCGGCACGAAGTGGTACCTGGCCATGCACCTGTTCTACGACACCGCGGCCCGGGTCGAGGACGTTGCGGAGTTCGGCCCGGCAAACGTGTACGACGGCGAGCCGTATGGCTTCACCGGCAAGGTGATCGTGTGGATTGCCACCAAGAGCGAGACGCGAAGCCCTGACACGGCCATCGTCGCCAAGCCGATCACTCCCGAACTGCAGGCTGCGATCGACTTGCTCCCGCCAGGTCAGAAGACCTTCCTGATCGATGGTCGCAAGAAACCGTACACACCCGAGAACCTGTCCAAGAGCTTCGGCAAGGCGTGCGTGAAGGCGAAAATCCCCGAGGCCCACCGAGCCCACGCATTCCGTGAAAACTTCGGCGAGGAAGCCCCGCTGGCGGCTGGCGACCCGTTCGGCCTGATGGCAGGCCTCGGCCAGGCCCACATGGACTCCTCGAAGCCGTACTTCGAGCGGTTCAACCGGATCAAGGCGAGCCTGGCAACGGCCGAGAAGGTCAACGAGTTCCGGCGCGAGCAGGCGGCGGGCAAGATCGTGAAGCTCCCGCCGATGCCAAGGGCGGCGTAACCGGGAAAGAGGACGGCGGGCCTTCGGGTCCGCCGATTTTCATATGCTGAGCAGTGAGCAAGCCAACGCCATCGTCGATTATCTTGAGACGCTGGATGAGTATACGCGCCACCAGACCATCATGACCGCGATGAAGTCGAAGGGCTACACCGAGGACGAGCTGGACGAGGCGCTTAAAGCCCTCGGCAAAATCGCCGGTCGCGACTGCGGGATACTTCTATGATGATCAAAGCCCCATGGACCGCCGAGCAGGTTGACGCCCTGAATGCCTTCCAGCGCTCGCCAGCGATCCACCCGTTCACTTGCCCGGGCCATGCTGGTGGTGGCGACCGCACCTTGGTGGCCACACGCTCGGGCTGGATATGCCCGCACTGCGACTACCGGCAGGATTGGTTCCACGAGTTCATGGTCCGCTGGGAAATGGCGCGCGACTGCCTGGCGATCACACCGCCGCCGAAGGACACGCCATGATCTACGGAGTTTCGCGCCGAACCTATAAGCTTGCCCGTGCCGAGCACATAGCTCGCCTTCGATCTGAGGGGTGCAGCCTCCGCGAAGCCGGTCAGCGGGTCGGCGCATCGATAACACGGGCATGCGCGCTCAGCCGCTGGTACCTGAAGCTTCCTCAGCACATCGAGGATACCTGGGGCCATTCCAAACTCGTGCGCGTGCGGCGTGCACCGGCGCCTGCACCTGCGCGTGAGGCACCGAAGGACTACAACGCCATCATCCGCGACCGCCTCAGGATCGCGTGCTCTCTATCGAACGCCTCTATCGTCAACCTGGCCAAGGCAGTCGGTCGGTCGCACACGCCGTTCTATGGATACCTGATCGGCAAGCAGGAAAGTCTGCATGCACACATACTCGCCCAACTCGCCGATCTGCTCGGGGTGCCGATCGGCTTTATGTACGGGGAGCCGCCGTCACCAGAATTGCAACAGCGGATCGATGCCTTGGTGCCGAGCACGGATCGCCGACGACAGCGGTGGCGGTGGCGCCGGTCACGTCCACCAAAACCACTGCCGGAAGATTTCTCCGACGTGACCGCCGCCGACATAGAGCGCGCCGCCGCGATCGTGGACGACCCTCAGGACTCGCTCTCCGAACAAATTCTTCGAAAGGCCGCCGATGCCGAGAGCATCCGCAAGCTCAAGCGTGAAATGAAGCGGCGGCCCCGGCGAGTTCGATCCATGGAGGTTGATCCCATCGAACGAACCCACACCGGGCGCATATTGGCAGCAGTGCTGCCGATCGATGAACACTGCGCGCATGTGCTTTGCCCGTCACCGGACGACTGCCTCAGGGCGCGGCAATGCCTCGACCGCATGTCGGAAATGTCTAATGCGGATTTTGGGCTTAGAGACTCCGGGGTGGAAAGTTGTTAGAAATCAAGGAGCGCACCGTGAGCAGAGTACTTTCCCGAAAATTACTCTCGGGCCTGATTCTACACGATTTATTTCGTCTAGGGGGTGCTGGCGCACTCATTGCTTCTAAAGGCTTTTTCGGCCTGGTGTCTAAAGCGGATGGCGCCCGATGAGACGCCACCGCTACCGCCCCCGCCGCTTTCGATCCGAGCTGCCGCCGATCCACGTGTGGGTCGAGCAGATCGACGAGCACGTGGGCGCCGTCATAGCCCACTGCGAGGCCGTGCACCACGGCGGCTATTACGCCGCCTCGACCTTCCTGCTGATGGATGCCGCCCTGCTGCCGCCGCGCAATTGGATGCGGCATTGGGAAAACGCCGGGCGCTCGCACCTCGGCAAATACCTCGCCGAGCACAACGGCAGCACGCTGCCATTCGTGCGGCCGATCAGGAGTGATCCACGTGAAACAAGCGATGAATAGCGGCGTCATCAAGCGCTCGTTCTATGCCGGGGGGCGCAAGTCGAGCGTCACGCTCGAAGATGAATTTTGGCACAGCCTCCGCAGCATCGCGGCCGAGGAGGAAATCTCGGTCTCGCACCTCATCCACATGATCGACCAGCAGCGCATTTCGACGAACCTCTCGTCGTCGATCCGCGTGTTCGTGCTGGAGCATTACCGTTTCCTGGCGAAAACCCGAAAGGAGCTGATCCTATGACGGACAACACCAACACCGACGACACCCCCGTACTCGACGGCGAGCCGACGCCGCCGATGGCCGCCCCGGGCACGCCCGCGACCGGCATTCTCAACGCGACCGCTGATGCGATCGAGGAGATCGACCACGCGATCGACCAGCTCCGCAGCTTCCAGAACCGACTGAAGTCGGAGGCCAACATCCTGGCCGGGCGCGCGGTCGAGTACACCGACATGGCCAAGCGCATCAGCGCATCGTTCTCCGGGTTCGTCGAGCAGAACGGCAAGCTCATCGATGGCGAGGACCCGAAATGGTGACGCATGACGTGAGACTTGTCGCCGAGATCAACGTACTTGAGTTGCTCGGCAAATACCTCGATCACGTCGGGATGTGCACGGGCCGCGTTTTCCTACGCGAGATTCCGCCCGACAGGAACGGCAAGATCGCCGAGGATTGGTCGAACGTCGTATTCACCGACGAGGAAAGCGAGCTGCTGCATCGGCTGGCGGGGATATGGGTCGATGGATAGGGTGCGACCTCTAAAGCGTCGCGTCGGAATCAGGCCGGGAAGTAAAGTGTCAGGAGGGCAATCATGCGCAAGCTTCTGTTGCTCGTCCCGTTCGTGTTCATGGCCACCGGCGCCGAGGCGCAGGGCTGCATGACGCGATCCCAATGCATCAACGCCCATGAAGGCTATTGCCGATACGTTCGATCGGGTGGTGAGCACTGCTGGTACCCGAGCGGACACCGTTACGCCGAGCGCCACAATCCGGTGCTGGTCACGCACCCGATCGTGCGCCCGGCGATCCGCGTGCACCCGCCGCTCCCCGAGCCCGAGCCGCCCCCGGCACCGACGCCGTCGAAGCCGTGGCCGGGCGAATCACTCGGGCCGGTCTACGGACTGCAGCTCATGGAGGACGGGCGCCGACTGCTGCAGCGGATCGAGTTCGTGCCTCCCGCGGCCCAGCTCGCCCCGCCGCCGCCGATGCCGATCGTGCCCGCCGCGGCCGAGGAACCATCGGCCCCAGAAGCCTTGCAGGCCGCTGAGATTTGGCCGCCCATTGAGCAAACGCCGTCGGCCGCACCTACCCTAGCCGGGCTGCTGGTCGCGCTCGTAGGCGCCTCTCTCTGCGGGGCGATTGGTTGGAAGGTAGTAACCGGGCACCGCTACACGAATTTAGTTGCAATCCGATTCGGTGCAATGTTAACGATATGCGGTACCGTAATAAGCCGGTTGGGTTTCAACGCCGTACGCATGGGGCAGAACATCGCCTTCCGCGCGCGCGAGCGTGAGAGAATTGCCAGGTCGATGCCCAGCGCCTGGCCGATAAAAAAAGGGCACCAGGTACGAAGAGGAGTTTGAGACCATGGCAAAGAAGCCCGAGGAGACCAATCGATTCCGACTTTCGTTCGAGACCACGGAGGAGCGCGTCGGGGAAATGATGCGCGTGATCATCGCGCATGGGTGTCATGTTAGCGCGTGCGAGATCATCACCGATGTCCATCGCTACGAGCGCAACAAGCCGCGAGCACCGAAAGCCGCAAAGGCCATACCGAAGCTCACGCATGACAAAGCGCAACGCCAAAAAAAAGAGGTCGGTGAGCTTTCGTATTCGATGACGCTCGCGCTGCGAACGATCAACAAGCACCGCAAGGATTTGCCAGCGTCGATCCGCGACATCCAGAAAACCCTGGAGGCCCATCAGCTCTCAGCCAACTCGGCTGGCATGTTGATGACGAACCTCATCAAGGAGGGTCTCGTCGAGCGCGTCGGGGTCGGGCTCTACGTCCCCAAGGCGATCAACGGCAAAGCGCTCAAGGCGCTGCCAGCACCAGCGAAGAAGGAGCCCAAACGCAGCGTGCCGAGCGAAGGCAAGCCCGGGGCACGCGAGCTGATCGTGATCAGTCTCCAGAAGCAGCCGATGAGCCGTATCGACCTGCAGGCTCTGCTAGAGCGAAACGGCTTCGCCGGTAGCTCGATCAACTCGGCGCTTTCCGAACTCGTCCATGGTGGTCGCATCATCAAACCCAATGAACGAGGCGGGGCCTACGCTGCCACAGCCGCGGAGTAGCGGCGATGAAGGCGATGAAGCGCATCCCATCGCGCGGGCCTCGGACCATTGGTGTCGCGCACTCCTATAATTTTATCGACAAGCACCCGGTCCTCGACATCATGCACCGAGCCGTCGAGGTGAGCGGCTACTCTTTCAAACACATCCACGAACGCAGCGGCGTATCGGTGACCACGCTGCGAAATTGGTTTTATGGCGACACCAAGCGTCCGAGCTATGCCACGGTCGATGCGGTTCGCATGGCGGTCGGCGCAAAATGCGTTTGGACCGATGCCGACGGCAACGAACTCAGACCGCCGCGTGGCCCGGTTCACGCCTGGCCAAAGCCGAAGCGGAAGCAGAACGGTGGACCATGAGCGGGAAGAAACCGGACCCGATTGACGTTGCGGTTGGCCAGCGGATCAGACTCGGGCGCCAGGCCAAGGGGATGAGCCAACAGGTTCTCGCCGGTCACCTCGGCCTGACGTTCCAGCAAATTCAGAAATACGAAAAGGGCGCCAACCGCGTCGGCGCGAGCCGCCTGTCGAAGATCGGTCAAATCCTCGGGGTCGAGCCTGCGCGACTTCTCGCCGATGGCGCCATGGCGGCGCAAGGCAAGGATCGGGGGATGCTCGCACTGATGCAGACACCCGGCTGCTTTGAGCTGGTGTCGGCCTACAATCGGATCAAGGAGCGCCAAGACCGTCGCTTGGCGATCAGAGTGGTCGAACGATTGGGCAGTTGATTCAGCTTGGGTCCTCGGTTTTGAAACTCCCCTAGCGACAGGCCGAGGACCCCCTTTTTTCTCCCGGTGCTGCATGCCCACGATCGAAATCATCAACACCGAGACCACGCGCCGGTGCGGAGGCTGCACGCTGTGCTGCAAGCTCCTGCCGACGAAGGAGATCAATAAGCCCGCCAACACCAAATGCAAGCACCAGCGATCCGGCAAGGGCTGCGCAATCTACGAGCAGCGACCATGGTCGTGCCGGTTCTGGGTGTGCGAATGGCTCAAGAACAACGACTCGCGCGATCTGCGTCGACCGGATCGCGTCGGCTATGTGGTCGATTGCATACCCGACTACATCACGCGCGTGAACAACGACACCGGCGAGCGGATCGACATCCCGTGCATCCAGGTGTGGGTCGACCCCGACCGGCCGCAGGCCTTCCGCGATCCAGCACTGCTCGACTACCTGCAGCGACGCGCGATGCGCGAGGGTGCGGTCGCGTTGATCCGTCGCGGAGACAAGCCAGGGCTCGTGCTCGTTGCGCCAGCGGTGTCAGGACAGGATTGGATCGAGGTCGAGGGAGGGTGCGAAGTGGCAGAACATTCCTTCGCCGACAAAATGCGAGTGCTTAGCAATGACAGCCAAACCACGAATACAT
>Ga0126381_100001811_pt1 | contig 22928 bp, 21 predicted proteins | sample PanSoiMetPlot_28_FD_96465 | JGI IMG/M metagenome (GOLD analysis project Ga0126381, IMG submission 96465) | Tropical forest soil microbial communities from Panama - MetaG Plot_28 | ecosystem: Environmental > Terrestrial > Soil > Tropical forest > Bulk soil | place: Panama | collected 2016-02-17 | reverse complement strand
TGTCGCAGGCCGTGAGCTACGGCGACGACTACACGGCGGCGACCAACTACCCGCTGATCCGGCTGCGGTCGGGCTCGACGGTGAGCTACTACCGCACGTACGACTTCTCCACGTTTGCCGTGGCCACCGGGGAGCGGAGGATTGAGGCCCGGTTCGAGGTGCCGGACTCGGCTCCGGCCGGCGAGGGCGAGCTGCGCGTCGTGGCCAACGGGATCGAGTCCGAACCCGTGCACGTGCACGTGCACTGACGCGCCCGGGGGGGCGCGCGAACCCGGGCATCCGCCTTCGCGGATGCCCGGGTTCGTCAGGTCGTGAAGGCGATCAGCACCGCACAAGGCGCCTGGTGCGCGACCGAATTGGGCACGCTGCCCAGGACGCGGCGCACGCCGGTCATGCCCTTGTTGCCGACCACGATGAGGTCGGCCTTGACCTGGGTGGCGACCCCGCAGATCGCGTCGGCCGGATCGCCGTCCTTCTGGTGCGTCTGCACCTCGACGCCGTTGCTCCTGGCCCGGGAGGCCAGCTCGGCCAGCACGGACTCGGCCACGTCGCCCGTGCTGAGCGACTTCGCGAACTCCTCGCCGGCCGCAGACCGCAGTTGCTGCGGCTTGTAGGCGGTCACGATGTGCAGCTGCCCGCCCGTCAGCTTGACCAGTTCGGTCGCCACGCGCACGGCCTCGGCCGCCGTGACCGACCCGTCCGCGCCCACTACCACCGTCTCGAACACCAGCCGCCCTCTTCCTTGAGCGGGAGCGTCCTCGCCAGGCGCTTCCCGGCCATGTGATTTCGCGTGGTCAGCGTGCACTCTAGTGCACCTGCCTGTTAATGCGAGTGTGCATTACAGGCTCCTCGCCGTGGGGCGAGCGACTCCCCGGCCGGCCCTGAGGGCAGGCGGGGCGGGCCGGTGCCGACCAGGGGACCCGCGAGGGCCGCGGTGATGGACGCGGCGCCGGGGGTCACGTCGCGCTGGTGACACTCCGGGCAGGTGTGTTCCCGCGCGGCGGTGCGTGATCTCGGCCGGCAGGCCGACCGGGATGGTGCCGCCGGGCGCGCGCCCGGCGATGCTGGCCGCCGCGAGCAGGTCGCGGTGGCCGCTCAGCCCGCACGACGGGCACGACAAGGCCCGCCCGGGCGGCTTGGGGACGCGGCGGGCGCATGAGGGGCATGTGGAGGAGGTGCCGCGCTCGTCGACCAGGATCAACGTGATCCCGGCTGTCTCGGCCTTGTCAGCCAGCACGCGCATCAGATGCCCGACCCGCCAGTCGCGGACGCGCTGGTTGTGCCGTCGTCCCGCGCGCAGGCCCAGCACCCCACGCGGGTCGCCGACGGCCAGGGTGCCGATCCTGCGGGACACCGCCCAGCCGATCACTGTTCTGGCCGCTTCATGCTGGGCCTGGCGGACCCGGCGGGCGTGCCGCACCTCGGCCAGCCGCAGCCGACGCCGGTGGCGGCGCCACCGTCGTGACCCGCGCTTCCCGGCGCGGGGGGCGCGCCGGGCAGCCCTGCGGCGCCGGGCTTTCTGGTCGGCCAGGTGCATCCGGTGCTCGGCCCCGATCGCCCGTCCGGACACCAGCAAGGCCTGCCCGCCCGGGCCGACCACCGCATACAGGTGGATGATCCCCAGATCCACCCCGGCCACCCGGCCCAGATCCGGCTCACCACCAGCGGGGTAAGCCCCGACCGGGACCTCCGCGGTCACATCGGCCCACAGCCGACCCCGTCATACAGCACCGTCACCGACCGCACCTGAGACGACAGATAAGGCAGATCGCGGTCCAGCCGCACCCACAACGGCGCACAGCCCTGGGCCACCGGGATCCGCAGCCGCCGCCCGTCCAGCACGAACGTCCGGTGATACCAGCGCACCGGCACCAGCGCCCGGCGCCGCCGAGGGAACCGCACCGAACGATCACCCTCCGCGCGGCGCCGGGCCGCCGCCATCCACGCATCGGAATACCGGCGCAGCACCGACCGGGCGCCGACGCTGTCCAGCTGCCCGAACGTGCCCGGCCCGGCCGCGGCCAGCTGGCGGCACAACTCCTGGTAGGAGGCCAGTGACCGGTCGCCGCGGGCGCGCCGCCAGGCGTTTAACTCCAGTACGCAGCACCAGACGTCCCCGGCCGCGGCCAGCAACCCCAGCACCCGGCGGCGCTGCCCCCGGGTCACCCGCAGCCCGGCCCGGACGGTGCGGTACACCACGGGCGGCGAACCAGCAGCACGACCTCTAGGCATACACCCAGCAGACCAGACGCCACCGACCAACACCCCCACCGACCCGCCGTGGGATGAGACACGAATGCAGGAAGGCTCGCCGCGTTTCCAGCCGGTCAGGGTAGACCGAATCGGTGGCGGGCCGCCGCCGGACTCATCAGCGTTGCCGTCATGCCCGCGGCCGGGCACGACCTGGGCACGCCGGGTGGGGCCGCCAGCCGCGACAGGGCGGCCTGGTAGGCCCTGGGCTGGTCCGCCAGGCCTACGTCAGCGTTGCGGGTATCGATCAGCGGCATCTCGATGCCGGAGCACATGCCGCCCGCGACGAGGACGTCGCTGTCCGGTAGGAACACTGCGCTGTGGCCAAGCGTGTGCCGTCATGGACGATCACCCCGGCGGCGGGCCCGGCTCTGGGAATGCCGACCGCGACACCTATATTCGTGTCTCACACCCACCCGCCGCTCGCCCAAGCCGAGCAGACAACCGTGCGACTACGAACAAACAAGGCAGCATCACTAGCCGAATCGCCCGCCGAGGTCTCGCACGCGGCGGCTGCCCTCAGCCCGGGACCTCCCGGCCGAGGGCCAGGTCCACCGCCTGGGCGCGGGACAGTCTGGCGCCCGAGCGGTAGGCCGCGTCATATGCCTCATCCCCCATTAGCCGCCGGAGGCTGCCCTGCTCCCGCTCTGTGAGCTGCTGCTCCGGGTCGGTCCACGTGATGCTCCCGACCGCGATGGCGGCGCTCATGTCCTTGTCGGCGGCGCCGTGCAGGCGCGCTGCCCGGATGCGATCCCCCTGCCACGCGGCGCAGCACGCCGCGCCGAACAGCAACTCGCAGACGTCGAGGTGAAGGCCGATCCGCCGCGCCATCAGGAGGCAGCGCCGGATCAGGGGCGCGGCCTCGGCGTGCCTGCCCTCGATGAGCAGCATGATGCCCAGGTCGGTCCGCATGTTGTACAGGAAGGCCTCGGCACCGAGCTTCTCGGCCGTCGCGATCGCCTCGGTGAGAAGGGTCCGGGCGGCTTCGAGCCGTCCGGCCTTGAGGTCCAGGCCGCCGAGTTGGTGCATTTCGTTCGCCGCGAACATGTCGTCGCCGCACCGGCGGAAGCAGTCCAGCGCCTCGAGCCGTACGCGGAGACTTTCCTCGTCGGTAACGCCGATGGCGAGGCAGGTGAGCGAGTCGCCGAGCAGGTGCACGTCGCCGACCTCGTGGGCGATCACGACGCCGTCGCGGCCGGCCTGGTGCAGCCCGGCCACGTCACCGCGGAAGTAGGCCACGCTGCCTAGGCCGAGAAGGGCACGCGCCTCCAGGCGCCGGTCGCCGAGCCCGCGCGCCATGATCAGGGCCCGCTCGGCGCACTGCTCGGCCAGGACGCGTGCGTCGGCGTCCAGCCTCAGCAGCATCCCGTTCAGCCAGCCGTAGGCGACGAGCGCTTCGGCGTGCAGGAGGTCCGGTCCGGGGGCGGCGGAGTCCACCGCGCTGCGCAGCCAGGTGAGCACGTCGGTGTGGCCCCGGCTGATGGCGAACCGCGCCAGCCAGGTACCGAGCCTGAGTACGTCATCGGTACGGCCCTCGGCGGTCAGGTGGGCGGCAGCGGAGCGCAGGTTCTCCCATTCGAGGTCCAGCCGCCGCAGCCAGTCGCCCTGCTCGTGCCCGGCCAGCGCGGGCGACGCCTCCTCGGCGAGGCGCAGGAAGTAGCCGGCGTGCCGGTCCCGGGCCGCCACCACCTCTTCCTCGCCACCCGATTTCAGCAGTTCCTGCGCGGCGTACTGCCGGATCGTGTCCAGCAGCCGGTAACGGACGGACCCGAGCGCCCGGTCCGCCACCACGAGGCTCTTGTCGACCAGCGAGCCGAGCAGGTCCATCACGTCGAAGGCATCGATGCTGCCGGACGCGCAGACCACCTCGGCCGCCTCGAACTCGAAGCCCCCGGCGAACACCGACAGCCGCCGTAGTGCCTCCCGCTCGGGCTCGTGGAGCAGGCTGAAGGACCAGTCGACCGCGGCCTGCAGGGTCTGCTGCCGGGGCATGGCGTTGCGGCTGCCGCCGGTGAGCAACCGGAAGCGCTGGTCCAGCCGCTGGCTGACCTGCTGGACCGACATCGATGACAGCCGGGCCGCCGCGAGCTCGAGCGCCAGCGGGATGCCGTCCAGGCGGCGGCAGACCGACACGACCAGCGGCGCGGCCCGCTCATCGAGCACGAACCCGGAGTCGTGGGCCTGGGCCCGGTCCACGAACAGCCGGACGGCGTCGGAGGCGGCGATGTCGTCCACGGCCTCGGCCTCGCCCGGCGGCAGCGACAGCGACGGCACGCGGTACACATGCTCGCCGTCAATGCCCAGCGGCTCTCGCGAGGTGGCCAGGATGCGCAGCCGGCGACAGTCGCGGACCAGCAGGCCGCAGAGCTTGGCCGCGTCGTCGATCACGTGCTCGCAGTTGTCCAGCAGGATGAGAGTGTCCTGCTCGCGCAGCGATTCGGTCAGCGACTCCAGCAGCGGCTGCGGCCCGCCGGGATCGGCCAGCCCGATCGCGGTGGCGACCGCGGCCGGGATCTGCTCGCCTTCGGTCAGCGGGGCCAGGTCGACGAACCACACGCCGTCCCTGGTCTCGTCCAGCAGCTCGGCCGCGGCCTGGAGCGCGAGGCGCGTCTTCCCGCAGCCGCCCGCCCCGGTGAGCGTGACCAGGCGCGAGGACCCGACCAGCTCGCGCACCTGCGGCACTTCCCGGTCCCGGCCGACGAACGCGCTGAGCTGGCCGGGCAGGTTGTTCGGCAGCTCCGGGTTGTCCAGCGACGCCAGAGGCGGGAAGTCCGGCGCCAGGAATTCCGCTCCGAGCTGGAAGACGCGCTCGGCCCGGCCGAGATCCTTCAGCCGGTGCAGGCCGAGATCCCGCAACGTCACGCCTTCGGGGAGGGTCTCGGACAGCAGCTCGGCCGTGGCGCCGGAGATCAGCACCTGCCCGCCGTGGGCGACGGCTTCCAGCCGGGCCGTGCGGTTGACCACCGGACCGAAGTAGTCGTTGTCGCGCTCCTCGCACACGCCGGTATGCAGGCTCATCCGTACCCGGATCGGCCGGCTGGTCGGCCATCGCTGCGCGGCGAGTGCCTGCTGGGCGGCGAGCACGGCACCCAGCGCCGCCTGGGGCGTGGCGAAGGCGGCGCAGAAGGCGTCACCCACGGTCTTGAACACGAAGCCGCCGGCCTGCCCGATAGCGGCGCGGAGCATCTTGTCGTGGCGGCGCAGAGCCTGGGCCATGGGTTCCGGCTCGGCTTCCCAGAGCCTCGTCGAGCCCTCGACGTCCGTAAACAGCAGCGTGATCGTTCCCGAGGGGATCGCTGCCGTGCGGCTCACGTGCGCAGGATACGCCGGCCGGGGCGGCCCGGCCGCCACGCCAGGCCGGGGCCGGAATCGGCCGGCCGCCCGGGCGCCAATCCGGCCGGTAAAAGCGGGGTCAGGGCCCGGTCATGGCCACCTAGACGGTGTATCAGGGCCGGGGTAGCCTGACTCTAACTTTCATGAGGGTATTCAGACTCATGAGAAAGCCAGTCAGGGGAGTCGATCGGCGGCCCGGGCGGGCGTGGGTAGGGGGACACGACAATGACCTTGACTGCTAGCCGGCACGGCACCGCCCGTCGTTCGCTAAAGCCGTGTCAATGGCGAGCGGGCGGTGGGATGACGGCATTTGCCGACTTTGAGGGGCAGGCTCGCGGATCCCGCTCCGGGAACGTGCCGCCCGCGCCCGGTTCCATCCATTAGATCCATTCGATTGCGGGAGCGCTCTGATGCCTGTGCTACCCATGGTTGGCGATGAGTTCGCGGGCTACCGGCTGCGCGCGGTGGTGGGGCGCGGCGGGATGAGCGTGGTCTACCAGGCCGAGAACCCGCGGCTGGGCAGCGTGGTGGCGCTGAAGGTGCTGGCCCCCGAGATCGCCACCGACGACGTGTTCCGCGCGCGGTTCCTGGAGGAGTCGCGGATCGCCGCCTCGCTCAATCACCCGAACGTGATCCCGATCTACGACATGGGGCCGTCGGGTGACCTGCTGTACATCGCCATGCGGTATGTGGCCGGGACCGACCTGCGGGCGCTGTTGAAAAAGCACTCCCCGCTGCCGCCCGATGACGCCATCTTCCTGGCCGGGCAGGCCGCGCGGGCGCTGGACGCGGCGCACCGCAAGGGGCTGGTGCACCGCGACGTCAAGCCGGGCAACCTGCTCATCGAGCACGGCCAGGACGGCGACCCGGACCACGTCTACCTGTCGGACTTCGGCATCACCAAGTACATGCTGTCGCGCAGCGGCCTGACCAAGACCGGCGAGTTCCTGGGCACGATCGACTACGTCGCCCCCGAGCAGATCCAGGAAACCCCGGTGGACGGCCGGGCCGATGAGTACTCGCTGGGCTGCGTGCTGTATGAGTGCCTCACCGGCCGGGTCCCGTTCCCCAAAGAACGCGACGCCGCGATCATCTGGGCCCACGTCGAGGAGATGCCCCCGCCGCCCAGCACCCTGCACCCCGAACTGCCCCAGGCCGTCGACGACGTCTTCTCCCGAGTCTTGGCCAAGCGGCCGGAGGACCGCTACGCCAGCTGCCGCGAGTTCGTCGACGCGGCCCGCGCCTCCCTCGGCATCGCGGCCGCCCAGACCCCAGCCAGCGGCACCGCCACCGTGCTGCGCGCCCAGCAGGCCAGCGCCCCGCCCGCCGAGGTGATCAGCCAGCCAGGGTCCGCGCCGCCGCCGCCGGCCGCCGGCGGCCGGGCCGGCCGCGACGAGCCCGCCCCCGGGTCGCACCGCAGGCGGCCGCGCCGGCTCTGGGCCTGGGTCGCGGCCGCCGTCGCCGTGGTCCTGATCGCGGCGGGCGTCGGCGTCTACCTCGGGACGCGCGGCAGCACCCCTTCATCGAAGGGTGGCGGGGGCATGCCCATGCCCCCGTCAAACGCTCTCAGCGCTAGCTACAGCTCGCTCGACCGGGCGCTGATCCTGGCCAACCAGAGCTCCTTGTCTGCGGGCTACCTGATGCCACGCTTCTGCCACAACCAGGGCAAGACGATGGTGACCTGCACGAACCCGACCCTCGCCATCAGCTCGGCGACCTTCCGCACCTATCCGACGCTGGCGGCCCTCTACAGCGCCTACGAGGCCAAGGTCGAGTCGATCATGCCCGGGCCCTTCCGGGCCAACACGGCCAACTGCGTCGATGGCGTGGGGAATGGCGAGATCAGCTGGAACCACGACTACTTCCATTTGCCTAATTTTTCGGTGGCGCAGGATATCTCGGGAAACTTGAACCCGGCGACGCAGGCGGCGGGCCGGATGTTCTGCCATTTCGCCAGCCCTAATGGCGAGGTCATCGTGTGGACTCAGAACGCGGGCAACATGCTGGGCGTCGTGTCCGGCGCGCCGCACGCGGACGTGTTCGCGTGGTGGAAGGGCATGCACCACGACATCGCCATGGCCGGCGGCATGGGAGGGATGGCAGGGATGCCCACGTCCTCGCCCTCGATGCACATGCCCACGCCCACGCCCACGATGTCCATGACCACGCCGATGCCTAGCAGCTCCTAGGGGGCGAGCGCCGCCTCGAGCCGCCCGCTGTCCCGGACCGCCGCCAGGTCGGGGTCCCGGCGCGCGTTGGCGCGGACGTCGGGATTGAGCGTGACCGCCTCCCGGAGCGCCGCGGCCGCCTGGTCGAGCCGGCCGGCCCGGGCCAGGGCGCAGGCGAGGTTGTAGCTGGCCATGCCGCGGGCCGGGGCGGGGGCGCCGAGGTAGCTGGCCGTGGCGACGCCGTGCCCGGCCAGGGCGACGGCCCGGTCGGGCCGGCCGTGCCCGAGGTAGTACTCGCCGAGGTGGCCGGCCGGATGCCAGAACCCCCGGACGATGACCTGCAGCCAGAGCTGGCGGCCGCGCAGCCAGGGGTGCCGGGACGGGTCGCAGAGGTCATCGGCACCTGCCGCGTGCACCCCGGCGACCAGCTCGCCGGTCACCGCGCGGCTGTCCGCGGCGACCGTGTCCGCGGGCCGGGCGGCGTAGCCGCGGTACAGCTCGCCGGAGGCATGATCGACCTCGCCGAACTCCGGCGGGACCTCCCCCCGCTGGATCGCCTGCAGCCGCTGCACCTGCTGGCGCTTGAACTCGGTGATGTGCGCGACCAGCGGCACCGCGGCCCAGCACTGAGGGCTGCCCGGCTCCGCGGCGGGCGCGACCGCCAGCAGCATCTGCTCTTCGGCCGCGGCGAAGGCCAGCAGGCCGATGATCACGCCTTTCAGTTGCTCAATGCTCAGCATGCCGTGGTCTCCGTACCGGGTCCGGCGCCCCGCCGGCCGCACTCGGCCGGCTTGCGCGCGATGAATTTCAGGGTGTCGTCCACGATGACGGTGATCTCGCCGAAGCCGAGGGTCTGCAGCCGGCCGAGCAGCCAGGCCGGGTCGACGGGGTTGTAGGTGTCGCCGGCGTGGAAGTGGTGCAGGTCGTTGCTGGCCAGGCTGTCCGAGCCGATGAGCACGCCGCCGGGCTTCAGCACCCGCAGCACCTCGGCGAGGATCTTGTCCTGCCGGGCCTGGGTCGGGACGTGGTGCAGCATGGTGAACGAGCCCGCCGAGTCGAAGGACTCGCCGGGGAAGCTCAGGTCGGCCGCGTCGCCGACGACGACGGTGACGTTGCCGCCCGCGTACTTGCCGGCCAGCGCTTCGGCGGCGGCCTGGTCGACCTCCTGCGCGGTCAGCCGGCGCACCCGGTGCCGCAGCCATTCGGTCGCGGCGCCCGGCCCCGGGCCGATCTCGAGCATGTCCGCGCCCAGGTCCGCGTGCCGCGTCAGGGACGGCAGGATCTCGTCCTGGATATGCGCCGCCCACTCCGGGCTCGGGCACAGCCTGGCATGTCCTTCGTTCATGCCCACGACGCTACGGGCGGGCCAGGCCGGGCCCAAGGGCGTAGGCTGCCATCCTGTGTCGCGGGACGGACATTCTGCCTCAGGTGAGCCGGATTCCGCGGCGGCCGTGATCGTCGTGACGTTCCCCATGCCCGCGGGCCTGGTGTTTGACTGGCATACCCATCCCGATCACCAGCTGGCCTGGGCCGCCAGCGGCGTGCTCACGGTCCGCACCGCCGCGGCCGCCTGGGTCCTGCCGCCCAGCCGGGCCCTGTGGATCCCGGCCGGGGTACGGCACGAGACCCTGTCGGCGGGCGCCGCCACCATGCGGACGCTGTACGTCAGGCCGGAGCTGTGCCCGATCAGCTGGCCCGACTGCACGCCGGTCTCCGCCAGCCCGCTGCTGGCCGAGCTCATCGGCTACCTGGAGGATCCCGGCCTCGATCCCGGGCGCCGCGCGCACGCCGAGGCCGTGCTGGTCGACCTGCTGCGGCCGGTGGAGATGACGGCCATCGAGGTGCGCATGCCCGCCGGGGAACCGGCCAGGCGGGTCGCTGAGGCCCTGGCCGCCGACCCGGCCGACGGCCGGACGCTGGCGCAGTGGGGCCGTCAGGTCGGCGCCAGCGAGCGCACGCTGGCCCGGGCCTTCGTCGCCGGGACCGGGATCCCGTTCGGCCACTGGCGGGCGCTGCTGCGGCTGCAGGCCGCCCTGCCGGCCCTCGCCGCGGGCGAGCCGGTGGGGAACGTGGCGCGGCGGGTGGGTTACGAATCGGTCAGCGCGTTCGTCGCGGCGTTCCGCCGTCAGACCGGCCTGACCCCGGCCGGGTACTTCCGCGGCCCCTCCGGGCGCCCCGGCTGACCGGCCCCTCCGCCGGGGTCAGTCCGGGCCCAGGATCAGGCCGCTGGTCGGCACCCCGGTGCCGGCGGTGACCAGCACCGGCCCGTCACCGCCGACCTGGTTGACCGAGCTGCCGCGGACCTGGCGCACGCCCTCGGCGATGCCGTTCATGCCGTGGATGTACGCCTCGCCGAGCTGGCCGCCGTGCGGGTTGACCGGCAGCCTCCCGCCGAGCTCGATCGCCCCGCCGGAGATGAAGTGCCTGGCCTCGCCGCGCGGGCAGAAGCCCAGCTCCTCCAGCTGCAGCAGGACGAACGGGGTGAAGTGGTCGTAGAGCACGGCGACGCGCACGTCGTGCGGGCCGGCCCCCGCCTGCCGCCACAGCTGCCGGGCCACCACCCCCATCTCGGGCAGTCCCAGCTCGTCGCGGTAGTAGCTGGTCATCACGTACTGGCCCGGGCTGCTGCCCTGGGCGGCCGCACGGATCACCGCCGGGGCCTGCCGGAGGTCACGGGCCCGCTCGGCGCTGGTCACGACGACGGCCACGGCCCCGTCGCTCTCCTGGCAGCAGTCGAGCAGCCGCAGCGGCTCGACGATCCACCGGGACGCCTGGTGCTCGGCCAGCGTGACCGGCCGCTGGTAGAACCAGGCGTGCGGGTTGGTCGCCGCGTGCCGCCGGTCGGCGACCGTGACCGTGCCGAAGTCCTCGCTGGTGGCCCCGTAGTCGTGCATGTAGCGCCGGGCGATCATCGCGACGGTCGCGGCCGGCACGGCCAGGCCCATCGGGTAGTGCCAGCCGTTGTCCACCCCGGCCGAGGTCGGCGCCGCCACCGCGGCCCGGGAGACCTGGCCGAACCGGTGCCCGGAACGCTCGTTCAGCGCCCGGTAGCAGACCACCACCCGGGCGGTCCCGGCCGCGACCGCCATCGCCGCCTGCTGCACGATCGCGCAGGCGGCACCGCCGCCGTAGCCCACGTGACTGAAGAACGTCAGCTCGCCCAGGCCGAGCTCGCGGGCGAGCGCGATCTCGGCGGTGTTGTCCATGGTGAACGTCACCAGCCCGTCCACGTCGGACGGGCGCAGCCCGGCATCGGCCAGCGCGGCCGTGGTCGCCTCCGCGGCCAGCCGCAGCTCGCTGCGGCCGGAGTCCTTGGAGAACTCGGTGGCCCCGATGCCGGCGATCGCCGCCCCGGGGATCACGCCCCGCTCCCCTCGGGCGGCAGGACGACGCGGACCGTGCCGGTCACGTGGTCGCCGAGGCGGCACCGGCCGGCTACCTCCACCACGACCTCGCCATCGCCGCTCTCGGCGACCTGGCCCGAGAAGGTCAGGGTGTCCCCCGCGTAGCACGGCGCGCCGAGCCGTATCGCGATCTTGCGCACCAGCGCCTCGGGTCCGGCCCAGTCGGTGACGTACCGCTGTACCAGGCCGGTCGTGGTCAGGATGTTGATGAAGATGTCCTGGCCGCCCCGCGCGACCGCCTTGTCCCGGTCGTGGTGCACGTCTTGGAAGTCGCGGGTCGCGATCGCCGAGGCGACCACGAACGTCGGGGTCACGTCGATCACCAGCTCCGGCAGTATCGCCCCGGCCCCCGGTCGGGGGGTCACGGAGCGTCCTCCCGCCAGGCGGGCAGCGTCAGCGCGTCGTCGATCCGGACGAACTCGACCCGGACCGGCAGGCCGATGCGCGCCCGGCCCGGGCTCACGCCGAGCAGCTCGCCGACCATGCGCACGCCCTCGGGGAGCTGCACCAGCGCGACCACGAGCGGCATCTGCTTCCCCGGCACCGGGGGGTGGTGCTGCACCACGTAGCTGTAGACCTCCCCGGTGCCGGCGGCGATCACGTACCCGGGCCGGGCCGCGCCGCACGCGGGGCACATCGGGCCGGGGGGGTGACGCAGCGCGCCGCAGCCGCCGCAACGCTGGATCCGCAGCTCGCCGGCGGCGGTGCCGTCCCAGAAGAACGCGGTGTCCGGCGAGATGGCCGGCCGCAGCACCTCACTGGCCGCCGGGGCCGGCGAAGGTGGGCGGGGAGTAGGCGGCGGGGGCCGGAACTTCAGGATCCGGAACAGCATCGACGCGACCGGCTCGGTGCCCACGTACCAGGTGCTCCGCGTGGTGACGAACCAGCCTTCGCCGAGCGCGGTCTGCTTGGGCCCGGTCACGTCCTCCAGGCGGGCCCGCACGGTCACGTGCTCGCCGTGCCGCAGGTAGCGCTGGTACTCCTGCTCGCAGTTGGTAGCGACCACCGAGGTGAACCCGGCCTCGTCGAGCACCGCGGACATCCGGCCCATCGGGTCGTCGTCAGCCACCGCATGCAGCCCGCGCATGGTCCAGACCTGCGCCATCGCGGGAGGCGCCACCAGGCCGCCGTGTACCGACCGGGCGGCGGCCCCGGCGTCGGTGTAGACCGGGTTGGCGTCGCCGATCACCTCGGCCCAGTTCCTGATCATCGGCAGGTTCACCGGGTCCCGGGCCGGGCGCGGCCCGGACTCGCCGGCCGCGGCGATCCGGGCGGCCGCCTCGCGGATGTTCTCCTCGCTCACCGGGGTACCCGGGGCAGCCCGAGCCCGGCCGTCGCGATCAGCTCCCGCTGGATCTCGTTGACGCCGCCGCCGAAGGTCAGCACGGTGTTGCGCTTGGCCTGGATGTCCAGCCAGCGTGCCAGCTCGGCGGTCGCCGGGTCGGCGGGGTCGCCGTACCGCCCGACGATGTCCTCGAGCAGCTGGCCGAGCCGCTGCAGCCGTTCCGAGCTGAACACCTTGGTGGCGGAGGCGTCGGCCACGTCGACCGCGGGTGCCACCGCCACCTGCCAGTTGAGCAGCTCGTTGATCCGCAGGCAGGCGTAGGACTCGGCCAGCGCGCGCCGCACGTCCGGCAGGCTGAGCAGCGGTCGTCCGTCCGGCGCGGCCTGGCCGGCCGCCCAGCCGCGCACCCGGTCGTGCAGGGCCGCGATCCGGCCCGCCGGGCCGAGCATCACCCGCTCGTGGTTGAGCTGCGTGGTCACCAGCCGCCAGCCCGCGTCCTGTTCGCCCACCCGCATCGTGACCGGGACGCGCACGTCGGAGTAGTAGGTGGCGTTGACGTGGTGGGCTCCGTCGTGGGTGATGATCGGCGTCCAGGAGAACCCGGGGTCGGCGGTGTCGACGATGAGGATGGATATGCCCTTGTGCCGCGGCGCGTCCGGGTCGGTGCGGCAGGCCAGCCAGATGTAGTCGGCGTCGTGCGCGCCGGTGGTGAAGATCTTCTGGCCGTTGACCACGTAGACGTCCCCGTCCCGCACCGCCCGGGTGCGCAGGGCGGCCAGGTCGGTGCCGGCCTCGGGCTCGGTGTACCCGATCGCGAAGTGCACCTCGCCGGCCAGGATCCTGGGCAGGAAGAAGTCCTTCTGCCCGGCCGTCCCGTGGGCCTGCAGCGTCGGCCCGACGGTCTGCAGGGTGACGCTGGGCAGCGGGACATCGGCCCGGGCCGCCTCGTCGACGAAGATCTGCTGCTCCATCTGGCCGAGCCCGCGGCCGCCGAACTCGGCCGGCCAGCCGAGCCCCAGCCACCCGTCGCGGCCCATCCGGCGCACCACCTCGCGGTAGACCGCGCCGTGCCGCTCGGTGAGCATCGCCTCGCGCTCCTGCGCCGAGATCAGCGTGGCGAAGTAGGCCCGGAGCTCGTCGCGCAGGGCGACCTGCTCGCTGGTGAGGTCGAGGAACATGGCCGGACCTCAGCCGCCGTCCCCGGCGCAGGCCCGGGCGCCGAGCCGGTCGAGGCGGTGCTCGGCGCCGCCCACCAACCTGACCAGGTCCTTGACCAGCGCGGAGTAGCGGTGCAGCGGGTAGGTGACGTCCATGCCGATCCCGCCGTGCAGGTGGTGGCAGGTGCGCAGCGCCGCGGGCGCGTGCTCGGCCATCCAGTATGCCGCCACGTCGAGGTCGCTGCCGGCGTCGCGCCCGGCCTGCAGCCGCCAGCAGGCCGAGAGCGCGGCCAGGTGCAGGGTGCGCGAGGTGATGTACACGTCGGCGGCCTGCCCGGCCACGGCCTGGAACGTGGCCAGCGGCCGGCCGAACTGCTCCCGCGCGGCCACGTGCGCCGTGGTCAGCGCGAGCGCGCCCGCGAGGGCGCCGTCGGCCAGGCTGCACGCCCCGGCCACCGCGAGCTGGTAGAGGCCGGTCACGGCCCCGGCGCCGAGCACGCCGGCGACGGGTGCCTGGTCCAGCCGCAGCGTGTACTCGGGGCCGCCCGCGGCGCTGTGCGTGCGCTGCCAGGACAGGCCCTCCGCGGACCCGGCGACGATCACCACGCCGGTGCCACCGGAGGCGATGCTGGCCGGGACCAGGATCCAGTCCGCCGCCGCGGCGTACGGGACTCCGATCTTGACGCCGGTGACCGTGCCCGGCCCGCCGGCCAGCCGGGCGGTCGTGGCCGGCCCGGGCGGCATCACCTCGGCCCGCTCGCGCACGGCCGCCGTGAGCACCGTGTCGCCGGACGCGACGCCGTCCAGCACGTTCCGCTGCAGGTCACGGTCGCCCCACCGGGCCACGGGCAGGACGCCCAGGGCCAGCGTGGCCAGCGCGGGCACGCGGGCGGCCCGCCGGCCGATCTCGGTGAGCGCGACCGCCACGTCCAGCACCCCGAGCCCGTCTCCGCCCAGCCAGGCCGGCAGGGCCAGCGACAGCAGGCCGGCCCGTCCCAGCTCCTTCCACAGCGCCGAGTCGAACCCGTCCTTCTCCCCGGCCGCGGCCGGGGGGACCGCCGGGCGGGCGGGACCCAGCACCTCGGCGGCGGCGCGGGCGACCGCCTGCTGGGTCTCGTCGAGGGTGAAGTCCATGGCGGCTGGCACCGGTCCTCCTCGTGGCCGCGGCTCGCAAAATTAGAACACGTTTTACCGGCCGCCGGCCAGCGCGGAGGGCCCGTTAGGGCCAGTCACGGTTGGTAGGCTGGATCATCGCCGCGGGCCGCTTTGCCTTGCCGGCCCGCGCGAATCGGCAGCCGGAGATCGTTCCGGGCGGCCCGGGCCCGCGGACACCACGAGAGGCGTTGATGGCAGTACCGAGAACACGTATCACCGGCACCGCCGCGCCGAACGCGACCGCCGCCGACCTCGGCTCGGCGGCCCAGCGTGACCGCCGCAAGCGAATCCTCGACGCCACGCTGGCGCTGGCGTCCAAGGGCGGTTATGACGCAGTACAGATGCGGACCGTGGCCGAGCGGGCCGACGTGGCCCTCGGGACGCTGTACCGGTACTTCCCGTCCAAGATCCACCTGCTGGTGTCCGAGCTGGCCCGGGAGTTCGAGCAGACCCAGGAGAAGCTCGACCGCAGGCCCATCCCCGGTCAGACGCCCTACGAGCGGATGATGAACGTGCTGGGCCGGATCACTCGCTCCATGCAGCGCGAGCCCATGCTGACCGAGGCGATGACCCGGGCGTTCATGTTCGCGGACCCGAGCGCCGCGGCCGAGGTCAACACGGTGGCGCGGCTGATGGAGCAGGTACTCACGAAGGCCATGCACGACGGCGAGCCGTCCGCCGACGACAAGGCCATCGCCCGGGTCATCGGCGATGTCTGGCTGTCCAACCTGGTCGCCTGGGTGACCCGCCGCGCGTCCGCCGACGACGTCAGCAACCACCTCGAGCTCGCCGCCCGCCTGCTGCTGCGCTGATCCCGGGTTACCTGCCGTAGCGCGCGGGGTGCATGAGCACGCGCCAGATGAGGACGCGCAGGCGCCGCACGGCCGGAACCTGACTCCCCTTGCGGAGTACCCGCTTGGCCCGGGGGCCGTTCAGCACGGTCCATTCCAGCTGGCTGGCCTTCTGCCGCGGGCTACGCCGTCTCCCGCGCGGCTTCGGGGCCGGGTGCCTGTCCCGGTACAGCTGGTCGGTCATCGCGGCCGTCGCGGCCACGGCGGCGTCCAGTATCTGCGCGGCGGGCAGGTCGGCAGGCGCCTGGTACGGCCCCGCCGCGGGCTGCGGCAGGAGCTCGCCGAGATCGCCGGCGATGTGGAACTTGGAGTCACGCAAGCTCGCGATGAGGATCTCCGACTGCTCTCGGACCCATGCCTCGCGGCTGGCGGGCACCGCCAGCCGCGCCTGGCGCGCCCGCGCGGCCAGGACATCTTGCGCGAGGATTCGCTTGATCTTCCGGGTGTAGAACCAGTAAGGCATCTCCTCCGGCAGCGTCTCGTTCAGCCGGCGCAAGAACTCGGCTTCGGCGAGCCCGAGCGAGGGATTGGCGTGCGCCTCGGTGAGGTCAATGCCGCCGGGATCGATGCCAACCACCGACGCGAACCTGACCCAGAGCGTGCTGGCCGGGCCCTGCTGCGGAACGGTGATCACGTGCACCTGTTCCGGCGGAAGGTGCTGCGACCACATGTCGAGGATGGCCAGCGTGTCGTGAAACGTCCAGAACCGCCACTGGCGCCGGTCGGCGGCGGCCGACTGGAGGTCAATGACGCCGCTGAGCCATTCGTCCCATCCGGCGGTGCCGCGGGTCTTGACCGTCTCCTGCCACTCGGCGGGCAGCAAGGTCGCGAGGTCGCGCACCGTGAGGACGATGTGCACCTCGGCCTGGAACAGCGACCGGACGGCGCGATCGGCCTGCTCGGGGGTGCACGCGGCCAGTACCTCGTCCGAGATGACGGCCGTCTTGGGGGCCAGCAGGGCCTGGCCGACCAGGACGTCCCAGTCGCCGGTCCACGGATCGGACGGGTCGGAGGCCTCCCTGACCGCCCCGCGCAGATCCCGGCTGGCCCGGTTATGATCACGCCATTCGTAGCCCGGCAGCAGGACCCCCTGGGCGGCGAGCGAGGCGCGATTGCTCCATAGGGCACGTTGCAGGAACGTGGTGCCCGTCTTCGGCTCGCCGACGTGCAGGTAGACCCGGGGACGGCGGCCGCCTGCGGCCCGGTTCGTGCGGCCGGCCGCAACTCGGCCCGAGGTAACCTGCGATGCCAACCTGACACCTGATTCGATGATGGCGGCCCAGCAGACATACAGCCATCAGCTGGTAATGACCAAGCAAAGTACCGGCATCGTAACGGCTGAGACTGCTTCGTGAGGCCAAATACGGTTAACGTGACGCGCGTGTCCGGCCTCCGGACTGTCCTGGCGGCCTCCCGGGCGCTCCAGGCCTCCCGGGGCGGTTCTCGCGGGCCCGGGCGGCCTTACCAGGCGCCGCCGAGCTCGCTTCCGTACCAGGACTCGATGATCCGGTGCGTGATCGACACCGGCGGCGGCAGCCTGATCTCGCCGCTCGCGATCGAGCCCCGCAGCTCATCCCGGCTGAACCAGTGCGCCTCGACGATCTCGTGGGTGTCGACGGTGATCTCTAGGCTGCCGGTAGCGCGGGCGCGGAAGCCGAGCATCAGGCTGTGCGGCATCGGCCAGGGCTGGCTGCCCACGTAGCGGGCCTCGCCGACGACGATCCCGGTTTCCTCGTGCACCTCGCGCGCGACCGCCTGCTCGGCGGACTCGCCGGGCTCCACGAACCCGGCCAGGATCGACACCCGCCGCTCGGGCCACATCGCGTTCCTGGCCAGCAGGCACCGGTCATCGGGGTCGGTTATCAGCATGATCACCGCGGGGTCGAGCCGCGGGAAGTGCTCGCTGCCGTCGTTCACGCAGCGCCGGGCGTGGCCGGCCTGCACCGGCTCGGTGACCGCGCCGTCCCGCGGGCAGTGCCCGTGGGTGGAATGCCAGTTGCCGAGCGCCACGGCCTCGGTCATCAGCCCGGCGTCGCGATCGGACAGCACCGGCCCGGCCTGCCGCAGGCTGATCGGCCGGGTCCCCGAGCCCGGGTTCTCCTCCGCCCCTGGCCGCGGGAGCGGCCCGGCCACGCCGAAGTAGACGACCCCGTCGGCGTCGACCCCCAGCAGGAACCTGACCCCGTCCGGGGCCTGTTGCGGGGACACGAAGGCCAGTTCCGCCTGGCCGTCGCCGTCCGCGGTCCGGATCAGGGCCTGCCCGTCCTCGACCACGAGCACCCGGGTGCCGGGGTCGGCCCAGGCCGCGGCGAGCCATTGGGCGTCGGTGCGGCGGGCCGTCGACCGGTCCACCTCGCCGCGGCCCAGGGCGAGGTTGCGCAGCCCGCCGCTGTCGGTCAACTCGGCGGAGCTCAGCTGGCCGTGCCGGTCCGGTGGCAGGCCCGGCCCGGCGCTCACCGCGCCGCCGTGAGATCACCGGCCGCCGCGAACTCATCCCACAGGTACGCGGCGGCCTCGGCGCCCTTCAGCAGCAAGTTCATCTCGACCTTCTCGTTCGGCGCGTGAATGCGGTCGGAGTCCAGCCCCACGGCCAGGAAGACCAGCGGTGCCCCGAGAATGGCGGCCAGGTCCGCCTCGGGCCCGCTTCCGCCTTCCCGGGTGAACAGGACCTCGGACCCGAACGCGCGCTCCATGGCCCGTTTCGCCGCCTGCACGGCGGGCGAGCCGACCGGCGAGAAGCTGGGGCGGACCCCGGGGCCCGGGACGGTGACGACGGCCTCGATGCCCGGCGGCGTGCGCTGGGCCACGTACTCGCGCAGCGCGGCGGCGACGTCGGCGGGTTCCTGGTTCGCGACCAGCCGGAACGACAACTTCGCGTGCGCCTGGCTGGGGATGATCGTCTTGCCGCCCGGCCCGGTGTGCCCGCCCCACATCCCGTTGATCTCCGCGGTCGGCCGGGCCCAGATCCGCTCCAGCGTGCTGAACCCGGCCTCGCCCGCCGCGGCGCGGCTGTGACCGGCGTCGTCGAGCCAGGCCTGCTGGTCGAACGGCAGCCGGGCGAACATCTCGCGCTCGGCGGCCGAGACCGGGAGCACCTTGTCGTAGAACCCGGGCAGGGTGACCCGGCCGTCACGGTCGTGCAGCCCGGCCAGCAGGCCGGCGAGGACGTGCAGCGGATTCGGCACCGCCCCGCCGAACGATCCCGAGTGCAGGTCCCGCTCCGGGCCGCGCAGGTCAATCTGCGCCTCGGCCAGGCCCCGCATGCCGGTGCACATCGACGGCACGTCCGGCGCCCACATCGTGGTGTCGGAGATCACGATCACATCGCAGCCGAGCCGGCCGGCGTTGTCCCGCAGCAGGGCGGGGAAGTCCGGCGACCCCGACTCCTCCTCGCCCTCGATCAGCAGCTTGAGCGTGACCGGCGGCGCGCCCCGGCCGCCGAGCGCGGCGCTGGCGCGCGCGGCCAGGGCGTGGAAGAGCACCTGGCCCTTGTCGTCGGAGGACCCGCGCCCCAGCAGCTGGCCGTCCCGCTGCACGGGCTCGAACGGCGGCGACTCCCACTCGTCGAGCGGCTCGACCGGCTGCACGTCGTGGTGGCCGTAGACGAGCACGGCGGGAGCCGACGGGTCCGCGGCCGCCCACTGCGCGAACACCGCGGGAAGCCCGGCGCCGTCCGCGCCGGTTTCCCAGACCTCCGCCACCGGGAAGCCGCTCTGGCGCAGGTACCCCGACAGCCATTCCGCGCTGCGGCGGACATCGGCGTGGTGCGCGGGGTCGGCGGAAATCGACGGTACGGCCAGCCACTGCCTGAGCGCGTCGAAGAAGCCGGCCGCGTTCTCGTCGACGTAACCGCGAACGTCCATGGTCCTCCCTCGTGGCTCCTGGCGGTCCCCGGGCCGCAGCCGGGCGGGCCAGCCGGGAATGCCGAAGATCCTGCCTGGACTCTACCGAGGCAGGAGGATGGGGACCGTGGCGCCTGTCATCGCGCTCATCCACTCCCCCAACCTGGGGCCGGGCAGCTGGCGGCCGGTAGCGGACGAGCTGGCCCGGGCCGGGCACCAGGTCGTGGTCCCGTCGCTGGCCGGATTCGCCGATGGCGGCCCGCCTTACGTACCGGGGCTGGTCCGCCTGGCCGCCGGGCAGGTGCCCGCCAGCCCAGCCGGCGAGGTCATCCTGGTCACCCACTCCGGCGCCGGCGTGTTCGTGCCACATCTGGTCCGGGCGGTCGCGGCCCGCGAGGCCACCGCGGTCTTCGCCGACGCGGCGCTGCCGCGCCAGCCGGGGACCAGCACCGTGGTCGAGGGCGAGTTCCTCCCGTTCCTGCGCCAGCGCGCGAGCGGCGGCGTCGTCCCGCCGTGGCCGCAGTGGTGGCCCGGGGAGGACCTGTCCCCGCTGTTCCCCGACGAGGCGACCCGCCAGGCGGTGACCAGCGAGGCCGGTGCCCTCCCGTTGCGCTTCTTCGAAGAGGTGTTGCCCGCCCTGCCGGAGGGCTGGCCGCCGTGCCGGGCCGCCTACCTGGTCTTCTCCGAGCCCTACCGCCAGGAGGCCGGCCAGGCGGCGCGGGCCGGCTGGCCGGTGCGCGAGCTGCCGGGCGGGCACCTGCACATGCTGGTGAGTCCCGGTGAGGTGGCGGCCGCGATCACCTCGCTCGCCGCCGGGGCCCGGGCCGCGGGCTCGTCTCTGGGCTCCCTGCCGTGACCTGGTCACCCACCCGGCCATGTCCCGCCGTTCTCGCCGGGCGCCCCATGAATGAACCATCCGGCAGGCTGCAACCGGCCCGTCGGTACATTCATGGCGCCCGGCTCGGGCCGCCGACGGGTTGCCGGCCGCGCGGAGTAGCCTGCATCGGGTGAACGCGGACCTGGACTACGTCGGCCATGTGACCCGGGAGTCGGCGCGCTTCGCGGAGGTGCTCCGCGATGTGCCGCCGGACGTTGGCGTGCCATCCTGCCCGGGCTGGAACGCCGATGACCTGCTGTGGCACCTCGGGGAGGTGCAGTGGTTCTGGGGCACGATCGTGCGCGAGAAGGTGAACGGCCGGCAGGCCGAGGCGCTCAAGCCGCCGCGCCCGGCGGACCGGGCCGGGCTGCTGGCGTTCTACGAGCGCGCGAGCCGCGACCTGGCCGAGGTCCTCGCCGCGACGCCGCCCGACACCCCGGCCTGGACCTGGTCGGATGATCACACGGTGGCCTTCATCCGCAGGCGTCAGGCCCACGAGGCGCTGATCCACCGGGTCGACGCCGAGCTGACCGCGAGCACCCGTACCCCGCTGGACCCGGCCCTGTCGGCGGACGGGGTCGACGAGGCCCTGCGCGTCATGTACGGCGGGCTGCCCGGGTGGGGGACCTTCACGCCCGACGACAGCGCGCCAGCGTTCCGGCTACGGGCCACCGACACGGACGGCTCCTGGCTGGTCACGTTCGGGCGGTTTACCGGGACCGACCCCGACGACGGGACCCTCTATGACGAGCCCGACATCCACGCCGCAGACCGCGACCCCGGGACCGAGGCGGCCGCCGAGGTGACCGGCGCCGCCGCCGACCTCGACTGCTGGCTGTGGCACCGGCCGCCGCTCACGCCGGTTGAGCCGTCGGGCGATTCCCAGGTGCTGGGCCGCTTCGAGTCGGCCATCTCACCCGGCATCCGCTGAGACGTTCGCAACGATCATTAAGGAGAGCCAGTGCTGGTCGCGTTCTCGGTCACGCCGCTCGGAGTCGGCGAGGACGTCGCGGAGTATGTCGCCGATGCGGTCCGGGTCGTCCGCGAGGGCGGCCTGCCCAGCCGGACCGACGCCATGTTCACCACGGTCGAGGGTGACTGGGACGAGGTCATGGACGTGGTCCGGCGCGCGGTGGACGCGGTCGCTGCGAGGGCGCCGCGGGTCAGCCTCTCGCTCAAGGCCGATATCCGCCCCGGCGTTACCGGGGCGCTCGACGCCAAGGTCGAGGCCGTGGAACGCTACCTCGGCGGTTAGGGACCGGTCCGTCAGATCGGGCTTTCCGGGTGGTGGAAGTCCCATTCCTCGAGCGCCGCCACCGACAGCCAGTCAAGGCCCCGCCCGGCCTCGGCCTCGATCCCGTGCGCCAGCGCCGCGATAGCGGCCGCGGCGGCGTAGCCATCCACCTCATCGGCCGAGCCGGAGGCGCCCTCTAGGGCGTGGACCAGCAGTTCCTTCGCGGCCTCGGCTCGCGCCGGCGCCCGGCCGTAGGAGTGGGCCAGAGCGGCGATGGCGCGGCGTACCACGCGCTCGGCGAGCCCGTCGTTCATCGATACCCGTGGCTCCGGCAAGGACCTGCCTCCGTTCACGCGGCGCCCGGCATTCAACTGCGCACCCGAGACTATCGGCCGGGCCGCTAGCCGGCCGGGATGTCCTCGATCAGCGCGGCGAGACCTGCCTCGTCGAGCAGGTCAGCGGGGCGCACGGTGGCGTCGTCGCGGACGTAGTAGAACGCCGCGCGGACCTCGTCGACCGGCACCCCGGCCAGGGCGGCCCAGGCCAGCCGGTAGGCGGCCAGTTGCACGGCGACGGCCCGCTCCTCCTCGGCGGAGGCTGGCTGGCGGCCGGTCTTCCAGTCCACCACGTCGAACCCGCCGCCGGGCGCGTCGGCGAACACCGCGTCGATCCGTCCCCGGACCAGCCGGTCACCGATCAGCGTCTCGAACGGCACCTCGACCTCGTGCGGCCACCGGTCCGACCACTGGCCGGCCTCGAAGCACTCCCTGAGCCCGGCCAGATCCTGGTCGCCGCCGGCATCCGGGTCAACGTCGGCCGCGCCGAGCAGGTCGCCGGGATCGATCAGCGGCTGCGGCCCGAACCGCTGCTCCAGCCAGCGGTGGAAGTCGGTGCCGCGCCGCGCCAGCGGGGCCGGCGGCCGCGGCATCGGCCGACGCACCTGCTGGGCCAGCCCGGCCGGGTCGGCGGCCACGGTGACCAGCGACGACACGGGGAGCCGCCAGGGCAGCCCGACGGTGACGCCGTCGTCTCCGCGCCGCTGCGCCCGCTCGGCCAGCAGCAGGTCGGAGTCTCGCTGCCAGGCGGCGACCAGTTCCCGGTCGGCCGGGCTCATCTCGTCCAGATCTGCTTCCGCCGGCGGCCCGGCCGCCGCGGCCTCGGCCACCAGGTCGCCGGCTTCGCGTACCGCCTCGTGCCGCGAGCCGGACGCGGCGGCCGGCCACGACGCCGTGGCCGGCTCGGCCAGGGCCGGGTTCTGCGCGTCCTCGGCGGGCGGCTCGGCCCAGGCCGCGACCGTCCCCGCGCCTGACTCACACGCGGCTCGCCACTCGTCCCGGAACGCCGAGGGGCCGAGCCGGGGCACGCCGCCGCC
>Ga0126381_100001810_pt1 | contig 22929 bp, 23 predicted proteins | sample PanSoiMetPlot_28_FD_96465 | JGI IMG/M metagenome (GOLD analysis project Ga0126381, IMG submission 96465) | Tropical forest soil microbial communities from Panama - MetaG Plot_28 | ecosystem: Environmental > Terrestrial > Soil > Tropical forest > Bulk soil | place: Panama | collected 2016-02-17 | reverse complement strand
CTCTTGGAGCTCGCCCACAGTCTCAATGCCTCGCCTCTGCAAATCTTTCTCAAAGTTCAGCTTCCCGCCGCGCTGCCCTTCGTCGTCACCGGCGCCAAGGTCGCCATCACGCTAGCGGTCATCGGGGCGGTGATCGGCGAGTTCGTGGGCTCGAGCGAGGGGCTCGGCTTTCTCTTGCTCAGCGCTACCTCGCAACTCGACACGCCGCTGGCTTTTGCCGCGCTGTTTGCGTTATCGGTGCTTGGGATATTCGTCTATGCGCTGGTCGGTATGGGCGAGAAAATGATGTCGTCGTGGCTGCCGCCGGCGCCGGCGCGTTATTGAGGCAGCAGTCGCGAACGGCGCGGACGTTTCGCGGGACATGGAGTGGAGACGAGAATGAGCGAGCGAAAGAACGTGCCGCCGATGCCTGGCATGGCCAGCCTCGAGGAGGTGCTTCTGCAAAGCGAGGCCATTCCCTGGCGGGCGAAGTCGCTCGCCGGCGTGTCGGAAAAGATGCTCTGGCGCGATGAGAAGGCCGGATCGTCAATTGCGCTGATCAAGTTCGACGCCGGCGCGGGCATTCCCGAGCCGCATCTGCATGCATCGAACCAATTCATGTTCTGCCTCAAGGGACGCTACGAGTACACCAAGACGGGTGTGACTTTGACGCCCGGCTCCTTCTATTGGAATCCGAAAGGCCACGTGCACGGGCCGGCGCGGGCGCACGAAGAAACCATCGTGCTCGAAATCTACGACGGCCCGCATTATCCCGAGCGGCCGTCCTGGTACAGCAACGACGAGGACGCCCGCTGATGGCGCCCGGCGCGGCCGGCGCCGTTGCCATCGACGCGCAGCGGCTGACGTCGGCCATCGCCGATGTTTTCAAGGCGGCCGGGATTGCGGCCGCAGACTCGCAGATCGTGGCGGCGGATCTCGTTGCCGCAGACCTTGAAGGCATCGCGTCGCACGGGGTGATGCTGGTCCCCATGTATGTCGAACGCATCAACAAGGGCTCGGTCTCGCGTCGCAGCGCTGGCGAAGTCGTCAGCGAGCAAGCCGGTGCGATCATCATCGATGCCGGCAACGCGCTCGGCCAGTTGACCTCGCGCCAGGCGGTGAGGCTCGCGGTTGCGCGGGCGCGAGAGATCGGGCTCGCCGCGGTGGCCGTGCACAACGGCTTTCATTTCGGCACAGCCGGGCGCTACGCGCGCATGATGGCGCAGGAGAACTGCGTGGGAATCGTCTTTTCGAACACGCGTCCACTGATGCCGGCGCCGGGAGGGGCCGAGGCTATGGTCGGCAATAATCCGATTGCCATTGCGCTTCCCTCGACCGGCGCGTTTCCGGTTGAAGCAGACATGGCGTTGAGCGCGACGGCGATGGGGAAAATCCGGCTTGCCGCAGCGGCCGGAGAACGCATTCCCGAGGACTGGGCCGTGGATGCGCAAGGCCGGCCGACGACCGATCCGGCGGCGGCGATCAAAGGCATGCTGCTGCCGGCGGCCGGTCCGAAGGGATTCGGCCTCGCCTTTGTCATCGATCTCTTGTGCGGCGGATTGTCAGGGGGTGCGGTCGGCGCCGAGGTGCGCCCGCTCTACGGAGATCCCGCGGAGCCCTATCGGTGCTCGCATTTCTTTTTGGCGATTCATGCTGGTCACTTTCAGTCCGGCGAGCAGTTTGCCGCGCGCGTGCGCGATCAGGCGATGCGCGTCAGCCGATCGAAGCGCCGGGCCGGCGTCGAGCGCGTCTATGCGCCAGGAGAGCTTGTTTGGGCGGCGCGGCAAGCGAGCGGCGGCGTGTGCCACCTCGATCGAGCGACCGTGCAGGGCCTTCTCGATACCGCCAGCCGTCTCGGGCTCGTCGATCTCGAATCGTCGCTACTGGCAGCCAAGGGGGCGTAAGCCGTGCGGGTGCGCTTCGAGGCCGAGGGAGACGTGATCGTCGTCACCGGCGGCGCCAACGGCATCGGACTGGCGCTGGCGCGCGCGGCGGCGCAGGCCGGAGCGCGGGTCGTCGTTTGTGACGTGGACCAGGCGGCGATGGCGGCGCTATCGGATATTTCCGGAATTTCGACGCGGCACCTCGATGTCGCCGATCGCGCCCGAGTGTTCGCCGTTCTCGGTGATGTCGAGCGCCAATTCGGCAAGATCGATGGCCTTGTTTGCGCGGCCGCGATTCAGCCCCGCGCGCTCGTCCATGAAATGGAGGCGGCGGTGTGGGAGCGCGTGTTGCGGATCAATCTCGACGGCGTGGTGTGGTGCTATCAGGCGGTGGTTGCCGGCATGATCGCGCGCCGACGCGGATCGATCGTGGCATTTACGTCAGGGCTCGCGCACCAGGGCTGGCCGCGCGCCTCGGCTTATACTGCCAGCAAGGCGGCGCTGATTGCGTTTGCCAAGAGCGCGGCCAAGGAGATCGCGCGGCATCGCGTGCGGTTCAATCTCATCGCGCCTGGCGTGATCGACACGCCGCAATATCGCGCCGCCAATGCTGGCGCGGACGATGCGCATTGGCAGGGCTCGGTCGGGGTCGGACAGCCGCAGGATGCCGTCGGCGCGCTCATGTTCTTGTTGTCGGAAGCGGCAACAATGACGGGCTCGCTCATCAGCCGGGACTTGGCCTATCCGGCACAGGATGGCGAGGCATGAGCGGACCGCCCATCATCATCGTCGGCGCAGGCCCGGTCGGTCTGACCAGCGCGCTGGGGCTCGAGCTTTATTGGCAGGTGGTCGGTGAGGCCAAGGCCGCGACCGGCCGCTAAAGATGGAGACAGAAATCATGCGCGTGCTGGGACCGATCGGCGACAAGATCCTGTTCGAGAACGAATTCGTGCGGGTGTGGAGCATCACGCTCGATCCCGGGCAGCGACAGCCGTGGCACCAGCACCTTTTGCCCTATCTCATCGTGCCACTGACGGAAGGCAAGAACGAGATGACGTTCGACGATGGTCGGGTGCGGCAAACCCATGAAAAGCCGGGCGAGGTGATCTGGCGCGAGCCCGGTATTCCCCACGAGCTTCTCAACTGCAGCGATTGGCAGTACCGAAACGTCCTTGTCGAGATCAAAGCGAGCGCGTCGGGCGAGCAAGCCAGGGCCGGTTGAGGTTCGCATTCAGGAGCAAACAATGCCCAAACAGCAGATCACATCGAAAAAGATCCGTCAGCCGTCCGGCCATTTCTCCCACGCGACAATGGTTGAGGCGCGCGGCCGCATCGTTTTCATTTCCGGCATGACCTCGCGTCGCGCGGATGGAACGATCGCCGGCATCGGCGATATCGAAGCGCAGACGCGCCAGGTCTGCGAGAATCTAAAAGCGGCGGTCGAGGAGGCCGGCGGCAGTATGGACGACATCTGCCGGGTCGACGCCTATGTCCGCAACATGGAGCATTTCGAGCAGATCCACAAAGTGCGGCGCGAATATTTCCGTCCCCCCGCTCCGTCCTCGACTATGGTGGAGGTCTGCAAGATGACCTCGCCTGAGTATCTGATCGAGATCAACGCTATCGCCGTGATCGGCGGCTGACACCTCTGCATCAGCTGCCCCGGATGAACTCTCGCCGCTCATGCCCCCTCTCCCCGCCGGGCCGCCGGGGAGAGGGCTACTCTCTTTGTGCAACAGACGGGAATGGGTGAGGGGGTTCGGATCCATCAGTAGCGCTGGTAACCCACTCACCCCAACCCTCTCCCCAAGGCCCCAAGGGGGAGAGGGAGCGCACCGAGTCTGCCGCGATCATCTGGTTCAGGCGCAATGCTACGACGCAAGCCACTGCGTGAAGCGTTCCTCGAGCGGGACGATCCGCTCCGCCTCCCATTCGTCGTCCTCGCGGATCGAAACGGCGAGGTTCTCCTTGTAGGTGGGAAGCACAACGGCGATGTCGTGCGGGATGAAGTCGAATGCCGCCGGATTGGTGGGTCCGTAGTAGAGCCGCCGGTTGAACTCGGCCTGCGGCTTGGGCTGCGTGGCGAACTGGATGAACTCCCACGCGAGCGCACGGTTGGGCGCCCCTTTGAGCACGCACCACGTGCTCGTGCTGCGCACCGCGCCGTTCCAGACGAGCTCGACCGGCACTCCCGCCTGCTTCAGCTCGGTCGCGCGTCCGTTCCAAATCGACATCATGTCGAGCTCGCCGTCGCGGATGAGCTGCTGCGATTGGTTGCCCTCCCGCCACCATACTTTGATGTGCGACTTGATCTGGTCGAGCTTCTTGAACGCGCGCTCGATGTCGAGCGGATAAAGTCGATCCATCGGCACGCCGTCGGCGATCAAGGCAAAAATCAGCGTGCGCGGGGAATCGTTGATGCACAAACCGCGGCTGCCCGGGAATTTCTTGACGTCCCAGAAATCGACCCAGCTCCTGGGGCCGCCGCCAGGGAATTTGTCGGCGCGGTAGCAAAGATTCGTGCCTTGAATGTTGGAGGCGACGCCGTGGCCGTTGGCGACGATTGCTTCCAGCGGCAGCGTGCCTTGCTTGAAGATCGTCCAATCGATCGGCTCGGCCAATCCTTCACGGCTGGCGCGCAGCCACTGCATGGAGTTGATCGAGGTCATGTCGAACTCGTAGCGGCCGGATTGCACCTGGTCCTTGATCTTGGCGTAGGAGACTGGCGTGACGGTGCGGATCGGGATTCCAGTCAAGGCGGTGAACGGCTTGAAATAGGCCGCCTCCTGCGCGGCGGTGAAGCTGCCGCCCCAGGAGTTCACGTAGAGCGTGCGCGTCTGCGCGATCGTGCGCTCGGTCACGAGAAGGGGACCAAAAACTGCCGCGGCCCCCGCTGTCTGCAGGAGACGGCGACGCTTGCGATCGAAACGCCACCTCGTCCTCATTTGCACCTCCCCGCGCTAGCAGACCGTTCCATCCTAGCGTCGCAGCAGCACATGCGCATCCGCCGGCGCCCAGGCGAGCGGCAGCGCGGCTCCGGGGCTCAACGCGGCCCCCTCTTTGCTGGAGAGGCGGGCGCGCAGCGCCAAGCATCGCGTCTTGCCGATCACCAAAACGGAGTCGCCGTAGTTGATGGTATCGTCGACGATCAGGTCGATGGGGTTGTCCACACCATCGCTCTCGCCGGGCCTTCGCAGCCGCAGCCGCTCCGGCCGGATCATGAGATCGACCTCGCCGGCCGGCAGCTCCCCTGCGACCCGCACCGGTCCAAGTCCCGACAGCTCAATCCAGCCCGGGCGCGACGGATCGGCACGTCCGGCAAAGAAATTGCTGTCTCCGACGAATTCGCCCACGAACCGGTTCGCCGGCCGATTATACACATCGAGCGGGGAGCCGACTTGCTCGAGCTTGCCGTTGCAGAACACGGCAATCCGGTCGGACATCGTCATCGCTTCGGTCTGGTCATGCGTGACATAGACCATCGTGATGCCGACCTCGCGATGGATCCGTTTGAGCTCGACTTGCATCTGCTCGCGCAAATTCTTGTCGAGCGCGCCCAGCGGCTCGTCGAGCAGCAGCACATCCGGATTGAACACCAGGCCGCGCGCAAGCGCGACGCGCTGCTGTTGGCCTCCGGATAGTTCGCGCGGGTATCTCTGGGCGAATCGGTGCAAGCCCACGAGCTCGAGCATTCGCTCGGCGCGCGCCTTGATCTCGTGCTTCGGAAAACCTCGCATCTTGAGCGGGAAAAGCACGTTGTTCGCCGCCGTCATGTGCGGGAACAAGGCATAGTTCTGGAAAACCATGCCGATATTGCGCTCGTAGGGCTTGAGCAGAACGAGATTGCGTCCGTCGAGTTCGATGGCACCGCTGGTGGGCGTCTCGAATCCCGCGATCATCAGCAGCGTCGTCGTCTTGCCGGAGCCGCTCGGGCCCAGCAGCGTAATGAATTCGCCGCGCTCGACGTCGATCGAGACATTGTCGACGGCGTTGCTCTTGCCGTCGTAGGATTTCACGAGCTCGCGCAAGCGAAGATAAGCCACGGATCATCCTCGCACCGAGGCTCGTGCAACGATCAATGCATCGACCGCGATGCACCCTTCCGGCAGCGCCTTGATGGGGTTGAGATCGACCTCGTCAAGAACGTCGGCATTGCATTGGGCGAAGTCCGCCAACGCCTCCAGGCAGGCCGCGATGCTTTTCACATTGGCCGCCGGCCGGCCGCGTACCGATGCGAGCATTCCCGCGCCGGTAATCTCGCCGATCATCGCTCCGGCGTCGCCTTCGCGCAGCGGCAGCAAGCGCAGCGCAAAATCGCGCGTGATCTCGATGGCTGTACCGCCGATTCCGAAAGAAAGCGACAGGCCGAAGTCCGGATCGCGCGATACGCCGGCGAATACCTCGATCCCGCCGGCGATGAACTCCTGCACCAGGAATGCGCAGTCCGGCGGCTGCGGGTCGAGCGCCGCGAGGCGGTCGCTCAGCTGCACGAAGGCGTGGCGAAGATCGTCCTCGGTCTTCAGGTTTGTCGCGACGAGACCAAGCTCCGTCTTGTGGGGGATGTCGTCCGAGAGCGCCTTGAGGGCGACGGGATAGCCGAGCCCGCGCGCGGCGCTCGCCGCCTGCGCGAGCGTCGCGACGCGGGATTCGCGCGTGACCGGCACGCCGAAGGCCGACAGCAGCCGCTTCGAGTCGTATTCGTTGATGACATTGCGCCCAGGCTTTGTGGCGAGAAGGCCGCCGAGTTCTGGTCCGGACCGCCTCGCGGGTCTGCGCAGCGGCTTTCGCTCGATCATGTAGCGGCCGACGCGGTCGATCGCACCCAGCCCCTGGCGGGTTCCGCCGATCTGCACGAGGCCGGCTTCGCGCAAGGCCTTCGCCTGCCGCAGATTCATCACCCCCGGCCGTGAACTCATGAGGTAATGCGGTTTGTCCGACCGCTGCGCGGCCGCAATCAGCATGTTCACATTCTCCAGCACGCGGCCGGGATGGCCGAGCTGTCCTTCGTTGCCGGTATCCGCGCAGTACACCACGGCCGCGACGCGCTCGCTGTCGTTCACCACCGTCATAGCGTGTGGAATGTTGACCGCGTAGTTGCCGTTGCCCCAAGCGTCGAACGGATTGCCATCGCCGGTGATACGACCGATCACGCGTTCAGCCTCGGCGCGCTCCGCGCTCGAGAGCGGCGGAAGATCCAAGCCCGCGGCAGTGGCGTTATCGAGCATGAGCTCGGCAAGGCCCCCGGAGCCGGTGATCACCGAAATTCCCCGCCCGCGCGGCCAACGCACGCCCTGGCAGACCGCGAGGACCTCGGTCATTTCGTCGAGGTCGCTCACTTCGATCGCGCGATGTGCTCGCAAGACTTCGGAGAACACCCGCGACTCGCCCGCGAGCCCCCCGGTGTGACTCGTGATCGCGCGCTGCGTGCGCTCGGCGCGTCCCACCTTGAGCACGACGATCGGCTTGCCGACGGCGGCCGCGCGGTCGAGCGCGGCAATGTAGCGCTCGGGTTGGCGCACCGTCTCGGTAAAGGTCGCGATCACCTTGGTGGCGGGATCGTCGATGAGATAGTCGAGATAGTCGACGGTCGTGGTCACGGCCTCGTTGCCCGCCGAGACCGAGAGGCTAACCCCATAGCGGCGCAGATCGGAGAGGAGCGCGATGCAGACCGAGCCGCTCTGCGATACGATTGCGACATTGCCGGCGAGACCGGCGCCGTCCATCACGGTCTGCTTGTAAGTAGTCGAGCGCGCGGTCGGATTGAGAATGCCCATACAGTTCGGACCGCACACAGGCATGCCCGCCTCGCGGCAAAGCCCGGCAATTTCCGCTTGCTGGCGCGCGCCGTCCTCGCCGAGCTCGGCAAAGCCGGCGTCATAAATGACGGCGGCGCGCGCGCCGCGGTCGACCGCGAGCCGCATCTGCTCGGCGAGAAGCGGCTTGCGGATGCTGAACACGACGACATCGGGCGCCTGCGGCAGATCGGTCAGGCTCGGATAGCAGACGAGATTGCGGACCGTTTGATATTTGGGGTTCACCGGGTAGATCGGCCCGGTGAAGCCGATGGCGCCGAGCGATTCGATGACGGAACGGGCGGGGCCCGCGCGATCCGTGGCTCCGACGATCGCGATCGAACGTGGCTTCACCAGCGGATCAAGCTGCATGCGCTCACCTCAGGGCGGACCTTTTTCGAAAAAATAACGAGAGCAACACGCCGAGCAGCACCGCTCCCGTCAGCAAGGTCGAGACCACGGCGATGACGGGATCGGATTCGAGGCGGATCGACTCGAACATCTTTTTCGGCAGCGTGGAAGCGTCGCGGCCGGCGATGAAGATCGCGACCACCGCCTCGTTGAAAGAGTGCAGGAAAGCAAACAGCGCCCCAATCAGGATGCCCGGCCGCAGCACCGGCATGGTGACCCAAAAGAAGGTGCGCAGCGGCCCGGCGCCGGCGCTCATGGCGGCGCGTTCAAGGTTGCGGTCGAACCCCTTGAGCGTAGCGGCGATGACCAGGAAAGCGACAGGAATGGACAGGACGCTGTGCGCGAGGATCATGCCGGCATGGGTGCCGACGAGGTGCAACGGGCTCAGGAAGCTGTAATAGCCGAGCGCGCTTACCACCGCCGGCACGATGATCGGCAAAAGCATCACGAGATTGAGCGCGTCTTTGCCATGGAAGCGGTGGCGGACGAAGGCGAATGCGGCGGGAAGCGCCGCGATCAGCGTCAACGCCATCGATCCGAACGCGATGATGAAGGAGTTGGCGGTGGCTTCGAGCCAGGAATGGCTCGAGAAGTACTGTGCGTAATAGCCGGTCCAATAGCCCGGCGGCGGAAACTCGAACGAGATCGCTTTCGAGAACGACATTGGCACGATGATTGCCATCGGCGCGACCAGAAAGATCGCGGCGAGCGAGGCAAGCATCAGCGGAACGTGACGCGCCATCGCCCTATCCCCATAGCCGGTCGAGGCCGGCAAACCGATTATAGAGGCCGAGCACGACGAGCGTTGACGCCAGCAACACGACTGCGATCGCCGAGGCAAAGCCCCAAGCCAATAGATCCTCGATCTGCTGACTGATCAGTTGCGAGATCATCATGTCCCTGGGCGTGCCGAGCAGGATCGGCGTGACGTAAAAGCCGAGGCACATCGTGAATACAAGAACGCAGCCGTTGACCACGCCGGGAAGGCTGAGTGGAAAAAACACGAGGCGAAAGGCGCCGAACGGCCGGGCGCCGAGGCTCTCGGCGGCCCGGATATAGGAGGGATCGATCTTGCGCATGACGCCATAGAGCGCCAGCACCATGTATGGGAGCAGGATATGGATCATGCCGAGCGTGGAGCTGAACGAGGTGAAGAGGAGTTGCGGCGGACTCCCCCATCCAGCGAGCGCGTAGGTCGCTGCCACCGGTCCCTTGTTGCCGAGAATGACCAGCCAGGCATAGGTGCGGACCACGAACCCGGTCCAGAAGCTCAGGCCCACCGCGGCGAGAAGAACGATCGCCACGGCATCGTCGCGGCGCGCCATTACGTAGGCGAGCGGATAGCCCAGCGCGAGGCATGCGACTGTGACGATCAGCGAGGTACGGAAGGTGTTGATCATCACGTTGGCATAGAGCGGAACGGTGAAGAAGCGGCGGTAATGATCGAGCGAGAGCGCTGGGTCGGTGACGCTGAGAAGCAGCACGTAGCCGATCGGAACGATGAACAGCATGACGATACAGAGCACCGCCGGCGCCACCAGCAGCCAAGCCGTCAAGCCATCGCGGGAGATCAGGCCGGGCCCCCAGGCTGCCTGTCGAGACGCAGCTTTGCTCATCGCGCGGATGATGTAACATGAGGGCTCGGTTGGGAAGCTTCGCCTTTGCCGCGCTGCTCGCATTGCAAAAGACGGGGAGGGTCATGGCAGCTCGCATGTCACGCCGTCGGGCGTTGGCGCTGGGCGCCGGCGCGCTCCTCGGCGCGCCGGCATTCATGCGCGCGGCGCGCGCGCAGGGCGGGACGGTCTACGTCAATTCCTACGGCGGCGTGTGGGAATCCTCTTGGCGCAAAGCCTTCTTCGAGCCGTTCACGGCGCAGACGGGCATCGCGGTCAAGACGGTGCCCGGCGTTTCGTTCGCCAAGCTCAAGGCGCAGGCGCAAACCAGACATTTCGAGTGGGACGTGGTCAATCTCGGCGACGTCGAATACGCCCAGGCGGTGCTCGAGGGATTGCTGGAGAAGGTCGACAAGGAAGCCGCGAAGACCGATCAATTGCCGCCGCACATGGTGCGCGAGTACGGCATCACCAGCTATTCGCTCGGCACCAATCTGGTGTACCGCAAGGACAAGTTTCCAAATGGCGGGCCGCGAAGCTGGGCCGATTTTTGGGACGTCAAGCGATTCCCGGGCAACCGTTGCCTCTACGACCGCTCGTTCACTTGCCTTGCCTTTGCGCTGTTGGCCGACGGCGTGCCGCCCGAACAGCTCTATCCCATGGATATCGATCGTGCCTTCCGCAAGATGAGCGAGATCAAGCCACACATCAAAGTGTGGTGGCGCGAGGGATCGCAATCGCAACAGCTCATCCGCGACGGCGAGGTCGACATGATGGCGATGTGGAGCGCGCGCGCCGTCGATCTGATCGACGATAAAGTGCCGCTCGAGATCGTCTGGAACGGCGCCGAAATCTATTACGCCAATTTGCTGGTGCCGAAAGGCGATACCAATGCCAAGGCGGCGTGGCAATTCTGCAATTTCGTCGCGCAGGCAAAGTCCCAGGCGAATTTCGCGATGCTGTTGCCCTATGGGCCGGCCAATCCCGATGCGCGCGCGCTGATGAGCGAAGCGCGACTGCGGCAGACGCCGGCCTGGCCCGAGAACGAAAAAGTCGCGTTCAAACACGACGCCGCCTGGATCGCGCCAAGGCTTGCGCAGCTGCGCGAGCGCTGGACCCAGTGGCTCACGACGTGAGATGGGCGAACGGATGATCGTCCGGACGACAGCGAATGCACTCGAGCGTGGGTAATGGCCATCGGTCTGCAATCAAGGGAGGCTCACATGAGGACGCAATTCAAGATAGCGCTGGGCATTTCGGCGCCATGTTGCTCGCGATCTTCAATGGCACGGCAACCGCGCAGACGGTCGCAGTTGCTACCGGAGCTCCGGGACAAGTGCATCTGCTTCCGGCAACCATGGAGACCACGCAATTGGGCTGGTACGACAACGCGCAGAAGCCGGTGCTCACCATCAAGCCTGGCGATAACGTCATCATGGAAACAATGATGCATTTCCACGATCGACTCGTGCCGGGCGCGACCTTGGATACGATGATGAAGATTCGCCAGGAGGTGCCCGGCCGCGGCGCGCATACGCTCACCGGCCCGATCTATGTCGAAGGCGCCGAGCCCGGCGACGTGCTCAAGGTGACGATCAACAAGATCGTCCCGCGCTCCTACGGCGTGAACATGAACTATCCCGACATTGCCGGCCAATTTCCGAAGGAGTTTCCGGGCAAGGAAACGGCGACTGATTACGTGACCGTTGGCAGCAACGCCGATCTGAACAATGCGATGGATGCCGCGTCGATGGCGATGATCAATGTGATCGCGGAGAAGCGGAAACTTGATCGCCTCGACGCCTACGGTTTGGCCAGCGTGGCCATGGATTGCCGCATCGCCCCACTCACGCCAAAGAGCCTGTGGCGCGCCCCGCCGCGCACACAATGAGGTGATGAGGGAGCGACGCGCGCAGGGGATGAGCGAAACGGCGCGTCATCCCGGACACGAGGGAGGAGAACATGATGGTCAGCCGGCGTGATGTCCTCGTAACCACGGGGGCGGCAGCGCTGTGCGTTGTGGGACAGGTCCCCGCCCTCGCGCAGCAGTTTCCCGTCCGCGGGATTTTGGTGATCGTGCCCTATGCCGCAGGCGGCGGCAGCGACGTCTCGGCACGACTGCTCGCCAGGGATCTCGAACCCCTCCTGAGCCAGTCCGTGACGGTCGAGAATCGAGCGGGCGGCGGCGGCTGGATTGGTTGGGGCTCGCTGGCCGCGTCCAAACCCGACGGCTACACCATCGGCTACATCAACGCGCCGAGCATGTTCGCCGGCTATCTCGATCGATCGCAGGGCGGCGCGCGCAAAGAAAGCTTGGAGAGCTTCACGCCGCTAATCAACCATGTCGTCGATCCCAATCTGTGGGCAGTGCGACCCGACAGTAAGTTCAAAACCGTCAAGGACGTCATCGACGAGGCCAAACGCCGCCCCGGGACGATTACGCTCAACGGCGGCGGCCACGGCACCGACGATCACATCGCCGCACTCGGCATTGGTGCCAACACCGGAACGAGTTTCCAGATGGTCCATTTCCGCGGCACGCCGGAAGGCAAGACCCAGGTGCTCGCCGGCAATATCGAAGTGCTTGCCTGCAACGTGAGCGAGGTCGCCGAGGACATCAAGGCCGGCCAGTTCCGTATCCTCGGAGTGATGTCGGCCGAACGTTCGCCGTTCATCCCCGACGGGCCAACCTTTCGCGAGCAGGGCTTCAACGAGGTGTGGGCGGTGTCGCGTGGCATCGCCGCGCCCGCAGGCCTGCCAAAGGATGTCGAGATCGCCCTGATTGGGTATCTGGAAAAGACCATCGCCTCGAAGGAGCACAAAGCTAAGGCCGAGGCGCTGGCGCTCGACCCACAGATCATTAAGGGCGAGAACTACCGCAAGTTTCTCAAGGAGAACGAGCAGGCCACCAAGAAATTGATGGGTTGGTAGCTGTCCCAATGCTGCTGTTCATCCCTGGCCCTGTTGCCGTTTCCGAACCCGTGCTGGCCGCGATGGCGAAGCCGCTCATCAATCATCGCGGCCCCGAATACGCGCGCCTGCTCCACAGCATCGCAGAGCGCATGCAGTCGATCTTCGCAACCAAGGGCGACGTCTTGTTGATGGGTTCATCGGGGACAGGCAGCCTCGAGGCGGCGGTCACGAACATGTTCGGCCCGGGCGACACTGTCCTCGCGTGCCCAACGGGCGTTTTTGGCGAGCGGATTGCCGCGATTGCGAAGCTATGGGGCTGCACCGTCGAGATGCTCGAGACGCCGTGGGGCGAGGGAGTCGACCCCCAAGCGCTCGCTGCGCGGCTGCGCGCAGACCGGACCAAAAATATCACCGGCATTCTGTTGACGCACAACGAAACGTCCACCGGCGTGCAAATCGATCTAGGCGCGATGTCGCGCGCGATCGGGGATCACCCCGCGTACGTCGTCGTCGACTCGGTGAGCGGGTTGGGCGCGAGCGAATTCAAGATGGACGAGTGGAAGCTCGATATCGTGTGCGCCGCGTCGCAAAAGGCACTCGCGTGCCCGCCCGGGCTCGCGATGATCGCAGTGAGCTCGCGCGCATGGAAGAAGATCAAGGAAAACAATGCGCCTCGCTTCTACTTCGACTTACAGAAGCACAAAGAGTTTTTCGACAAAGGCGAGCCGCCATGGACGCCACCGGTCTCGGTCGCTTTTGCACTCGACGTCGCGATCGACCTTTACGAAAGGGAAGGGGCGCGCAACGTATGGGCGCGTCACGCGCACTACACCGAGGCGCTTCATCAAGCTGTTAAGGCACTGGGGATGCAGATCTTCTCACGCGACGGCGTGCATTCGGTCACCGTCACGGGCATCCTGACGCCGCACGGCCTCGACAACAAGACGGTGTTGACGAAGCTGCTCGATAAGCATGGCGTCGTGATCTCGGGTGGACAGGGCAAGATGGCCGGGAAGATGTGGCGTTGGGGGACGATGGGGGCGATCTCCGAGGCTGACATGATCGCCGCGCTTGGCGCCTTCGAAATTGTCCTCCGGGAGATGGGGTACCCGGTGGTGGACAGGGCCGCCGTGAATGCGGCGCGCGAGGTTTTCGCCAGGACGGCCAAGCAGGCGCAAAGCGGACATCAGCCAGCGATCGCCTGACACTGGCGATTTGCGAGGACACGCCTGAGTGGCCGCCGACGTTGGCCGAAGCCGCGGCCTCGCGTGCTACGATGCGCGCTCCAGATCCGCCTTGAGCGCCATCAGGAAGCGCGCCGCCTCTCCGCCCGTCACCACGCGATGGTCGACCGTGAGCGAGAGGGGCAGCACGCGCCGCGCGGCGGGGGCGCCGTTGTGCACCAACACGCGCTGGTCGATGCGGCCCGCGCCAATGATTGCCACCTGCGGTGGAACGACGATGAGATTGGCGAAGCGTCCGCCGATCATGCCGAAGTTCGACAGCGTGATCGTTGCGCCGCGCAGCTCCTCCGGCGGGATCGAACGCGCCGCGGCGTCGGCGCGCAGCCGGTCGAGGCCGGCGCGCAAGTCGCGCGCGTCGCGCTCTCCCACATTGCGCAAGACCGGCACGATGAGGCCACCCTCGGTGTCGACCGCAATGCCGATATCGACGCGCTTGATCAGCCGCCGCTCGCCCGCCTCGGCATTATACCAGGCGTTGAGCGAGGTCTCGTCACGGCAGGCCGCTGCGATCGCGCGCACGACGCGGATGGTGGCGTCTTCTTCTTTTTGCCAATCCTCGATGTCCGCCTCATCCGTCACCGTGGTGCGCACCACTTCCGTGTGCGCCGCCGCCATGCGTTGCGCCATCGCGCGGCGCATGCCGCGCAGCGGCTCGGCCGGCCCCGCTTCGGCGAGACTCTTTGCCGCGCGCTCTACATCCGCCCGCGTGATGGTGCCGCCGGGTCCGGTCGCTTGCACGAGGTTGAGATCGACGTCGAGCTTGCGCGCGAGCGCCCGCACGGCCGGAAGCACTTGCAAGGTTCGCGCCGGCGCAGGTGCGGGCGCTGCCACTTCCCGATGCGCCTTCTCCTCCTGACCGAGCTCGCCGACGACAGTGCCGGTATCTCCTCGCTCACCTTCGGCGAATTCGACGAGGGGTGCGCCGACTTTGATCAGATCGCCCTTGGCTCCGAATAAGCGCGCGATCTGGCCGCTCCAGGGGGAGGGGACTTCGACGACCGCTTTGTCGGTTTCGACCGATACCAGCGGCTGATCGACGACAACGCGATCACCCTCATTGACGTGCCAGGTGACGATCTCAGCTTCTTCGAGTCCTTCGCCGAGATCCGGGAATAAGAATTGGCGCATGGACGAACCGTGCTCTACGTTTCAAGCGAATTCGCAGACTTTGTGTGTGGCCGCGACGATGCGAGCGACCGAAGGAATATAGCGCTGCTCGAGCCGCGGCAGCGGCATCACCGTGTCGTAGCCGGTCACTCGCGCGATTGGCGCCAGCAGCGAGGTGAGCCCGCGCTCGGCGATGAGCGCGGCAATCTCGGCACCGAAGCCTCCGGTGCGCGCCGCCTCGTGCACGATGACGCAGCGTCCCGTCTTCGTGACCGAGGCGACCACGGTCTCCTCATCATACGGCTTCAGCGTCGCAAGATCGATGACTTCCGCGTCGATGCTCTGGGCGGCGAGCTCGTCGGCGGCGGCGAGCGTCTCCTTCACCACCGCGCCCCAGCTGATGAGGGTCACGTCGCGGCCTTTTCGCAGCACGAATGCAACGTCGAGCGGTAGCGCTTCGCCGGTATCCTCCACTTGTCCTTTCGCGGCGCGATAAATGCGCGTCGGCTCGAGAAACACCACCGGGTCCGGATCGCGGATCGATGCGAGCAAAAGCCCATAGGCGCGCTCCGGCGAGGACGGCATGACGACACGCAGGCCCGGGATATGGGCAAGCATGGCTTCGGTGCTCTCGGAATGATGCTCGGGCGCGCGGATGCCGCCGCCATGCGGCGTGCGCAGCACCATGGGGCAAGAGAGCCGGCCCTGGGTTCGGTTGCGCAGCCGTGAGGCATGATTCACGAGCTGATCGATGCAGGGATAAAGGAAGCCCATGAACTGGATTTCGCCCACGGGCCTGAGCCCTTGCGCCGCCATGCCGACGCAGAGCCCGCTGATCAGGAGTTCGGCGAGCGGCGTGTCGATCACCCGCTCGGCGCCGAAGCGTTGCTGCAGTCCTACGGTGGCGCGGAAGACGCCGCCGTTGACCCCGACGTCCTCGCCCAGCACCACTACGTTAGCGTCCTCTTCCATCGCGCGGGCCAACGCCAGATTGATGGCTTCGACCAGTGTCAGCTCAGGCATCCGAGCCTCGGCTGAGCTCCCCTCGCTGGCTCGCGTAGGCTCGCGGCAGCTCGGCGTAGAGATGATCGAACATCGTCTCAGGCGCGCGCGGCGAGGATGCCAGATAGCGCTCGATCGCCGCCTCGATCTCTTTCTGGCACTCGGCCGCGAGCTCTTCCTCCTGCGCCTTGCCCCACGCTTTTTGGCTGACGAGATATGCGCGCAGCCGCGCGATCGGCTCCTCCTTCCAGCGCGTCTGAACCTCCTCGGGTGGACGGTAGCGCGCCGCGTCATCAGCGGTCGTATGGTCGCTCAGCCGATAGGTCAGCGCCTCGATCAGCCGCGGCCCGCCACCCGCGCGAGCCTGCGCGATCGCCTCCTCCGCTGCGGCGCGCACGGCGATGACGTCGTTGCCGTCAACCTGCTCGCCGATAAAACCCGCGGCGATCGCCTTCTGTGCCAGCGTCTGCGACGCCGTTTGCAGCTTGAGCGGCACGGAGATCGCCCATTGATTGTTGTTGGCGACGAACAGCAGCGGCAATTTGTGTACGCCAGCGAAGTTCATCGCTTCCCACACGTCGCCCTTGGAGGTGGCGCCGTCGCCGAACAGGCAAACTGCAACGCGCGGCTCCTTTCTCAGTTTGAACGCGTAGGCGACGCCCGCGGCCTGGGGCGCCTGCGATCCGACCGGAATGCAGTAGGGGAAATCGTGAGCGGGACCGGAGGACAGGTTGCCGCGCTCGTCGCCGCCCCAAAATAAAAGGATCTCCTCCATCTTCGTTCCGCGCCAAAGCAAGGTGCCATTGTCACGGTAAGAGGGAAGCAGCACGTCCTCCTCGCGCATGGCGCTGGCAATGCCGACCGAGACCGCCTCTTGACCGAGCGACACCGCGTATGTTCCGAGCCGGCCGGTGCGCTGCAGGGATACCGCCTTGAGGTCGAATGCACGCGTGAGCACCATGCCGCGGTAAAGCGCGAGCAGCTTCGACATATCGGAGGCAAAGTCGGGGAGCGGGCGCAGCACCGTACCGTCCGGCGCAAGATAGCTGCGCCGGTGCACCTCAAAGCGTGCAATGACGGGGAGCCCTTCGTCAGCCATCACTCTTTATATTCCTATGCATGCCGGCGTCGCCGGGGCGGCGGGAAGGGATTTCCCCGGTGCGGAGGGGATTTGCGAGCAAGCTTAGGGACTTCGCGCCTACGCACAAGCGGCTCGGGCGGCTCGCACGTGCGGTCCTTTGCGCCTCCAGAAACGGCAAAACGTAAACTTCGCCACTACCCACAATGGCTTGCGCCGTCATCCAAGTGTCATCGAACCATCATAGAACGATGACATGGGGCACGTAGGGATGCTGGCGGCCGCGGAATCGATCGGGGAACTTGACGTCTCCATTGGTCCTTCTGAGCGTACGGCCGAACTAAACCACCAGCAAAAGAATCAAAGTACGGAAGAGCACACGAGCCGCGGGTCGAAACCCGAGGCCGCTTTGAGTTCTCCGTCACCAAGCAAACAGGAGAGAGCCTTGAAACTTTTCCACACGCTCATGGCAGCCGGCTTCATCGCCGCGGCGGCGAACGGGCCCGCGCTTGCCATCGACATATCGGGTGCCGGCGCCACATTCCCCTATCCAATCTACGCGAAATGGGCCGACACCTATAAGAAGGAAACCGGCAACGGGCTGAACTATCAGTCGATCGGCTCGGGCGGCGGCATCAAACAGATCAAAGCGAAGACCGTCACCTTCGGCGCCACTGATGCGCCGTTGCCCGGCAAGGAACTGGACGAGAGCGGGCTTATTCAGTTTCCGATGGTCATGGGCGGGATCGTGCCCGTGGTCAACATCGACGGAATCAAGTCTGGCGATCTTGTGATCGATGGCCCGACGCTCGCCAAGATATTCCTTGGAGAGATCAAGACTTGGAACGATCCAGCGATCGCCAAGCTTAACCCGTCCGCCAAGCTGCCGTCACAGCCGATCGCGGTCGTGCATCGCTCGGACGGCTCGGGTACGACGTACAACTTTGCCTATTACCTGGCCGAAGTTAGTCCGGACTGGAAATCAAAGGTCGGCTTCAATACGTCGGTCGAGTGGCCGGTTGGGATCGGCGCCAAAGGCAATGAAGGTGTTGCCAACAACGTTGCGCAGACGAAAGGCTCGATCGGCTATGTCGAGTATGCCTATGCCAAGCAAAACAAGCTGACCCACACGAAGATGGTCAACAAGGACGGCAAGACCGTTGAGCCGACCTCTGCGACTTTCCAGGCGGCTGCGGCCAATGCCAACTGGAATTCGGTGCCAGGCTACGGCGTCATTCTCGCCAATCAGCCGGGCGCGGAATCCTGGCCGATGACGGCGGCGACCTGGATCTTGATGTACAAGAAGCCGCAGGATCCGGCGGCCGCCGCCGAGGCGCTCAAGTTCTTCGCCTGGTCCTACGAGAAGGGTGCCAAGATGGCGGAGGAACTCGATTACATTCCAATGCCGAAGAACGTCGTCGACAGCGTCAAGAAGACTTGGGCGGGCGAGGTGAAGGACGCCTCAGGCAAGCCGCTCTACGCGATGGCCCGTTAAGTGTGATGATTTAGGAAGGGCCCCTCTCGGCGGCCCTTCCCTTTTCCGTCCCGAATGGGACTTGTGCGGCGGCCAAGAGGCCGTTTTGATTTTGGCTCTCCCCCCGACATCCGCAGGAGAGCCGGGATGCAGCCCGTCAGGAGGCGATCCGTGGTCGACGTTGCGCTGCAGGGCGATGTGATCGAGGCCTACGGGGTCGCCGCGCGGGCCAAGGCGCTCAATCGGCTGCGTGTCATCGATATCATTTTCCGCATTCTCACCCGCGCCGCGGCGCTCGGCGTGTTGATCCTTCTCGGCGGCGTCATCATTTCCCTCATCGACGGCTCGCTGCCGGCGCTTCGGACTTTTGGCCTCAATTTCCTTGTCGAGGAACGCTGGAACCCGGTTACGGAGAAATTCGGCGCGCTCGCGCCGATCTACGGCACCCTCGTCACGTCGTTCATTGCGATGCTGATCGCGGTGCCACTCGGGCTGCTGATCGCCGTGTTTCTCACCGAGCTGTGCCCAATGTGGCTGCGGCGGCCCATTGGAATCGCCATCGAGCTGCTGGCGGGGATCCCTAGCATCATCTACGGCATCTGGGGCCTGTTCGTATTCGCGCCGTTCCTGCAGGAGACCTTGCAACCATTCCTCATTGCCGTCTTTGGCAATATCCCGGTGTTGTCGATGCTGTTTGCCGGTCCGCCCTATGGCATCGGCATGCTCACGGCGGGCCTGATCCTCGCGATCATGGTGCTCCCCTTCGTCACCTCGATCTCGCGCGATGTTTTCGATGCCGTGCCGCCAGTGCTGAAGGAAGCCGCCTATGGCATCGGCTGCACCACGTGGGAGGTCGTGCGCTATGTCGTGCTGCCTTACACCCGCGTCGGTGTGATCGGCGGCGTGATGCTGGGGCTCGGACGGGCGCTCGGTGAGACGATGGCGGTGACGTTCGTGATCGGCAACGCCCACAGGGTGTCGTCCTCCCTGCTGGCGCCCGGCACGACGATTTCGGCGACGATCGCCAATGAATTCACCGAAGCGGTCGGTGACCTCTATACCTCGTCGTTGATCGCGCTGGGTCTCATCCTTTTCGTGATCACCTTCATCGTGCTTGCGATAGCCCGTTACATGCTGTTGCGCATCGAGCGCCGGATCGGATGAACCAATGAACGCGCTTTATGCCGCGCGCCGCCGCCGCAACCGGATCATGATGGGGCTCTCGCTGGCCGCGACGTTGGTGGGGCTGGGCTGGTTGGTGGTGATTCTCGCCGTGCTGCTGTGGGAGGGCTTCTCCGGCCTCTCGCTCGCGGTGTTCACCGAGATGACGCCGCCGCCCGGAGCCACCGGCGGCCTCCTCAATCCCATTATCGGCAGCCTCATTCTGACGGTCCTGGCCGTGCTCATCGGCACTCCAATCGGAATTCTGGCCGGCACCTACATGGCCGAATATGGGCGGCACGACCGCGTGACATCCGTCGTGCGCTTCATCAACGATATCCTGCTCAGCGCGCCTTCGATTGTGGTCGGCCTATTCATCTACGAGGTGATGGTCGCGCCGATGGGACATTTCTCCGGGCTCGCGGGCGCCGTCGCGCTCGCTGTCATCGTCATACCGGTGGTGGTGCGAACCACCGAAGACATGCTGATCCTCGTGCCGAACCAATTGCGCGAGGCTGCGGCGGCGCTTGGAACGCCGCGCGCGTTCGTGATCACGACCGTCTGCTACCGAGCCGCCAAGGCCGGCATGATCACCGGCGTACTGCTCGCGACCGCCCGCATCAGCGGCGAGACCGCGCCGCTCTTGTTCACCGCGCTCAACAATCAGTTTTGGAGCACCAACCTGAACGCCCCGATGGCGAGCCTGCCGACCGTCATCTTCCAGTTCGCGCTCTCGCCTTACAAGGACTGGCAGGTGCTGGCGTGGGCGGGAGCGTTGATCATCACCTTCACCGTGCTCGCGCTCTCCATCGTCGCGCGTGCACTCTCCGCATCGAGAACACAGTCATGAATGTCGCCTCGGTTGCCGTTCCCACCGTCACCCACGCCCCGGTCAGCACGGGCGGCTTGGCCGAGAAGGTGTCCATCCGCAACCTCGACTTCTACTACGGCGATAATAAAGCGCTCAAAGCCATCAGTTTGCCGCTCTACCAGAACCGGGTGACCGCCTTCATCGGTCCCTCCGGCTGCGGCAAGTCCACGCTGCTGCGCATTCTCAACCGCATGTACGATCTCTATCCCAACCAGCGGGCGGAGGGCGAGGTCCTGTTCGACGGCGAGGACATTCTCTCCCCCAAGCAGGACCTTAACCTGTTGCGCGCGCGCATCGGCATGGTGTTCCAGAAGCCGACGCCGTTTCCGATGTCGATTTACGAGAACATCGCTTTCGGCATCAGGCTCTATGAGCGGCTGCCGCGCTCGGAGCTTTCCGACCGGGTCGAGACCTCGCTGCGCCGCGCCGCGCTGTGGGAGGAGGTCAAGGACAAGCTCGGCGCCAATGGGCTCAGCCTCTCCGGCGGCCAGCAGCAGCGGCTGTGCATCGCGCGCACCGTCGCGGTCGAGCCCGAGGTGATCCTATTCGACGAGCCGTGCTCGGCGCTCGATCCAATCTCGACCGCGAAGATCGAAGAATTGATCGATGAGCTCAAAGAGGAATACACGATCGTGATCGTGACCCACAACATGCAGCAGGCGGCGCGTGTGTCCGACTTCACCGCCTTCATGTATCTCGGGGAGCTGATCGAGTTCGATACCACCAGCAAAATGTTCACCGCGCCCAGCGACAAACGCACGCAGGACTACATCACGGGCCGCTTCGGCTAAGTCGCACGGGTTCGCCAGCCAGGACGAAACACATGGTCGTCTCCGATCACACCGCCAAGGCCTTCGACGTCGATCTGCAAGAGCTAACCCGCTTGGTGGCAGAGATGGGCGGTCTCGCTGAGAAGCAGGTCGCGGACGCGGTCGATGCGCTTGCGCAACGCGACGCCGATCGCGCGCAGCGGACCGTGGAAGCCGACTCCGCCATCGATGCGCTGCAGGCGGAGATCGAGGAAAAGTCCGTGCTGACGATCGCCCGCCGGCAGCCCATGGCAGTCGACTTGCGGGAAATCGTCGGGGCGTTGCGGGTCTCCAACGACCTCGAGCGCATCGGCGATCTCGCCAAGAACATCGGCAAGCGGGTCATGGCCCTCGATGGGGAATTTCACCCGCCGCAACTGATCCGCGGCGTCGAGCATATGGGCTCCATGGTTCTCGCCCAGCTCAAAGAGGTGCTCGACAGCTATGCTCGCCATGATCTCAAGAAGGCGCTGGCGGTCTGGAACGGCGACGAGGAGATCGATGCCATCTGCACGTCGCTGTTCCGCGAGCTGTTGACCTATATGATGGAGGATCCGCGCTACATCACCTTCTGTATCCATCTCATGTTCTGCGCCAAGAATATCGAGCGCATGGGCGATCACGCCACCAACATCGCAGAGACCGTTTATTACATGGTCGAAGGCCATGCGATCGCCGATCAGCGGCGTAAGGGGGACACCACCGCCTTCGCAACTCTCGCAGCGGAGAAATGAGAAGGACGGCGGACGAATGAAAGCCAACATCCTGATCGTCGAGGACGAGGAAGCGCTATCGCTGCTGCTGCGCTACAACCTCGAGGCGGAGGGCTATGCGGTCGAAACGGTCGTCCGCGGGGACGAGGCCGATTTACTGCTCAAGGAGCACGCGCCCGATCTCGTCATCCTCGACTGGATGCTGCCGGGCCTTTCTGGAATCGAGCTCTGCCGCCGATTGCGCGCCCGCGCGGAAACCAAACGATTACCGATCATCATGCTCACCGCCCGCGGCGAGGAGAGCGAACGGGTGCGCGGGCTGGCGACCGGGGCCGACGACTATATCGTCAAGCCGTTCTCGGTTCCTGAATTGAGCGCGCGCGTGCGTGCGCTATTGCGGCGCGCATTGCCCGAGCGCGTCGCCGACGTGCTGTCGTTCGGCGACCTTGAGGTGGACCGCGAGAAAAGACGGGTCTCGCGCGGCGGCCGCGCGATCGACCTCGGCCCGACCGAGTATCGGCTGCTTGAGTTTTTGATGGAGCGGCCCGGCCGCGTCTTCTCGCGCGAACAGCTGCTCAACGGTGTTTGGGGCAGCCAGATCTACATTGATGAGCGCACGGTGGACGTCCATGTGGGCCGGCTGCGCAAGGCGCTCAACCGCGGCCACGCCACCGACCCGATCCGCACTGTGCGCGGTGCCGGCTATGCGCTAGATGATCGCTTCGGCAAGACCGCTTGATCAATCACAAAGCCTTCCTAACTCGTCATGCCCGCGCTTGGCGCGTGCATCCACGTCTTGATTCTTTGACTGGGGCAAAGACGTGGATGGCCGGGGACAAACCCGGCCATGACGAATTCAGCGCCACTGGTGTTATCTAG
>Ga0126381_100001809_pt1 | contig 22933 bp, 21 predicted proteins | sample PanSoiMetPlot_28_FD_96465 | JGI IMG/M metagenome (GOLD analysis project Ga0126381, IMG submission 96465) | Tropical forest soil microbial communities from Panama - MetaG Plot_28 | ecosystem: Environmental > Terrestrial > Soil > Tropical forest > Bulk soil | place: Panama | collected 2016-02-17 | reverse complement strand
TTCCAGCGACGAGCTGCCGGCCGAGGAGCCCGTCGCGCTGGTCTTGACCACGGGATCCTTCGAATGACAGGTCCGCAGAAACGCAGGCCTCGCATGAGGCTGGGGCGTGGAGAGAAGGATGAGAAGAAGAGCGAACTGGTCGGGCCGCATGGACCTTTTATCGGCCCCTGTGGCGAAATGACTCTGTGACTTTGCTCACGGCAAAAGGCGCTCTAAGAGCGCGATTCTTTGCCCAGGTTCTTCAGCCAGCGGCAGCCGGGACGCAACTCCGTTGGGTACCGCTGCGCGGGTGCGGCGTGGGTGTTGCGCTGACGTCCGCGGGTGGTCGCGCGCGCTAACCGGCCCGCTGCAAGAGCCCTTCGCCGAGCTCCTGCGCGAAACGGCTCCGCACGCTCGCCACGAGCGTCTCCAGCTCGAGTGCGGCGAACGTCTCATGGGAGATCTCGTCCAGCACGCGGATCCGGATCTCGTGGCGACCCTGCAGCACGAAGCCTCGCTTGGGCAGTGCATTGCCCGTCCCCTCCAGAACGATCGGCAGCAGGGGCACGCGCATGCGCTGCGCGAGCGCGAAGGCGCCGGGCTTGAAGGCGCGCAGCCGACCATCCGTCGAGCGTGTCCCCTCCGGAAACATCATGATCGAATTGCCCCCCGCGAGTGCCTGCTCGCAGGCGCGCATCATGCTCGCGATGCTGGCACGATCGCCACGACGCAGCTTGATGTAGCGATTCAGACTCATGTTCCAGCCGATGAAGGGAATGCGGAAGTTTTCGATTTTTGAGACCCACTTGAAGTGCCTGAAGAGGCGGAAGAGCACGAGGATATCGAGCAGCGACTGGTGATTCGCGACCATGACGTAGGCCACGCCCGGTCGGATCTTCTCGCGCCCGATCACCTGCACGGGCCACGCGGGATTGAGCCAGGTGTAAAGGGACGCCCAAAAGCAGGTAAAGCGGTGGAGCGCCACCAGCCTGCGGTCGAAAGGCGCGGTCAGAGCCCAAACCAGCACGGCGATCGGAAACAGCAGGAGCGAGCTCACCGCCAGGAAAATCCAGAAGCCAAGGGAGAGCACCCGACGCCGCACGCGCCCTGTGTAGCACCGCGCCACGCGGCCGCGAAAGGGCGGTCCTTAGCGGTCGGGATGGGCTAGCGTCGCGTGATGCCGGGCTCCCAGGCAGTCACGAAAGGGGTGCGGGTGGAGGTCACGTCGCGCTACGTGGCAGAACGCTCGACGCCCGAGGAGGGCGAGTGGTTCTTCGCGTACACCGTGCGCATCACGAATGAGAGTCGTGAGAGCGTGCAGCTCATCTCGCGCCACTGGATCATCACGAACGCCGAGGGTCGGCGGCAGGAGGTCAAGGGCCCCGGTGTGGTGGGAGAACAGCCGACACTGCGACCCGGCGAAAGCTTTGAATACACCTCAGCGTGTCCCTTGGGTACATCCATCGGGTCCATGCACGGCACCTACCAGATGGTGACAAGCGGCGGAGAGCGCTTCGACGCGACGATCGCGCCTTTCACACTCTCCGAGCCCTACGCGATGAACTGACCCTGATGCAAGAGGAGCCTCGCCCGTTTCGGAGCCCTCCCCCGCGCTATGGCAGCGCCCCGCTGCCCGCCACGCCCTACCTGCCCGGGAGCGGGGCCCGGCGCCCCGGGCCAAGCGCCCAGGCGAGGGGAGCGCGGCTGGAGCTCGTGCTCCCGCCCGAACGCTGGGGGGAGCAGGGGAGCTACCTCCATGGGGTGGATCTCTTCAACCACGCCTTCTGGTGGGAGGCGCACGAGGCGTGGGAGGGTCTTTGGTCCCACGCGGAGGGTACGCAGCGCCTGTTCCTGCAGGGTCTGATCCAGCTCGCAGCCGCACTGCTCAAGCATCGCCTGCAGAGCGCCAGAGGCTGCATCCGCTTGGCCGGCGGGGCGCGGGACAAGCTGGTCGCGGTCTGCCAGCGTGAGCCGCTCGCCCCGGGAGAGCGCTTCATGGGGATGGACGTGCCCGCCCTGCTTCACGCCATCGACGCTGCGTTCGCCCCGGTGCTCCAGACCGAGCGCGTCGGCGCGCTTCCGCCCCTCGCCGCTCGGTTGGTGCTCGAACTCGCCAGGAGCTAGTGGCGTGCTGTCGCTGCGTGGTGTCTCAAAGAGCTTCGGACAAACGCAGGCGGTACGGAATGTCGACCTGGCATTCGCTCCCCGCACGACCACCGTCTTGATCGGTGCGAGTGGATGCGGGAAGTCGACGCTCCTGCGCCTTGCGCTCGGTCTTGTGGCGCCGGACCAAGGAAGCGTGGAGCTCGACGGTGAAGGGGTCGATGCCCGCAGTGCACCCGCCCTTCGTCGGCGCATGGGGTACGTGATCCAGGACGGAGGCCTGTTTCCGCACCTCGACGCGCGAAGCAACGTCGGTCTCATGGCGCGTCACCTGCGCTGGGAAGCGGAGCGCACGGAGCAGCGCGTGCTCGAGCTCTCGCGCCTCACGCGCTTCCCCGAGACCGCCCTGGACCGGTTCCCGGTACAACTCTCCGGGGGGCAGCGCCAGCGGGTCGGACTCATGCGTGCGCTCCTGCTCGATCCGGAGGTGCTGTTGTTGGACGAGCCTCTTGCGGCACTCGATCCTTTGGTGCGCGCCGAGCTGCAAGACGCACTGCGCGAGATCTTTCGAGCCCTGGGCAAGACCGTGGTGCTCGTCACCCACGACCTGGCCGAGGCCGCCTTCTTCGGCGACCGCGTCGTGCTCTTGCGGGACGGTCGGGTGGAACAGTCCGGGACGATCCGGGATTTGGTGCAGGCTCCCGCGGACGAGTACGTACGCCGCTTCGTGCGCGCACACCGCACCTTCCAGGTCAACGGAGCCGGGGCCGGGCGTGAAGCGTGAACGCTGCGGCCTCCGACGCTGGCGGGTCGCGGCCGCGCTTGCGATTTGGGAGTGCATTCTCGCCTCCCCGGGAGACGCGGCACACGCCGCGACACCCGTCTTCATCGGCTCGAAGCAATTCACCGAGTCTGTGGTACTCGGGGAGCTTGCGACGGCCCTGGTGCGCGCCAGCGGCGGCAGCGCCCAGCATCGCAGCCAGCTCGGTGGCACGCAGGTCCTCTGGCAGGCCCTCCTGCAGGGTGAGATCGACCTCTACCCGGAGTACACGGGGACGTTGGAGCAGGAGATCCTGAAGGGCGATGGGGCGAGAGGAGAGGCCGCGCTTCGCACGGCCCTCGCGTCACATGGCGTCCTGATGTCGCGCCCTCTGGGGTTCAATGACACCTACGCGCTGGGGATGAAGGCCTCCCGGGCGCGAGCCCTCGGCATCCGCTCGATCTCCGATCTGCGCCGACATCCCGAACTCCGCTTCGGTTTCACGAACGAATTCATGGACCGGGCCGACGGTTGGCCAGGGCTGCGCGCGCGCTACGCCCTTCCGCAAGCGGACGTGCGCGGCCTCGAGCACGATCTCGCTTATCGGGGCCTCGACGCGGACACGCTCGACGTCACCGATCTCTACTCCACCGATGCGGACATCGCGTACTACCACCTCCAGATCCTTGAGGACGATCAGCACTACTTCCCCGTCTACGACGCGGTCTGGCTGATGCGGGCCGATCTGAAGGCGCGGGCGCCCGCCGCGGTGACCGCGCTCACACGCCTCGAGGGAAAAAGCGACGCGGGGGCCATGGCTGCGATGAATGCACGCGCCAAGCTCCAGCGGGTGCCAGAGGCGCGTGTCGCCGCGGACTTCCTGTCGGCCACCCTCGGCGTCACGGTGGGATCGCAGGAACCAGGACGGGCCGAACGAATCCTGCACCGCACCGAGGAACACCTCGCCCTGGTGACGGTGTCGCTTGGTGCGGCCCTGTGCGTGGCCCTCCCCCTGGGCATCGTGGCGGCGCGCCGCCCCCGCCTCGGAGCCGTTTTGCTCGCGGGGACAGGGGTCCTGCAGACGATTCCCTCCCTCGCACTGCTCGTGTTCATGATTCCCTTCCTCGGGATCGGCGGTCCGCCCGCCGTGGCCGCCCTCTTCCTCTACAGCCTGCTGCCCATCGTTCGAAACACCCACGCGGGGTTGACAGGCATCCCGGCGCCCTTGCGGGAGTCCGCCGAGGCGCTGGGTCTCTCGCCCAGAGCGCGGCTTTGGCACGTCGAACTGCCCCTCGCCTCTCCATCGATCCTTGCCGGGGTGAAGACCTCCGCGGTCATCAACGTGGGCACCGCGACCCTCGGTGCGATCATCGGCGCTGGGGGCTACGGGCAACCCATCCTCACGGGGATTCGCCTCGACAACGTGGCGCTCATCCTGGAAGGGGCGGTGCCCGCAGCGCTGCTTGCAGTGGCGGTTCAAGCCTTGTTTGCGGGAGCCGAGCGCTGGGTGGTCCCCCTGGGTCTTCGGCTCACCCACAGAGATTAGTCTTCGCGTTCTTCTCGACCTCGGCCTACACTGGCAGCCAGGGGCCGTGGGGGGGGCGGAGGCCACCATGGAGCCCTTGCTCGGGGAGGCGCGCCCCCAGGCGCCCCATCCCCTCCCTACTGCCCAGTGCTACCTGACCATTCGTGCGGCGACCGAAGCGCTTTGTGCACCCATAAGCGCCGAGGACGCCGCGCTCCAATCCATGCCCGACGCAAGCCCGGCGAAGTGGCATCTCGCACACTGCTCCTGGTTCTTCGAGACCTTCGTGCTTGGTCCCTCCATTCCCGGCTACCGCGTGTTTTGTCCTGCGTACCATCACCTCTACAACTCCTACTACCAGTCGGTGGGATCCCCCTTCCCCCGGCCTCAGCGGGGCCTCTTGTCGAGGCCCTCCCTCGAAGAGGTGGTCGCCTACCGGCGGCACGTCGATGGCTGCATGACGGACCTGCTCGCCACACCGGGTACTGCGGAGCGCAGTGACTTGCTCGGTGTGGTCGAACTCGGCCTCCAGCACGAGCAGCAACACCAGGAGCTCCTCCTCACGGATCTCAAGCATCTTTTCTTCCAGAATCCACTGCGCCCGTGCTACCGCGCCGAAGCGCCGGGCCGCGCGCTGGCGCCCCTCACCGACCGAGCCTGGTGCGAGCACCCCGGCGGAATCGCTCGCATTGGCCACACGGGACCCGGGTTCTGCTTCGACAACGAGCAACCGCGCCATCGCCGACTGCTCGAGCCCTTCGCGCTGGCCTCGCACCCCGTCACGAACAGCGAATGGATGGCGTTCATGGCCGACGGGGGCTATGAGCGTCCCGAGCTCTGGCTGTCCGATGGCTTCGAGGCGGTGCGCGCGGGGGGTTGGCGGGCGCCGCTCTACTGGGAACGCGAGGCCTCTGGATGGCAGGTCTTCACGTTCGCGGGAATGCAGCCCGTCGGGCTCGACGATCCGGTCTGTCACGTGAGCCTGTTTGAGGCCGACGCGTTCGCGCGCTGGTCCCGGGCCAGACTGCCTGGGGAAGAGGAATGGGAGATCCTGGCTGCCGGCGCGGCGGTGGAGGGCAACTTTGTCGAGCGGGGGCTGCTTCGCCCCAGCCCGTCGGGCGCGGGAGGCAAGCTCCCGCGACAACTCTTTGGCGATGTCTGGGAGTGGACGCGCAGCCCCTATGGACCCTATCCCGGCTATCGGCCGCCCGAGGGTGCGCTGGGCGAGTACAACGGAAAGTTCATGGCCAACCAATGGGTCCTGCGCGGCGGGTCCTGTGCCACACCGCAGGGCCATCTGCGTGCGAGCTATCGCAACTTCTTTCCGTCGTCCGCCCGCTGGCAGTTCACCGGCGTGCGCATCGCACGAGACCTGCGATGAGTCTGCGCTTGCGTCGGGCCGTGGTGCCCCAGGAGAACTTCCGCGACGAGGTGCTGCGGGGCCTCGCGCGTCCCCGCAAGATGCTCCCGTGCAAGTACTTCTACGATGCCACCGGATCCGCTCTGTTTGACGAGATCTGTGATCTGCCCGAGTACTACCTGACGCGCGACGAGCTCGGAATCCTTCGTGCGCACGCGCCGGAAATGGCGGCGCTGCTAGGACCGCGCTGCCTCGTGATCGAGTATGGCAGCGGGAGCGGCGTGAAAACGCGCCTGCTCCTCGACCAGCTGGTGGACCCGGCCGGCTACGTGCCCATCGACATCTCTCCCGGTCCGCTGGCAGCCGCCGCACATGCCCTTGTGGCCGCGTACCCGACGCTCGAGGTCTTGCCCGTGTGCGCGGACTACACCGCCGAATATCCGCTGCCTCAACCGAGCGCCACGCCCGCGCGCCGCGGCGTCTTCTTCCCCGGATCGACCATCGGGAACTTCACCCCGGGCGAGGCTGAGAGCTTTCTCAAGCACGTAGGCCAGGTGTGCGGGCGCGGCGGTGCGCTCCTGGTGGGCGTGGATCTGGCGAAGGGCTCCAAGACGCTGGAGCGTGCGTACGACGACTCCCAGGGGGTGACCGCACGCTTTAATCTGAATCTGCTCGCGCGCATCAACCGCGAGCTCGGAGCGGACTTCGACCTGGGAGCCTTCCGTCATCGTGCAGTGTATGAGCGCTCCCTGCGACGCGTGGAGATGCACCTCGTGAGCAAGCGCGCCCAGGAGGTCCGGGTCGCCGGCACCCGATTCCTCTTCCAGGCCGGGGAGGCGATTCTGACCGAGTGCTCGTACAAGTGGGACCTGGTCGAGTTCGAGCAGCTTGCCCGGGGCGCGGGCTGGCGCATGGCCCGCGTCTGGAGGGATCCGCAGCGACGGTTCAGCGTCCAGTACTTGACCGCGGAGTAGCTTGGCCGCGCCTGCGGATCGCTCGGGACGCTAGGCCTCGACCCGGACGCCGCGCCAGAAGGCCACGTAGCCTGTGATCTGCTTCGCTGCAGCCATGGGTGCGGGGTAGTACCACGCGGCGTCCCGGTTCGCCTCCTCTCCCACCACGACGTCGTAGTAGCTCGCGACTCCCTTCCAGGAGCAGGTGGTGTGGGTTGCGCTCTCCCTCAGGTGCGCACGGCGCACGCTTTCGGGAGGGAAGTACTGGTTGCCTTCGATCTCGATGCAGCGATCGCTCTCCGCGACCACGACACCCTTCCAGACCGCCTTGGGCATGTTCGCCTCCTCCCCCTCCAATCTAGCGTGCGGATGACCGCTCCTGACACAGCGGGCTGGTAGCATGCCCCCCATGCCGGAAATCGTCGTGGCCCGCGGAGCGCGGGCGACCGAGGATCGCCTGCTGCGGGATCTCGCGGTGTGCGTGCCGTCGGGAGAGACGGCTGTGCAGGGACTCGGACTCCCGGTGAGGATCGTCGTGCCGTCGCGCAGCCTCCGAGACCACTTGGGGAGCCTGATTGTCCGGCAGGCGGGCCACGCGGTCGCGGGGATCGCGATCCATACTCTTCATGGACTCGCCCGCGAGGTGCTGGAGCGTGCGGGTGTGCGGGCGCCCGTGGGCGAAGAGCTCCTGCCGGTCCTGGCCAGCCGCTGCGCGCGTTCGGAGCCGGAGTTGCGGGCGGGCCTCGAGCCTCTGCAGGACGGCTACGCCGCACTCCTGGGTACGATCACGGACCTCTTGGACGCGGGTTTTGACGCGATACACGCGTCGTCGCTTGATGACGCGCTGTGCGAGTTCGCTTCGCGCCGTGAAGGCGGCACACACAATGGTACGTCGATGGCGCGGATGCGGGCCCTGGTCCGCGTGGCGGCGTGCACGGCACAGGAGTTGGCGCGCCTTGGACTCGGACGTGCCTCGACGCGCCTTCAGCTCGCACGGGAGGCGATCGAGCGTGACGCGGAGAGGGCATTGCCCGGGCGTGCGGTCTTGGTGCACGGCTTCGCCGATGCGACGGGCGAAGCCTCCGCGTTGATCGAGGCTTTGTGCCGCCACCGCGATGCGACGGTGTACATGGACCACCCACCGGACCCCGCGAACCCCTCCCAAGCGGACTTCGGGGTGCGTTTCACGCAGCGTTTGCGCGAGCGGCTGCTCGGCACGGCGAAGCTGCGCGAGGACGTGCACCCCGCGCCGGCGCGGCCGGAGATCCAGACCCTTCGGGCGGGAGACGCGCAATCGGAAGTGCGGGCGGTGGCGGATCGCGTGCGCCGCCTGCTCGACGGGCCGGAGCCTCCTCGCCCAGAGGAGATCGGGATCGTGGCGCGGACGCTGGGACCGTATGCGTTCGCGCTTCGCCTTCACCTCGAGCGTCTGGGGATCCCGTTCTCCTCTCCGACGTCACAGGCCCCGCCGGGCCCGGGGCGGCGACGCGTGGATGCGCTGCTCGAGCTTCTCCGGCGGCGCGAAGCCACGACCGCGGAGCGGTGGCTCGAAGCGCGCGCGGACCTTACGCCCGAGTGGCGTTGCGATCTGCGTACGGCCTTCCATGCGCTGGGTGTCGCCCGCCTTGGAGACGTGGCCCGACTCGTTCCTGGACGGGATCTGGATTTGCAGCGCGGGCGCCCGCTGCCCGTCCACCGGGGCCTCGAGCTCCGCCCGTCGAGCCACTCCGTGGACGAGACGCCGCACGCGAGCGTCGCCCCGCGCGTCGTATCCTCCGACGCGCTGCGCGCTGCGGTGGAAGCTGCGGCCCGCCTTTGCCGCCGTTTCGCGGCCCGGCTGCCGACCGCACCCCTGGCCACGCATGTCTCGGAAATCCGCGCCCTGATGCGCGAAGACCTCGGGTTTCCCTTCGCCCTGGTCGCGGAGACGCTTCGCAAGCTCGAGCTCGCATTGCCCCCCGATTTCGTCCTCACCGCAGACGAGTTCCTGTCGGTCTTCGAGGGTGCGCTCGCGGCCGGGCTGTCCCAGCCGTTCGGCGGGGCAGGCGCAGGGGTTCAGGTGCTGGACGCGATCGCCGCCCGGGGCCGCACATTTGCCCATCTCTTCGTGTTGGGGATGAACCGCGAGGCCTTCCCGAGGATCGTGCAGGACGATCCCTTCCTCCCCGACGCGGTGCGGCGGGCGCTCCTCCCCGTTCTGCCTGATCTGGCGCTCAAGGAGACGGGCTTTGTCGAAGAGCGGTACCTGTTCGCACAGCTCCTGTCCGCAAGCGTGCACGTCACCCTCTCCTGGCAATTGGCGGATGACGACGGCAAGCCCCGGGCCCCGTCGCCGCTCGTGCAGCGCATGCACGCGAAGCTCGGCGAGGGGGATGCTGAATTGGTGCCTGCGATTCACGCGCCGCCGAGGGAGGGGGACCCTTCTCTCCGGTCCGCCCACGAGTACGCGATCCTGGCGGGCCTCCACGGGAATCCGGAAGGCTACGCGGGTGTGCTCCCCATCGCGATCGAAGAGGGCCACGGCACGGGCTTGCGGGTCGATGGCGCACGCCTTGGCGCGGCACGGATCGCGATCCTCCGCGAGCTCGATCTGCGTTTCCATCCACACGCACGGACCCAAGGGTCCCCGCTTCTTGGTCCCTACTTTGGGTTCTTGGGGGCGGTGCATGAGTCCGCCGACCCAAGGGGACGCCCGCTCTATGTGACCGCGGCAGAGCAGCTCACGGCCTGTCCGTGGCAGCTCTTCGTGCAAAGACTCCTGCGCATCCAGGCACCACCGGATGCGCTGGGCGCGCTCCCGGGGATTGATCCGCGCCTGGTGGGTGCCACCGTGCATGCCGCGCTCGAGCAGCTCGCCGTGTCCCGGAATGTCCCCGCACACGTGTCCCTCGAGGCAGCGCTGTCGATGCCGAGCACCGCCCTGTCGTGGCCCGAGGAGAACGAGCTAGAGCGCATTCTGCACGCCGCCGCCGAGGGGATCTGCAAGGAGGAGGGCATCGCTTTGCCAGGCTACGCCCAGGCGCTGGTCGCCATGGCGACACCCTGCGTGCGCGAGGCGCAGCACGCGGAGGGCGGTCGTACGCCCCCTGTGCTGGGTGTCGAGGTCGAGGGGGCGTGTGAGGTACGCGACGCGAACGGTCGACTCCGCAGCGTCCGTTTCCGCGCCGACCGCGTGGATGACGCCCACGGCGCGCTGCTTCTCACCGACTACAAGGTCGGTCGCCCGATCTCGACCTTGAAGACCGCGGACCGAAGAGACCGGGATTTTCTCCGGGCCGTGCGCAGCGGGGAGCGGCTCCAAGCCATGGCGTACGCGCTGGCGGCCGCCCAGCGGGGCCGGGCTCCAGCGCAGGCGCGCGGCCGGTACTTGTTCCTTACGGAGGATCTCGAGGTGCGGGAGTTCGCGGTGCGTGCCGACAACTTCGAGTTTGCGGACGCCTTCCGTCAGGCGCTGAACGTGGGCTTCGCAGCGCTCGACGCCGGGAGCTTTCTTCCCCGCTTGGTCGGGCCGGACGGCATCGAGCCCAAGCGCTGCGAGCGGTGTGAGGTGCACCAAGCCTGCCTGCGTGGAGACTCGGGCGCTCGCCATCGGCTGGAGGACTGGGTCACGCTGCAGAGCGACTCCGCCCCGGCGTCCTCGTCGGCGGCCGAGCAGGCCGCGTTCGCGCTCTGGCAACTGAAGGATGAGGCTGGAGCGTGAGCGCGCCCTTGGCCCACGATCCCGTGCGCGACGACGAGCTGGCGCGCCTTTTCGCCCAGACCGAATTCCGCGCACCCCTCGTGCTCGAGGCAGGCGCGGGCACGGGCAAGACGACCGCCTTGGTGGCGCGGATCGTCGTCTGGTTGCTCGGCGAGGGGTGGCGGCGGGCGGCTTCGCAGCTCGCGCCAACGCTTCCTCCGGACGCGGCGGCCCACGACGAGCGTGTTCCGGCGCGGGTGGTCTCCCGAGTTGTGGCGATCACCTTCACCGAGGCGGCGGCTGCCGAGATGGCGACGCGGGTGGGCGACGCGCTCCACCGCGTCGCGCTCGGGCAAGACCCGCCCCAAGGCATTGCATCCTCCCTGCTCCCGCCTGCGTCCGAATGCGTCCGCCGCGCCCGCGCGCTGGACGAGGTGCTCGACCAACTCGTGGTTCGCACCATCCACGCCTTCTGCCGCCGTCTGCTGGTGGCGCATCCGCTCGAAGCCGGTGTGCATCCTCGTTTCGAGGTGGATGCAGAGCTCCGCACGCGCGATGAGGTCGTGCGGGAGTGTGTCGAGGTGGCCCTGCGGGAGGGCTACGGGGCGCCAGGGAACCCCGCCTTTCTCGAGCTGGCCCGCCTCCGCAAGGGTCCCGCGGATCTGGCAGGCGCCCTGGCAGCACTCGTCGACGCCGGGGTTCCTCCCGAGGCCCTCGGCGAGGACCCATTCGCTCCGCGGCGAATTCAGTCCTTCCAAGCGTGTCTCGCGGAGGCGATCGAGCGTTTCCATGAAGCGGAGCGCGGACGTTTTGCTGCGCTCGCCCGGGGCGAAAAGAGCCAGGCGGTGGTGAGCCTTCTCACGGAGACCTTCGATCGGGCCAATCGGCTGCGTGACGGGCACAGGCAGGAGCTCGAGCGCTTCGCGGCCTGGGCGCGCGACCGCTGCCCGGAAGCGATCCGGCGCGTGGCGCAATGGGCGAACGGCGACTTCAACCAGGGCGAGGCGGGCGCCCTGGGAGACGACCAAGCCTCGGTGAGTGTGGCGGCGCAAGCCCTTTTGCCTCTCCTCCACCAGCTCACCGTGCTCGATCCCGGGCTCTTCGAGGCGGCGCGTCGCGCCCTGCACCCCCTGCTCACCGAGGCGCACGAGAAGATGCGCGCGCGCGGCGCCGTCACCTATGGCGCGTTGCTGCGCGAGGCGCGTGATCTCCTCATCAACCATCCCGAGGTCGCCGGCCGGGTTCGCCTCGGAATCGATCAGCTCCTGGTGGACGAGTTTCAAGACACCGATCAACTCCAGTGCGACGTGATTCGGGTGATCGCCCTGCAGGGCGAAAGGAGAGAAAGGCCCGGCCTCTTTTTGGTTGGAGATCCCAAACAGTCGATCTTCGGCTGGCGCAGCGCAGACCTCGCCGCGTACGACCGCCTGGTCGAGGAGGTGCGGGCCCAAGGGGGCACGGTGCGTCGACTGTGCATCAACCACCGCTCCACGCCACGCATCCTCGAAGAGGTGGACCGCGTGATCGAGCCGGTGATGAGTGAGCGCCGCGGGGTTCAGCCGCGCTTCCAGCGCCTCGTCTCCAGCGTTGGGCGCTCTTCACCCTCGGTGTTTGAATCCGGTCGCTGCGCCCCGGTGGAGCACTGGCTCCCCACCGCGTTCGACAGCGCCTCGCGCGCGCCCCGCAAGACCACGGCGCGGCAAGCACGGGAGATCGAAGCGACGGCACTGGCGCGGGACCTGGTCTCGCTGCACGAGCGCGAGGGCGTCGCGTGGCCGCGTATCGCAGTGTTGCTGCGCAGCTTGGTCGAGGTCGACGTCTATCTGGACGCGCTTCGCAAAGCCGGGGTCCCGTATGACGTCGCCGCCGATCGGAGCTACTACCAGCGTCGCGAGATCATCGACGCGGCCGCACTGGTGCGCTGTGTCCTCGATCCGAACGATCACCTTGCGCTGCTCTGCCACCTGCGCTCCCCGAGCGTCGGAGTACCGGACGCCGCGCTGATCCCTCTCTGGACGCGCGGTTTTCCCGCCCTCGTGACCGCGCTCGACGGTCCCCGCGACGGTGCCCCCGAAGCCCTTGTGCGCTGCATCAAGGAGGCCGCCGCGGCGCTACCCGAGGATGTGCCTGGAATCGAGCGCGTCGCGGGCTGGGAGGTGAGCCTCGAAGCGGCCGTCCAGGAGCTCGCCGCGTTGCGGGCTTCTTTCGAGAGCGATCCGGTGGATGTCTTCGTGCAACGCTTGCGCACGACGACACTGATCGAAGCCACAGAAGCCGCGCGCCCCCTTGGCCGTTACCGGGTCGCAAACCTTGAGCGCTTTTTCCGCAAGCTTGTGCACGCGCTGGCGGAGCAGGGCGATCACCACGCACTGCTGCGTGCCCTGCGCAGCGATCTGGCCGCCACCCGCCAGGTCGACGAAGCTCCCTCCAGCCCGCCTGCGCTCGACGCGGTATCGGTCCTCTCGATCCATCGGGCCAAGGGACTCGACTTCGACCACGTGTACGTGATGGACCTCCACAAGGGAGCGCCGCGGGGCGACGACGAGAAAACGGAGCTGGCCTTCCACGAGGGCCGCTGGGAGCTGTGCCTGTTCGGTGCGCCGAGCCTCGGTCTGCACGCTGTACGGACCGCGCGGGAGGTCCGCGAAGCGGCGGAGCGGGTGCGGACACTCTATGTCGCGATGACCCGCGCGCGGCACCGGCTTGTCTTGGCGGGACTGCGCGCGCCTTTCACAACCACGGCGGAAAAGAGCCATGCCCGCCTGCTCGAAAACCGGGCCGGCGAGCCGCTGGACCTTTCCGCGCTCGTCCAGCAGGCGGTGGAGCGCGACACCGCGTTCGTCGAGGCCTCGGGAGCGCGCTGGGTGTTCCCGCAGCTCGTGGCGGATCAAAGCCCTGCACCGAAGGGAGCGCGTCCGCTGGCCCGTGCGACCTTTGATCCCTCGGCGGTCCTAGCGCAGTCGACGTTGCTCGAGCAAAAGCGCGCAGCCGCGGCGCGCTACAAGGTACGACCGACCCACGGCCCTGCCTCCGCGGAGGCGCACGAGGCGCTGCGCGAGCTGTTCGAGCGCAGCGAGGGGCCCGGGCCGGAGCGCGGCCCCGGCGCGACGGGGCCGCGTCCCGAAGATCTTCTGCCGCGCGCGGTGGGCACGGCGGTGCATCGGGCGCTCGAGCAGATGGATTTTGGCGCCGAGCCCACCGGGGAGATCGAGCGCCTCGAGGGGGTGATGCGCAGTGCGATCGCGGGAATCGTGCCCCGCGCAGCGTGCGAGGCGACCCTGACGCGGGCCTCTGCGCTTCTCCGTCGCTTTGCGGTGGGCCCGCTTCACGCACGGCTGCGTGACTGCGCGGACGGGATCGTGGCGCGGGAACTCCCGGTACTTGTCCCGCCGGGCGAGGATGGGCCGGTCGGTTTCGTGACCGGTGCCGTCGATCTCGTATACCGCGACCCCCGCACCCACGAGCTCGTGGTTGCGGACTACAAAACCGACCGGATGGCCTCGCCCGAGGAGCGTGACGCCCGCGTGCAGGCATACGCAGAACAGGGTCGGATCTACGTGCGCGCGGTGCGACAAGCCCTCGCGCTCCCGCGCCCCCCGCGCTTTGAGCTTTGGTTCCTTGACTTGGGGCAGATCGAGACCGTGCCGATCGATGAAGGAGCTCGTATCCTCCACGCGTGATGGTCGAAGAGGCGGTCATCTATCCCGGCGCGCGCCGGCCCGATCGCAGCCGATTCGTCGATTCCTCCGGCGTGCGCATCGCGGTGTACGAGTGGGGCGACGAGCGCGCGCGACCTCTCCTTCTGGCCCATGGGGGCTTCGACTTTGCAGGCACCTTCGACGTCTTTGCCCCCCTGTTGGCGGAGGCGGGCTGGCGGGTGGTCTCCTTCGACCACCGCGGCCACGGGGATTCCGAACATCCGGCGCTCTACAGCTGGGACGCCGACGTGCGGGACGCACGGGCGGTGCTTGACTCCGTGAGCCACAAGCCCGTGGCCATGATCGGCCACTCGAAGGGCGGCGCCCTGCTCACACAGCTCATCGAGGCGCACCCGCACCGCGCCTCCGCATTCGTGAACATCGACGGACTGCCGGGCAAGCGGCGCCATCCCGACGTGGCCGACCACGAGCGCACGCGCCTCGTGGCGGCCGAGCTCGCACACTGGCTGGACCATCGCAGGCGCTCGGCGAAAAAAGAGCGCAAGCCGGGTACCGTCGACGAGCTTGCGCAGCGCAGAGGGCGCATGAACCCCCGCCTCTCCCTGCCCTGGCTGCGCTATTTGGTCTCGATTGGGGCGCGCCGCTTCCCCGACGGCTGGCGCTGGAAGATCGATCCCACGCTGCGCTTCGGAGGGTTCGGTCCCTGGCGCCCGGACTGGTCCCTCGAGCGTCTGCCCGGCTTTCCGGTGCCCCTCGTGGGGGTGGTCGGCCTCGTTCACGAAGAGATGGGTTGGGGTACCCATCCCGACAAAATCCTTCCCTACCTCCCGCCCGGTGCCCGCGTCGAGGCCTTCGCCGACGCGGGCCATTTCGTTCACATCGAAAAACCCCGTGAGGTGGCCGACCTCGCCCTGCGCTTCTTTGAGAGCGTGGGCGCGTAGGCTCCCCGCGCGATGACCCCGCCCGTATGGCTGAACCACGCCAAGGTGCGCCTTGCACTCCACCCGCTTCGAGGCGGGGCGGGCAGGGCCCTGCTCTTGCTCCACGGCCTTGGGGAACGCTCCCCCGTCGAGCCGCCGGAGGTGCTGGACGCGTGGTCGGGACCGATCGCCGCCCTCGACTTCACCGGTCACGGTGAATCCACCGTCCCCACCGGGGGTGGCTACACCGCGGAGGTTCTGATGGGGGATGCCGACGCGGCCCTCGCGCACCTCGGACAGGCGACGCTCGTGGGCCGGGGTCTCGGTGCCTATGTGGCGCTGCTCTTGGCCGGTGCTCGGCCGGAGGAGGTGCGGGGTGCGGTGCTGTGCGACGGACCGGGCCTTGCCGGGGGCGGCGCCCGACCCGCCAGCGCGCAAATCGTCTCGCCGGATCCTGCCGCGGTCCCGCCTCCCGACCCCTTCGCGCTCGCCGAACTCGCGAGGGATGTGCGGCCGCCCGAGCACGCCACCGCCTTTGCGCGCCAAGCGGCCGTGCTCTCCGGACTGGCGCGTCCCATCACGATCTGCGCGCTCGAGCGTGCGGCGTGGCTGCGCGCGGTAGCGGAAGAGCCGGGTGTGGAGGAGTCGACGATCTCCGAGGCGCTTGCGTTCTACGCCACTGTGCGTTGAGCCTGGAAACACGCCCCCGCAAGCCCGCGAACGACGCGCCGAGCGCAGCACGCCGCCGCGGACACCCTGATGCCTCGTCGCGAGTGAGGGAGCCGAGCGGCGACCGCCGGTCCCCTGGGTTCAGGAGAAGCGGCGCAGGACGTCGCTACCAGTCGCGCCGCCCGCCGCCTCCGCCGCCGCCACCCCCGAAGCGCCTGCCGCCGCCCCCGCCGCCACCTCCTCCTCCGCCTCCGCGCTTGTCGTGGGCTTCGTTCACGCGCAGGCCGCGACCCCCGAAGTCCTTTCCGTCGAGCGCGGCGATGGCTGCGGTGGCGCCGGCGTCGTCCATTTCAACGAATCCGAAGCCACGCGGCCGACCCGTCTCGCGGTCGTTGATCAAGGATACCGAAGACACCGTTCCGTGGCGCTCGAAGAGCTGACGGACATCGTCTTCAGTCGCGCTGAAGGGAAGATTTCCAACGTAGAGTTTCTTCGCCAACCCCGTTCACTCCGCGCCCGCGCACAAGCCGCGGACAATCGCTCGGTCGCCACCGGTCCGGCACATCCGATTCACGGCGACACCGAAGAAAACCGACGCGCACCTCGAGCCCGGAGGATCGGCGGGACGCGTGCGGGAGGGGCATTCATGAGCAGGATCACGTTTCCGGTGGGGCTATCAACGGTGACATCAACCCGGCAGGCAGGACGCCTCTCGGCAGAGGGGATAGCACACGCGGGATGCCTCGCCAGGATGCGAGGACGACGGGCTGTGGGGGTGTTAGGTTATCGCCGTGCAGGACCTGCCTCATCATTATGCGGTGACTGCCCGCGCCGAGGCGGAAGGCGAAGTTGCTGTTTCCGCGCGCGGCCTTGGGGAACTGCGCACGGCGCCGCCCGCCGCGTTCGGAGGACCCGGCGATCGTTGGTCGCCCGAGACGCTGCTCGTGGCGGCCGTGGCGGACTGCTTCGTGCTTTCCTTCCGGGCGATGGCCCGGGCCTCGAGCTTCACGTGGCGCAGCCTCGACTGCAGCGCCGAGGGGGTTCTCGACCGGGTGGACGGTGGGCTTCGCTTCACCGAGCTGCACCTTCGCGCACGGCTCGTGGTGGAGGAAGGAGCGGACGAGGGGCGCGCACGCCGCCTGCTCGAGAAGGCGGAAAAGGGCTGTCTTGTCTCGAACTCCCTGCTGGCGAAGAAGCACCTCGAAACGGAGATCGTGCGGGGCTAGACCGGGGTTCGGGATCAAATCCCAAGTGCGGCCAGCGCGTCGATGACGCGGCCCAGTGCCGAGGCGATCTCGGGGTGCGTCGCTTCGAAGTGTCGCGCCGATTCCGAGACTCGCTCCGCCAACGAGGCGTCCGCGCTCAAGATTTCACTGCCCGGCGCCGCCCGGTCCATGGCTTCCTGAATCTGCTGGACGGTGTGCTCGAGCCGGGCCCGCAGCAGGGGATCCAACGACGCCTCGCTGGCGAGTTCGGCGCGCAGTTCCTCGAGCGTCTCTCGCAGCCTGTGGCTTCGGCTGGGCACGGTGAGCTCCTCCTTGCCGCGTTCGCAGACCCCGGGGACAGGGCCCTTCGCTGACCCAACGGAAAGTGCCCCGCGAAAGCTGCGGCAGGAACCCGGGAATGCGCCGCGGCTTTCAGGCCTCGCCCGTGAGATGGAGTGTACTCCGCGTGCGCTCCCGCTGGCAGCGCCGCGGAAGTGTGCTCCAATCCCGAGAGATCTCCCTGCACGAGCGAGGCCTGTCATGGACGTCGCTGCCTTCGATCATCTTCTCAGCACCACACGTTCCGTACGCAAGCGCCTCGACCTCGCGCGTCCCGTACCGCTCGCGCTGATCGAGCAGTGTGTCGAGATCGCGCTCCAAGCCCCGACGGGCTCGAACGCCCAGGGCTGGCAGTTTGTGGTCGTCACCGATTCCGCCAAACGGGCCAAGATCGCGCAACTCTACAAGCAGGCCTTTGACGCGTACGAGCGTACCTCGGCGTGGCCGCGCTATGAGAGCGATGACCCGAGAGGACCCCAGATGCCGCGCGTCATCGACTCGGCGCGCTACCTCGCCGACCACCTGCACGAAGTTCCGGTGTTCGTGATCCCCTGCATCCAAGGCCGTGTCGAGAAAGCAAGCGTGGTGGAGCAGGCCTCGGTGTACGGTTCGATCCTGCCTGCGGCCTGGTCTTTCATGCTGGCGCTGCGCACACGCGGCCTGGGAACGGCATGGACGACGCTCCATCTCGTGCACGAAAAGGAGGTGGCGAAGCTCCTCGGCATCCCCGACGCTGTGACGCAGGTCGCGCTCTTTCCCGTGGCCTATTTCAAAGGCGGGGATTTTCGCCGTGCCGAGCGCATTCCCGCGGCGAGCCGCACACACTGGAACGTGTGGGGGGAGCAGCGGCTGAACCCGGGGAGGTCGGCCTGAGCGAGCTCGACGCAATCCGCAGACGCTTCGCCGAGGAGTTGGCGGCGGAGCTTGCGCTGCGCAGCAAACGACTGGTCGAGGCCCTGGCCAGTGTGGCCCGAGAGCGTTTCCTGGGCCCCGGGCCCTGGCTCACGCTGCGCGCGCCTGAAGGGTACGTGTCGACGCCGGACAGCAATCCGGCCTGCTTGTACGCGGACATACCGGTTGCCCTCGATCCAGGGCGCCTGCTCAACAACGGTGCCCCGAGCCTGGTGGCCGCGCTGATCGATGCGCTCGATATCGACGAGGGTCAGCACGTCGTGCACGTGGGCGCGGGCACTGGCTACTACAGCGCGATTCTTGGCGAAATGGTCGGTCCGTCGGGGCGCGTGACGGCGATCGAACTCGACCGCGGCTTCGCGTCGCCCGCGCGCAGGAACCTCGCTCCCTGGCCGCAGGTGACCCTCGTCGCCGGAGATGGCACACGCCACACCGCGGAACCCGCCGACGCGATCCTGGTGTCCGCCGGCTGCACCCACCCGAAGGCGCTCTGGCTCAACGGCCTCCTGCCGGGAGGGCGGCTGCTCGTCCCCCTCACGGGAGTTCGTCCGCCGCCGCCCGCGGCACGCTTCGGGCGCAACCTGGCGGGCCAAGCGCTGCTCGTCCACAAACAGGGGGATCGCTTCTCCGCGCGCTTCCTGATGGGCATCGGAGTCTCGTTCTGTCACGGCGCACGGGACCTCGTGCATGAGCGCCTGCTCATCGAAAGCTTCCGCGTGGGAGGCGCGTCGGAGGTGCGCAGCCTCGTCCGCTTCACACATCCACGCGACGGCAAGTGCTGGATGCACGCGCCCGAGTTCTGCCTGTCCCGCCGCGAGCCCCACAGCTAGAACGGGGACGCCCCTATTCCGGCTTCGACCGCACGACGTAGTTGCCGCGCGACTCGTCGTATTCGAGACCGATCACGCCCTGGTCGCGCGCGTCCTCGAGCAGGGCCGGAAACGAAGGGTATCCGTAGTACTCTTCGTTGAACCCGGGATGCACGCGACGAATCGTCTGCTTCACCATCGAACCCCACACCACGTCATAGTCGCGCTCGAGGGAGGCCACGATCTCGACCAGGTGCTCGATGGCTTCGGTTTTCTTCTCCGTGCTCTTTGGCGCACCGGCCGTCTTGGTACGCTTCGGTTTCTCGGCGACACGGACGAGATCGTCGTAGTAGATGAACTCATCGCAGCTGCCGATCAAGAGGTCCGATGTGGAGCTCTTGACGCCGCAGCCCACGACGCGCTTGTTGTTCTCCTTGAGCTTCGAGACCAGGGGCGAGAAATCACTGTCGCCGGACAACAGGGCGAAGATGTCGATGTGTTCCTTCGCGTAACACAGGTCGAGGGCGTCCACCACCATGTGGATGTCGGCACTGTTCTTTCCACTCATCCGGGACTGCGGGATGTCCACCATCTCGATGCCATGGGCGTGGAACTCCCGCACTGCATTGCGGTACTTGCCCCAGTCGCAGTAGGCGCGCTTGAACACGATGCGCCCCTTCTCGAGCAGGCGCTTTAGAACGAGCTCGACCTTGAAGTCCCCCTTTTTCATGTCGCGTACGCCGATCGCAAGGTTCTCAAAGTCCACGAAGACGGCGATCAACGGGACGTCTGCCACAGTTCCCCCTCGAGTGGCGCACGCTCGCCGGACCACCTGGCGGGCAAGCGGCGGGCTCCCACCGTAGCGCGAAGCGCGTTTCCGATCCGCCGGAACCGGTTCGGGGCCGAATTCGCGAAAACAGGCGGGGAAGGGGGCTGTCGCAGGACGGCACCGCGCGCCTGCGCCGACGCCCTTGGGGGCCTTCATGTTGCGGTCGGCAAGCCGGGGCAGCGCCGGCTCCGGACCCGCGATCCGCTGACGCTTCCGAAAGGGCTACCTGCCCCTGCAAGCCGGCTCCCCGCGCCCGAGGGCCGGACTGCCGGGAAGGCGGATTCCCAGGCTCCGAAACATTTGTGTGCCTGCCTCGCGATTGCCGCCAGAGACTCGAAGCCGCCCCGCCCGGCGGGATGGCGCCGCCGATTCTCTCGGAGCCTCCGGAACGCGCGTGCCTCGCGCTCCTCGTCTTGCGCACACTCCGCCCGGACCCACGGGGAGGCCAGGTTGCGGCGAGGGTGCTGCGGCTGGAACATCTCGCTCCGCGCGCCGCCGGGAGATCGGGCGACAGGAGCATGCGTCGGTACCGTTCGGTACGCTCCACGCGCCATGGGTGAGACAGCGCACTCCCCGGAGCGGTACCTCGACCTCTTGGGCTACCGCGTCGTCGAGGGCGCGCTCCGCGTGCGCGACATGGCGGCGTTCGCCCTGATCACCCTTGGCGTCGTTCTGACCCGGTTTGGCGCTTCGCGAAGGGTCATCCACCCGCTCCTGTTCGCGCAGATCCGCCAGGCGGGGCTGCGGCTCCTTCCGATGCTGCTCTTTCTGGGTGTCACCGTCGGCCTCGTCATCATCGGGCAGACGGTGGCGCTCTTGAGCCGGGTGGGAGCCGAGGCGCTGATCGGCACCGTCATGGTGACCGTGGTGATGCGCGAGCTCGGGCCCCTGCTCACGGCGATCGTCGTCCTGGCCCGAGCGGGCACCAGCAACGTCGTTGAGCTCGGGACCATGCGCGCGATGGGCGAGGTCAGCGCGCTGGAGTCGCTCGGCGTCGATCCGATCCACTACCTGGTGATGCCACGCATGCTTGGACTCGCGGCGTCCGTCTTCTGTCTCGCGACGTATTTTGTGCTCGCGGCGGTTCTGAGCGGCTGGGTGTTTGCCTTCCTGCAAGACGTGCCCCTTCGACCCGCGGCCTACTTCGCGCGCCTCGCCGACGCGCTGCGCTGGCAGGACTTTGTGCTGTTCGGGCTGAAGACGCTGCTCTTCGGCGCAGTGATTGCCGTCGTGAGCTGCTATCACGGGCTGGCGCGCCCGCTGCGCATCGAGGAGATCTCTTCCGTGACAGAACGTGCGGTGATCGACAGCGTGGTGGGCTGCGTTCTGCTCGACGCGTTGTTTCTGGTTGGATACGTGTTCATATGAGCGCGCGAACTCAGGTCGAGCTTGCCGGCGTGGACGTCTCCGGTCTGGACGACCCGGGTCGGGTGCTGGTGCGTGACGTCTCGTGGGGCATCGAGCGGGGCGAGTGGTGGGCGATCGGCGGTGGGCCGGCCAGCGGGAAGAGCGCGCTGCTCTCGGTTGCCGCAGGGCTGAGCCCGCCCGTGCGGGGCGCGGTGCGCATCTTTGGGCGCGACGTCGGCAGAACGCACGACTCCGAGCCGGCTGTCGCGCGGCAGGAGATCGGGTTCGTCTTCGAAAGCGGAGGAGGCTTGCTCGGCCGCCTGAGCGTGGCGGAGAACATCGCCCTTCCCCTCCGCTACCACCAGAATCTGGACCCGGCGCAGGCGCAGGCCCGCGTGGATGCGCTGCTCCGGCAGGCGGGGCTCGAGGGGCTTGGCGCTCTCGTGCCGAGCCAGCTCACCGTGGCGCTTCGGCAGCGCGTCGCGCTTTTGCGCGCGCTCGCGGTGCCGGTGCAGATCCTGTTCCTCGACAGTCCGTTCCGCGGCCTCGCCCCGAGCGGCATCCGGTGGTGGCTCGAGTTCCTGCGCGAGCTGCGCGCGCGCCGTGTCGCAGACGGCGAGCCCGTGTCGCTCATTACCAGCAGCTATGACTTCCACGCCTTGCGGGAGGACGCGGAGCGGTTCGCAGTGCTCGAGCGCGAACGCTTCCGGGTGCTCGAGGCAGCCGACGAGGTGGCCGCCTACCGGGAGGATGCGGGTCCTCCCCCCCAGACCTCCAACGGGTGCTAGATGCCGCTCCACGACCTCACGCCGCAGCTTCGGACACGCCTGCGGCGGATGGAGAAGCTGGTGGGCCTTTTTTTGGCCGTCGCCGCGGGGCTCATGCTGGCGGGCTTCACCTACTATCTCTGGCACACCGCGGAGCGCAAGGGATGGTTCACCCCGAAGTGTCCCTACTACGCATTCGTGCAGAGCGCCGACGGACTGCACGTCGGTGATCCCGTCCTGCTGATGGGATTCGCGGTGGGCCAGATCACGGTGATCGAGGCCCAGCCCCCGGACTCGGAGCAAAACGTCTTCGTCGGCTTCGAGGTGAAGAAGCCGTACTACGGCTACATCTGGAGCGATTCGAAGGCGAGGGTCGCGGGTGGCAGCTTCCTCGGCGGTCGGCAGCTGGAGGTGACCAAGGGTCGCACGGGCACGCCCACCGCCTACGAGGAATCGGGGCGGGTCGCGCAGGTGCTGGTGGGCGATCGCAAGGTGCCCCTCGAAAAGAACCTCCTCGGCGTGCCCCTCGAAACCGAGGAGGGGCCGGGCCTGGCCGAGCGCGCAGACCGACTCGTGGCCCAGGTCGAGCGGTCGTTGCCGCCCCTCACCGAGAAGCTGGACGCCACCCTCGCGAACACCCAGCGTCTCAGCGCCAACCTCGACGACGCGGTCGCCAGGACGCGACCCCTGCTGGCGAATCTCGACGCGATCACCGCGCACCTGCGCAATCCACGCGGGTCCCTCGGCGAGTGGATGCTGACGCCGGAGCTCCAGACAAAGCTGAACGGAACACTCGACAAGATCGACGGCAACCTGAGCGCCCTGCGTGCGACACTGCAGAATGTGGACGAGATCGCCGCCGGGGTACGCAGCAAGCTCGACGCCAACCCGAACCTCGTGGGCGAGGTCTCGGGGCTCGTGCGCGACACGGACGACCTGGTCCAGGGGCTCAAACGGCACTGGCTGCTCCGCAGCGCGTTTCCGCAGCCCACGCCAGGAGAAGAGCAGCTCAAGCCGGCTCCCCTGCTGGGACCACCCGCGCAGGACGCGCCGTGACCGGCCCGTCGGTGGGGCGCCGGGCGGCACGGAGGGCGTTGGTTTGTGCCGGCCTGTGGCTC
>Ga0126381_100001808_pt1 | contig 22937 bp, 17 predicted proteins | sample PanSoiMetPlot_28_FD_96465 | JGI IMG/M metagenome (GOLD analysis project Ga0126381, IMG submission 96465) | Tropical forest soil microbial communities from Panama - MetaG Plot_28 | ecosystem: Environmental > Terrestrial > Soil > Tropical forest > Bulk soil | place: Panama | collected 2016-02-17 | reverse complement strand
TATATGAGTGACGACGACCTTGAAGTATTCGTCAAAGCCTTCAAGCGCACCGGTTTTCGCGGCGGACTTAACTGGTACCGCAACGTTGATGGAAATTGGGAGGAATCGGCTGCCCTGGAGGAGCGCGTCAATCAACCTTCACTAATGATCACGGCCGAACTCGACCCTGTGCTCTGGCCCGAACAAACTCTGGGGATGGAGCGCTGGGTGCCCAACTTCAAGCGTGTACATATCACCGGCTCGGGCCATTGGACCCAGCAGGAAAAGCCCGCCGAGGTCAACGCCGCGCTGCTCGAATTCCTCGCCGGCGTTAAGTGATGCCGCTAGGACTGTCTTGCGGGGTGGTCACGTTTATTAGCTTGTCATAAAGTAAGCCGCTACGGCGCAGGGATGTTCAATCCGCCGATTCGACATGCTCGGGCTGCAAGAGACAATCCCCATTCGCCTGAAGCCGGGTGAAGCGAAGTGGACGCAAGGCCCTGATATGGCGATCACGATCTGCGCTGAAATCAGCAACCGGCGCGCGCGGCCGGGCGGCAGGTAAGCGGCCGGAAGAAACGGAGGCATGACGTGGATATCGGGATCATGATCACCGCGACGGCGGAGACCGGAGACATCGCCGAGATCGCACACGAGGTCGAGAACCTGGGTTTCGAGTCATTTTTTATCCCCGAGCACCCGGTAATTCCGATCGATTTCAAGACGGTACCGCCATACGGCGGCGGAAAACTTCCAGAGCATTACGGCCGCTGGATGGATCCGTTCATCGCCCTGAGCGCCGCCGCCGCGGTAACCAAACGCGTCAAGCTCGGCACCGGTATCTGTCTGCTGCCGGAGCGTGAACCGATCGTCACCGCCAAATTGATCGCCACCCTGGACGTGATTTCCGGCGGGCGCGTCGTGCTGGGCGTCGGCGCGGGATGGCTGCGCGAGGAGACCGAGGCCTTTGGGGTAAATTTCGTGACGCGCTGGAAACTGCTGCGCGAGACCACCGAGGCGATGCGCGTGCTGTGGACCAAGGCGGAATGCAGTTATCAGGGAGAACTGGTGCGTTTTCCGGCGGTGCGATGCGAGCCCAAGCCGGTGCAGAAGCCCTATCCGCCGATACTACTGGGCGCGCTGGGGCCCAAGGCGTTGGAGCGGGTGGCGCGGACCTATGACGGATGGTGCCCGGCGGCGGGCAAACCCGAGGCGCTCAAGCGCGACGCGGAAACCATTCGCAAGCTCGCCGCCGAACATGGCCGCGATCCCAACAGCATTCGCATCGAGCCGTTCACCGCTCCCCCGGATGAAGGCATTTCGCTCGACGAGCTCAAACGGTTCAAGGAAGCGGGCGTCGATCGGCTGATCCTGTTCTCGCAGCGCGACGCCGTCAGGATAGCTCACGGCCGGGCAATGGAAGTGGTCAGACGGCTGGTGCCGATCGTCGAACGGGCTCAGCACGTCTGAAAGGGCCATTTGGCCCGCGTCGCGACCCTTGATCAGCAACCCGGTTCGGAGATTTCGAGAATGCGCGATCCTTTTCTGCCGGAGATTATTCACAACGCCTTGCGTGGAATCGCGGATGAAGCTGGCTTGTTCAGCGCCCGCAGCGCCTACTCGCCGTTCGTCAACACCTCGCCGCAGATCGCGGCCGGCCTGTTCGACGCCAAGGCCCGGCCGATCGCGCAGACCGACTCGGCCCTGATCCATGTGTCGGCCGTGCAGCGGATGCTGCCCGAAGTGCTGCACGACATCCCGGTCGAGACGCTGGCTGCGGGCGACGCGCTCATCATCAACGACCATTTCCGCGGTGGCATCCATCCGACCGATGTCGCCGTCTTCACGCCGATCTTTTACAAGGGCAAGCTGGCGTTCTTTCACGGCGCGATGATGATCGTCTCGGACCTGGGCGGGCTGTCCAACGGCGGCCTGCCGGCCAACGCCACTGAAATCTTCCACGAAGGGCTCGTCATACCGCCGGTCAAGCTCTACAAGCAGGGCGTGCCGAACGAGGAGGTCCATCGCATGATCGCCTCGAACAGCCGCACTCCGGCTCGCGTGCTGGGCGATGTCCGCGCGCTGGTGGTAGGCGGTAACATGTCGGCGCCGCGCCTGGTCGAGTTATGCGACAAGTACGGCTACGAGCAGGTGATGGAGATCATCGACGAGCTGCTTGACTATACCGAGCGGCTTACCCGCCAGGGTATCGAGCGCATCCCCGACGGCGTTTACACGGGCTCTTACGTAATCGAAGACGACGGTATCGAAGTCGGCAAGCACTTCAAGGTCCAGGTCGCAGTCACGGTCGCAGGTTCCAATATCAAGCTGGACTTCACGGGCACCGATCCCCAGGCGCGCGGGCCGATCAATTCTTCCTATTCACAATCCTTATCGGGAGTGGTCGTTGCGCTCAGGTTTTTTCTCGATCCCGACATTCCGCTCAACGAGGGTTTTTATCGGCCGATCGAAGTGGTCTTTCCGCATGGCAGCCTGGTAAATCCCAAGTACCCGGCGGCGGCCAACGCCCGCTTTGCCGTGGTGCAGTCTATTATGGACGCGATCAACCAGGCGCTCTCTGTCGCGCGGCCGGACAAGCTGATGGCGCCCAGCGGATGCCCCCACGTGTTCACCGTTACCGGTATCGATCCGCAAACCAACCAGTTCTGGAGCATGCTCGACGTTCACATGGGCGTCCTGGGCGCACGGGCAGGCAAGGACGGAATCGACGGCCTGCCGCCGCTGCTCAACGCCACGCCCGGATACATGCGCAACGCCGAACATTACGAATGGGAATATCCCGTCATGTACGATTACTTCGCCTTCCGGCCCGACACGGCCGGACCGGGAAAGTGGCGCGGCAGCGCGGGGATGATCAAGCACGTCACCTTCAACAGCGACGCCGACCTCACCGTGCGCGCGGTCGATCGATGCAACCTGCCGCCGCGCGGAGCGGCCGGGGGATTGCCTGGCGGAACGGGCGGCTGGGTGCTGAACGAAGGACTGCCCGGCGAACGGCGTCTGCCGATGAAGCAAACCAACCTGCGCATTCGCGCCGGCGACACCCTAACGATGTACGTTTCGGGCGGCGGCGGCTATGGCGACCCGCTGACGCGCGATCCGGAACTGGTAGGACGTGATGTGCGCAAAAGCCTGGTCAGCGTAGAAGGCGCTGCCCGCGACTACGGCGTAGTGGCAGACAGCAACGGTGTGGTCGATCGGGCGAAAACAAGAAAGCTGCGTGTCCAGCGCCAGTCTGAGTAGAAATGCCCGGCGGGGCCGTCGTCCTCAGAGTTGTTACAATTCTCCTTTGCGTTTCCCGCTTGCCTTTCGAGTCGCCGCTTTTTTATCCCGCGCCTTAAGTTCGGCCAGTACGGAGTCCAGCCGCTCGAAGCTGGCTTCCCAAAAGCGGCGGTAGCCGTCCAGCCATCCGCTGGCGTCGGCCAGCGCCTTGTGCTCAAGCCGGCACGGGCGGCGCTGCGCCTCGCGGCCGCGCGAAATCAGGCCCGCGCGCTCCAGCACCTTGAGGTGCTTGGAGATCGCCGGCTGGCTCATCGCGAATGGCCTGGCCAGCTCTGTCACCGCGGCCTCGCCGGAGGCAAGGCGCGCGAGAATCGCCCGCCGGGTCGGATCGGCAAGCGCGGCAAAGGTGGCATCGAGGCGATCGGAGACGCTCATAATATAACCTATCGGTTCCAGAACTAATTAGTTATAGAATGAATCGCTCGCCGCCGTCAATTGCGGCAGCGCGCACGACCTGGCGCCACGCGGAGCACTCCGCGAAGAATCCTTGACGATGCCTGCGGCCACTTACGTTTGTCATTCCACGGCGTGATTTTCATCAGCACCGCAGCGGGCGAGAAATCAGGGGAGGATCTTCGCGCCGCAAATAGTTCATCGAGTCTCCCCGCCGACGAGGGTACCGCGCTTTATTTCAATACATATTCGGAAAAAAAAGCGCCGTCGTACGCGACCATCCAGCGCGCGGTGTCGAATTCGATAATTCGCGCCGCCGCCGGGCTGGGGAAAAAGCGATGCACCGCGTCGTCTATGGTGAGAAACTGCAACTCGCCGATGCCTCGATAGTTTGGAGCGCCGGGGGTCAGCGATTGCTCAACCACGTTGCGTACGTACTTTGAAAAACCGGTATGGATCCGCAATGCGAGCGGACCGTGGACTTCCCAGGCCAGACGCCCTTCCTCGTCCGTCAGCCCCTGCTTCCATCCCGCCAGCGGTATCATCTTGATCCCCGCCGACCGCTCGCCGATCCGTGTCGGATGCGCGGCCTTTTCGATGACCTCCGTAACACGATAGGTGAAGGCCTCGCCCGCTTTGCCCGCGAGCGCATCCTCAATTCTCCGCCCCGCCTCAGGCGAATCGTACAGGCGGGCGCGGTCGGTGAAGTCTTCGGCCGAGTCGAAACACATTTCGGCGGCTGCCTGGTAGCGCCGCCGCGGCCCCGCGCCCTGTTCGAAATGAGGCATGTTTTCAATCGCTGGAGCGGGCTCGCGTAGATTCACAACACATCGCCGCAGGCGCGGGCAATGGCGCAGCACGGCCGGCGCGTGCTCGTGCAGGAACCATCGTCGAAAGCCGGCGCTGTCCTGGTCAGCAGCCGCGGTGACAAGCGTGAGGAATTTGACCACCCTTCACTCTCCTGAGGTTGGCGCCGGCAAGACGCAGCTGATGCCCTCGCCCCGCGCCGATTGGCGCCGGCTACGGGCCGCTCCTCAATGCGCCTCGAGTTGGCCCGTCGGCGCAGGCGGCTGCAAAGCGCCGGCCGGCTGAGGATTGGGCGACCCGAACTCGGCGCCGGGTGGCACCGTAGTGCTGAAGCTGGGCTTGAAGATCTCGCGCACCTGCGCCATCGGCATGTCACGGAGTTCCTTGCTTCCCAGGGTTTGCAGGAAACGCTGGCGCTCATCCAGCGACAACTCGCGCAAATCCTCGCGGTTGAGAATTACGTGCGGCGTCAGGAACACCAGCAGATCTGTTTTCTGACCGTTGCGCTGGCGATTTGTGAAGAGGTTTCCCAGTACCGGAATATTGGACAGGTAGGGCACGCCCTGCTTGGTGATATCGACCTCGTCGGAAATCAGTCCTCCGATAACGGTGGTGCGATGGTTCTGGACCAGCACCGTGGTGGACGCGGAGCGAAGCGTCGTAGTCGGACCCAAAGGATTATTGACCGTAGTCTGGATGACTGCCGACACTTCCTCATAAACGTCAAGTTTGATGTATCCGCCTTCGGTGATCTGCGGCACCACGTCCAGCGTAATCCCCACGTTCTGGCGGTCCACCGACTGAAAGATTTGTCCCGAAAGAGCCGCCGTGGCGGTGGCCGAGGAGATGAACGGCAGGTTCTGGCCAACCACGATCGTCGCCTCTTCATTGTCCGCGGTCAGCAGAGTGGGCGCCGACAGCACATTGGAATGCGTGTCGGTCTCGATTGCGGTAATCAGCGCGATGTCGCACGGCACCGTCACCGACGTACTGGTCGGAGTGGTGGTGCCGGTCACGGTACTGCTCGCCGCGCTCAGCGCGGAGTTGACCGTGCACATGGTGCCCGAGGCGAGGCCGAAGGTCAGACCGGTGACGCCCAGCGGGTTGGTCAGAGCGTTGGCCAGGTTGCCGTAGTCAAAATGTCCAAAGCCCAGCGTATTGCCGGCAATCGTGGTGGCGCCCTGGTAGCTGATGCCTAGCTCGCGCATTCGCTGCGCGCTCACCTCCACGATAACCGCCTGGACATAGACCTGGCGGCGCGGCACGTCGAGCTGCGAAATGATCTTTTCAAGAGTGCTGTAATCCTGCGGCGAGGCGCTCACCACCAGCGAGTTGGTAGCCGGGTCCGCCGCGACGTGCACCGGTTGCTCGAACTCGGTGCCGGGCCCGCCGCTGGCCGAAAGTGAGGCCGACGCGCCGCCCGTGCCACCGAGACCGCCGCCGCCCAGTGACCCGCTGGCCCGGGAGCTGCCGCCTAAACCTCCAAACCCATTGCCGAAGCCGCTCTGCATCGACCCTTGCCCGCCGCCATAGCCGCCATACGAAGCGTTGCCCAGACCGCCGGTGCCCAGGCCGCCAAAACCCAGGCCGCTGCCGCGCCCAAGTGAACCCTTGCCGGTTTGCGGCGATAGCGCCCCGGGACCACTACCGCTGCCTAGCAGCGCGCCCAGCACTGAGACCATCTCGAGCGCCTGCGCATACTTCAAATAGTAGACGTGCACGTGTGAGCTGGCGGTCGGACTGTGGATATCGAGCTGCGCGATGAGCGACTTGATCATCTTCATCTGCAGCGGATCGGCCATTACGATCAGCGAGTTGGTGCGCTCGTCGGGAATGATTTTCACGGGTCGCGACGCGGAACTCAATCCGCTTCCTTCGGCGCCGCCCGTGCCGTACATCTGCATCTGCATCGGACGCATGAAGCCCGGACGCGGGGCGGACCCGCTACTCCCGCTGGCGCCCATGATTTGTTCGATCTTGGGGGCGAGGTCGTCGGCGTAGGCCAGCCGCAGCGGAATCACTTCGACCGACTCCTGGATTCTCTCCGAATCGATCGCACCGATTATTTTCAGCAGGCGCTGCACGTTCCACGCGTCGTCGGTAATTATCAGGGTATTGGTCTCGGGAAACGCCGCCACCAACCCGTCGCGCGAAATCAGCGGCTGCACCATGCTGACCAGCGCCGACGCGTCGGCGTTGCGCAGCTTGATCATCCGGGTGACGAATTCGTCGCTGCCCGGCTGCTCCGCGGGCATATTGGAGTTGGTCAGTGCGGCCGCGGCGCGGGCGTCGCGGGAGGGGATGATTCGAACCACAGGCCCCGATTCCTCGGTGGCGAAGCCCTTGATTTGCAGCACCGATTTGAAAATCGAGTAGGCCTGCTCGGGCGTAACCTTGGTCGGGGACACGATTGTCACCTTGCCGCGCACGCCCTCGTCTATGACAAAATTCTTGCCGGTAATGTCGCTGATAAATTTCGCCAGGACCGAAATGTCAACGTCCTGGAAATTCATCGTGATGAGATTCTCGCCGCTTGCGCGCCTCGATATTTCCGCCCCTGCGGGCGGTGCGAGCGTCAGGGCTAGCATAATGGCAACCAGGGCAAAGACAAATCTTCTCATTGGACCGACCGCAACAACCCCTTCGGGCCCGAGCCAGACTTATATAAAACGCACCTAAGCGTTCGCAACCCGATTAGATTATTCGGCGTCGTCATCTTATCGGAACCGGCGGGGGAGCGAAACGGTCGCGCAAAACCATCTCAAAGACAGCCCGAATCCATTAGCGCAGCCGAAATCGCAAAGGCACCTCGATCACTACCGGAACGGCTCGATTGCCGGCGTCACGGCCGGGTTCGAACCGCCATTGGCGCAAGGCCTCGATAGCCGCCCGATCCAGCATCGGGACGGATTGGACCACCACGATCTCCCGCCGCACCGTGCCTTGCCGATCAACGATCGCCCGCAGCACAACCTCGCCTTCGACACCTTGCGAGCGCGCGTTGCCCGGATATTCGGGCAGGACCCTGGAGATCGGAACCGGCGGATGTGCCACGCTGGCGTAGGGCTGCGATCCCTCGCCGATACCGGCGCCCGTGCCGCCACCTTCCCCTCCACTACCCGCGCCCGTGGTGCCAGCCCCAGCGGCGCCGGTGCCACCGCCCGATCCCGATCCTGCGCCCGAACCACCAGGGCTGGCCATCGCGTCGCGTGCCTGTGGTATCGGCTTGGCCGGGGACGGGGCAAGGCTGGCCGGCGCCAGCACCGGTTCGTGATCGGGCCGCGGCGGCGGAGCAGCTTCTTCAGCTTCTGCCTGTTCTTCGCTGACGGCGCGCACGGGCCGCACCGCCGCATCATCCGATGGGTTTACGTCCCGCAACCGCCGGTGTCGCGGGTTTTGCACGTTGCGGGCTCCGCGGCGTTGCGGCGCCGCCGCAAACGAATGCTTACTCACAGATGAAACCCGCCGCGGTGCTCCCAGGCGCGGCGGCGGAAATGAAGGGGCAACCGCCTTCAACCCCGGTGCTCCGCCGCTGCCCCGCACACCGGGTCCGCCGCCGGGCGAACCGCCAGCCGTACCGCTGCCAAGTTCGACCAGGTCAACCTCCAGCGGTGGCACGGCGGGAGGAGAGGGATTGCGCAGCATCAGGGCGAAGCCGGCCAGGATCAGGACCCAAAGGCACAATGATGCGGGGAGCACCCACGCGAGGCGCCGCAGCGGGCGATCCAACGAATGCAACGAAAGTCTTTCCCCGCTCTCGCTCATCAGGCGGCACGGTTCATTATCGAAGCCTATTTCCGGCCCCGCAGCACAGACACGCGATACGGAATCGAAACGAACCGTGCCAGATTAGCGCGGTTTTGCCGCTATGCGAACCCTGCGCCGCGCTCAGGGCCCGGTCGTGAACATCCAGTCGAAGTCATCCCCAAGGATAGCGTCGCCAACGTTCGCAACGCCGCCTGAGATACCGGCCGTATACGTGGTATTGGGCTTCAGCGGCGCATCAGGCGTGAAGCTCGGGACAAAGTTGACCGAGTCGTAATCGACGGTTCCCGGCACCGGCAATCCGGCAGGATCGCTCACGACAAAAGTCGAAGAATTGATCGTGGAGGCGTTCATCTGTTGATTGAACGTGGCGGTAACCGTCACAGTCAATGCGATGCCGGTGGCGCCATCCGGGGGGACCGTGGAAGTCACAACAATAGGCGGCAAAGTGGTCCCCGAACCGCTGCCGCATCCGGCCGCCACCAGTCCCATCCCCGCCAGCGGCGCGATCAGCACCAGCCCCACCCACCAGTGCATCCGCGATAGCCTTTTGGCCTTTGCACGGCAGCCAGGATTCCTGCGTTCAAACCTCTTCATTTTCACTGCCGGCTAGAACGCAATTGGAGCACTCAAACCGAACTGAATCAGGAGCGGGGTTCCGACCTTGGGGATACCGCCTCCAAGATCGATAATATATGCGCGGTTCATCACATTCTGAACTTTCGCGAAAATAGTCGCGCCGTTAAGCCATTGCGCGTATCGCGGTTGGGTAAACGTTTTGCTCAGAGTGAGATTCGTCAACCAATAGGCGGACTGAAGATCGTGGTTGTCCGAATCCTCGTACTGTTTGCCGAAATACTGCTCCTGCACGACTAGGTCGCCAAATATCGGAGTGGAGTAGTGCACACCCAGGTTGAAGGTCTGCCACGGCACCAAAGCCAGACGCCGGCCGGTCAGCGTCGGATCGGGCGGGTTGCTGGTCAGCGTGGCTTCGGATTCCAGAAAGCTGCCCGTAATGCTCAGCGAATCGTGGTAGTCCGGGGCGGTGAAAAGCACGTACGGCAGTGTGTATTGAGCGTCGATCTCGTAGCCGCGAATCCGCGCGCGGCCCAGATTGACGCGCGTGCGCTCCGCGTCGTCGCCGGTTACCGGATTGGCGGCCGTGACGACGTTGGAGATCGGGTCAAAGAGTTTGTCCCAGTAGCCCGTAACGCCGAAGGTCAGGCCCTCCCATTTGCTGCACTGAAAGCCGATTTCGCCGCCCTCCAGGAACTCCGGACTCAGGTTCGGATTGGGCAGCAACACCAAATCTTCCACGCTGGATTGACGATATAGTTCCGCCAGCGTCGGCACGCGAAAAGCCTCGTAAAGACCGGCGCGCAAGGTCAGCCACTGCCACGGATTGTAGCGAACGCCCAGGCGGGGGCTGGTCGCGGTGCGCATGTGCGCCGGAAAGGTCACGTCAGTTGGAACGCCTACCGCGGGCGTGGTCTGGATCTCGCCGTCGAAACTGTCGAAAAAATCGCCTCTCACGGAGCCGTCGATTTCCAGGTTCTCGGTGGGCCGGAAGACGTCCTCGATAAACGCTCCGAAGAAATTCTGCCGGCCCGAGCTTACCTGACGCTGGGCTACGAACGCGCCGGCGGTATTGAAGAAGTCATCGTGACTCGAACCGTCGATGAGGCGGAAATCACCGCCCGCCGTCACCTGATGATACTTAAAGAAGGTCCGCGTCCAGGTCAGGAATGCGCCTGCGTCGGTGGAAGGCACGTGCTGGGTCTGGCTCGGAGTCTCCGCCGTGCGCGCTGCGTTTTCGATGGAAAAATTCTGATCGTAATCAGACAGATGGCCATAGGCGCTCAGGCGGAACAGGTCGCCGGCGTCGGTTTGCAGTGTGCCGCCGCCGTTGATGAAACCGCGCGTTGCGCTGGCGCTGCGAAAGGGAGTCCCCAGGTCCAGGTTCTCATTGTAATAGCTGCCGCGCAAAAACGTCTGCAGGCCGGTGCCGGGATCGAATTCCACCCGCCCGGCGAACAGTTCATGAATCGAGCTGGAGTTCTGATCCAGCGGCCCCCGAAACCCGGACTCGACGATGTTCCATCCGTTGGTGTTGAAAAAATTGCCCTCCAGGCTGGTGCGAAAGGCTCCTTTGACGTAGTCCACCGCCAGTGCGTCCTGGGTTGTGTTGCGAATCCCATAGGACGCCTGCGGAGTCACCGCACTGTTCTCCGGGCGGCGGCTGATGATGTTGATAACGCCGCCCTCAGCCTCGTTGCCCCACAGATTGGAACCGCCGCCCTCCACAACTTCGATTCGTTCGATACTGTTCAGTGGGATCTCATCCCAGTAAATCCATCCGCCGAAGGCGTCGTTGACCGGAATCCCGTCGAGCAGAACCAGCGCGCGGCTGGCTCCCCCGGGGCCCACTCCCCGCAGCGTGACGCCCTGCGCTTCGGGATCGTCCGCCGGCGCGGTCACCATACTGCTGGAACGCCTGAAAGTATTGAAACCGCTGACCTGACGCAGAAGATCGTCAAGCACCAATTGCGGCGACTGCTCGATCTGCTGCTCAGTGAGTTCCGTTACATAGTTAGTCGCCTGTTGCGGTGAAATAGATGCTCGGGTCGCGGTGACCACCACCGGCGGCAATGCATAGAAAGACTGCGGTGTGGCAGGGGCCGGCGATGCAGTGGGCGCCGGCGACGGCGCGGCGGCCGCCGGATCCGCCACACCAGCCGCCCATCCAACCGCCGGTATCGTGCAGAGTATCCAACCGATCAGCAGAGTATGGATCCTGACTCGAAGCATCTAACGTTCCGCGTTGGCAAACGACGCGAGCCCGCCGCCGATGGGAAGCAGGGCTAACCACAGCAGCCCATTTCCGCAGCCGCACGGAACCCCAATCAGCACCGCGCTGAACCGCGGACTGAATATAATGAGGCATTATTATTGTCAAGTGTAGTTTGTAATGAGCAGATATATTTCTTGCCGCAATGAATATCGATACGACATATGTCGTATATATCCATCAAGTGTATGTTACGCTGCCGTCGTATGACCGATCGAGGCGAAGAATCTGCGCCGCGATTTGATCAAATGGCAGGATGTTCTACATCGTTTCTCCACGAAACGTCACGAGTGCGCGTGATGATGCCCGCACAATAACTACCTGGTGAAAAATAAAACCAGCCACTGCCCGGTTCCGCGTGTTTCGACAGTCTCTCAATGCTGACAGAGAAATGTGCCGACCAAAACGCGGGTGGACCGCCGGGCTTCCCACCCTCTGGAGGAGCCAAAGCGGCTGCTTCGGGGGCGGCGCAAGTTCCGGCCCAAAGTGTTATCCTGAATCTGATGGACTGGTTGACTTTCAGGCGCAATGGCGAAGCCCGCTCTGTACGCGAAGCGCCGCCGTCTGTAACCGAGCTTCTGCCCGAGCTTCTGATCGGCGAGTACCCGCGCCCGCAAGACGTTGCCTGGCTGAGCCAGGTCCACAGGATTACCGCTGTGCTCAACCTGCAGGATGACGACGATCTGAATATAAAAGGACTGGACTTGCCGGCGCTGGCCGCTTCGTACCGGCGGGCAGGGATCACGCTGGTGCGGATGCCGGTGCCTGACTCCAGCGCCGACCACCTGGAGCGCGCGCTGGAAGACGCCGTCGCCCAGGTTCATGGCCTGGTGCAAGCGGGCCGGCGCGTGTACCTGCATTGCAATGCCGGCATCAACCGGGCGCCGACCGTGGCGATCGCATTCATTCATCTCCATCGCGCGATGGGGCTGGAGGAGGCCGTAGCATACGTCCGCAAACGCCGCGTCTGCGCTCCTTACACCGTGATGCTCAAGGAATTCTTCGCCGGCCGCGACGGCGCGCCGCGCGATTGAGGTCGTTGCCCACGCAAGTGATCCGCAGCCGGTTGCAGTCGAGAGAAACTGTCCTGAAGATTCTGGCCTGGGCGGTGCACGCCTACACCGCCTCCGGCGCGCTGATCGGCCTATTGGCGATCGAACTGGCCGCCCAGCATCGCTTCCGCGGGTCCTTCATCATGATGGCGATAGCTACCGTGATCGATTCCAGCGACGGGATACTGGCGCGCCGGCTCGAAGTCAAAACGCGAATCCCGAATTTTGACGGCGCCTTGCTCGACAACATCGTCGATTATCTAACCTACGTGGTCGTGCCGGCTTATCTGATGCTGAGCGCCGGCATGCTTCCGGCGGGCATCTTCGGATACGCGATCGCCGCCGCGGTGCTGTTGTCCAGCGCTTATGGATTTTGCCAGACCAACGCCAAGACGCCCGACCATTTCTTTCTTGGTTTTCCGTCTTACTGGAACCTGGTGGCCTTCTACCTTTATTGCTTCGGGCTGAGCCCGGCGCTCAACGCCGCGATCTTGGCGGGCTTCGCGCTGATGGTATTCGTGCCGATCAAGTACATCTATCCCAGCCGCACCGAGCTGCTGCGGCGGCTGACTGTATCACTGGGCGTCATCTGGGGCGCGCTGGTCATCTACCTGCTGGCCACGCTGTCTTCGCCAAACCAGTTCGTGGTTTGGCTCTCGTTCACCTATATCGGCTACTATCTGATCATGTCGGTGGTGCTCCACGCCTGGACCACGTGGGCACTGCATCGCGCGCGCACGCATGAACGCCAAGCCTGAAGCCACAGAACTATTCGCAGCCGATTCCTCCTGGCTGCAAGTCATTGAAGGAGAGGCGCCGATTCTGCTCGTCGCGCCGCATGGCGGGCGGGCTGGGCGCGCTTCGCGCGCGCGGCTGCATCCGCGGATCAACGACCTGCACACAGCGGAAATCACGCGCGAGTTGGCGCGCCGGCTTGACGCGCATGCACTGATCAACGTCGCGATGGACCGCAACGTCCTGGACTGCAACCGCGTCGAGGAGATCGCTCACCATGCGCCGTGGGTGCTGGCGCGGCTCGCGGAGCGAGTGTCGCGGATGGCCGATCGCCATGGCCGCGTGCTGATCCTGGTGATCCACGGATGGAACGTCATCCAGGCGCGGATCGACTTCGGCCTGGGCGCACGGCTTTTCAGCGGGCGGCTGCGGCCCGTGTCCTCCGCGCACATCACCGCCAGCGAGCGCTTCATCAACGGGCCGCTGGCGCATCTGTGCGCCCGCCTGGAAGCCAAAGGCATCGTGCCGACTTTTGGGCTGCGCTATCCGGCGGCCGGTCGGCAGAATCTGCTTCAGGTTTTCTCCACGCGATTCGCGCAAAGCCGGCTTGAGCCGCTGCGCATGCTCGCCGGCCTGTCCGCCGCCGGTGCGTTGGACGCACTGCAACTGGAACTGTCGGTGGCGCTAAGATGGCCCGGGGCGCTGCGTGAAACCGCGATCGCGCTGATCGCCGAGTCGTTTTCGGCCACTGCGTCGACGCGGCGGCTCCAGGCCCCGATGGTCATCACGCGGCCGCACAACGACGCAGCGCCCGCCAAGCCGCGGCCCAAAGCAAGCACCGGCGCTCCGGTCAGATTCGGGGTGGAGTTCTTCGATCCGGAGCGCGGCATCGGCGTGATGGCGAGCATGGACCTCTTTGGAGGCGGCGGCGCGCGGGTGATCATGCTGTTACCCAACGGCCGCGTCGCACTATGCACCGTGGAAGGCAAGCTGGAATTGCGCCGCAATCGGATCACGCGCGGACCAATCCATCTGCGTGCCGACGGCCGCACGGTGTCGGTGGAGTACAGCGGACCGGTCCTGGTCGTGCCCGACGCGTCTGCCTATCTGCGGATGGAGCGCGCTCTGGCGACCGGCGGCGTCGATCGGGCCACGCTCAACTGCACACTTGAGCTTAAAGATTGCACCGGCCCGATTTGCTTCGACCCGCAATTCTTCGCAATCGGCAGGCGTCGGATGGGCTTCGGGACTGCGACCGGCGCAATCACGCTGGAAGGCGTGCACCAACCGCTACGCGCGTCGGGCAGGGTGGGCATTTCGCTGCTGGGCCAGGCCGAGCGGGCGTTTTCATCACGCGCTTCGATGTGGGGTTACTTCAATGGCTGTGCGCCGTCGCGCGCGATCGAAGTTCGCACCGAACATGGGCCGCAACAGGGCCGCATCGAAAGCGCAATGGTGCTGATGGACAAGGCCGGCGTTGACTGCCGCGTGGAGCGGCTGGATACGGACACATGGTCGCCAGGCACCGCGCCGCGCTTTCTTGAGGCTGTGCTGGCGCATCCGACGGCGGGGATGATACGCGTGGCGGGTTTTCCCCTCTGCTTCATGGCGTTGTCACGCCCCGGTCCGGCAGGATCGCGAGTTTACACGTCGCTGGGCTTTGCCCGATTCGAATTGGACGGCGCCCCGGGAGCGGGGATGTTCGAATGCTCCACGTCAGTGAGCGCGCCGGTTGCGGCACAACCCGAGCGATCAGACGACTAGGCTCCGGAGCCGATCCGGGAGGGGAATACCCTCACCCCCAACGAGTTCCGCGATCAGGATGAGGGCGCCAAATCATTTACGCGCGGTCGCGAGGCCGACGCCGCCGCGAGCAGTGCCTGCGCCGTTTCGTTGATCAGCTTGCTCACCGGCGCATCGGGGTATTCGCGTACGAAGGGCCGGCCGATGTCGCATGATTCGGCCAGCCGCGAGTCGAAGGGCAACCTCCCGAGAATCGGCAGGTCGAAGTCGCGCGCCAGCGCACCGACATCGGAGCGCGGCAGAAGGGGTCGCACGGAATGACAGTTGCCGCAGTAAAAGCCTTGCATGTTTTCGATCAGACCAATGACTCTCACGCCCTTGCGGCGCGCCTGCTCCAATGATCGCCGCACCGCCGCGCAAGCAGTTGCTGACGCGGGAACAACTATCACCACGCCGGCGCGGTCAACGGCTTGGCACAGCCGTATCGCGTGATTGAAACCCGGCGGCAGGTCGATCAGCAGCAGGTCCAGCGCGCCGAATCGGGCGCGGCTGATCAAGTCTTCGGGCGAGATGAACTCCGGGGTGCCGTTGGACGATGACCCTTCGCCAGCCTCCAGATGCGAGTCGTCCACGGCAAAGCTGGCCAGCGGTTCGTCCGCGGCAGGATCGTTGGCGACAATACGGATGCCGAGGGGGCCGTTGGCGGGTTCCACCGCACCGCCCATGGAAATCAAGCGAACCCGCGCCAAGCCCAACATCGGCGCCACACTGGGGGCCTCGAAGTCAGCGTCGGCGACGCCGACCTTGCGCCCCTTAAGCGCCAGCGCAGCGGCCAGATTGGACACCATCGTGCTTTTTCCGGTGCCTCCCTTGGCACTGGCAAATGCCACGATAGCCTTGACCTGGGCCAGACCCGGATTGCGGGTCTGGGCGGCGGCTTCCGCAACCTGAGCCTCTGTCACGTTCAGGGACATCGGCGAGCAAAAACGAGTTCGAGGAATGAGGGGAAGAGGTACGACAAACTGACTCCTTTAATCCAGCGCCTTGGATGTTTGTAATAGGCTAACAGCTTTGCCCGCCGAGCGCATCGTACTACCTTCGGTCCTTTTACAACTCAGCGTGCTCGGGGACTGACTTCAGGTGTTTTCTTCGTCCGCCTCGGTAGAGCCGAACTTACGGTAACCCGCCCGATCGTCATCGCCGCGCCGCTGGGTGCGGGCCTCGCGCTCCAGGTCCTGCTGGCAGTCGCGGCATAGGCGGGTGAATGGCAGCGCTTCCAGACGCTCTTCGCCAATCTCCAACCCGCAGGACTCGCAGATCCCGTAGGAACCGTCACCGATTTGCTCGAGCGCGTCGTCGATCGAGCCAATCTTGACCCGCTCGCGATCGGAGAGGATGAAGCTGATTTCGCGGTCACGCTCCTCCGAGGCCAGGTCGTAGGTATCCATGCCTTCATCCTTCAGCCCCTCGCGCTCCGAGCGCATCGCCTGCTCCATCTCGGCCAGGATTTTCTCTTTCATCTCCTGCAGACGCCGGCGCACTTTGCCGAGAAATCTTTTGCGGCTGGTTGAAGCGGGCTTCTTAGGCATGAACTGCCAACCTCTCTGACAAATCTTTGGCGTCTACTCGATCTTGAGCGTCCATCCCAGCGCTCACTACCCGAGCGTGCAGGTCGTAGGTAAAGGCCTTTTCTATCCGGGCGCGGATGAACTCACCGGGCTCGGCCGCGCCGCGCAACAAAACCATGCCATCGATTTCCGGCGCCTGGCCCGCCAAACGCCCGCGCAGCCGCCCCTGTGAGCCCGGCGCATAATTCTCAACCATCACTTCCATCTCACGCCCGACCAGCCACTGGTTGCGCGCCAGCGAAATCTCCGCCTGAGCTTGCATCAGACGGGCGCGGCGCGCCCGCATTACCCGGGCGGGCACCTGGCCGGGAAGGTCATAAGCAGCGGTGTTTTCCTCGCGCGAATAGGTAAACACGCCCACACGGTCGAAACGCTGGCGGCGCACGAAGTCCAGCAGGCGTTCAAAGGCCGCGTCGGTCTCTCCCGGAAAGCCGACGATGAAGGAGGTGCGCAAGGTAACGTCCGGGATGCGAGTGCGAATCCTATCCAGCAACCGTTCCAGCGCGGCTTCGGAACGCTCCCGCCGCATCGTCCGCAAAATTCCATCGTCCGCATGCTGCAGCGGCATATCGATGTACTTGACCACCTGGGGCAGCTCCGCGACCGCGTCCAGCAGTTCATCGCTCACAAAGTTCGGGTAGCAATAGAGCAGGCGAATCCAGCGTATCGCGTCGATTCGGGACAGGCCCCGCAGCAGCATGGCGAGCGAAGAGGGTGGTTTCAAATCGCGCCCATAAGCCGTGAGGTCCTGGGCGATCAGATTGATCTCACGCACGCCGCGACGGGCCAGGTCGGCCGCCTCTTCTATAATTACCTCCGCCGGCCGACTTTCGTGCAGACCGCGGATTTTCGGAATGATACAGAAGGCGCACTTGTGGTTGCATCCTTCTGAAATCTTCAAGTAAGAGCTGAAGAATGATGTGGTTGTGATGCGTGGGGCGTCGGCCCCGGGCAGTAGATGGGCCGCGCCGCGGTACGGAGCGGGACGCTCCTCGGGCAGCTCCGTGGTGCGCAACAGGTCGGGCAGATCGAGGAAATTGCCGGTCCCGACGAAGATGTCCACTTCAGGCAACAACTCGCGCAGCTCGTCGCTATAGCGCTGCGACAGGCAGCCAGCCACCACCAGGCGACGCCCGGCGGCGCGCTTCTTGACTTCCGCTGCCTGTAATATGGCGTCGATCGATTCCTTTTTGGCCGCTTCAATAAAAGCGCAGGTGTTTATCACCAATACCTGGGCTTCGTCGGGCGCCATCGTAATTTCATATCCGGCGTGGGTCAGGGCCCCTAGCATAACCTCACTGTCAACGAGATTTTTGGGGCAACCCAGACTCAGCAGGTGAACTTTCGGCATGATGCGTGCTTAATTTAGAGAGCCTATATCTGTATCCCGCCGCCTGAGGCGAGGCAATCTACCCCCGATTTTAGAGGCTGTGTGGTTGTGCTCCTGGCGCGTTGGGAGCCTGAACAATGTCGGCACCGGGCGGCACTTCGAACTGAAACATCGCGTCAGCAAGTTGCACGTTGGTGCGCACGTCGCTGAACCGGATCGCGGTGACGTTTCCCAGCGCGTTGGTCACCTTGGCTTCGACCAAGTCACAGGTTGAAGGATTAAGCCCCATTTCAATCCGGTCACCGCCGCCCTTGGGCGTCAGGACAACCCGCAGCAAGGTGTCTGAAGAGGCCGCCACGGGCAGCGAAACATTAAAGTCGCGCCGCAGATTTCCCATTCCGAGCAGAAAGCTCAGCGGCGCGGCTGACTTGAAGGCGCGATCGATCGGCACTTCGAGCACCTGGTTGAGGTCCGGCTGATAGTCGTAAAGCTTATGCCCGTCGGACACCACGGTCTCCTTCTGCGGCGCGTCGAATTCCCATCGCATCTTGCCCGGCCGCTTATAAGACACCGACCCGCTCCGAGTCCGTTTGGTTGCGCCAACTCCCGTCAACTCTTCGGTAAATTTCGCACTGAAAGAGGTGGTATGTTGGTAATGATCCTGGATTCGGTCCACCCTCGCCGAATCCTTCGCCGAGAGCGAATCACCGGCGCCGTGGCCTTGAGTGTAAGCGTGAGACGCGAACAAAAACGGCGCCGACGCAGCTAACAGCACCGCGCAGATCGTGTTGAAGTTGAACTTGAAGCGATAGTTGAGAAACTTTTTCATGAATATGGTCGATTTTCGGCTCTTGCGGGTTCAAACGGGCCGGTTTGTAAAGATCAACCTTCAGGTTAACGCTTTCAAAGCGTGGGGAGAATACGAAAGGTGAGCGCGCGAGAGCGGCGGCAAAAAACTTTGAGTCTCGCGAGATAAAACAGGCCGGTAAGTTTGGCAGGGTAACCTGCCAAGATCGACGGTTACCCTGTTTTTGAGCTACCCGTGAGCCCCTCCCGCTCTGCTAGTTGAAGTGCGGCATCACCTTGTTGGCAAACAACTCGATGTTCTCCGTCACCTTGCTGACCGGGACTCCGGGCGGCGCGATCGCGATACCGAAGGTCTCGACCGGCACCTCTGCAACTTGCGCCTTGATCAGTTTGACGGCTTCGTCGGGAGTAACGACGGTCATGAGGTTCAGCCGCTTGAGGTCCTCAACGCCGTCGAGATACGGCCAGACATTGGTGTCGGTGCCCTCGAACCACTTGGCGTAAGAGTTGTACCAATACATCACACCCGGAGCGAACAAGTTGAAGCTGCGATCTGGATCGTTGGAAACGACCAGCCACGGGAGCCCGCCGGTCATCCGCGCCTTGGACGGATCCTTGCCGGCCTTCTGCAGTTCCTCGCGATACATCTCAAGCGTCTGCTTGTTTGCCGGTCCCGTATAGCCGTCGCCGTACTTGGCGGCGCGTCTGACCGCGGCACGGTTGAACCCGCCCACCCAGATTGGAGGATTGGGTTCCTGCACCGGACGCGGTGTGACCTTGGCACCCTCGATATGAAAATGCTTGCCGTGAAAGGTCACCTTCTCGCCCTGCCAGAGGCGGCGGATGATTTCCAATGCCTCATTGGCGCGTGCGCCTCGGGTCTTGAGGTCGATTCCGTAGCCGGCATACTCCTCGGGCCGATAACCGAGCCCGACGCCCAAATCGAGCCGGCCGTTGGAGATCACGTCCAGGACCGCGCCGTCCTCGGCAAGTCCAACCGGATCGTACAACGGCAGGATGGCGATATTGGTGCCGACGCGCATCTTTTTAGTGCGCGCCGCCACGGCCGTGGCGGCGATCAGGGGCGAGGGCACGTAGCCGTCGTCGGTAAAGTGATGCTCCAGAAACGCGGCGTCGCCGAAGCCCAGCGACTCGGCCCAGACCATGTGGTCTATGATGTCGGCGTAAACTTCCGCCGAGGGCCGCGCCCACTGCGGGGGATTGCGAAAATCGGTCATTAATCCAAATCGCATCGCCCTGTTCCTCCGGTTAAAGAGCCGTGTCGTCTATTAGACAGATTTGCGGCACTCGCGCCAGAGCCGCGTTTGACGTGCTTCAAGGAAAAAGGCCGGCACGCAGCTCGGCGGTGCGGGAATGCGACGTAGCTAACTAACGACCGCGTTCGCCGCCCTACTCCGGCTTGCGTACCGGCGCGCGCATCGCATAGATGCGGCTTAACTTGATCGCCAGTTCGACCACGCGCCGCGGTTTGCCGCTGCGGCCTGCGCCGCTTGGCGCAAGCTGCCCGCAACTTCGCTGGCGCGACCATAAAGGATCGCCGCTGCGCCATCGTCGCGCCACGTCGTCAACGCGACGCGCGGGCTGCGTACAAGGTCGGCGCGGCGCACAGCATCTTCGTACACGACCATTCGCACCGTAGTAAGGTCGGAGTTCTCATCGCCGACCGCGTCGTGACCCGGGCCGAAGCCGAAGCTGGTGCCCCCCAGTTGCGCATGGACGGGAGCGATATGTGGCTGGCCGGCGCCGCCCACTGTTGCCATCGCGATCAGGCGCACCCCGCGCCAGAACTCTACGAATTCCGGCGCCGACATCTGCCGCTCGCTGTATGCCACCGAGTCAGCCACCGAGACCGTAGCGGTGGCAGTGCTGCGATCGATCAGCGCTTGCAGCCGCGCGAGTTCCCCGCCTGCCCCGGTCTGGTGACGCTCGGCCGCTTCTTCACTTTTGGACATGATCTAAAGTCATCCTTGAGGCGACGCGCTAGCCTTGGCCGCGGCCATCGCGGCCGCCCGCGCCGGCATCGGACCCGGCAGGCCGTCGTAAACCAGGCTGCGGCCGTCGGAATGAAACCGCATCGCGGCCAATTCGCCAACCCGTGCCGAGTCCAGCGCCGCCTGGCCGTCAACCGTATCAATCCTGATCTTGTGCCTTAACTTCAAGATCGCACCGATCGCGGCGCTGAATCGCTCGGAGTCCGTTGCGGCAAAGGCGATCAGCTCGCGCCCAGCGAGACCGATTAGCGGACGTCCGCCGGCGATTACGATCACATTGCCGGGCTCGCGCGCAATACCGCATCCGGGCAGCGCGACGCCATATGGATTGGCCGGATCGACGGCGCACAATGCCGCGATGTGCTCAGGCGGCGGCGTGGTTCTGATCGCGCGCAGCATCTCTACCGCTTCGGGCAGCGCGTACTGCTCGCCCGAAAGCGAGCGCACGAAGTAGCCGCGCCGGATGGTTCCGCCGTACTCAAGCCGCCGCAGCGCGAAAACCAGGTCTGACCATGTGACACCCTCCTCGGCGGCGAGCAGTTCGCGCGTCAGGATTCCATGGCGGCGCAGCAGCGCCATCGCCAACTCACGTTCCGAATCGGTGCCGGTCTGCGCGTCGTGGTTAGCGTCGGCATTGCCGCCAATCGCGACCCATCTGCCTCCCAAGCTGGACTTGAGCCGCGCCCGCAATCCGGCATCGTAGCGGCTGGACTTGCGCTCCGGCGGCGCCGCGATCGCCGCAGCCGCTGTTGGCGCTCCGGCCAGCAGGCGCAGGGGCGCAAAGCCGTCATTGGTGGCCCAGCCGTCGGCGGCCAGACTCCACAGCGCGCGCAGCACGTCGCGATCGGAAAGACCTGCACGTTGCGCAATCTGGTGAAGATAAAGCGCGCCGCCTTCGCGCAGGGCCTTCAACACCGTTTGTTCCTTGGCCTCCTCCGGCTCCGCTTCGGATGCGTGCCGGCGCGCCAGGAAGCCGCGCTCGCGGGGCACGAACGCAACGCGCGAAGGTACCTCTTCATCCGCTGCGCGCCGCGGTCCCGCGACCCAGGTTATCTGTCCGCCCAGGCATAGAAGGTCCAGATAGTCGGGCCGATAGCCGGGCACGCGCGCAGAAAGGATCGCGCGCTCCCAAAGTTCGGTGTCCAGCGCAACGCCGCTTAGCTGGTCGAGCACGGCCGCGGCGCCTTCGACTCCGGGCGGCAAATCAGTTCCGCCGATATGATGCCAGCGCAGCAGGAAGCTGACGTACTCGTGGTCCTCGCAAGGCTCGACCTCGGCGCGAATTTTCTCCAGGGTCAGGCGATGGATTCGCTCCAGGTTATAGCGATCGCACCAGCTTTCGCCGGCGCCGATGAAGCGTCCGCGAAATACCGCGCCCCTTGCTTCCAGCGCTGCCAGATGGCGCTCGGTCTCCTTGAGTTCGAAGCCAAGGCGCTGGGCGAGTTCGCCGGCCAGGACCGGACCCGAGGTGCGCATCGCACGCCGCACGATTTCCTCGCGCGCCGAGTCCCGATCGGGTTCGCCACCGTTTTGGTTTGTGGCCGGAGCGCTCAAGCTCGCCTCGGGGTACGCGGCGCGAAGCAGGGCCGCGTCGTCGGCAGCGATCCACACGGGAGTTCGCCGATGCTTAAGCTGAAGCCTAATTATCCGCTCGCCTTCGGCTAACCGATGGATCATCGCGGCAGCTTCGCTTACGACCCGATCGCCGAGTTCGTCCTCCCCAAGCGCGCCATGCGCCTTGATCAATTCGTAAAGCTCGTCGGCGTCGCGCGCTCTGCGCGCGGGCGCGGCCCCGCACGCTTCCGCGCCGACTCGCGCCACGGCGTCGCGCGCCAGCATTTCCGACAGGTCCTCCGTGCGCAGCACATCCTCGGCCATCCCGCGGTTCATCATCACCGAGCGGCTGCGGCGGTTGGCCCGCTCGCCGTCGTCCAGGAAGGAATAGTCCCAGGCCAACAGCAGGCGCTGGGCAAAGACCGAGGGCGCGATCGAGTCCACCGCGATCGTTCGCACCCGCCCGCGCTCGATTTCCTCCATCAAGGTGCACAACCGTTTGATATCGGTTGATTCCTCCAGGCATTCACGAATCGCTTCCTGGACGATGAAATGATCCGGAATCTCCACGTGCACGGGCTTGTTGTCCTGACAGGCCTGCTGCTGCGGAAAGAGCGCAACCGTCAGGTCCTGAGAGCGCAGGCGCTGGATCCAGGCGGGCACCTTGCGCCCTTTGGAATTGCGCATCACGCTCAGCGCGCGCGTGGCAACGTGGCGAAAGCGCACTTCGAACATCGGAGCGGCGAGCAGCGCCTGTACCAAAGTGTCGCGCAGCGTGCGCGAATTGAGAAAGCTGAAGACCTCTTCGAGCGGGAAACTGTGGCGCGAATTGAGTGCGAGCAGCACGCCGTCGTCGATGGCAGAGGCCTGAATTTCGAAATCGAACGATTGGCAAAGCCGCTTGCGCAGGGCCAGACCCAGGCCGCGATTGAGCCGCATGCCCAGCGGCGAATGAAGCACGATCTGTGTACCGCCCAAGCC
>Ga0126381_100001807_pt1 | contig 22946 bp, 17 predicted proteins | sample PanSoiMetPlot_28_FD_96465 | JGI IMG/M metagenome (GOLD analysis project Ga0126381, IMG submission 96465) | Tropical forest soil microbial communities from Panama - MetaG Plot_28 | ecosystem: Environmental > Terrestrial > Soil > Tropical forest > Bulk soil | place: Panama | collected 2016-02-17 | reverse complement strand
GCCTGGAAGCCCGCCGCGGCGGCGATGTCACTGATGGCGGCGGCCACCTGATGCTCGAAGCCAGCCGGAGGCGTGACGTCCGTGACCTTGCCGCAGCTGACGCACAGCAAATGGTGATGGTGCTCGGTCAGATCCTCGGCGAGCTCGAACCGGGTGAACTCGTCGCTGGCCGCGACCCGCCGGATCAGGCCGGCGGCCTGCAGGTCCGTCAGATGCCGGTAGGCCGAGCTGCGCGGCAAATCCGGCAGGCGCTCGGCGATGTCGCCAATGCTCACGGGATGGCCACTGCTGAGCAGGAGCTCAACGATGGCGCGCCGGCCGCTGGTATAGCGCTGATCGATCCGCCGCAGGCGCCGCTCGGCGACGCCGTGCAGATCGTCCGTCAGTTCCTCAGCCGACATCAGTCTTCCTCTGACTCCATGGTCCTGCCTGGCCCCGCAGCCTTAGTGCTCGTCGTAGTGGTCGCCATCGGGAGCGTGCCGGTGACCGTCATGGACATAGTCCACGTGGTGGTCGTGCGGCACCGCCTCGTGGCCGCAGCCGGGGCCGTGCTCATGCTGATGACCTGGGTGAGCCAGGTGCGGTAGCGGGTGCTCGTCATAGTGCCCTTCGTGCGGCGTGTGCGCGTGCCCCTCGTGCACGTAGTCGACGTGACCTTCGCGCTCCACGCTGGCATGACCGCAGCCGGGCCCGTGCTCGTGACTGTCATGTGCGTGCTTGTCATGATCGGCGGCCGTCATTGCTCCTCCCCACTGTGCTGAACGGCGTCCGTGACGATGTGGGCGACATGCTGATCGGTCAGCGAATACACCGCTCCTCGTCCCTGCCGTTCTACCCCGACCAGCCGGGCCCCTCGCAGCACGCGCAGGTGCTGCGAAACCAGCGGCTGGCTCATCCCGAGGCGCTCGACCAGCTCGTGGACGAACCGGGGCTGCTCCGCCAGCTCCATGACGATGGCCAGCCGGGCTGGCGCGGCGAGTACCCGGAGCAGCTCGCCGGCCGCCTCGAAGGCCTTCGTCTGCGCTGACACTGACACCTAGCCAGATAAACACATGCAGATTTATTTATGCAAGTTCTGGCCTCCTCATATATTTGCACTGAGACTCAGTCTCAGACTATGTTTTCTTCTGTGACTGGCAACCACCGGGCGTTGGTAGCGTCGGTGGCCGCCGCGGCAGCCGCAGTGGCCCTGGCTGTCGCCGGCTGCGGCACCGGGAGCAGCGCCGCCGCGAGCACGCCCGGCGTGATCAACGCTGTCGGCGCTGAGAACGAGTACGCGAACGTGCTGGGCCAGGTCGGCGGCAAGTACGTGCACGTCTCGGCCATCCTGGAGAACCCCAATACCGATCCGCACACTTTCGAGGCCAGCGCTCGGGTGGCCCAGGAGGTCAGTTCGGCGCAGCTGATCGTGCAGAACGGGCTTGGCTACGACAGCTGGCTTAACAGAATCGAGTCGGCGGCTCCCAGTTCCAGCCGGAAGGTGATCGTGGCCCAGAACCTCCTCGGCCTGCCGGACAGCACGCCAAACCCGCATCTGTGGTACGACTCGCGGACGATGCCTGCTGTTGCCAAGGCAATGGAGGCTGACCTTTCCGCCATCCAGCCGGCTCACAAGGCCTACTTCCAGGCGAACCTCACGAAGTTCGACGCATCCCTGACCCCGTGGCTCGATGCCATCGCAAAGTTCAAAGCCGCCAACCGCGGCCTCAAGGCAGCCAGCACGGAGCCGGTCGCCGACTATCTGCTCGCCGCCATGGGGATCAACAACCTCACCCCCTTCCGGTTCCAGGCCGACATCATGAACGGGGTCGACCCGAGCCCGGAGGACATCGCCCTGGAGAACAGCTTCTTCAGTCAGCACCAGGTCGCCTTGTTCGCCTACAACCAGCAGGTCACGAGCGCACTAACGGCATCCATCCGGGAGAACGCGGTCAAAAACGGCGTCCCCGTCGTGGGCGTGTACGAGACTATGCCGACGCCCGGCTTCACCTACCAGTCGTGGATGCTGGCCGAGGTAACCGCCATCGACAAGGCGGTTGACAGCCAGGCATCGACCGAGCAGCTATGACGACCGACGAGCTCACTATGTCAGCCACTGCGCCGATTCTGGATGTGGACCAGGTCAGCGTCGCCCTGGCGGGACGGCAGATCCTGGATCAGGTCAGCTTCAGCGTTGCCGCAGGCGAGTTCACCGGCCTGATCGGACCGAATGGTGCCGGGAAAACCACGCTCCTTCGCGTGATCCTCGGCCTGCAGCGGCCGGGCAGTGGCCGGGTCACCGTACTCGGACGGCACGGGTCACTGCGACGGCAGCCGGTCGGCTACGTCCCCCAGAAAGTTTTGCTCGATCCCGACATGCCGATGCGAGCCAGGGACCTGGTCGCGCTCGGCGCCGATGGCGACCGGTACGGGCTGCGGCTGCCATCCCGGCAGCGAAACGAGGCGGTCCGGGAGATGCTGCATGCCGTCGACGCAGACCGGTTCGCCGACGCCAGGGTCGGGACCTTGTCAGGCGGTGAGCAGCAGCGCGTGCTGATCGCGCAGGCACTCATTAGCCGGCCCCGGCTGCTGCTGCTCGACGAACCGCTGGCCAACCTGGACCTGCGAGCAAGCCAGGAGATCGTCAGCCTGCTGGCACGAATTGCCAGCGAGCAGCAGATCGCAGTGCTGCTGTCCGCGCACGAGATGAATCCGTTGCTGCCAGTGCTTGACCGTGTCGTCTACCTGGCTGCTGGCCGCGCCGCCAGCGGGCCGGTGGACGACGTCATAACCACCGAGACCCTCACGGCGCTGTACGGGCACCCCGTCGAGGTACTGCGTGTGCACGGACGCGTGCTCGTCGTCGCCGGTGATCAGCCGGCGACGACTGGAACCGACTGACTGTCATGCACGCTGCCTACAGCGCCATCTTCGAGCCCGGCTTCTTTGCCAGTCCGCAGGTACACGTGGCCGCGGCGATCGGCGGGCTGGTTGCGATCGTTTCGGCGATCACCGGGGTATTTACGGTCATGCGCGGCCAGTCGTTCGGCGGTCATGCTCTCGGCGACGTGTCGGCGGCGGGCGGCGCTGGCGCACTGCTGGCCGGCCTGAGCCCGGTCGCGGGCTTCGTCGGCCTCGGCATTGCCGGGGCCGGCGTAATGGACCTGATCGGCGTGCGGCGGCTGCGCGGGCGTGACCTTGCCACGGGCATCGTGCTCGGCACCGCCATTGGCCTGTCGGCCCTGTTCCTCCGTCTCACGACCACGAGTGGCGCGACGACCGGAGCGACCCAGCACGTTCTGTTCGGGTCCATCTTCACGGTGCCGGCTGGCACCGTGCCGGTTGTCGGTGCCCTGGGCGCTGTCGCGGTCGCTGCCATCGCCGTCGTCTACCGTCCGCTGCTGCTGGCAACCGTCAGCCCGGACGTCGCTGCCGCGCGCGGCATTCCGGTCCGGCTGGTCGGCCTGGCGTACATGGCGGCCCTGGCTGTCTCCGTGGGCTTGTCATCCCTCGCGATCGGGGCCATCCTGTCCACCGCTCTGCTGATCGGACCGGCCGCGGTGGCGCTGAGGCTGACCAGGCGAACGGGTCACGCGGTCGGACTTGCCTGCCTCGTCGGCGTGGCGGTTACCTGGCTTGGCATCCTGCTGGCCTACGACTCCTTCTACTGGGGAACGAGCCGCCAGGCGCTGCCGGTCAGCTTTTTCATCGTGGCGCTCGTCTTCGCGAGTTACCTGGCCTCCGGCGTTCCTGCAGTCCGGCGGATGGTGCGGTGATGTTTGCCACCAGCTTCATGATGAACGCCTGGATCACAGCCACTATCGTCGCCGTCGTCGCGGGCGTCGTCGGGTCGTTCGTCGTGCTGCGCGGGTCGGCGTTTCCCGCGCACGCAATCCCGAAGGGCGCCTTCGCCGGCGCGGCGGGCGCAGCCTTGGTCGGCGTCAGCACATTGCTCGGCCTCGCGGTCTTCGCGCTGCTCGGCGCCATAGGCATCGGGTCGCTGGGCCGCCGGGGCCGAAACGATGTAGCGACTGCGCTGACGCTGGTGATGATGCTGGCCCTGGGGGCCGCATTCCTGTCCAGGACGACAGAGTACGAGCCGGAGATCTACTCGCTGCTCTTCGGTGAGGTGCTCGGCGTGAGCAACAGCCAGATCCTGCCAGTGGCGCTGCTCGGCGGCGTCTGCATGAGCGCTATCGCGGTCGTGTACCGGCCGCTGCTGCTGTCGTCGGTTGTGCCGGAGGTCGCGGAGGCCCGGGGTATCCGCGCGCCGCGGATCGAGATGCTATTCCTGGTCATCGTGGCCATCGCGACGGCGATGACCGTCCCGGTCGTCGGCGCCTTGCTTATCTTCAGCCTCATGATCGGCCCGCCCGCGGCAGCCCGCTCGCTGACCAGCAGGCCGCTGCTCGCCATGCTGCTGTCGGTGGCTATTGCGCTGGCCACCGTGTGGGTCGCCATTGCCGTCGCGTACCTGTACGACTGGCCAGTCGGTTTCTGTGTCGGTGCGCTCGGCGCCGCCAGCTACGGCCTCGGCCGCGGCTGGGCAGCCTGGCGCAGGAGTCGTGCGGCCGCGACCCACAGCGCCGTCGTTCCGGTCGTGAACCCGTCCAGCGGGCTGACCGTTCGCTAAAGCTCGAACCTCGTGCCGACGGTATTGGGAATGAACGCATCGGGAAACCGGTCGGCGAACGCGCGCTGGGCCGCCCAGCCCGTGCAGTGCGCGGGCACGATCACGGCCGGGGACAGGATTGCCAGCTCGTCGCAGACCCGCGGGATGAGCGGCTCGAACAGCGGGCCGCCGAGATGGAACCCGCCCAGAACGGCGTAGACCTCGTCGATACCGGTCAGGCGGCGTGCGTAGCGGGTGATATTGACGATGCCGGAGTGACCGCATCCGGTGAGCACCACGAGGCCCTTGCCGGCCACGTGCAGGATGAGCGCCTGATCGTCGAGTACCAGCGGATCTGGTTCCCAGCGGCCGCCCCGGAACGCCTGCTGCGGCGGGAAGCCCGGCTCGAACCCGGAGGTGCGATCAACCTCGCCAGTGATGAGGACGCTGTTGTCGAGCAGGAAGCTCGGCTGGCGTTCCTCGATGATCTCCAGGCCGGCGCCTTCGAGTGCGCGACGGCTTGTGGTCGGCATCTCGACTGGGTCGCGACCAGGTATGAGCAGTCGGCGCCGGTTCCAAGCCTCTGGGTGGATGATGACCGGCAGGCTCGGCCGGCCCACTGCGCGGATGAACCCGTCGAGGCCGGTCGTATGGTCGGAGTGGCCATGGCTGAGCACGATGATCTCCACGTCGCGCGGGTCGAGCCGCAGCCGGCGCATGTTGGTCACCATGGTGTCCGGGCTCAGCCCGGCGTCAAACAAGATCCGGTGGGTCCGGCCGGCCCGCTGCACAGTGATCAGCGCCGAAAAACCATGCTCGGCGATCGGTGCCTCAGGTAGCCAGCCGCCCTCGAACAGCGGGGATGGCACGCGCGGCAGGTCAGCGATGAACGGCCGCTTTGCGGGTCCCTTATCGACCGCGAGCATGTCCGACACGTTGTCGACGAGCGTTGTGATGGTGACGGATTCGACCGGTTGGAGAGGGATAGAAAGGAACGGGGCGGCTTCATTCGCGGTCGTGGCTACGCCGGCGGGCGCGGTCACGATCGTCGTGTCACACATCTGAATCCCCCTGTCATGGACTTCGCGGCCACGAGTCCATGGTCGCGCGCATGGGCGCGGCCGCGAGCGCGGATGATTACACCGATGGTCGTATACAAGCTGTTGTTCACGGTCGTGTTCCGGCGAATGCCGGCCGAGTTTGCCCATCGCGTGGGGTTCGCGCTCATACGCAGCGCGGCGGCCGTGCCGGGCGTCTCGTGGCTGCTGCGGCGCTGGCTCGCGCCGCAGGATCCCGTGCTGCGTATCCATGCGCTGGGGTATGACCTGCCGGGGCCACTGGGGCTCGCGGCCGGTTTCGACAAGGACGCCGTTGGCCCGGACGCGCTCGGCGCGCTCGGCTTCGCATTCGTGGAGGTTGGCACCGTCACGGCGCAGCCGCAGCCGGGAAATCCGGTGCCGCGGCTGTTCCGGCTGCCGACGGACCGGGCCCTGATCAACCGGATGGGATTCAACAACCGCGGTGCCGCCGCCGCTGCGGCTCGGCTCGGGGCGCGGGCAGCCGGTGTGACAGGCGTCGGCCGTCCGGCCCGCGTCCTGGTCGGAGCGAACATCGGCAAGACGAAAGCCGTGCCAGAGTCTGCGGCCGCTGCTGACTACGCGGAGAGCGCACGGCTGCTGGCGCCGTCGGCCGACTACCTGGTGATCAACGTCAGCTCGCCCAATACGCCAGGGCTGCGCTCTTTGCAGGCCGTCCGTGAGCTGCGCCCGCTGATCGCGGCGGTGCAGGAAGCCCTGAATGCGGCCGGCCATCCGCAGCTACCGCTGCTGGTCAAGATCGCCCCAGACCTCGCCGACGAGGATGTCGATGCCATCGCGGACCTCGCCCTCGAGCTAGGCCTTGCCGGGATCATCGCGACCAACACGACGGTTAGCAGGTCGCGGCTGACCAGCCCTGCCGCCGAGGTGGCCGCAGCCGGAACTGGCGGCTTGTCTGGTGCGCCGCTCAAGCCGCTCGCGCTTCACGTGCTGCGGAGGCTGCGAACCCGGGTAGGCGATCGGCTCGTGCTTGTTGCCGTCGGCGGGATAGAAACGGCCGACGACGCCTGGGAGCGCATCGAAGCGGGCGCCACCCTGGTTCAGGGGTATACGGGATTCATTTACGGCGGGCCCCTGTGGCCGCGCCGCATACATCGCGATCTCGCCCGCCGGGCGCGCGCCGCAGGCTTCCCCTCAATTCAGCAGGCTGTCGGCTCGAGGGCGCGATCGGATGGAACGGCAGCCTGACCTACATGCCTGGCGGTGGCAGGTACTCCAGGATCTCGATGGACGGGTCGCCCGGCGCGCTGAAGTGCGGGTGCTCGTTGAGCATGTTCTTCACCGCGTCGACCGAATCCGCCTCCAGGACTGAGAAGCCGCCGATAAACGGGCTGCCGCCAGCGGCGGTGGCGCCAGCGCTGTCGATCGTGACCAGCGGCTGGAGCGGTGACCCCATGTCGGCCATTGCGCTCCCCACGCGGCCGGCCCAGTCCATCCACAGTTGCATGCCGGCTTGCGCCATTTCGGGACTGCTGCTGGCCATCTGCTCACGTGCGGGAACGGAGGACCGGTACAACACCAAGTACTTCGTCACGAGCGTCTCCTTCGTCGCGCTATTACGGGTTCGACCGGGCGCCCGCGCCGAGGGTGGCGCGATGCCGCCTGGCAGGGGATCGGTCATGGAGATCGGCCGGAGGGAGCGTCGCCCCTGACGTCGGCGCGAACTGCCGTCAGCGGGGACCCTGCGGGCTCCGGTGGCGGTCACTATACGCCGGCCGAGCGGTGCATTCCTGTGACACGTTGCCGGTTACTAGTCCGCTGTGCGATGGGTCCAGGACTCACCTCAACGCCGCCGGTCACACCTAGCCGGTCTCCCGGGTCAGTGAGGAGCAACCGCCCGAACGGCTAGGAGGCCACACCATGGAAGCCAGGGTCAACTTCTTCGGCAATGCTTTCGCGGGCAAGATCGCCAAGCACCTGAACTCGCTCGGCGCCGTCGTGACGGACTCGTCACTGCCGGCCGCGACGCAGGAGCTGGTGAAGATCCGGGCGAGCCAGATCAACGGCTGCTCCGGGTGCACCGACATGCACACCAAAGACGCTCAGCACGCCGGCGAGAGCTTCGTACGGCTGAGTCTGATCGCCGCCTGGCGAGACGCGACGGTGTTCTCCGAAGCGGAGAAAGCCGCGCTGGAACTTACCGAGCAAGGCACCCGCCTTGCCGACGGCAGTGGCGTAACCGACGAGGCGTGGGTCAATGCCGCCAAGCACTACGACGACGACCAGCTCGTCGCCCTCGTGGCGCTCATCGCCCTTATCAACACCTACAACAGGCTGAACGTGATCACCCGCCATCCCGGCGGGGACTACACGCCCGGCCAGTGGGGGTAGCAGCCCGTCTTAGTTGAGGGCGGCTGCCCCGACACCGCCGGTGACCTGGCCGCCGAGACTGGACCAGCCAGCCGGGGTGAGCTCCCAGATGGCATGGTCGGTGCCCTCGGCCAGGAAGTCGGTCTGCTGGCTGGTGGCCGCTACCGCCGGGCCGCCGAGCAGCGACCCGCCCAGCGACACCGCCGGGCTCCAGGCCGACCCGCTGTCAGCCGACTCCCACATGGCGCCGCCGGAGTTGCAGGCGAACGTCGTGGTCCCGGTGGCCGCCTGCAGCGCAGCCGCGGGCTGCCCGGCGCAGGACCACGGCGTGACCGCATAGCCCGTGGTCAGCGTCCGGGTGTAGATGGCTCCGCTGGTGCCCCGGACGAAGAACGTCGTCGTGCCGCCGGCGGGCGCTACCGCCGGGCCGGCTGACAGCACCCCGCCCAGGCTCGTCCATGTGCCGGTGAAGGATGGCAGCCCGGAGGATGGCACGGTCGCGGTGGTGTACCACAGCGCGTTGTCGGTGCCCCGGCACGCCACCGTCAGCGTCGTGCCGGTGATGACCGCGGCAGGGCCGCCGAGGCACAGGGCCGCCCCGATCGGCTGCCAGCCAGCCGTTACCGACCGGATCCACAGCCGCTTGTCGGTCCCGGTACCGATGAACAGCGGCTGCGCCGGCGTGGTTCCACCAGCGTTCGGCGGCGCGACGACCGCCGGCGCCGCGACAATCCGGCCGCCTAGCGACTGCCAGCCCGCGGCCAGCTGCGGCGCCTGCACCCACAGCTGGCCATCAGTGCCCTCAGCGCCGACGGCGACCGCGTGCTGGTTAGCGATCGCGTTGAGCGTCGTTAGGCTGCCGTTGAAATAGTCGAGATCAACTGTGGCGCTGGGGTCAAAGCCCGGCACCGTCCCGCTGCTGCTGTACTGCCAGAAAGTCCACGTGTTCCACCCGGCGGGGAGTGTACTCGGCGCGTTCGTCGAGAAGCTGGGAATCCAGAGCAGGTCACCGCTGAATGCGGTACTGCTCCCGGTGCACAAGTTCCACCAGTCAGTCGGTGTGTAAATGATCGGAGCCGTCCCGGTGTCTATCGTGGCCTCGGCCACGAAGCTGGAGATCCAGCTCACCATCGCCGACGGCGTGAGCCCGTAGCACTCGTTGCCGCCGTCGGCCGGGATGTACGGGTTGTACTCGAGGTCCACCATGAGCGGCAGGTACAAGCCGCCGGCTTTGTAGTCAGTGCCAGCGGTGTTCTGCGCTTCCCCGGCGTACTGGGCCGCCAGGTCCGCCTGAGCAGCGCCGCCAGAATTGAACGGGTTGGCGAAATGGTAGGCCGCGACATACATCCCCGCCGCCGTCGCTGCCCGCGCGTCGCCAACGTAGAACGGGTTGGCGTAATAGCCGTTGAAGCCGCCCGTGGACACGTGGGTACCCTCGGTCGCCTTGATCGCCGCGAACTGGTCGTGGGTTGCGACCTGCGTCCAGTCGATCGGTGCACCGTTCGGGTTCTGCGTCGTTACCGGATGCTGGAAAGAGGCGACGTCAATGCCGTTCAGCAGCGTGCTTGTGGTTGCGGCTGCTGCGGAAGTGGAGAGGGCCACGCCTGACCCTGCGCGGTGGATGCCGGTTTTGCTGAGCGGGCCCGAGAGCTCACGGGTCAGCCGCGGCGAGTGCCCCTCTGCCGGGCTTGCCGGGGGCAGCGACAGCGCTGGCGCCCCCGAGAGTTCGGTCGCCCCGACGCGGGTCCCGGAACCCGAACCCCTTGTAACCCCGTAGACGGAGAGCGCACCAGCTACGAGCGCTGCACACGCCGTGACGGCTGCTACTCGAACCCTGACTTCTCGGCTAGCCCAGTCGATACGGCGATGCCGTCCCGTGCTCATCCCGGCCCTCTCGTTGGCGGTGGCTCGCTGACGGCGAGCCAACCAGCCCCCCCGAACTGGCCGAGAGAGACACTACCGGCAACTCTGGACGGATCATCGGCAGACCCCGCAATTGCCGCAAGATTGCCGGTGACGACGGCCGTCACCACACGACCCAGCCGTGGGGCTTGCTGGGGTCGGCCACGACCGCTGGGGGGAATGGCTACTGTGGCAGGCTAGCCGTAGCTGACGGTGATGTGCACGTAGCCCAGCGAAGTCAGCATTCCGTCGAGCATGGCCGTGGTGTTGCGCTCAGCGTCAGCGCGCAGCGGGCTCGTCTTGGCCGCCTTGTTGATCCGCTGCTCGGCGGCGATGTAAACAGCCTGCTGGCTGTTGGGATTGCCGGAGAAGAAAGTGGCAATGCGGTTCACAACACCCTGCTGCTCGGCGAACACATAGGACTGATTCACGTCTAGCACTGCGGGCTCGAGCTGCGCGTCCGGCAGCCGGATCGTCACGGATCGTCCCGCCGATACCCTGATTGCGCTGCCTTTGAGGCTGGTGAAGTCCACAAAGGCAATCACCGTTCCGGCGCCGATGAACAGTGTCTGGCTCCCGGCGATGAAAGAGGGCACGAAGGACACCTGCTTGGACAGGTCAATGACGACCTGGAATGTCCCGCTGGCCGCCTCGTAGCGGCTCAGCGACGTGATCGACTTGAGCAACGGCGGCTGGCTCTGCACCGTGGTGTGGGTCGCAAACGGATTCCGCAGTTGCGGGAGCAGCCGGACGGCCGACAGCACCAGTAGTAAGCCAGCCACCGCGGCAATCGCTGTTGCGATCACTACGGCGCGGCTGGCGAGCCGGCCCGAACGCCAGAATTCTGTCACGGTCATCCTCCGCGCTCCGGCGCCCGTCGGCGCCGGTGCGTCCGGAGCTACCCGGAACCCGCGCATAGATTCGCTGCCGCGCGGGCCACGGTTCGGCGCTCACATATGGGGTAGCTGCGCAGCCATGATTGGCAGATGGGGCGCAGGACCTAGTCCGGAAACCGGGCGGCCGCGGCTGCGCGGGCCGGCCGGGTGCCTGCTATGGGTAGTGATCCTGGTGCTCATCGTGCTCGTACTGTCGATCCTCTTCGGCGGATTTCAGCGCGGAACGAAAGCGTCGCTGATGCCGCACGCGCCCGCAGTCTCGACTTATTAGCGGTCTTGCCCAGCGGATAGCCCAGCCGCCTTCTGCGCGTGGTCGGGGGCTCCGAATCCCTCGCGGCGCACCCGGCTCGAACTCCTGACTTGGCATAGGCCAGTACCATCTAGCCGCATGCACACCGACACGGTGATCGGGGCCGTCGCGGTCTACCTAGCCTTGCCCCTAGGGAAGGGCTGCCTGAGTGGCCGCTCGCGCGCGCTTGCGCTGACGTCCCAGACGACCTGACATTCGTCGGGCAGGTGGGCAGCCCGGATACTGGCCGTGTCGATGTCGTAGCCACCGATGCAGATCGCCGCGAGCCGCATGCCTCCAGGGGTTCGGCCACCCCGACCATGCGGGGGACCCTGAGTGTCGTCAGTTCTCGCTGACAACAAACGCGTGAGTGTTGTTGGAGACATCGGTGTACGCGCCGCCGGCGGCGCAGCCGCCGACGGGTGGGCACGAGACCGAGCCGACCTCAGTTGGGCTGCTGACGCTGGGGGTGCCGGGGACCTGAAAGGCTTCACCCCAGGTGCCGTTCACTTCGGTGACCAAGAATGAGACGTAGGTAAGAGAGAAGTAGTCGACGTTGTAGTTGCCGCCGGCGACGCAGTTGCCGGCCGACGAGCACGATACCGAGCTGAGATGTGCGCCGCGGCCGCTGCCGACGATCGCGGTGCCAGGGACTTGGATGGCTTCACCCCAGGTGCCGTTCACCTCGCTGACCACGAACGCCTGCGAACTGCTGGAGTCGCCGTAGAAGCCGCCGGCGCCGCAGTTGCCAGCCGACGTGCACGACACCGAGGTGACCTCGGCGCCGCCACTGGTGTTGAGGGCGGCCATGCCGGGGACCTGGATCGCTTCACCCCAGATGCCGTTCACCTGGCTGACTACGAACGCCTGGACGCCGGGTTTGGTTAGGGAACCGTTGTCGTACCAGCCGCCGACGGCGCAGTTGCCAGCCGACGCGCAGGACACCGAGGAGACTTGCGCGTACCCGTCGGTATTGAGAGCGGCAGTGCCGGGCACCTCGACAGCGTTACCCCAGCTGCCGCTGACCTCGCTGACCACGAACGCCTCAGATGCATAGGAACCGTTGCCCAATGGGACCTCGTACCAGCCGCCAGCCGCGCAGTCCCCCGGCGACGGGCACGAGACCGAGGCGACGTGCGCAAAGTCGCCGGTGTTGAGGGCCGCGGTGCCTGGGATCTCGGTCGCGCTGTCCCAGCTGCCGTTCACCTCAATGGCCACGAACGCCTGAGCACCGTTGCCACCGTTGCCGCCGTCACCGTAGTAGCCGACAGCGGCGCAGTTGCCCGCCGACGGGCAGGACACCGATGTAGCCGCGGCGCTGTCGCCGGTGTTGAGGGCGGCGGTGCCGGGAATCTCGCTCGCGTTACCCCTGGTACCGTTCACCTCATCGGCCGCGAACGCCTGAGTGCTGGCGGTGGTGCTGCTGTCGCCGTAATAGCCGACGGCGGCGCAGTTGCCAGCTGACGGGCATGACACCGATGTGACCTGGGCGTTGAGGCCGACGTTGAGGGCGGTAGCGCCGGGGACCTCGGTGGCGTTGCGCCACGTGCCGTTCACCTCGTCGGCAACGAACGCCTGCTGGTTGTGAAAGCCGACCGTGTAAAAACCGCCGGCGGTGCAGTTGCCCGCCGACGGACATGACACCGAGACTGTCTGCGCGTCGAGGCCGGTGTCGAGGGCGGCGGTGCCAGGGACCTCGATCGCGTTACCCCAGGGTGTACCACCCGGCATGTTAAGGGCCACCGCCCCGATGCCGCCCACGACGTCGCCACCTAGGCTGGTCCAGCCCGCGGGGGTGCGCTGCCAGACGGCGTGGTCGGTTCCCTCAGCCAGCAAGCCGGTGTCGAGGCCGGCCGCTGCGACCGCCGGCCCGCCGACCAGTGTCCCGCCCTGCGACACCGCGGAACTCCACGAAAGGCCGGTGCTGGTGGCCTCCCACAGCGCATGGTCGGTGCCCTGGCAGGCAAACGTGGTGAGGCCATCAACCCACTGCTGGGCCGCCGCCGGCGAGCCGATGCAGTCCCAGGACGTCTGCGAGTAGCCCGTGGCCACCGTGCGGGTGAAGATGGCTCCGCTGGAGCCGCGGACGAAGAACGTCATCACGTTATTGACCACCGCTTCCGCCGGCCCAGCCGACAGCACCCCGCCCAGGTTCGTCCATGTACCAGTGAACGCCGGCAGCCCTGAGGGCGGCAGTGTGGTGGTGACATACCACAGCGCGTTGTCGGTGCCTCGGCAGGCCACTGTGAGGATCGACCCAGTAATGACCGCGGCCGGCGCGCCGATGCACCGGGCCGCCCCGACCGGTTGCCAGTCCACCGTGACTGACCGGATCCACAGCCCCTGGTCGGTCCCGGTTGCGATGAACAGCGGCTGGTTGGCCGCGTCAGCGTTCGTCGGCGCCGCCACCGCCGGCGGCGCAGTGATTACCCCGCCCAGCGGATGCCACCCGGAGCCCAACTGCGGCGCCTGCGCCCACAACTGCCCATCTGTACCCTCAGCGCCGATGGCTTCTGTCGGCGCAGGCGACGCGCTGACCTGCGCGGCTGACAGCACGCCAAGCGAAGTAGCCGGTCCCGCCATCGCTGTGAGGGCTAGGACGACACCGGTGGCTAGCGCAACAGATCCAGCGCACGCGATCACAGACCGCTTCACCCGCCGCCTCCCGCGTAGAACCCGACGCCCAACGATCCCCGCGCTGGCAGGCTCACGCCAGTGGCCTTCGCGCGCGATGACAGGAGCGGGAAAACATTCCCACGGATTGCAGTACCAATCAAGCCATAGCTGATCAAAAAGGAGCCCGCACCGCCTGTCCGCCAGGCTTTCGGCGAAACGCATCCGTCGTCGTCGTCCGTGATGTGCTCGCCGACGGCGCGACCGCATGGCGGGCGATGGAGCTCAGTCAGGGGCTAGCGGCTGGCTGATGCGCACCGTCGATGACGGCCTGCCTAATGGCATTTCCGACGTATGCCGCGCAGAAGTCACAGATAGGACGTGCGGACTGGCCCAAGTAACGGGCCTTGGACGCTTCCGCCAGGTCACGCGTATGGCCGTTGGACGCTGTACTCGGGGCGGTGCTGACCTTTCCCTGGGGTGTCTTACCCATGGCACCTCTGAGATTAGGCCTCGTGCTGCCAGTGGCGGCCGAGATAGTCCTCGCGCCTCCTTTACCCTGCGGCAACCTATACGGGTGGTAGAGCGCTCGCAGGGAAGAGAACTCGAGCCGCCGATGAGTCGGCCGTCTACCCACCTTCCGTGGCCTCGCGCGAGCGTCGCGCCCTCCTCCGGCTAGCGGCTGGATGTTAGGTCACGCAACCGTAGCCGGGCAGTGGGAATACGAGCGAGGATGACGGTCGTGAGGAAGGGTCATAAGTCCGCGCCCGGCACCTCTTGAAGGGCGGCAGCAGGTACGGAAGTATCCATATCTCTACTGAATAAGCCCGTAAACGGGGGCACTGTGTCACAGTCTCGGTGTAGCGCCCGGCTTCCGCCGAGGCTGTCAGGTCCGTTCAGCATCGTCGTCGGCACTGTCCGGACCTGGCAGGTGGCCCTGTGGCTCGCGGGTGTTGCGAGCCTGCTGGCCGGTACCCTCTTGGCCTCCGTTCCGGCCGGTGCCGCAGCGAGCATCGGCTACGCGGTGACCGAGCTGGAGGTCGGCGCGGGACCAAGCGTCGTGGCTGCTGACTCGACGACCAACACCGTCTACGCCGGAATCAACGACGGGCTCGCCGTGATCGACGGCAAAACCAACACGCTGGCCGCACAGATCACTGGTCTCTTCCAGCCAGAAGCCATCGCCGTTGACCCGTCTACTCACACCGTGTATGCCTTCGCGGGCGAGTCGGCGGGCGAACTCGTCGCTGTGATCAACGGCACGACCGTCACCGCGTTTGTTAATGATCTGCCATGCGGTCTTCCCAGTGCTGCGGTGAACCCGGTTACCGACCTGATCTACGTGACCGACTGTGCGGCGCCGGGCCAGGCGCAGGCCGGCGGCGCGGTGGACGTCATCGACGGCAAGACCAACACCGTGGCGGCGACCATCCCGGTTTCTCTGGGAGCCAGCCAGGAGACCTCGGGAGTGGCGGTGGACCCCGCGACGAACACGATCTATGTTGCCGATCCCGTCGATGGCCAGCTCGCGGTGATCGACGGCGCGACCAACACCGTCAGACGCCGGATCGCCGTGCCCACCGGGGTAAACAATGGCGTGGTCTTCGACCCGGCCACCGGGCTGGTCTACACAAACAACGCGGCGGCCGGAACCATCTCGGTTATCAACACGGCAGCTGGCAGCGTGTCGACCCTGGTCACCGGGCTGAGCGGCGCGGGAGGCCTGGCGCTCGACCCGGGCACCGGCACCCTGTACGCGGTATCACTGTCCGGCGAGCCCTTTCCTCTGGGGACGACCTACGTGATCGACAAGGCCACCGGGGCAATCGAAGACCAGTTCCCGCGGGGCGGCCTGGTTGTCACCGTGGCCGTCTCCGGCGGACCGGCGTATATCGCCGGCAGCGTCTTGCCGGCGGCAGATATCACGGTCGCCACGCCGGACACAGTGAATACGATGTCACCGGTGATCTTGGGCAACACAGGGTTCACCTTCACCGTGGGCCAGGCCGGCCAGGGCCAGCTGACCGTGAGCGCTACGCCTCAGGCGACGTTCTCTGCGACGGGCCTGCCAGGCTGGCTCACGCTCAGCCCATCCGGGTTGCTGTCCGGCACGCCGCCCGCCGGAACGGGAGGCACCTACACCGCGACAGTGACCGCGTCGAACGGCGTTGCGCCCCAGTCCAGTTCACCCATCAGCGTCGCCGTTGATGAACCTCCGGCGATCACCTCCGCCGATCATGTGACGTTCCACGAGGGGGCGGCGGGTAGCTTCGCAATAACGGCCACTGGCTGGCCAGCGTCCTCGATCACCGAGTCCGGGGCGTTGCCTGCGGGCCTGACCCTTTACAGCGCCGGAGTGCTATCCGGCACGCCTGCTGCGGGCACGGCCGGGGTATACCCGATCACGGTCAATGCCAGCAATGGCGTCAGTCCTCCGGCGACGCAGGCGTTCACGTTGACCGTGACCGCGCCCACGGCCCGGGCGGTGGCGCTGGGGGTGGAGGGTACTGACGGGCAGTTGTGGATACAGGGGCCGCAGTTGGGCGAGGGCTGGCATCCGCTGGGCGGGGTGATCTCCGGCCCGCCGGCGGTGGCCGCGCCGCCGAACGCCGACGGGACCACGCCGGCGCAGCCGCTGTTCATCGCCACCGGCGCCGACAGGCATCTGTGGATCCGGTCGCTGACGGCCGGCTGGCAGCCGCTCGACGGGGGAATCGCGTCGTGCCTGGGCGCGCCGGCAGCCATCATTACCGGTACGTCCACCTCTGGCTATGCCCTGACAGTGGCGTGCCGGGGCACTGACAATGCCTTGTGGGAGAACTCGACGGCCATGCCAGCCTCCGGGCTGCCGACGTTGACAGCCGTCGGGTGGACAAGCCTGGGCGGAGTGCTCGCGGCCAGCCCAGCTGCGGCGCCGGTCGGTACGGCGATGACGTTCTTCGTGCGCGGCACAAACGGGGCCATCTTCACGACGACGGGCGCGGGCTACTCCAACACGCCGTGGAACTGCATCGGCTCACCGGCGGCGGCCCAGCAGGCCGCTAGCGCGGTGACGACGTTCGCCTGCCAGGGCACCGACCACGCGCTGTGGCAGGCCACCAGTACCGGCGGTGCGTTCGGCACGGCGACCTCGCTGGGCGGGACGCTGACCAACGGCCCGGCTGTCGCGGCCACCAGCCAGCAAACCGATTTCCTCGTCGAGGGCGCCGACCAGGCTGCCTGGGAGCGGACCCCGGCCGGCTGGGCCAGCCTCGGCGGCGGTGTCGTCGGCGGCATCGGCGCCACCGGGCTTAACTGACAGCCACGGGGATGGGTGCAGTGCCGTCCCGCAGAGAATGGCGCTGTCGATCGCTCAGCTGCACCAGACTCCTGCCCTTGTCGCTGGTCAGCCGGTCCATCGGGGACGTCGGCGACACCATGCCGGAGATGCCAGCTCTCATCAGCCCGGCCGAGCTCAGGCGTTCGACAGCATCGTGATGAAGTCCGTGCGTCCCCGCATCTCCGGCAGGCCCGCGTCAACCGCCTGCGTACGGCTGCCCGCCATCCCTGCTCGCGGTTCCGGCAACCGGTGCAACGCAAACCCTGCCCGTGGGTTGTCCCACATCGTGAGGAAACGCAGGTGCGAGGCTGTCAGCCGGTCAAGTAGCCCCAGCAGTACAGCGTGAGTGTCGGGAGAGTCTTCTTCCGACACCTTGGGAAACTGCGTGACCTGGCGGGCCAGGTGCAGGTGGACCTCGACCGGATGATCCGGGCGCTGGGAATCCCGCCATAAGAGCGGGCAGAACGCGATGCCGCCGAGGTGGCGGAGTGGGAGGGCTTGCTTGACGCAGCAAACCGTCTGCTGAAGCGTGACAACGGCCCGAGAAGTCACCCCAAACAGGCCGACCAGGCGAAGTCGTGAGCGCGCGGCCGCGCAGGCGCCGCAGCGCAGGCGAGGGTGGCGCCTATCCGTACATGACAAGGTGGGGCTGCGCTACTCGGCAAAAGGCCCTGTCCGCATGCCCGACGGCACAGTAAAGAGGATCGACCGCCGGACAGGGTTCGACGGCGAGACTTGGACCACAGAGCAGGCCGCGCTCGAGTGGCTGCATGACCAGCAGGCCGCCGGGCGGAAAGGCGAGTACGCCGAGCCGAGCAAACAGAAGTTCGGCGCCTAACGGCCGGGAGGTCATCGAGGGCATGCGGATCCGGGCCCGGACCCGCGCGTCCTCTTCGAAGAAGTGGCGCCTGCACATCGAGGCTTACCCGATCGCCAGGCTGCCGCTCGCCCAGGCGACGGGCACCCGGCTGACGACGAACTACCGCATAATCGAGAAGTCGGGCGTAAGGATCACCGTGAGGGTGAGGGGTTGTCCACTCGCACCGTCCGCTACGTTCACACGATCGTCCACATGGCGCTCGCCCAGGCTGTGCGAGATGGCCTGCTGCTTAGGAATCCTGCGGACGCGGCGATGCCTCCGTCAGCCGCCGAGGCAAAGCCGCCGGAGATGCAGTGCTGGACTGCGGGCGAGCTGTCAAAATTACAAGCCGCTGACCTGCGTAAACTCTGTGTCCGAGGGGGGACTTGAACCCCCATGCCCTATTCGGGCACTAGCACCTCAAGCTAGCGCGTCTGCCTATTCCGCCACCCGGACGTGTGCTCAGCTCGTAGCTGGGCCGGCCTCACGATAGCAAATCCGGGCACCTCCCGGCGACGCCGTGCAGGCCGGCAATGCCAGCCCGCTCGCTACCAAGAGACCCCAGGGGCACCCGACGCCGAGCGGCGGATGATGGCACGATGGCGAGATGACCGAGAGCACCGCCGCGCCCGCCCCGCGCGGTATCGCAGGCCAGGACGAGGTCGCCGCCCTCGCGAGGGACCTGATCAGGATCGACACCTCCAACCCCGGCGACCATTCGGGCCCGGGAGAACGCAAGGCGGCCGAGCACGTGGCCGGGCTGCTAGCCGACGTCGGCCTGGAGTCGCGGATCTACGAGTCCCACGAGAAGCGGGCCAGCGTCGTTGCCAGGATCGAGGGCTCCGACCCGCACCGGCCCGCCCTGCTGATCCACGGTCACCTGGACGTCGTCCCGGCCACGGCAGCCGACTGGCGAGTGCACCCCTTCTCCGGCGAGATCACAGAGGATTGCGTCTGGGGTCGTGGTGCGGTCGACATGAAGGACATGAACGCGATGGTGCTCGCCGTGCTGCGCCAGCGGCTGGCTGAGGGCCGCAAGCCAGCCAGGGACATCGTGGTGGCCTTCGTCGCCGACGAGGAGGCAGGCGGCACCTGGGGTGCTCGCTGGCTGGTCGACAATCATCGCGGCGAGTTCGAGGGCGTCACCGAGGCGATCGGCGAGGTCGGCGGGTTCAGCGTCACGATCGGCGGCAGCCGGCTCTATCTCCTGCAGACCGCCGAGAAGGGCATGGCCTGGATGCGCCTGGTCGCGCAGGGCACCGCCGGTCACGGGTCGATGGTGAACAAGGACAACGCGGTCACCGAGGTTGCGGAGGCGGTCGCCCGCATCGGGCGGTACGAGTGGCCGGTCCGGGAGACCGAGGCAGCCTTCGCCTTCGCGCGCGCCGCGAGCCGCGCCCTCGGCATCGACTTCGATCCGGCTGACCCGGCCGCGGTCCTCGGCAAGATCGGCCCGATCGCGAAGATGGTCGGCGCGACGCTCACCAACACCGCCAACCCCACGATGCTTTCGGCGGGCTACAAGGTGAACGTCGTGCCGCAGGTGGCGGCAGCCCAGGTGGACGGCAGGTTCCTGCCCGGATTCGAGGAGGAGTTCCTCCGGGAGATCGACGCGCTGATCGGCCCCGCGCTCCGGCGCGAACCCGTACATCACGACATCGCCGTTGAAACGAGCTTCGACGGAGACCTCGTGGCGGCGATGAGCGCCGCGTTGCTTGCCGAAGACCCGGAGGGCACGGTGGTGCCCTACTGCCTGTCGGGTGGCACAGACGCCAAGTCGTTCGCGCGGCTGGGCATCCGATGCTTCGGCTTCGCGCCGCTCAGGCTTCCGCCCGATCTCGACTTCGCGGGCATGTTCCACGGCGTGGACGAGAGAGTCCCGGTCGAGGCGCTCCAGTTCGGAGTTCGCGTGCTCGACAATTTCCTTGATCTTTGTTAGCCATGCGACAAGCAAGCCAGCCACATATCACCCGCGTTGTCGGCAGCGCGGTAATGAATCGGGACGTAGGCAGGCGTGCCGTTTATCTGCGCATGCACGCTTCGTAGTGCTAGCGTGACTGTCTGTGCGGGATTAGCGTGGGGCTGCGACCCCCCTTCCGAGCGCCCCGCGAGCTAACTCGCACCCTGGCGGGTCATCGGGATGTTCCCTGGCCTTCGCCAGCTGGCCTACGAGGAGGGCCACGCCTGTGTGCCGGAACAAGGCTATAAGCCTGGCGATGCCGGTCTGCTGCCGCGCAGCCTTGCAGCGGCACGGCGCCGTGACTAGCAGTGCGCGGACCGGTGCCCTGGCTGCACAACTCTCCTGGCCAGCCGCGGGCGCTAGCCCGCTCCGGTGGTCACGGCCGTAGGTATCGCCCTCCCATGGCGAGCCTGGCCGTGGCCACCACTTCCGTGGCTACCTGCCGTTCGGCCCCGGCCCGGGCCACTGGATGACGAATTGTGTCTTAGCCTGACGGATGATCAGACGGCGCAGGGTGGCCTTGCGGCTGCCGTCCGGATAGAGGCGGAGCCTCGACAGTTCCCAGTTGCCATACTCGGCGTGATCGGTCAGAATGCGACGCGCCGCATCCCGCGAGGTGCCTCGCGGCAGATAGAGCGACAGATACGAGTACTCCGCCATCAACTCATTGTGCGCGCCAGCCGGGATGGTTCAATCACCTTGTCAGAATCCGTCCCCCGACTGCCCGGGGAACAGGCGGGCGCAGGATGCTGGTTAGGGTCCTGGAAGGGAACGGGGACGTTCGTGGGCAGGTGGCGTGTCATCACGCAGCGCCGTCGCAGGATGTGGACGTCAGGGGGCAAGCGGTCGGTCTGGGGTAAGCAGCGCTAGTGGGAGCTAGCTCCGAGGCCTGCCCGAAGTAAAAGGTGGAAGCAGTGGCAGCAAGGACCGAGGAATCGACTGGCGGCCGGAAGGCCGGCGCGAACGGTGGCAGCAAGCTCGTCATCGTCGAGTCGCCCGCCAAGGCGCGGACGATTGCTGGCTTCCTCGGCAAGGGCTACGTGGTCGAGTCCAGTATCGGCCACATCCGAGACATGCCGGATAAGGCCGCCGAGATCCCAGCCAAGTACCGCAAGGAGGCGTGGGCGCGCCTCGGCGTTGACGTTGATCACGACTTCCAGCCGCTGTACGTCGTCAACTCCGACAAGAAGCAGCAGGTCGCCAAGCTCAAGCAGCTGCTGAAGAACGCCGACGAGCTGTATCTCGCCACTGACGAGGACCGCGAGGGCGAGGCGATCGCCTGGCATCTCAAGGAGGAGCTCCGCCCCCGCGTGCCAACCCGCCGAATGGTCTTCCACGAGATCACGCCGGAGGCGATCTCGAGAGCGATCGCCTCGCCGCGCGACGTTGACGAGGGGCTGGTCGAGGCCTATCAGACGCGGCGGGTGCTCGACCGCCTCTACGGATACGAAGTCTCCCCCGTGCTGTGGAAGAAGGTCATGCCACAGCTGTCCGCCGGGCGGGTTCAGTCCGTCGCGGTCCGGCTCGTGGTCGACCGGGAGCGGGATCGGATCGCCTTCCGCCCGGCGCAGTACTGGGACCTTGAAGCCGAGTTCGCCAAGATAACGGACGGCCTCGAGGTCGGCGACATCACAACTTTCATGGCAACCCTGATTACCGTCGACGGGCGCCGGGTGGCGCAGGGCCGCGACTTCAGCTCCAACGGCGAGCTGCGGGGCGAGCAGTCGGCCGAGGGAAACGGGATCCTGCACCTCGACGGCGGTGCTGCCGCCGCGCTGCGGGACCGGCTCGCAGAGGCGGCATTCCAGGTCAGGTCGGTCGAGCGCAAGCCGTACCGCCGGTCGCCGTATGCGCCGTTCCGCACGACGACGCTGCAGCAGGAAGCGTCCAGGAAGCTGGGCTTCTCGGCTCGCTACACGATGCAGCTTGCCCAGCGCCTGTACGAGAACGGCCACATCACCTATATGCGGACCGACTCGGTGACACTGTCGCAGACCGCGCTGAACGCGGCGCGCGCTCAGGCCAGGGAGTTGTACGGCGCGGAGTACGTGCCGGACGCTCCGCGCATCTACGACAGCAAGGTCAAGAGCGCGCAGGAAGCGCACGAGGCTATCCGGCCGGCTGGCGACCAGTTCAGGACGCCCGTCCAGGCCGGGCTGTCCGGCGACGAGTTGCGGCTGTACGAGCTCATCTGGAAGCGGACGGTCGCCTCCCAGATGAAGGACGCAACCGGGGAATCGGTCTCGGTGCGCGTGCTGGGCCGGGCTGACGCCCGCGAGCCGATCCTGGTCGGCGTAACGGCAGCCGGCGGCGAGGCGAACGGCTCGCATAGCATCCCCGGCCGCGAAGCCGAGTTCACCGCCTCCGGCAAGGTCATCCACTTCTACGGGTTCCTCAAGGCTTACGTGGAGGATGCCGACGACGACGCTGAGCGGGACGACAACCAGCGCAGGCTGCCGCCGCTGACCGAGAACGAGCCGCTGCGCGCGGTCGGCCTTCAGCCCGCCGAGCACACAACCCGGGCGCCGGCCCGTTACACCGAGGCAACGCTCATCAAGGAGCTTGAGGACCGGGCCATCGGTCGCCCGTCGACCTACGCGTCGATCATCAGCACGATCCTGGACCGCGGCTATGTATTCAAGAAGGGGACGGCGCTGGTCCCCTCGTTCGTTGCGTTCGCCGTGGTGACGCTGCTTGAGCGGCACTTCCCGCACCTGGTCGACTACGAGTTCACTGCCCAGATGGAAGACGCGCTCGACGACATTGCCAACGGCGAGGCCCAGCGGGTGCCGTGGCTGCGCCGGTTCTATTTCGGCGCTGACGGCGAAGAGGGCCTCAAGGAGATGGTGAGCGACCTGAGCGACATCGACGCTCGGGATGTCAGCTCGTTCCCGCTGGCCGGCACCGACATCGTCGTTCGGGTTGGGCGGTACGGCCCATACCTGGAACGCGACGGCCAGCGGGTCAACGTGCCCGAAGATACGGCGCCCGACGAGCTGACGCCGGAGTTCGCCGCCGAGCTGCTGAGCCGGCCGATGGGTGACAAGGTGCTCGGCACCGACCACGAGACTGGCAAGACGATCGTGGCAAAGGCGGGCAGGTTTGGCCCG
>Ga0126381_100001806_pt1 | contig 22951 bp, 30 predicted proteins | sample PanSoiMetPlot_28_FD_96465 | JGI IMG/M metagenome (GOLD analysis project Ga0126381, IMG submission 96465) | Tropical forest soil microbial communities from Panama - MetaG Plot_28 | ecosystem: Environmental > Terrestrial > Soil > Tropical forest > Bulk soil | place: Panama | collected 2016-02-17 | reverse complement strand
CAGCCTCGTGGACAGCGATCCCCTCCCGAGCGAGCCACTGAAATGGATATACCCCTCGAGGACTGCCGGGGAATTCGCCATGACTTTCGTCATATTGGGTGTGAGACCGAGTTTCTGCAGTCCATACTTTAAATAGCTGTGACGGGATAGATGCTTCGTGTCCACGAAAGTTTCAAAAGGAAATTTAAAATTCCTGCGGATCGGAAACGGCCATTTCCTCGATTTTGTGAACACGCAAGATGGTCCACGCAGGCCATTCGGTGGACCTGTTGATCGGAGCGGATGAGTTTCTTCAGTGGCTTGCTGAGGCGAGATTTTCTGTGAAGTTGGCGATGAAGCCGGACAACACACGACTAGTCAGTGAATTATTGACTGCTGCCCAGGGCTACAGACGCGCCTCGCGTTCGGCTGCGCAAGAAATTGCGGCGGACGGCTCAGTTCCCTCTCAGATCCTACGCACGACAAACCAGTTCCTACTGCGACGGAATCATTGGTTCGAAGTAGTCGATGGGCGGCCCAGAATTGCCCCAAGATCACTGGATCGTGGAGCACCCTGAGGGTATCTGCGCTCCAATAGCGCGGGTCCTTCGCCGAATTTGTCTCTTCGGCGGATCTTAGAAGTCTCCGCAAGTGCAGGAATCCTGATTGCGTATCGTTTTTTTACGACACGAGCAAGCGTAACACCCGAAATTGGTGCAGTCTCGATATCTGCGGCAACAAATTTCGGGTTGCCGCTTTCCGGCGACGAACGGAACAATAATCGACAAATTTCGGAAGCACAGCTTCAGCACCTGGAGTCTCACGCTCCTTCACGCTCTTGCGTCGCGCTCCTTCCTAACGACTTGTCGCCTCAAGCACTTTGGCCGTGTCAGTGTATTGGTTAAACTGGGCAATTTTTCCGTCCCGTGCCACCGATCGATAGTCGAACGGTGCGGACATTTCCCGTCCCGTCGACCGATACGTGCCCCTGTACTCGCCAAGGGAGACTACCCTGTCGTCACAACCTACAAACTCAAGAGGCGTTACCGATAGCCCGTCCCAGCCCTTCCCAGCGGAACGAATAGGTTGTCGATAACAGCCTGAGGGCCGCGCCACACCCCGCCGTAATAGGGAAAGCGCTCCGCTTCTGTCCATTCGAGGTCGGGCGAGAGCAGGGCCATAAGCGTCTCGAGGTCACCCGTAGCGAGGCTGCGATAAAACGAAAGAGAACCGCCGGTGGCCTGTAGCCTAGCTGAGCATCAGCTTTCACGCGTGGGACTGGTGCCCGCGTCATTGTTCTAGCGAGATTCGCGCGCCGCACGTTCCAGCCGACCTTGGTCAACGATACAAATCTGCTTTCGCTCAACGACGATGATTCCCGCCTTTCGGAGCTCTCCTAACGCAGCCGTCGCAGATTCCCGATAGACGCGCAAATGCTCAGCGATGTCCTTGTGGGTCAATCCCTTAAGGCAGCCATTGTTAGACCGGGTTAGCAGCAAGCTTGCAAGCCGAGGTATGAGAAGCTGAAACGAGGTAGCCTCGAGATCCAAAAGCACCCGGACGAATCGTTGGGTCAAAAGATCCACCAGCCGGTGAGCGATGACTGGAAATTTCTCTAAGAGCGCTTGGACCTGGACCTTGGAAATGGCCCGAATTTCGGAAGGTCCTATCGTTTGTGCGCAGCAGTGATAAATGCATTGTCCAAGGCAGCCCATTTCTCCAAAGACGGCTGGCGGCTTCAATTCCGCGACGATAAGCCTCTTATCGCCGCGCGTACGGAAAGTCTGAACTGCGCCTTCTTCAAGAAGGAACATGGCCTGGCCCAGTTCTCCCGGCCGATAAAAAATATGGCCGGCCCCGAACTTCTTCACCGTAGTGCCACGTTCAATCATTCGCAAGCAGGAAGGCGGTACACCTTTGAACAAGTCAAAGGCGGAGAGGGACGAAACCTTTTTGGCCGGTTTGTGCCTGCTTGCTTTACTTTTTCCCATCACTCCTACGGCCACCATATATGCCTGCCTGGCTTTACAACTGTAAGTGTAGACTAACTTATAGTACGATTCAAGCGTAAGTGTAAGCTAAATTACATATTTTCATGGCGACACTCGACGACCGAATCGGTTATAGGTAGCCAACAACACTACCAGCAAACCATTACTAGGAGGATCCAATGGCAAGACTACAGGCGATTTACTGGGAAAGCGGCTAGTGGGAAGGCCAAGGAGCTGCTGGAGGCTGTGCATGCCAAGCTCGGAGTCACTCCCAACATGACGAAGGTCATGGCGAATTCCCCGCCGTACTGGCAGGAATAGTGCTCGCCAACTTCGAGTGCCAGGTGTTCACTGCGTCTCCGCGCACACGGCTATAGGGAAGATGGCCGGGTTGTCGGATTCTGAGATCGTCTTGGCGCGGGATGCGAAATCCGACACGCCGAGGAATGCCACCGCTTTGCGATTTGCCCACGCGATCGTCGCGAAAAAAGGAATGGCAGCCGACGATCTACAGGCTATTCGCGCGGTAGGCTTCACGGATGGCGAGGTTGCAGAGATCATCGCGCACGTCGCTTTAGATACCTTCACCAACTACTTCAACAACACGGTCGAAGTCGCAGTCGATTTCCCGAAAATTGCGCTGCGCCATTCAGTTTAGGACGCTGATTAACCTGGAGAGTCTCGATGTTTCAAAAGCTCCTTCCACCTTTCACGGAAGAAATCGCCGGCGCCAAAGTGCAGATGGCCCAGGATCTGTGGAATGCCCGGAATCGCGAGCGCGTAGCTCTGGCATATACCGAAGTGCGGCGTGACGCGCAATTGTTCCACTGTCACACGAAATTCGTCTTATCGGAAAACGTTTGTTCGCAGGAGTGACGAGACGTGGAGACAACGGAGACTCAGCTTGTCGGTTTGGCTTGCGAAGGCGACCAGGAGGCGTTCTGGCAGCTCGGCGCGCCGCACTTGCGGGTCGTGTTCCTGACAGCAAAATCGATTCTTAGAAATTTTGAGGACGCCGAAGAAGTTGCACAGGAATCTTTGCTCAAAGCGCTCCGGAACATCCAGTACTTCCGTGGAGAAGCAAGCATCAAGACATGGCTCGTACGGATCGCTGCAAATGAGTCTCTGATCAGGCTAAGAAAATACCACAAAAATCTTTATCACCCGATAGAAGAAACAGCCGATGGCGAAGGATACCAACCGAGGAATTTCGCTGACTGGCGCGAAATTCCATCCGAAACGCTCCAGCGTAAAGAGCTGAAAGACGCTCTCCGGTTGGCGCTCGCCTCCTTGCCGCCAAAGTACCGCGACGTCCTGGCACTTCGCGATATCTCACAGCTGAGCAACCAAGAGACCGCCAAGATACTTGGATTGACGCTAGCCGGCGCGAAGACCCGGCTTCTCAGGGCGCGACTCCATATGCGAGACCTCCTCGCCCCCGGCTTTGACCGGTCTTGGTTTCGCAACAACGGCACGCCAACGCGCCATATTCAACCCAGCCGCTTCCCATTCGGCTGCCCCTCTGGTAATGGATGAAAGGAACCTCATAACTGGAATAAAGGGTGAGTCCTTTGAGTCTAGTCCATGACACGTCTCATACGGCGCGGGCTTGAACGGCTTGGACTCTCCCCGCGGTGCCGCCCCCTGACCGGGATCGAGGCAAAAAGGGGGAACGAATGATCGGGGATGCAGGAAGGCAGACATTCTGCACGATCACAATCACGACGACATTGACAGGCTCGGGCTTCCGAAGTGCACGGGCAGAAACGGACGTTTTCTGCGCAATACAAGGCGGCGTGCTGAAATCGTACAGCCTGAGCCAGCTTTCGGAAATCGGTGAGAAAGAGTCCGTGGGGGAACTGAGCTTCGTGCAGAGCAGCGATAGCCCGGTTTCAATAAGCCAACGAATCCCACGTTGCTGGCACTTTGAAGGCGGCAGCCTCCACCACGTTCCCCAAACCGCAGCACGGCAAGGCGGAATCCTCGGCGGCCGTGGATTCGACGCTCGCATGAGTGGAAAGTGAAACAACTTTGGTGGATCTCACATAACTAGGAGGAAGAAGAAGCATGAGGAGAAGTTGGTTTGCAATAGGCCTCGCAGCAGTGTTGGTGTTGGGAATTGGAATGATTGCGACAGGTCAACGCAGCTTTGTCGCAAGTGGGCAGCAGAAAGCATCGGCCGCGGATGTGAAAGTCGACAACTTCAAGTTTGAGCCGGAGGCGCTGACAATAACAGCAGGAACCACGGTGACGTGGACGAATCGCGATGACATTCCACACACAGTGGTCAACACGGATGATCTAAAGGCGTTCAAGTCGAAAGTGCTGGATACCAATGAGGAGTTCTCCTTTACCTTTAGCTAAGCGGGAACCTATGGGTACTTCCGCTCGCTACACCCGAAGATGACCGGTAAGGTCATCGTGCGGTAGGCGGGGAGCGACCATGCACCGATTCGACATAAGACGGTACTTTTTTGCGAAGCGTGCTCAGAACGCCGCGCTGATTCACTTCCCGATCGCACTGTTCCTCGTGGTTGTCGCGTGGCAATGGGCGCTCGGAGGGGAGCGGCTCAAGGGCGTCCTGCTCCTACATTTGATGCCCGGTTCTCTGTCGAGCCTGCTGATGTGGGTGGTGTGGTTTATCCACAAGCAAATCAAAGGTAAGGAGCAAGAAGTCTCCCGATACGCTTGCCCATCGACACTGTGGCAATGGTGATGGTGACTGGTTATGTCGGCGGGTTTCTCAGCGGTGTGAACGGACCGGGATAAGAGCTTTAGGAAGCAGCAGGAAAAACTTGAGCTGACTCTGACGATAAGTGGCGCCGGATCCTTGCTTAGGCGATGGGGGCCGCACCGAAAAGCGGGGTTGGCAGCTTCGGTAGAGATATTAGAACCAGCTTTTGCTCTCGGCGTCTGTGGCCGGTAGGGCCCCCGAGATAAAGGGACCCGAGTGGAGTTATCAAAAGTGGAGACGATAATTTGAACGGAGGATTCCTCGGAACAACGGCGCCGCTTCTTGCCGATGTGGTGCTTCTTCTCGAGATTGCTCTGGGTGCGGCTTTGCTTGTTGGTGCTTGGCTCGCGCGCAAACAGCGTTTTCGGCAGCACGCATGGTGTCAATCTGTAGTTGTGCTTGTGAATTTGGTGGTGATCGCAGTAATGATGATTCCTTCCTTTCGCGCCCAAGTGCTTCCTAGGATTCCCGCCAAGCTCACAAAATCTTACTTTGCATTCGCTACGGTGCATGGAGCGCTCGGAAGCCTCGCGGAATTCGCCGCACTTTATATCTTGTTGTCTGTGGGCACACGTCTTCTACCAGAAAAAGTTCGAATCACGCGATACAAGGTATGGATGCGAAGCGTGCTCGTGCTCTGGTGGGTTGTGGTGTTGTTGGGAATACTGACCTACACACGGTGGTACGTGCCAAATTTATTCGGGAAATAGATTCGTGTCATCGCCTGATGCAGGGGCCCGTTGAAGCTTGCAAGCGAGGATCTGCGCGGATTTTGCATGGATAACGAACGGGATCCTCATGTGGCAAACCCAAAGCCTATCAGGCGCGGTTCGGACGAACACGGCTCACTTCGAATTCCCTGAAGGGTCCGGGATTTCGAACGAAGCATAGCGTTTCTCACAACGATTCATGGGGGCAATGCGGTCTGTAGCGGACAGCTTCCTATTCTCCGCGCAAAAGCCGGGCGATTGACGGAGGAGTTATTCACGGGTTACCGAGACATCCACTTCCGGGAAACCTCCGCAGAATTCACCTATTTTTCTCTTATACCACCCCTTAATGGATCACCGATCGCAGCGAGCGCAAGTCCTCTAGCTTCGAATCTCCGCGTACGTGCATACGGGATATTGCGAATGTTGACCGTCATGGCACTTCGTCAGCAGTTCTCTGTGACAAACTTTGGAATAAAAGCGGAGCTGATTGCGTCTGATTCTAAGAAACAAGAACGATCCAGCAAAGACACGGATAAAGGCTAAAGCGAGGGATAAATCATGGCCGAATTCCAAACAACACTGGTCGATCGGCAAGAAATCGCTAAGGGTACAATGGCTTTCCAGTTCGACACAAACGGCACTAGATACGAATTCAAGGCTGGGCAACACGCCGATTTTTCCTTTTTGCACCCACACGAGGGAGATGAGCGCGACAATTCCCGAACCCTGTCTCTTGCGAGTTCGCCTGGCGAGAATGGCTTGATTACAGTCGCGATGCGCATGCGCGACACAGGTTTCAAAACTGCCATAAAGCGGGCACCTTTGGGCACCATGAAAGGACATAACGAAACCCGCCGTGTTTCTTGCCGGAGGCATTGGAATTACTCCTATGCGCAGCATCCTGTACTGGGCGACTCAGCAACGGCTATGCCACAAGCTATATTTGTTCTATTCGAACCGCCAAGCGGAAGACGTAGGATTTCTCGAAGAATTTGAAGTCTTGCCGGGGAAGAACCCCCTATTTGCCTTCATTCCGACAATCACTCATACAGTGAGCCCCGCTTGGCCTTATGAGAAGGGGCCGATCGATCGCAGCTTACTCATGCAGTACCTATACACTCTCGGCGGCGCTTTTTACTACGTCGCCGGTCCGTCCGGGAGTGCTGGGATGACCGCACTGCTCCGCAATTCAGGCGTCAGTGAAGACGACATTAGGACCGAAGAATTTGGAGACTACAAATCAGATCAACCGCAAAAGCCATGAGCTGGAAAAATGAGTCGAGAGTCTCCGCACACAATCGAAAAAGGAATCCCGAGGAGGACAGGAAATATTTCGCATCGGATAGAGCCTACTGACTGCTCCGCTACAGTCGGATCGCGGAGACACGTAGCATCAACGGGTAGATGTTGTCGAGCTAGAGAGGACGAGTGTTCACGCGGCAGCGGAGGAGCCGAGCTTTGTAACTCTCATCGCGCTGAGCACGTTGCCTATCATGTTGGCCCTCCTCATGGGGAAACCTTTCGCACTGCGAGTTGCACGATCTTCAGACTGGCCGCCTGTGAGGGCCCTACCTTCATAGCGCGCGAATCCATTCCTTAAGCCGTGCCGACTCGATTTCGATCATGGTTGCGTCTTGGAACGTATGAGCCAGGACGGAAGCGCCTTGCGTTGCGGAAAGGAGATGCACAGCGAGTCCACGGGAATCGGCTCCTTTGCCGAGCGCCTTGAACTGGGTTTCCATCCAGTCCAGAGCGCTCGCGAATAGCACTGTCGATGCGTCGGCCGCGGGACTGCCAAGCTTGCGGAACTCGGAACATAAGGTCCCGACGGGACAACCATTTCGCGCGAGCTCCTCACGATTGTTAATCTTGATCTGTACAAATGCGCATAGCCGCTCTTTGGGCGAATCTTCTTGGTCCAGTTCCTGCAGCAATTTCCTGAAACGCGAGGAGCGAAGATCAACAATCGCGCGGCCGATGTCATCCTTCGTTTTGAAATAGTAGTAGACGTTGCCCACGGGAATTCTGGCCTCATTGGCGATATCGGCGATCGCCGTGTTCCCGAACCCGTAGTGGTAGGAGGTCTTGTCAGCGGCTCGAAGGAGCCGGGTGCGGTTGTCTGCTTTCCACTTCGGCACTCAAAACCTCCATAGTCAGTTGACTGACTTTCATGGTATATACGTCAGCGCGGAGCGTCAATGGCATGTTGGCATCAGGCTGCCAGGATTGCGCAACGTTCTCGCGAGACAGATGCATGGCCCTTGGTTCCGATCTGACATGCTGAGATTTCAGCTGGTGTTGCAGGGTCCAGTGCCTCCGGAGGGGCAATCGATGATAAACGGGGTGAATCCTGTTCTTGACATTTCACGCGAGGAGCCAGCGAGCATCACAGGCAGTGGATGCTTGCGCTGTCCTGGTGCCGTTCTTCTTGCCGTTTTGGCCGTTCTACCACTATGCATTCCAGAGCGCGGGTCGAGCGCTCCGAAGAATCGAGGGGCAGAACGATGGATCGGCACGTGGGCGACAGCTGCGCAGCAGGGCGTGCCCGGGCATTTCCAAACTTTTCGGAACCAAACGCTACGCCTAATCGTGCATGTCAGCGTCGGCGGATCGAGGGTCAGAATAAAGGTATCCAACAGTTTTGGTGATGAACCGCTGATTGTCGGCGCCGCGCACATTGCCCGCAGGGCAGCCGCCGCGCAAATTGATACCGCATCCGATCGAACTCTGACCTTTGGCGGAAAAACATCTATTCAAGTCGACGCACGGACCATGGTGACGAGCGATCCAGTCGACCTCGATGTGCCTGCGTTATCGGATTTGGCGATCAGCCTCTTTCTTCCCGGCGCCACAGTCGCGACAACCTCGCACGATCTGTCGCTCCAGACGAATTATGTCTCTTCCGAAACTGGAAACTTCGCCGCCGCGACAGATTTTCCGACGGCCAAGACGATTGTCCACTGGCCATTCCTGACTGGCGTGGATGTCACAGCTTCGCCTGGCGGAGCAGCGATTGTGGCGTTTGGCTCTTCGCTCACCGACGGTGACGGATCAACGAAGGACATCAATCGGCGTTGGCCAGATGTCCTTGCAGAGCGTCTGCAAAAAAACGCTGATGGAAAGGCAGAGTTGGGCGTTCTGAACGAGGGGATCATCGGTAATCGCCTCTTGAGTGACAGCAACAGTCCTGGGCAGTCGGGCGGTCCACCTCCGCTTGGACCCGTTTTTGAACAATTGGGACCCGTACTCGGTGAAGCGGGGCTAACACGTTTCGAACGAGACGTGCTCGCACAAGCAGGCGTCAAGTACGTCATCCTAGCTCTCGGCGTCAATGACATTCTCTTTCCCGGCTCGTTCATCCCAGCAACGCAAAATGTTGACGTTCAGAGCTTCATATCCGGGTATCGTCAGCTCATAACTCGCGCTCACAAGAGGAAAGTTCGAGTCATCGGTTCGACAATTCCTCCGTTTGAACATGCAATCTTCAGGGATCCTTACTTCGACCGCTTTTACAGTCCTGAGAAGGAACGGCTGCGCCAAGAGGTCAACGCCTGGATTCGTAGAAGCGGTGAATTTGATGGCGTGATTGACTTCGACGAAGTAGTGCGTGACTCGGGCCACGCCACGCAACTGCTGCCGACGTTTGACAGCGGGGACCATTTGCATGTCAACGATGCGGGGAACGTCGCGCAGGGGAATGCAATTCCGCTTACGTTGTTCCACGGGAAATGAATTACTGCGAGTCTTTGATGCCTTTCATCGCTGCACTTCATTTGCACACTATCTGCTGGCCAGTTGCATGGGCTACACCCTACCGGATTTGCCTACTGAGTAGCTCAAAGCAGGCGATAGAGCATGACACCTGAGCCGATCAGAAAGACCGAGCCTGCGAAGATCAGGGAAACGTCCATACGCAAAAATATCCGACGACGATAGCCGAAATGTTGAGGAGGCGTTGTAACCTGGCTTTTGAATCCGAAGGTACCGCGAGGTTACTGATTCTTTTGAATGTTTAGACACAACTCTACCTCGGTGTACGCCATTGTGGTGGCTCCGACACGCTTTAGTCAGTTCTGGCAAAACGAAATCCAAAGCTGTCGGCCCGCGTCGATGGCAGTTCTACGTCACGTGAGGCGGATCGCAGCCAAGCAGGAATTGAGTTCCAAGCACCGCCGTGCATAACGCGCGCCTTGTGGAATTTCGGCAGGCAGGTCTTAACTGCGCTGCCGTCGTTGGGCGCGTCGCTGTAGGTATCGTGGTAACAGTCCTCAACCCACTCACCGACATTCCCGGCCATGTCGTAAAGGCCGAATTGATTCGGGCGGAAGCTCCCGACAGGACTCGTGTGTGTGTACTTGTCATCGCAACTCACAGCCCCGGCTGTGGCGTGCCGACATTTCCTCGGTAAAGGTTCCAATGAGACTTCCGGCCCCGTTGCTTTAACTGCAAGCATACTTGGGCACCCCAACAGGCTCCGCCAAGAGATCCGATGCTAGTAGCCTGATTGCTTTGATATCGCCCAAGGGTACCCGCAACGGTTTCACACACCGCTGCAAGTCCAGAAAACGACGGTTCGCTAGACTGTAGTAGCCTTCACGGGATGCCCAAGGCAGAGGATATCAGCGGCACGCCTGAGTGGTGGAAGGCGGCGGTTTCCTAAACTCTGACCCGTTCGCACTGAGCGATTTTCGTTTATTTGTTTGAATTCGAAACTCCTCAGTTACACTGAAAGCCTTCATTTGCAGTCTATTGAATCAGCCAACGCGGGTTCCTTGCATGACTCAGAGACTCAGCAATTCTCTAAGTCTCCTCGATTGGCGTCGTGAAATTTCTACCCGCGTCCTATTGGATAGCTTGACCACCAGTCTGCCCTCCATCTCGTTCTCTACGTTCTCAATGCACCGGAGATTGATGATTTGGAAGCGGCTCGTGCGGAAAAAGACGGTCGGACTGAGTCGTTCCTCAATGGCTGCGAGTGAGCGGTAAATGAGAGGCGCATTGTCTCCAAAATGAAGACGGGTATAGTTCCCCACAGATTCCATGAGGACAATATCGGTCAGACGCACAATCCAGCAACGATCGCCGTCCCTTACAAAGACTTGATGAAGAGCGGAGCCGCCTGGTGCGTTCACTGCTGACTCTTGAGAGAGCGTGGCTAGCGCTTTCTGCACTCGAGCTAGCGACGCCCCTAGTCGATCGGGAGCGATCGGCTTTACCAAATAATCGAGCGCGCTGATTTCAAACGCCCGGACTGCGTACTCGTCATAAGCGGTCGTGAAGACCACGACCGGAACATCGTCCAATTTCTCTAGCAGCTCGAACCCATTGCAGCCTGGCATTTCAACATCAAGAAAAAGAAGATCAGGGCAAAATTTGCGAATCGCGCGAAGGGCCTCGTCGGAATTGCCTGCCTCGCCCAAAATTTCGACATACGGATGGGCTTTGAGCAGCCGGCGTAACGCGCCGCGCGCTAACCGCTCGTCGTCGACGATCAAGGCTTTCATGAAGAGCCCATTCCGTTCGACCGGGCAGGTATGACGACGGCGGCGCGTACCTTTCCGTGCTCCGGGATAGTTAGCGTCAGAGACGCTCCTTCCCCATAGATTAAACGCAGCCGCTCACGCGCATTGTCTAGCCCCACGGCGGAAGAACCTTCTGTCGCTGCTGAAAGCGTCCCGGTATTGGTAACTTCGACCCGCAGATTCCCTTCCACAACGTGAGTGACGATCGCGAGATCACCGCCGGCGGACAGCCGGGCGACCCCATGCTTCACACCGTTCTCTGCCAGAGTCTGCAGCAACATCGGAGGTAACTTGGTCTCCAGACTCTCCGGATCGATGTCGAAACTTACGCGAAGGCGCTCTTCAAAGCGGACCTTCTCAAGCGAGAGATAGTCTTTAACGGCTTGGAGCTCTTCGCTGAGAGAAACCGTCTCGATGCGACCGGCGCGCAGAGTGTAACGCAAGAGTTCGGACAAAAGGCTGACTACCTGTTTCGCGCGGTCGCGGTCTTCATCGATTAACTCACGTAGACTATTGAGGCAGTTGAACAGGAAGTGAGGATTTAGCTGAGAGCGCAAGGCATGGAACTGTGAAACCTGAGCTACCAAAGCAAGGCGCAACGCCTCCATCTCTGCCAGCCTACGGCGACGGGCTTCCTTTGCGCTGAGAAAGACCGCGCACCAAACCGAAATTACAAGACAAGCTTGCACGAAGTGAGCTACAGCTATCCACGGGCGCTCCTGAGGGAAGCTCTGATGAAGCAGGAGCACCCCCACGGCCGTGCGCGCCGCATTCATGGCGGTGGGAATTACCAGCGTAGCGATTGCGAATGGAATCAGCAGCTGAGGGATGGCGTGCCAGCGTTTTCGATTTGCGTAAGTCCTCAGGATGTGAGTGCCTAGCAGGCCAGCGCCGCACCAAATCACGGCGAGCAGGACAGCTTGTGGGCCTCGCGGCGCTGGGGATAACAGGTACTGCAAAACTCCGTACAGGCCCCATCCGCATAATTGGCTGATGTAGTACGCTCTGTCGCCAGCAAAACCTTCACTACTGAGTTCTGCCTTCTTCGTTCCTGGAATCTGCGGTTGCATCAAAAATGGAGTATCCCATCGGCCACAGCCACATGCAAACCAGTCATCTTTTCGGTTAACCGCTTGCCACTCCGCGTGACCGTTGATCCGAAATGCGCAGGCGTTGGCGCACTTTCCCCAACCGGCAGTCCGGTTAACACGCATCCGGCGATCGTCGGACGCGACATCGTCCTGGCGATGCGCACAGAGGAAGTAAAGGTCAAAGATGAGCTCTGCGGCCGTTTACAGCAGCGCGACACCGGCCGCCCGCGGTTGTGAAGACCGCCCACCTCTCGTAATAGCCGTTCGCCCTAATCCTTCGCGCTTCTACCGCGTGAGCGGCTACCATGGCCGCGAGCTAACGCGTGTGGCTGAAAACTTCACGGAGTGAGCAACCTGACGCCAGCATTCTGTTCGCCCTTAGTGCGCGAGGGAGTCCCTGGCGATGCGGCCTCGCAGGCCGTTCTTGGTGGCACACGAGCCGAATTATCGAGGCAGCGCCGGGTATGTCCAGGAACTCCACCGTCTTACCATCCGCACACTCGGAAGCGGCGACTACGATGACATCATCTCAGGGGCTGATTACCTTATCGCCCGAGGCTGGGTTGACAAGGATCGGGTCGGCGCAATGGGCCGGAGTTTCGGGGGCTTTATCTCAGCTTGGATCACTACGAATAGCGACAGGTTCAAGGCTGTGTCGGTAGCAGCAGCGCCGACGGACTGGACACTTTTTGACGCATTCACCGACATCCAGGAGCTCAGCCGTCGCTATCTTGCGGCCCGTCCGTCGAGTGATCCCGAAATATACCGGAAGAGCTCGCCCATCACGAATGTTAAGCAGGCGAAAACGCCTACAATGATTGAGCGAGTTTGATCCCCTTGTCCCACTTCCGAGTGCTTATGAGTTATACCAGGGGCTTTGGATCAGGGCGTGCCGGTGCGGTTCTATTTGTACAAAGGCTTCGGACACAGCATCACCAGGCCAAAGTCAAATCGAGCAGTTATGGAACATAACCTGAATTGGTTCAATCACTACATTTGGGCGAACCGGATGAGGATGTTGCGAAATGAATTTCCCTGCTCTTGAATGACGAGGCTGACATATGTCCACCGGAAAAGCCGCCCACAAACCGAAGTCTTTTTCCCTGACGGAACTGGACGCAGCATCGGATGTCGTGCATCGGTACATCCCGCCGACACCGCAGTATTCCTGGCCTTTGCTCTCACGCCGACTCGGCTGTGAGGTCTGGATCAAGCACGAGAACCACACGCCGATCGGAGCTTTTAAAATTCGCGGGGGAATTCACTACCTAAATGAATTAAGAAACGCAAATCCTGGTGCGACCGGTTTTGTGGCCGCGACGCGCGGCAATCACGGGCAGTCGTTGGCGTTCGCCGCGAGGCAGTTTGGGTTTAAGGCGGTGATCGTGGTGCCGCACGGCAACAGTGTGGAGAAGAACGCGGCCATGGAAGCACTCGGCGCCGAGCTTGTCGAACACGGCGAGGACTTTCAAGCCGCGTTTGAATATTCGGCTGAACTCGCAAAAGAGCGAAAGCTCCTGGCGGCTCCCTGTTTTGACCCGCTGCTGGTTAAAGGGGTCAGCTCCTACGCTCTGGAGATGTTTCGGCATATTCCGGAACCCGACATCGTTTATGTTCCGATCGGCATGGGATCGGGCATCTGCGGCGTGATGGCTGCGCGTGACGCGCTGGGCTTTAAGGCCGCGGTAGTGGGTGTAATTTCCGCGTGCGCGCCATCGTACAGTTTGTCATTTCGCGAAAAGAAGGCCATTTCGCACCCCGTGACCACGCGGATTGCCGACGGCATGGCGTGCCGCAAGCCTGACGAGCGCGCCTTGGAAATGATCTGGCGCGGTGTGGAGCACGTGGTGGAAGTCACGGATGAAGAAGTGGAAGCAGCGATGCGAGCCTACTTCAGCGACACGCACAACATTGCCGAAGGTGCTGGCGCGTCGGCCCTGGCAGGCGCGATGCAGGAGCGAGAGAAATTAGCCGGTAAGCGGGCGGTCCTCGTCTTGAGCGGCGGCAACGTGGATCGGGCGGTGTTTGCTCGCGTGATAGGTGAAACTACTTAGTATTTCCGAGCGCTCGGGCTCTGATACGATTCGCGGGATCCATCTTCATGCCCGGCGAACACCTGCGGGATGCCTTGTTGCAAGAGCAAGGGATCGGCTCTGTTCTCAATTCCACCGGATCTCGCGTCAGGCAAACCCCCGGCAACACTGTGCGACCGTTGGCCACGCAATTGTGACCGCTCATCCAAATGATTGCGGGCCATTCTGAACTTTCGGGCATCGTGACACTGTGAGCCAAGATCTTGGAGCAGCGACCAACTTGACCTCGGACCTGGCTGCCCTGTGTATTAATCGCGAACCCGGCTCGCACCGAGCGCGACGCCGCCTGCTTTATGCCGTCATACTCATTGCAATCACCTCTCCGGTTTTGTACATCGCGCGCGGCCGGATCACTGGGCACGAGGTAGAAACCATCCATCCGAAGGTGAGACGTGCCACAGTCATACCGGCAAAACCAATCCTCACTGCATCGGGATATCTCGTTGCGCGCCGCAAGGGGGTGGTCTCCGCCAAAATCCAGGGGCGGCTCGCAGCATTGGACCTAGATGACGGCAGTTTCGTCACGGCAGGACAAGTGATTGCTCGTCTCGAAAATTCGGATCTCCGAGCACAAATTGAGGTCGCTCGCGCCGGAGTGCAACAGGCAACGGCGGACCTCGCCGAGAAACAGCGCCAATGGAGTTTGACGCAGCGATTGGCGAACAATGGGGTGGTCTCGCAAGACCAATTGCAGGCGGCCGTGAGCCGTGTGCGCGTTGCGGAAGCCGCGCTGTCGCAAAGCCAAGCCAACCTGTCCCTGGCTGAGGCCAACTTCGAAAACACCATCATCCGTGCGCCTTTTGCCGGCGTCGTGGTGAAGAAAATGGCCAAGCTCGAACCTAACCAGCCTGCCGAGGTTTCGGTGGACGCAACTCCCGATCACACCTACCGTACGGTGCTTCGTCAGGTGATTCCAACCGCCGACCGTACCAAGGCAACCATCGCGGTGAAGGTGCCACTGCTCGAGAAGGATAAGAACTTACGGCTGGAAATGTCAGCGAAAATCACATTTCTGGACCGTGCCGGCAACTCATCGCGCACCGTCATGCCGATCCACACAATTCCGAAAAATTCTCTGGTTCAGAGAAATGGAGCCGCATCAGTTTTCGTGGTGAACAGTTTTAAGAAAGTGCATCTCGTCCGAATGTTAACCGGCGGGGAAACCCAGGGCGAGGTAATCGTTGAACAGGGGCTCGCAGGTACAGAGGCCTTGGTGCTGCGCCCGCCGAACACCTTGAAAGACGGCGACACTGTGAAAACCAAGAGCTGAGGAGGCCAAATGCCAGAAATAAACGTGAGCACTGCGCAGGCAGCGGTACAACTGAATGATGTCTCTAAGACATACGAGCGCGATGGTCAGCGTATCCCGGTGCTGCAACAAATCAGTTTGTCCATCCGGCAAGGCGAGTTCATTGGCGTGATGGGGCCATCTGGCTCGGGCAAGACGACCTTGCTCAATCTAATTGCCGGCATCGACCGCCCCACGTCCGGTTCGGTGCTGGTTCACGGCACAGAGGTGACCGCGCTCTCCGAGGGAGCCTTAGCGAAATGGCGCAGCCGCAGCGTGGGCTTCATCTTTCAGTTCTACAATCTCATCCCGGTGCTCACTGCCGTGGGAAACGTAGAGCTCCCGCTGATGCTTACTTCTCTCTCGAAGAAACAGCGCCGGGAACGTGCACTCATTGCGCTCCGCACGGTTGGTCTGTCCGACAGGGCTGAGCACTATCCCAGGCAATTATCGGGAGGCCAGGAGCAACGGGTTGGCATTGCACGCGCCATCGTCACCGACCCACGCATCCTGGTTGCCGATGAGCCTACCGGTGATCTTGACGCTAAAAGCGCCGAGGAGATCCTCGATTTGATGCAGGCCCTCAACGAACAATTTGGCAAGACGATTGTCATGGTCACCCACGATCCGCGCGCCGCCGGTCGCGCAGATTCGCAAACGCATTTGGAGAAGGGCGTTCTGTCGAGAGCCTAGCCATGAAATGGATACCCTTTATCCTGAAACACCTGCGGCAAAACTGGATTCGGAGCGCGAGTACAGCGGCCGCCATAGCCGTGTGCATTTTCCTCTTCTGCACGTTGCAGACATTCGTGGCGTCGTTGCATGGGTCCCTCAAACAGACCACAGCCAGGCTGATTACACGCAATTATGTCAGTCGGTTTTACAGCCTGCCGTACGCCTACGAGGATCGCATTGCGGCCATCCCAGGGGTAAAGCGGGTCGCTGCTGCAAACTATTTCGGCGGTATGCGCGATGCCAACAACCCGGAGAGTGAATTCGCGAATTTTGCCATCGAAGCTGAGGGCTTCCTGGACATGTATCCGGAATACATATTGACTGATGTCGAGAAGAAAGCGTTCTTTGCCGACCAGCACGGCTCGATTGTAGGTCGCGCACTCGCAGAACAATTTCATTGGAAGGCGGGCGATACGCTTCAGTTAACAAGCAACATCTATCTAGCCGGTAAGCCTTTCGAATTCGTCATCAGTGCCATCTATCAGACGGACCAGAAACGCTATCCCGGTACCGATGACTCGACTCTATTCTTCCATCACAAGTACCTCGATGAAGCGACGGGCAGAAAGGCAGGAGTGCGGACCTATCGGGTCGAGGTCGCCGACCCGCAGCAAGCCGGAGTGATCAGTCACGCCATCGATGACATGTTCGAGAACAGTGAGGCGCAAACCCATACCGAAACCGAGGCGCAATACGAAGCCAGCTCTGGCGTCCTCGGCGGGAACCTTGTCCTTTTGCTGAATGGGATCGGGTTGGCTGTGATGTTCACCCTATTGTTGGTAATTGCAAATACCATGAGCATGGCCGTTCGCGAGCGTCACACAGAGATCGGAGTGCTGAAGACGCTGGGCTTCTCTGGCTGGCTCGTACTCGGGTTGGTCCTGGCCGAAGGGGCTCTGCTCGGTGTGTTCGGAGCTGCGACAGGGCTGCTTCTTGGTCGATTTCTCATCGAGATACTGCCCGATGTCCCGGTCATCGGAGATTTGGTCCAGCTTTTCCCCAAAATGAACGTGCCACCAGCGATCGCCGCCGCGGGAATGATCATTGGCATGTCTCTGGGGCTGGTAGCGGGTTTGTTTCCGTCCGTTTTCGCATATCGCGCAAGAATTACCGAGCTGTTGAGGAGGGCCTAACATGCCACGACTGATCGGCTACAGCTTGCGCAGCCTGTTTGCCCGCTGGAAATCTACTCTCCTCGCCATGATTGGGATCGGACTGGTCGTCGCAGTTTTTGCGGGATTGTTGTCCATGGCTAGCGGATTTCGTCTTGCGCTGCGCGCCAGCGGCACAGTAGGAAATGCCATTGTGCTGCAAAAAGGCGCCATGTCGGAACTTGGTTCCTCGTTCAGCAAGGCAGCCGGCGATTGGGTGATGAACGATCCGCGAATTGCACGCGGTCGGGATGGAGCGCCCCTAGTTTCTCCTGAGTCTGTGATCGTCGTCGCACTTCCCAAACGGAACGATGGCGAATTGACCAACGTCGGGTTTCGGGGCGTTACGCAGGCCGCGTTCCATGTGCGAAATGGAGTCGCAGTCTTCGAAGGCCGACGCGCAGAACCGGGATTGTTCGAGATTATGGTCGGCAGACAGGCCCAAAATCGTATCCAGGGACTCGATGTTGGTTCGCGGATTTCCATAATGAAGCGCGAGTTCAAGGTCGTAGGCGTGTTTTCCTCTGAGGGCAGCGCGTTCGAAAGCGAAATTTGGGGCGATTTTGATGCCATGGCATCCGCCTTCAATCACGCGGGCACGGAGAACTCTCTGACCGTTCGCCTGGTGGATCCCAGCGTGCTGCCCTCGTTCGATAGAGACCTGCGAGCAAATCGGCAATACCCGTTGGGGATGGTGGGCGAGCGGAAATATTACGATGACCAGGGTGGCCCGCTAAGCAGGTTCCTGGGAGGGCTGGCAGCCTTCGTTGCGGTCGTAATGGGAATAGGCGCGGTTTTCGCCGCCATGAACACCATGTACGCCATCGTAGCTAATCGCACCAGTGAAGTTGGTACATTACGCGCGCTGGGCTTCTCCCGCGGCGACATTTTGACAGCGTTAGTGCTCGAAGGATTGCTTCTCGCCCTCGCAGGCGGCGGGCTGGGATGCCTCCTATCGTTTTTGATGAACGGGGTACGCACAACCAGTATCACAGCAAGTATGAGTGAAATCGTCTTCGCTATCCAGGTGACGCCCGTTGATCTGGGTTTCGGCCTCTTGTTTGCCGCCACGATGGGAATCGCCGGCAGCCTTTTGCCAGCGTCCCGTGCAGCGCGGTTGCCGATTGTCTCCGCACTGCGCCAGGGTTAGGTTATCTCGCCCGTCGCCAAATACTCCCGAATGGCGACGCCGCTTTGCGTCAATCCAACGGTATCGCGTCACCGCTGCAAGTACAGCAGTGGAGGTGGGGCACTTCCCGTTTCGTAGGCGGTTCGCGAGCAACGAGGGATCGCCTTAGTCGGCAGAGAACCGGTGGGTGTCCCTCATTCTTCGCAACGGTTCCAAACACCGCTGTGGACGCGGAACAATTAACGACCTTGTGAGTCCTTTCTCGCCTCCAAAGATTTCGTTCAATCCGGCATGCGAAACCTTGGCAGTCTCTTCGCGCTCAGTTTTCGCCCGCCGGTCATCGGAGCCCCTTCGCGAATCGCGTCCGCGACCTTCCCGAGGAGCTTGACGGCCGCTCTTCGAGTTCAGCTGCCCTTCGTGGATGGAGTTTCGGCATTTTGTTCCCCTGAACAGAATCGGCCTTATGTGACCAAACACATTTATGTAGCGATTGGCCTTGAGTCCTTCGTTGCGTGAGGGGTTTGTGCCAGACTTTCGTTCTCAAAGACGTGGCATTGCATCTGCTGCAGTGTAATCTCACAACTGGTGAAAAACTTCAACGACCGCCTCTGACCTGCCCGCGGAAAACTGATCCAGCCTATGACTGCGCCGCAACAGCGATTATTGGAGAGCTGTTGTTCGTCTCGCCCGCTTTAGCCGACCACGGTTTGGCCAGTCATTTTGGGATGCAGGGAGCGTCGGACTGAGGACGCCGCGAGGCTGTTGATCGCACCAGATCGCGCGCCTGCAGCTAGGGCTGCGGCGGGCGCGGATCATCGCGAGGCTAGCAAAGCTTCCGCGGGTTTCACCAACGCAACTCGGCGACCCTCGCCATAGACCATCCGCAACGAAAGGCACCCATCGACCAAAGCGAGTAGTTGCGTTGCGATCATTTTGTGATCCTTGTGCAGCGGCTTTAGGAGAGCTGAAAAAAGAGCCAGCATCTTGTCCTTTTGCGCGATGACGCGCTGATGCAAGGGGTGCGCGGTGTCCGGGAATTCAGAGGCGACGCGAAGGAACGGACATCCAATCACACCCGGCGCGTTCATGGAGCGCTCGAGTCTCTGCAAGGCCGTAAAGATATCGACAGGGGGCGTGGGACGCTCGACTTTAGCAACTTACAGGGCGAGTGACGCTACAACTTCTTCAGTGCGTACAACCGACCGAAGTTCGCCAACCTGCTCTTTACCTATAAGCTGCGCGACGTCTCACGCGCACGCCGATCACGCTGTGAGTCCTGGTTCAACGCGGACCAACTTCGGTAGCCAGATGCGCGGCTGGCCTGGACTCTTTCCCCGCGCGATTCGTGCACCTACGCTTTGATCGGCCCTGTGCGCGGCGACAGACTATTACCCGGAGCTGTACGGGTTGAAGCAATCTAAATAGTTTTCAAATTCGGATTGGTACGAAAGGAGACCACGTTAGAACCAGCAAGTCGAGCAAACGAACGCAAAGGCCACGCCCTCGGCCAGTTTTGTAGGGGGCTGTAGTGCTAGGTAGGTGTTCGCCCGCAAGGCCAGCCCGCATCCCAATCTTGGGGATGCGCGCCTGTTTTCCGATCAGAGGAGAGAACACGAACGAGGAGACAAATGAGTTGCACTATTTTCGCAGTGGTGCTGGTGGTGTTTGAAGGAGGAGTCCATCCAGGGTACAAACGTGGCCCCTGCAGAACGTAACTATAGTTCGTTCAGGAGCAAGGCGACGCTCGAACGGGCATTGTTGAAACAGAAGTCAGTTCGAGGAGATCAATCCCTTGCTAGGGAGCTGTCCGAAAGAGTTGAGCTTATAGATGTCGGGACGGGCCAAGTTTTGATCAAACAAGGCGCGGACGACCATGACATATATTTTATCTTGGCGGGCCAATTCGAGATTATTGTTCACGGTCGAAAAATAGGTGCAAAGGGCCCGGGAGAACACGTCGGCGAGATGGCTGCGATCTTGCCCTCCGTGCGGCGTTCCGCAACCGTTCAAGCGCTGGAAACGGGTGTAGTCGCGAAACTAAGTGGTATTGAACTGATGGAACTTGCCAAAAGGCATAAATCGATGTGGCAACACTTCGCATAATCTGACTTTAGGTCGGCAAGTCCCTGCTGGGCCATGGATACATCCTCCTTACGCATCTCGGACAACTCTAGAATTCGGCACATAGGCAGGAGCCAAAAAACGATCGCGCAAGCAATCAATTTGCCAACAACGAAATTCGCGCTGTTTACACGACGGAGATGTTCGCACTGTCGGCCGCGCGCTCGAGCGCTTCCCCGGTCAACACGACTGATGTCCACTGGTCGAGAAACGTGGCTCCCAATGCTCTGTAGAATTTGATTGCGGGCTCATTCCAATCCAATACTTCCCACCGAATGCCATAACACTGTTCTGCTTTTGCGATGCGCGCCACCTGCGCAAGTAGACCTTTCCCAATCCCCTGCGATCGATATTGCGGCCGCACAAACAAATCTTCGAGAAAGAGAGCGGATCTACCTTCCCAAGTGGAATATAAGGGATAAAACAAGGCGTAACCTGCAGGTTGTTTGTGCCACTCTGCAATTAGGGCGCGAAACTTGGGGGCCGGTCCGAACCCATCTCGTACAAGATCCGCCTCGGTGATCACGACCAGGTTGCGTTCGCGTTCGTACTCAGCCAACTCATAAATTAATTCTTTGAGCAGTTGTGAATCATTCACGGAGGCGGAGCGGATGGAAAGCATGAAAGAGACTCCCTATGGTATCAGCTGAAGAAAGTTTAGCGAGACGAGGTGGATCCTTGCCGCCCGGTAGAGTCGAGCCTGCCTCGGAGTTTCGCCGCATTTACATTTAGCGGCGATCCGCGTTCGTAGGCGATCAAGCCCTGGCGGCGAAGCCTAGCCATGAGCAGGCTCACGTGTGGGCGAGTCATTGCGGCTAGAGCAGCGAGTTCTGCGTGACTAATGGTCAACGACACCCACGTGAGCCGACTATGTCGGCGATTGCGCAAGGACGCCAGATGAAGCAGCAATCTCTCAAGCCGCTCACGAGCGCCGTGACAACCTAAGATCTGATTGCGCCGTTCTGCATCGAATAGCCGTTGGCAAACGGTCGAGAGGACATATGTTATGAGTCTCTGGTCCCGCTGGATGAATCCTCGGAATTCATCGAAGCCGATCCCGATGACTTCGCTCTGCGTCAAGGCACGCGCAAATGTACCCATGGGTTCATTCTGGTGTGCGCAAAAACAGAGCTCACCAAAGATTTCACCCGATTGAATGGATCGAACCAGGAACTCGCGCCCATCCGGGCGCAGACTTGTTAATTGAATACGCCCTCTTCTGAGAATAAAAATACGGTTCGCTACGTCATCAGCTTCCCACTCAAGTGATTGCGGTGGATAGCGGCGCAGCCTCCTGCCGGGCCCGCCTGCAAGTATGTTGGAGTTAACTAACGAACTAATAATCTCGCATGCGGCGTGATTCGTGAATCGCGGCCGTTCGGTCTTGCTAATCGAAGGTTTTCCCATCGCTCTGAGCTTTCAACAGCGGACCTCGGCCACGCCCGCTGTGCCGAAGGCAGCGTACCGCACGCAACTCGATGCAAGGATACCACGCTCATGCACAAACGTGATGTTCGCATGCTAACAATCATTTTCGAGCGTGCGCGATAAAAATAAGAGTATAGATGCGGCACGCGGATTTCCATTCGCCAGGAAGCAGCGGTCTGCGTGGGAAAGCGGTTTTGAAAAACTGCGGCGGACGTCGCTTGTAAATAAGGAACAATAGGAAATGAGCCACACTTCAGCTTCTCCGAGTCTTCGCCAGCGAAGTTCTTCGCCGGACTTGCATTCTCGCCCGGCGAAACTTCAATCGGTTGGCGGTTTCATCCTTCGTTATGGACTTGTCTTCGTGCTATTGCTCTGGGGATTCGCAAAATGGACTCGCACGGAGGCGGAGGTGATTCAACCTCTTATGGCGCACAGCCCATTTCTCTCGTGGATCTATCGCTTAATGAGCGTCCAGCGTGGCTCGGAATTCATCGGCGTCGTCGAAGTGCTTTGTGCCGCTTTGATTGTTACGCGGCGTTGGCTTCCAAGACTGTCCGCCTTTGGCAGTGCCGGCTGCATCCTGATGTTCCTCCTTACCTTGAGCTTTCTGTTCACCACCCCCAACGATCACCGCTGGGGCTTCTCGTGTTGCGTATGGTCCCCTTTTGCCTGCATGCCGTCGCCAATACCCCCGGCAGGACAGATGGAAACTTGTTCGCTCGTACGATTCCATCAACTTCGGCCTTCCCCGAAACCGGGGCGGGTCGGCTCCTGCGTTAGTCGTTTCGAGGCCTGCTCAGCGTTCACTCACGTTACGGCCTGCATGCTTGCCGAGTCGCCTTTGCGACCTTCTGCACCAGAGGCTTCAGCAGTCTCGTTGCCTCCCCTGCTGCTCTGATTGCTACCGGGTGGAGCGAACCAGTTCCCGGGCGGGTTACTCCCGCTGTGGACCACCGCCTTTCACGACGCACCCGGT
>Ga0126381_100001805_pt1 | contig 22953 bp, 20 predicted proteins | sample PanSoiMetPlot_28_FD_96465 | JGI IMG/M metagenome (GOLD analysis project Ga0126381, IMG submission 96465) | Tropical forest soil microbial communities from Panama - MetaG Plot_28 | ecosystem: Environmental > Terrestrial > Soil > Tropical forest > Bulk soil | place: Panama | collected 2016-02-17 | reverse complement strand
GCGGGCCCGGCCTCTTTCCAGAACCAACACCACCATGGCGATGCCCAAGGAAACCGCCAGCAGGTGATCAGACGCGACACGCAAGAGAAAGTATGGGTTCTGCGCCCAGAGCGGACGGTCCAGGCCATGCAACCCGAGCAGAAAGAACAGACCCGCCAACAATCTGGCGCCATGTCCCTTCGCGTTTCTAGTGGAACTCCAGAGAATCCAGCCCGCAGCCAGACTGGTAGCCGCGAGCAGCGCGGAGGTCTGCCAGGCAATTCGCGGGGCGCCGGCCAGGGGACGCGCTTCAAAGAAATAAACAGCTAAAACCAGCGCAAACGCACTGGGCCAGAAGAACGCAAATGTCGGCCGCCTACCCCGGATATAACGAAGCACCACATTCAAGAAAACAAAGTTGACAACTACCTGGAGCAGAATCCTGCCCAACCGCATCTGCGGAACAGCAGCGGTTAGCTGAACTAGTTCGAGAACGGCTTTAAACGTCAGCAGCGACCAACCGACGATCCAGATTGCCAAAAAACGGGAGGGATGGTCCTTGCGCAAGAGCACAAAGAGGACCAGCAGAATGACGAAGGCGGTGACCTCAAAGAAGGCAATGGCAGAAAGGCCCTGATTTTCGAGCACGGAACGCCGCCTCCAAAGGACTGCGCTGTCGTCGAGGGTACCGGGGCCATGAAGGCGCGCATGACCAGCCGCGAGGCACCGGGTGTCGAGACTAGGCTCACGCTAACATGCTGTTTTCTGAATGGGCAACGGTACTCCAGGGCGAATGTGACCTCTCGTATAATGGGAGCGGGAGCGGTACCAAGTGCAAAGCGACACTATCGAGAACATTTTGGTCGTGGACGACGAAGAGGCCATCCGTGAGGTTGTTTCCACCATGCTGGAGTCCAAGGGTTATCGTTGCACCGCGGTGAGCAATGGCAAAGCCGCCCAGGATCAGGTGAAACGAGTGACTCCGGATCTAGTCCTGAGCGACATGATCATGCCGGAAATGGACGGTATCAAACTGCTGGAATGGCTGCGGCAATACGATCCGGAAGTGCCGGTGATCATGGTTACCGCAATCCATGATATCTCCACGGCTCTGGAAGCTATCCGCCGCGGCGCGTACGACTACATCCTTAAGCCTTTTGAGAAAGACCAGCTTTATCTGGGCGTGAATCGCGCTTTGCAACATCGCCGCTTAGTGGCTGAAAACCGTAGCTATCAACGGACCCTGGAACAACAGGTCGAAGAACGCACCGCACGATTGACCGTGGCTCTGGCGCAACTCGAACAATCCTACGACGATACCCTGGAAGCTCTAGGCAGCGCCCTGGACCTGAAAGATGCGGAAACCGAGGGTCATTGCCAGCGGGTCACCGCATTCACCATTTCCATTGCCAGAACCATGCCGGTGCCCAACAGCTACTTGCCGGTTTTGGCGCGTGCCGCCTTTTTGCACGACATCGGAAAAATGGGAGTGCCGGATAACGTGCTGCTAAAACCGGGACCCTTGGACGACGCCGAGAAGGCCATCATGCGCCGACACTGCCAGATCGGTTACGACATGCTGATCCGCATCCCGTTCTTGCGCGATGCCGCAGAAATTGTGCTGGCGCACCAGGAGTTTTTCGACGGTACCGGCTATCCTCGAGGCCTGAAGGGCGAACAGATTCCGCTCGGCGCGCGAATATTTTCCATAGCGGACAGCATGGATGCCATGATCAGCGACCGGCCCTACCGCAAGGCGTTACCGATGTCGCATGCGCGACAGGAGATTAAGCGCTGCGCTGGAACGCAGTTTGATCCCAAAGTAGCCGAAGTCTTTCTCTCCATTCCCGAAGAGCGCTGGAAGGAACTGCGCGAGAATCTGGGATCGCCCTTCCGTCTGGCACATCTTAGAAATCTGCATTCGTAGTCGATCGCTGGCCGCGGCTTGGCCCGAGTCACCTCCTCACTGTCGTATACTGGATTGCGTTTTGAAGCAAAATGAGTGTGACAGCAAAGCCCATGTCTGAGCTCCAAGCCGTTCCACAAATGGATCTTGCGGCGCAGTACGCGGCGATCGGCGGCGAAGTCCGCGACGTCGTCACACAGGTGCTGGCTTCGCAGCAATTCGTACTCGGCAGAGAAGGTGCTGCTCTGGAGTGCGAAATTGCCAAGCTGTGCGGCGTAAAACATGGTGTCGCGGTAGCTTCCGGAACCGATTCGCTGATCCTGGCGCTCAGGACGGTCGGAGTGGCTGCGGGCGATGAGGTGATTCTCCCGCCCTTTACGTTTGTCGCCACCGCAAGCGCGGTCAGCGCGCTGGGAGCAAAGCCGGTTTTTGCGGACATTGATCGGGAGACTTTCAACATTCGTCCTGACGAAATTACACGCAGGATTACCCCGCGCACTCGCGCCATCTTGGTGGTTCATCTGTACGGACTCGCCGCGGACATGCATCCCATCCGGGCGATCGCCAAGAGGCACGGCATTCCCATCGTGGAAGACAACGCGCAGGCCATTGGAGCGTCGTACCAAGGAACTCCAACCGGCGCGCTGGGTGATGTGGCTTGCCTCAGTTTTTACCCCACGAAAAATCTGGGAGCTTACGGCGACGGGGGGATGATCGTCACCAATTCGGCGGAGATGGACACGCGTCTGCGTACCCTGAGAAATCATGGACAGGCTTCGCGCTATAACAGTCTGGAACCGGGATGGAACAGCCGGCTGGACGAAATTCAAGCCGCCATTTTGCGGGTGAAACTTCGCTATCTAAGGCCGTGGGAGCGGGCGCGGCGGGCGCACGCCGGAGAATATTCAGAACTTTTGGCGTCGCTCAAATCCATCCATCCTCCGGTGACGCCTGAAGGCTACGAACACGTTTTCCATCAATACACCATTCGCGCTTCGCGGCGCAACGAACTGCAGAAATTTCTGATCAGCCAGAAGATCGGCAATGCAGTGTATTATCCCGTCCCGCTACATCTGCAACCGATTTACCAGTCCCTCGGACATGCGCTTGGATCATTCCCTGAATCGGAGCGCGCCGCGGAAGAAGTGCTGTCACTTCCCATGTTCCCGGAGTTGAGGACGGAGCAAATTCACCGCGTGGCCAGCGCCATCACGGAGTTCTACAGCCGCTGATGGCAAGGTTCATCGTACCAGCAGCTATGCGAAATTTTCTGGTAGGGGCGCGGCCTGGCTGTGCCGCCCATCACTGCCCGAAGTACAACAGCGCCAAAAGAAAAATCCACAATCCATCCATGAAGTGCCAGTAATAGGACGCAACTTCAGCGGCCACAAATCGGCTGACCCGAGCCGTTTCAAATTTTCGCAGACCCACATACAACAATGCACAGATCCCGCCAAGCAGGTGTACCGCATGCAGGGCCGTAAACACATAGAAAAAGCTGCTGGCCAGACGAGAGGTCATATAGACGCCTTGCGCCGCCAATTGGCGCCAGGCAACCGCCTGTCCGCAGATGAAAACTGCTCCAAGAATCGTAGTCAACGCCCACATTCGCTTGAATCCCTTCAAGCGATCCATTTGCAGCTTGCGCCGGGCAACTTCTAGCGTTGCGCTGCTCGATAGCAGCACCGCAGTATTCACCCACAGAATCCATGGCATGTGAATCCCGGACCAGGCCTGGAGGTTTTGGATCCGCAAAACCACGAACGCCGCGGTCAGCACCATGAAAAACATCAGGATGGAAAGCATGGCCAGAACCATGGCCGTGGAATATCTCTTGGGGCTGGAGTCGCGCTGCGGAGGTCTGCGATCACTTTCGCTGCCTCCTCCGTCCCCACCATCGCCGCCGTCGTCGCCGCGAGAGGGTGGTTTGCCGCCGCCTCCGCTGATGTCTTCGATAATGAGCTCGATATCGTCTAATACGGGTGTGCCCGCCATGAATCCTCACTTCAGCGAAATTTTGCCAGACGTTCGGGCGAAACGTGCTGCGGCAAGAAGTCTAAACCACCCAGTGGTACGCCGTATAGATAGGCGCCGCGATACACCTCCGGCGTGTGCTCGCCAAAATTGTCGTCGGGAATCGGAGTGGGAAGGGACCACTCCAGTGTGGTGGCACGCCACGGATTGCGCTGATGTTCCTGCTTGCCGTACCACAAGCTCCGGAAAAAATTTATGAGAAAAATGACCTGCGCGGCGATGGTTACGATCGCGGCGGCGGTGATGAAGCTTCGTGCGGCGTCCGATCCTTGGCCGCCCGCCGAGGTCATGCCGCCAAAGCGCGCGCGATCGAGCAGTCCCAGCCAATGCATGGGCATGAAGATGCAATAGACGCCGGCGAAGGTGACCCAGAAATGGATCTTGCCAAGCGTTTCGTTCAGGGACCGGCCAAACAGCTTTGGAAACCAAAAAAACAGGGCGGCGAGGATGGCGAACGTTGCAGCCACCCCCATTACTAAATGAAAGTGCCCGGTTACGAAATCGTCGCTGATCAACACTGCGACTACTTCATGCCGCGCCAGAAACAATCCCGACAAGCCACCCGACAGGAACAACGAAATAAACCCAATGGCAAAAAGCATTGCCGTCGTTAGGCGAATCTCCGCTTGCCACAGTGTTCCCAGCCAACTCGCAAGCAGCACCGAAGCGGGAATGCCCAGCGAGGAAGCCAGCAGTGAAAATACCAGTGGCGTATAGGGATTCAGCGCGCTCGAAAACATATGAAATCCCCAGATGCAGAACCCCAACACGCCAACAGCGCAAATCGCCAGCACGGCTGCACGTTCGACCCACACCGGCCGGCGAGAAAACGTGGCCACCAAGTGCGACACGATGCCAAAGCATGGCAGCAAGGCGACGTAAACTAGCGCCTGTGCAAAAAACCAGAACCAGCGCTGCCACAGCGCAGGAAGAGAGACAGTAGCGGTCGTACGCAGGGGGAAGAACTGCGTTCCCAGAAACCAATCCGAAAGCAGCAACACGCACGCGGCGAGCAGAATGCCGAAAATCAGCAAGCTGAGTACTGCCGTCACATACCACGCCCAAACAGTCAGCGGCAATCGCGTCAAGCTCATACCCCCGGCGCGTGAATCGGTGACCGTGGTGCAGAAATTGATCGAAGTCAGTATGGCCCCGAAGGAAAACGCAATGACGCTGCAGAGCCAGAGCTCCATTCCGGTACGGACCGGCAGAAAGAACGAAACAGCTACGCCGGCCAGAGAGAACCAAGTCAGCCAGAACGACAAACCGCTGAGCAGCGGAAACGCCATCTCATTCGCGCCGATTTGCAAAGGCAGGAAGAAATAGCCGAAACCGAATTGCGGCGCAGCGGTCAGAACAAAAAAGACCATGAGCGAACCGTGCAGCAATGTCAGCGCCACGTATCGTTCACTCGTCGATCCGGAGCCACTATGCGCAACCTGCAGGCGCATAGCCATCGACAACACCATTCCCAAAACCACGCTGAACAGCGCCAGCCATAGATAACGAAGTCCGATTTGTTTGTGTCCCCAGGAAATCAACTTGGTAGTCTGTCCCCAGGCAGAAACATCCAGCCCGGTTCGAGTTTACACAACTTTCGTCTGGAAGACTTCGAGAGGGAAACTACTAAGCGACAACGAATATGACCCAAGAACCAGGAAGTTGGTGCGGTGGAAAGGATTCGAACCTTCACGGTATTGCTACCGCCAGCCCCTCAAGCTGGTGCGTCTGCCAGTTCCGCCACCACCGCAAAAATCTCGAATGTTACTGCCGCTCCGGCCGTACAAGGATGGCGATTGAGGAACACGCCAGCCTTTCCATTCGATTGTCCTGCAATCCAGCACAAAAAGTAACAAAAACTCTATGGCTCCGTTCGGCAAGCCGAAATTGCCGGCGCACGCGAATATTAGGGCTTCGGACTCTGAGATGCAGGCGGTTGCCCAGCCGGTGGTTGATTCGCTGGCGGTTGATTTGCCGGCGGTTGCGCTGCGGGAGCCTGCCCGCCGGGCGCTGGCGCCGGAACAGCCGGCTTCGTGGCTGGTCTGCTCCGGTTGTAAATTACCGAGTTACCTTGCCCCGCCGAACGATCCGAGCGCAGTGCCAGGGCCATTGCGCAGACCATGAACATCACCGCGCACCAAGTGGTCGCCTGAGACAGCACCGTCGCAGCACCGCGCGGACCGAATGCCGTCTGGCTGCCCGCGCCGCCAAAGGCGCCGGCGAGGTCAGCGGCTTTGCCACTCTGCAGCAGCACCACGATAATCAGCACAAGACAGTTCAGTACAAAAAATGTGGGCAACACCCAAGAAAACCAGCGCGAATCCGTCAGTCTCCAGCCCACGACGATAATTCCAAAGCCGATGGCCAGCGCAATCGCCCATTTTATCCAGCCTTGCATTGCTTCAGCACCTCAGAGTTCTTTCAAAATACCGGTCAAAGACCTACTACTCGCAATTCACAATGGCCGCAAAGGACTTCGCGTCCAGGCTCGCTCCACCGACCAGAGCGCCGTCCAACTCCTGCTGCGCCATCAATCCCTGAATGTTGTCAGGCTTGACGCTGCCGCCGTAGAGGATCCGCACTTTGGCCGCGGTCTCGGCGGAAAACTGGTCGCGCACGCACTGCCTGAGGAACCGATGAGCGGCCGCCGCAATGTCCGGCGTTGCCGTACGGCCCGTCCCGATGGCCCAAACTGGCTCGTAAGCTAATAGAATACGGGAGAACTCCTCATGGGTCAACGCGCCTGGTCCGCCGATAAACTGTTGACAAAGAGTCTCTTGCGTTCGCCCGGTTTCTCGCTCGGTGAAGTTCTCTCCCAGGCAGACAATCGGTGTCAGCCCGCAGCCCAGCGCCGCGCGGCTCTTTTGCGCCACCATCCCATCGGTCTCGCCCGAATACTGGCGACGCTCCGAATGCCCTACGATCACATAGCTGCATCCGGCGTCTACCAACATCTGCGATGACACTTCTCCGGTGAACGCGCCTTCCTTCTGCCAATGGTTGTTCTGTCCGGCGATGGCTACCTTGCTTTCCTTAGCCGCTTCCACAGCCGCGGCGATCGACGTAAACGGCGGCGCCACCACCACGTCGCGATCTGCCCCTTCGGTGATCATCGGCAAAAACGCCATGAAAAATGCCCGCGTCTCTGCCTGCGTCTTGAACATCTTCCAGTTCCCTGCCATCACTCTGCGGCGCACAGGCGAGCTCATCGGTTGGTCAGCGCCTCGACGCCAGGCAGCCTACGCCCGCTCAGAAATTCCAGCGATGCTCCACCGCCAGTAGAAATGTGCGAAATCTTGTCGGCCACGCCGGACTGATGCACCGCGGCGACGGAATCTCCGCCACCCACAATCGAGGTCGCACCGGACGCCGTCGCCGCCGCAACCGCTCTAGCAATTTCCAGCGTGCCACTGGCGAACGCCGGCATTTCAAACACTCCCATCGGCCCATTCCACACAATCGTCTTGGCTCTGGCGATTTCCGCAGCGTATGCGGCAATCGTCTTCGGGCCAATGTCCAGCCCCATCTGATCCGCCGGCGTCGCGTTCACATCGCCCGTCGTCAGAGGCGCATCTGCCTTGAATTCCGGCGCCGTAACATGATCCAAAGGAATCAGGAATTTGAAATTCCGCGCCTTTGCGTCAGCAAGAATCGTTGTCGCCAGATCGATCTTTTCGTTCTCCACCAGCGACTTCCCGATCGGCAGCCCTCGCGCTTTCAAGAAGGTGTAGGCCATGCCGCCGCCAATCAACATCGCATCCGCAATCTTCATCAAATTTTCGACCACTTCGATCTTGTCGCTGACCTTCGCTCCGCCGAGGATGGCCACAAACGGCCGCCCCGGATCGCTGACCGCCTTGCCAAGATACGCCAGTTCTTTTTCCATCAGCAAGCCCGCAGCAGATTGCTGAACGAATTTCGTGATTCCGACCACTGACGCATGCGCACGGTGCGCCGAACCAAACGCGTCGCAAACGAACAATCCATCGCACAACGCCGACAGTTGCTTGGCGAACGTTTCGTCGTTCTTTTCTTCTTCGGAATGAAAGCGCACATTTTCCACCACCAGCACTTCCCCGTCGTGCAGCGCCTTGCTCTGCGCCTCCACGCCCGGCCCAACACAATCAAGACCGAACGCCACCGGCTTGCCGAGTAGTTCTTCCAGTTTCCTTGCCGCCGGTTGCAGCGAATATCTCGAATCCGGCCCGCCCTTTGGCCGCCCGAGATGCGAAGCCAGCACCAGCCGTCCGCCCTTTTCCATCGCCAGCTTCAGCGTCGGCAGGGTTTCCCGGATGCGTGTGTCGTCGGTGACCAAGCCATCCTTCAGCGGCACATTGAAGTCCACACGGATAAGTACACGCTTCCCACGCAAATCCAGATCCTTAATCGTCAGCTTGTTCATATCTTTTCCGATTCAAGCTTCATGGCTTGGTCCTCATCAGGGCACAGCATGCTGTGCCCTTACGCGACACCTAACTCCGAATTCGCTCGTACTTTAGAACTTTGCTGCCAGGAACGTAATCAAATCCCGGCACCGGCAGGAATATCCCCACTCATTGTCATACCAGGCCAGCACTTTCACACACTTATCGCCGACGACTTTCGTATATTCCGAATCCACGATGGATGAATTCGAATTGCCCTTGAAGTCCGCCGACACCAGTTCCTCCTCGGTGTAGCCGAGAATACCTTTCAATGGGCCCTGTGCGGCCGCCTTTAGCGCCGCATTCACTGAATCCTTCGTCGCTGGCTTGTCCACGAACACCGTCAAGTCCACCACGCTCACATTTGGTGTCGGCACGCGCATCGCATAGCGATCCAGCTTGCCCTTTAAATCCGGCAGCACCAGATGCAATGCCTTGGCCGCCCCCGTCGAACTCGGAATCATGCTGATCGCCGCCGCGCGCGCTCGTCGCAAATCCTTGTGCGGCAAATCCAGTAGTTTCTGATCATTGGTATAGGAGTGAATCGTGGTCATCGTGCCGCTGTGAATCCCGAACGTCTCGTGAATCACCTTGGCCACCGGCGCCAGACAATTCGTGGTGCACGACGCGTTCGAAATCACGTTGTGTTTCGCGGGATCGTAGGTTTTTTCGTTCACGCCCAGCACAAACGTCGCGTCCGGACCGTCGGACGGCGCGGAGATGATTACTTTCTTCACCGGCGCGCGCAGATGCGCCTTGGCTTGTTCGCCCTTGGTAAACAGACCGGTGGACTCGACCACAATGTCCGCACCCACGCTCGACCAGTCAATCTGAGCCGGATCCTTGACCTTGAAAACCTTGATCGGCTTCCCTTCCACCGAAATGGTGTCCTCGGTGTGTGTGATCGCGTGCGGGAGGTTGCCTAAAATGGAGTCGTACTTCAAAAGGTGCGCCAGTGTCTTCGAATCCGTAATATCGTTGACCGCAACGAATTCGATCGACTTATCGTCAATCGCCGTCCGCACAATATTCCGTCCGATCCGTCCAAATCCGTTAATCCCCACCTTGATTGCCATTCTTCCTCCAGAAAATGTGGATACACCAGCGCCTGAAATCAAAAATTCGGCTTTTCGCACTAAAGACACTGCCGAGAGGTCAAGCGCGATTCGCGGGCCAATACGCAGCGCTCAAAAGCAGGCTACATCGCCTAGCGAATTAAAAATGCTATGGGCTGCGCCAACAAAAGTCAACGCCTCGACACGCCTTGTGGCTGCAAAATGAGCATGTCCGGTTTGTGCAAGGTAGAAATGGTTGGCCGGGTTCGCATGGGAACGGAGCGCATCGGCTTGAGCCACGGGATGGCTTGAAAGTGCTGCACCAGGTGAAGCAAAAGGATTGACCTAGGTGGATGCCCACACGGTTTCCTTCGCGGTCGTGGCCGCAGGTTTCGCACCGCTCGCCGAAGAGTATCTCTTTCGCGGGCTCCTTTTTCGTGTATTGGACCGCGAGTGGCGCTGATGGCAAACGCGCGTCAACGAAGAATACGATAGATCCCACTGACCTCGGCGATTGGGCGATTGAGGGTCGGTAGTATCATCGTATGCGATGAATTCCTTCATCCTCGGCCTGATCTCGGACACTCACGGCCTTCTCCGCCCCGAAGCCTTAGCGGCCCTAAAAGGCTCTCACGCCATCATCCACGCTGGCGATGTCGGCGAAATCATAATTCTCGAGGAACTAAAAGCGATCGCTCCTACATTCGCCATTCGCGGCAACGTGGATGTAGCGCCGTGGGCTCTGGCCCTTCCCAGAACCGAAGTCGTCGAACTGGAAAGCGTTTCAATCTACGTCCTCCACAATCTTGAGCGGCTCGATCTGAATCCCGCCTCCTCCGGCTTTCGCATCGTCGTCAGCGGCCACACCCATCAGCCGAAATGCCACTGGCGTGACGGCGTCCTTTACATCAACCCCGGTAGTGCCGGTCCCAAACGCTTCAAACTCCCCATCACCGTGGCTCGCCTTGACCTCCTCAAAACCCCCTGGGAAGTCGAATTCCTCTCGCTCTCCGTTCCTTGAACCGCTTTCCCCGTTGACCCCGACTACTTCCATGATCGCCGGCGGCGCCAAGGGCTTTCTCGAGACGCTTCCGATCCTTAATTCTTTTCTGTTTGCGCCTTGCGGCCACAAGCCTATTTCTTTCAACATTTGGTACCAATTGAACATGGTTTCGCCGCAACTGCCCTGTCTTCAACGTTTTGTCAAAAACACTGGGGCGAGGGGGACGCGGGTTGCAACCACAATCTTCTGAAACCGCGGGATCGATTCGGCCAACCCTCGTAGAGCCACAAGGGGCGCTCACGAACTAGCATCTCATTGCGGGAATTGCTTGATACTTGTCACCTTATCGCCGGTGAACCTCACAAACATTGTTCGGTCCGGCGGTGTGCCGTAAATCCAGTCTTCGATGTCGTTGCCTTCGGTGTCCCGCTCGCGGACTTTGTGGCCCGGTTTGCCTATCGCTGCGATCACCATCTCACGGTCCATGCCGACTTTCGGCGTCCGGTCCTGAATGGCTTTCTTTATGTCCGGTGGCAGGGTGTCGGCCCACTGCACGGTCGCCGACCGCTGCTTGGCAAAATCGAGGAACGGAGACAAAAGCTGTTTCAGCTCCTGCGGTGTGAGGTCGGGAATCGTTTTGTTGAATTCCAGAAAAAGCGTGCTCCCAGCGCCCGGCTGCAGTCCCGGTGGACCCGTCTCTTGCTGGGCGTCGCTGGCCGTACGAATGGGCGGGGAGGACGGGCCTCCCATTCCAATCTGTAGATGGTCCAATAAGTGGCGCTTTCCTCGCCCACCGCCGTTCACGTCCACCACGATGGTATGGTCGCGGAATTCCAACTTGGTGATTTGTACTTGTTCGCCGAGATGTACTGCAGCGCCGTGAGTGGCCACCGCCCGCTGCAATATCTCCTCATTCAGCGGCTTGTCCGCATACTGCAAAAATCCCTCTTTTCCGCCAGGCAAGGCTTTTGCCGCCTTTGCAAACTCGCCGGAAACGGAGCGAATAAGCTCTAATTTCGAGCTTTCCTGCAGGTTGGCTTTTTTGGAACCTCGCTGCAGAGGAGTTTGCCCCTGCTGCTCGCTATCGAAGCTGGTCGCAAATAACGGCAGTTCTTCCATAGAAAAGCTGGGCTGCGACGCCGACTCGGGAGGGCGCAGGTTCATGGCCCGCGGAATGTCCGCATCGGCCAGCAACAGCAAGCTCATCAAGGTGGCAAGCGTGTTCATTTGACAGACCAAGGCCCTCTGTGGGTACCTCTATATTCTACGACGCGTGCAGCCCTCTGAACAGATGCTTGTGGTCTGAACCGGCGAGCCAAATTCCTTGTGCTGCACGGGCGCAATTCTGATAGCCGACGGTGCCCGCTGGGACTTCACACTACACATGCCAGGTCGCCTGCGAAGGACCTGATCCGTCGCCGGCTGGCCAAAGCAGTGACCCATGCCCTCGGGCCCTTCCTCAGAATGCGGCGTGCAAATTCTGCTTCTGACCACCGAACAGACGAAAGAAATCCGGACACACCAGCAGTGTGACCATCAAGAAACTGCGACTTGGACGCCGGAGCGATCAATTTTCATGGGGAGAACCTGACCACCCGCTTCCACGACGGCCCTCTCTACGGCGCTTCGTGCGTCGGGCTCGATCAGCATCACTACGCAGCCACCTCCGCCAGCTCCGCATACTTTTCCGGACAGGGCGCCCTTCTTTCGCGCGCCTCCAATGATGCGGTCAATGGTAGGGGTCGAAATTTTGGAAAAGCTTTTCTTGCGAAAAGTCCATTCTTCTCGCATCAGGCGGCCGGTCTCTTTCCAATCCGCCTGTTCAAGAGAGTCCCGCATGGCCTGGGCGACTTCCGAGATGCGCTTCAAGTTGGACTGCACTCTGCCCTTGCCGTCAATGTGCGCCTTGAAGACTTCCCAGTTGTTGATGGCCGATTGCCTGGGCTTGCCCGTGTAACAAAGCACCAGCCGCTGCTCCAGTTCGCTGACGTCGAGGCGTAGTTCCATGCGCCGCTCGCCACCGGGAGGCAGATCAATCGACGCGGCGCCGCCAAACGCTGGTGGGTAATGATCCTGCGTGCCGGTCGGCACTTTGATCACGATCGCTTCCGCGTCCCGGCTGATGTGAATCCAGTCCACTTTGCTCTTGCCTGCAGAAGTAAACCGGTCCAGCGCAGCACAAATGGCTACCGCCATGGCGCTTGACCCGCCGATTCCGGCGCCAGCCGGAGCTTCGGAGTCCGTCGTGAGCGTGAAACCCATTTGTGGAGCAAAGAATTTCGCAATTTCAGCCAATAACGGAAGATGGTATCGCTTGGCTTCCACCATCGCCGAAAAGGACGAAAAACTCTCTTGCCGTTTGGTGTCGCAAGACACCAACTGAATCCTGTCGTCGCCCACCGGACGCGTATCAATCACGCAAGATGCGTAGCGAGTGATGGCCGCGTTGATCGTCAAGGCGCCCGGATGAAACAGATATAACGGCCAGATATCCAGCGTGCCGCCTGCCAGATCTACGCGCGTGGGTGCCTTGGATTCGATCCGCAACGTTGTCCCTCACTTGGTTCATATGTAACTTGCTGGAACTACACGAGCATAGCGCGGCAGCAAGGGTAGTTGCTGGCGAAAACTCAGCGCGGTGTTGCGGTTCTAAACAAACGGCGGAGTCAACCAGGGAAAGTCCTATTCGCTTTCGGAGTTCACCGCTCGTGGCCGGAACATCAGGTGTTGGCGAGTCTCATGCTTCACCAGCGAGGGATTGGGCTCAAAACAACGCCGGCAGCGCGCTTCGTACGCTCCGCTTGCGCCCACGACAATGAGTTCATCGCTCTCCACTAGCCGCTGCGTGTGCACTGCCGGATTGCCGCAGCGCATGCAGATGGCTAGCAGCTTGGTGATTTCTTCCGCGATAGCGAGCAGACGCGGCATAGGCTCAAAGGGCCGCCCGCGATAATCGGTATCCAGCCCGGCCACAATCACTCGTTTGCCAAGATTCGCCAGTTTGCTGCAGACTTCCAAGACTTCCTCGCCGAGAAATTGCGCTTCGTCGATTCCCACCACTTCGGTTCGCGGTTGAATCTTTTCCAGAATTTCGAGGGCCTTGGTAATGTTGTCAGACGGGATCCCCAAACCCGAATGCGACACGATCTCGTTGGCGGTATAGCGCGCGTCGATCGCTGGCTTAAAGATTTGCACGCGCTGCCGGGCGATTTCCGCCCGCCGCAAGCGCCGGATCAACTCCTCGCTCTTGCCCGAAAACATCGGCCCGACCACCACTTCGATCCAGCCCATATTCCCTTTGACGATATCCACGCTCGCTCCTTCCACCAATCATGCCTGCCTAGCGACGGCAGCTTGCTTGTAGATCCTTTGATTGAAAAATGGCGCGAATGCCGCGATCAGCGCAACGCGAAACGCTTCCTGTCGGGTAATCTTATTGCCGCTCAGCACACCCCAGGCGCCTTGCGCGTCGCGGATTCCCGCTTGGCCCGCGAATTGATCGATGGCCACGGAAAGCTCGGTGCCGCGCAAGAAAACTTCCTCTGTCAGCGCTTCTGGCAATTCAATCGCACCGGAGCGCCCAAAGTGGCCGACGCTGCCATCGCTGACGTACGCCCAGCTCTCCAGGAAAACGCGCCGGTCACCGTTCCCGCTGACCGAATCCAATCCGCCCTCTAGCCCAACAAAATAGTTCCACGGTTTCGCTTCTTGCTTCGCAAGTTTCTCGAGCGATTCGGCTCGCTGGCGCGCTCCGCGCATGGATTCCTCGCGGCTCAATGGTGTGTGATTCACGCCGCTCTCCACTTCCACGCCAAGAATCTCGAATTCCACGTCAGTGGCCAGCGTGCTCGCAATGGTTTGGACAGCTTCGTGGACCGCAGCCACCTTTGGCTTCCGAATACTTCCGACAGCGATCGCCAGTTTGGTCACAGAATATCCGCGCTCAGCAGAATTGTACCGGCCGCAACGCGCGTTGAACAGACGCAATTGCGGCTGCTGGGGAAAATTTCGGGGTTTCGTCGCTTGGATTTGTAGAGCTGATTCGCCAATTAACTGTTCTCGCGATCCCATTTCGCTTCGAAATCAACGGCAATGTTCACATCGCTGACGCCGGCTTGGCCACGAACGTACACGATTAATCAATTCGCTAAATTCCGTGCAAAAGCGCTACGGCTGGCCTATAAGGCTACAACAACATTCACTGGCCCGCGTCACAGCACGATGATCTGCCGCCCATCACCCTGAGGGCAAGAACTCCATGCGAACACTGAAGCACGTTCGAGTGGGTAAACCAATATTCCCAAGCCATCGTTTTAGACTACACAAAAAGCTGCCGAGCTATCGTTTCCGAAGGATTTGAGCGACTTGGCCGAGGGCGGCTTCGATGCTAAGGGACTTAGGCTGGTCGTTCAAACGAGCAGCCAATGCTTGTAATAAGTAGCTGTTGTTCTCGAAGGTCTTAAGTCGATTGGCATCGGGTGGCGATGATTTCCACACTTGGTGGTCGGTTTCGTCGAGTGCTGAGAGCCAGTTGCGGAAGGCTGTGGCGTCGAAATCCTTGCGGGCGACGATCGATGCGATAGTGAAAGCCAGACGATCCTGTTCACCGTAAGAAAAAATCTGATGTGCTGAGGAAAAGCGGTCGGCGACCGCGTGCAGTACGCGCGGCTGATCTTCTACTTTGAGCAGCGGACTGGCGGCGAGTGAGGCGAGCAGGTCGGCTGTGTGCGCGGTCGAGTGTATCCATCCTTTGACCGGATCGAAACCGCGGAGGTCTCGTTCGTCGTGAAGATAATTCAGGGCGCTATCGAGCAGCGCGCGGTAGCGCAGTTCTCCAAGAAACGGGGATCTGAGATCGCGTTCGGCGATGGCAGCGAGGCACAGAGCGGAGAAGGAGCGGCGGAGAACGGTGTCAGTATTGGATTCTCCGATACCTACGCGGAGGTTGGATTGCCAATCGTCGAGCAAGGACAAAAGTTCCGAATTACTGAGTTGCGGCCTACCAACAATCCAGACATAAAGGATGGAGTAGGCGAGGTCGTCGCGAAGTTGCGGGTCGGGCGAAGCGAGGTAGGCGCTGAGTTCGCGCACCAAAGGAAAAACCGGCTCGCCTTCCGGAACCGCATAATTGTTCTTGGAGATGTCCAACCAGAACTTGCGATCGTGCTTGGCGCTTTGCTCGGACTGAAACTGAGACTGTCGCAACGGGTGGCCAGAAGCATGGCCGCCTATAAATAGAGTGGTCACACAGGCGAACACCCATCTCACGCTGCATGATTGCGGTACCAAATGTCTGAAACTCATCGGAGACTGACTGAGGAGTTGGACGTAAGCTGGCGTAAAAAGAGAGCTGCCAATCCCACATCAAACAATTTGGTGCGGACGCAAGCTTCTCTTCTACTTACAAATGCCGCACGTCCCGCCCTCCCGCGCCGTGCGTCAGGCCCGTGCGCAACTCGCTCTCACACGCCTTCGCAAACAGCCCGGCGACGTACCGATCGAATTCCATTAAAAACCATTGAGACCGAAATTCGAAAAGCTCGTTCCGAACGTAAGTCGCGATGAGAGTTGTTCTCGACACAAACGTGCTGGTTTCCGGCGTTCTGAATCCGCATGGTGCTCCTGGCCGGACCATCGACGCTATCGTGCTTCGCGTACAGCACGATGACCGCATTCTCGCTGAGTATCGTGAAGTCCCAGGGCGGCCGGCTTTCGCTTTTGACCCAGATGATGTCGAACTCCTTCTGGATCTCATCGAGCGAGAGGGAGAGCCCGTGCTCTCACGACCGCTGGACTTCACCTTGCCTGACGCTGACGACTTGCCCTTTCTGGAAGTGGCCGTCTCGGGAGCTGCCGAAGCCTTGATCAGCGGTAACGCCAAGCACTTCCGGCCAGCTCACGGTCGAGTCTCCGTACCGGTCCTCACTCCGGTCTTAAACCGCACAACGGGCCTATCACCTCGGAGAAAAACGTGCGATAGACGAAGCTGTTCTTGCTTGCAATGGAGGGCTGTTCGCAAGCGATGTGAATCTGCCACTGGATTTGGTCGAGGATATCCAAATCATGGTCGGGCAAAAACGACAAATCCGTTTGCCGGGATGGTGATCGCTGCCGAAAAATCAAGCCCATGCATTGGTGGTCCAGAGGCGGAAATGCCCCCGCCATTTCCGACGTTCGTGGGATTCACCCAGTTGTCGTACACGTCGCTATTGAAGACCTCTCTCCAGTACCCGCCACCCGGAAAGCCAATCTGGTAGTTGTACCAGTTCTTCTCGTTGAGACTGGCTGCAACGACTATGTCGTTTCCTATCCCCTCGACCCAGCGCTGAAACACGAGAACCCGGTTGTCGTTGTGAACGTGGATGATGGCGCATCCTTCTCCCGAGAGACCCGGCTGGCTCCTGCGTAATCCGATTAGTTCACGGGTGAAGCGCAGAAAGTCGGACATGGTTTTATCACCGCTATCGAGTCCCTGCCACCAGATTTCATATGCCGGATTCGGCGTGTCACTCCACGGCTTGTCTTCCAAAAACTCTTGTCCCATGAAAACAAGTGGAATTCCTGGCGAGGTCAGCAACAGGCCCATGGCGAACCGGCTGCGGCTCCTCGCATACCAAGAGCGGGAGTTGCTGCCGTCGGCGAGTTTCGCGATGCGGGGTGAACGCCCTCCGTAAACAATGTCATGGTTTTCAAGGCACGGTACCGCTCGCCACCGATTGTCGAGTCCGGAAGTGACGATTGCACCAGCCATTGAGTCCATACTTACCGAACCAGAGGCACCGACAGACGCCGCACCGAGTGCGTCGCGAACAGTATTTCTTAAACCGTCGTGCCAGGTCGCATCGAAGCCAGCCCCGCCAGCGCCGGTCGGTTTCACGACATAGTCGTTCACCGGCCAATACTCCGCTACTTGGATAGCTTCGGGATTTTGCGCGTGCAACGTGTCCGTCAGATTCTGACAGGTCTGCCAGCCTCCAAAACGGTCCATCACGCTCACTTCATCGAAACGCAGTCCGTCAATGCGGTATTCCTGATAGAAGAACTTCGCATTGTCGATCAAGAACTGCCTCACATCGTTGTTCCAGTAAGCGAAGACCTGCCCGCCTGCCCAACCCTCATCGGTGAAGTACAGGCTGTCATTCGGATTTCCGTAGGGCATACGATCGGTAAACCACAGCGGGCTGTTTTCATCCCAACCGCCTCCCGCGTGGTTGTAGACAACATCGAACAACACGGCGATGCCATACACATGGCAGATGTCCACCAGCGCCTTGAGCTGACTGTCCGCGCCGCGCAGCACGTCAATGCCGCCATACCCGGGCTGTCCGGCTTGGTTCAGAATCGTATTGGCGGTCGCGAAATACCCCTGCAGCTTTGTCTCATCGTACTCGCCATATTGGGCCTCTGGGCTGTAATAGTCGGCGCCGTTGTATCCGAGGCTGAACTGCGTTTCAAATTCCTGAATGGGCAGTGGTTCGATCGCCGTGACGGCCAACGCAGCGAGATAAGGGATCTTACTGATCACATCGAGAAAGTTTCCGCCAGGACTGCCCGGCTGAATGAAATAGGTTCCCACATGCAGCTGATAGATGATCACATCCTTGAAAGCGGGCGGACGAAACCCGCTTTCGTGCCAGGGAAATCGTGAGGGATCCCGAAGCACGCAGTTGCTTCCCGGAAAGGCGGGAAGAACGGTCAACAAACGACCACGCGGATCGCGCTTATAGTTCGAAGTCCCAACACCATCCACATAGAAGAGATATTGATCGCCATCCTTGAGGCCGGCTTGAAAGCCCGCCCAATGACCGCCGGCGATCTTAGTCAGGAGACAACTCGCATCTTTCTTCCAATTGTTGAAATCGCCAGAGACGTAAATGTTTTTCGCGCGCGGTGCAAAAATGCGGAAGGTGGCGCCACCGGGAACGAGGGCCCCGCCCATGGGCACGCTATTCAAGTCGAGCGCCATGGCTTAGTCGTACCCATCGAGCCTCAGCAACGTACGATCCTCGTCGGTCATGTTGAAAAGAGCATGCAGATTGCCGGGCTTAATCAGGTTGAAAGTACCCGGTTCCTTGGTACGAATCTCCAAGCAGCGCTCACGCGACGGGAATCGGCACCAGTCGCGACCTCTCGATTGTCGCGGTAGCGCGTGGACTGGGCGTGCGTCTAAGGGTGTTCGTTGTCCGTCCCGTCAGGCCGACGAAGAATCTTCTTGCGAGTGTCCGGTACGGGAATCGCTTGTTCCGGCGTCATGACCCAACCCGGCATATTCCTGAGAGCGGTGCGAAGCTGCTCTTCTGGTCCGTCGACCAGCATCATGCGACCCGAGGAAGAGTCCAGAACCGCTGTATTTGGTAACGATCGGATCTTACCGACATCCTCGGTTTGCGCGGAACCGGACCCACGGTATCTTAAGATAAAGCGCGGCATTGCGAACTCATCACGAGGGTAGCACCTCGTTTCGGGAATGACCAGCCGGGCAGCGGGGACGCGTTGCTATGATGGCAGGCCGCGGCCTTCGAGAGTTACGCCGAGGCCCAGTGTTTTCGCCGACCGCAAGAGGAACTGAGCGATGGCATCCGAACGCGACGCATCGCGCGGCATTTGCAGTAGATCGTTGCGGGTGGCCAGCAGCCGTGCCGCCACGCCCGTTACTGCCAGCGTGGCCATGGAGGTCCCGTCCATCACGGCATAGCCACCAGGGAAGGTCGAAATGATCCCGTCGCCCGGTCCGGTCAGGGCAATTTCCGGACCTACGTTCGAGAACGAAGCGACGTAGTAGTTGCCGTCGGAGGTGGCAAGGGGTGCCATGACGTCGCCAACCTCGACCGCGTCAGATGGATAAGTGCCCTTGCGGCCCAGTGCGGACACGGCGATCGATAGAGGATCGGAAGCGGGGAAGTTTACGGGCTGGCGGCCATCATTGCCGGCGGCAACAATGACGACGCTTCCGGCGTCCGCAATGGCAGCCTTGGTGGCCTCGTCGGCATCGCCTCCGCCAAGGCTCATGTTAATAAGGTCGCACTGATTTTGGACGGCGGCATCGATACCCTTGGCGATGGCGTAGTTCGACGCACCGGGCTGACCTTTTCCAAACACACGAAAACTGAACAGCCGAACGGCGGGGGCCATTCCGCGAACACCATTGGGTGCTGTGCCGCGGCCGGCGATAATACCAGCTACGTGGGTGCCGTGCGCCTCGCCGTTATCCCCGTAGTCGGCAGCATTTTCGCCAACGACGGTGTTCTGGCCTCCGGCGAAGACGAGGTCCGGATGCTGTGCGATGCCGGTGTCGACCACAGCGACCGAAACGTCCGTCCCAGCGATCAGCGGGATGTCGGGGTAGAGATATCGTTGTTCATCCACGTAGGCGAGATCGATTGTACGCAACGTGAACTTCATACCGTCCGTGAGAGTGAAACTCTGCCGCAGCAGATTCCAATAGCCGTCCTTGGCGTAGATATAAAGACGATCGATCTTTTTGGACTTCGCACCGAGGTCCAGATTGACCTGGCCTCGTGCGCTGGTCGTACCTTGCGCACCGGCTTTGTTGACAAAATCCGTAAAAGCGACGACGGTCGCACCCGAGACTGCGGTGCCATTTGCATCGAAAACTTGTACGGCAAGACTCGTGCTCGCTTTGGTTGACTGGGTTGTAGCACGAATCGTGTGGCGAGGCGCCACAGCGGGGTAGTAATACACGATAGGTACGATCCGCAGACCGGGCTGCGAGGCACGAAGCTCGGAGGCAGTCTCAGCACTCATTTCCACGAGCTTCGCTCCATCCTCATGGATGGAGTCAATGACCCGAAGATTCTGTTTCGGCAACTCGAACCCGCTCGGCTCCGGTGCCGTGGGGTTGGCCAAGCGCTCGTTGAGAAACATCAGGGTGGAACGGACCGCTGGACTCGAAGTCGGCTGGCGCGCCTTCAGTCCTCGCGTAGGAAGCAGGATAAATCGCTGTAGGGCCGGGCCTTTCTTGTTTTTGGACATCGAGTGACTCTTTCGGAGGGAAATGCATTTAATTCCGTTTCGTCTGACCTTCGCCTTTTTTGGGCTCATCCTTTATATATAGCTGTTTGTCGCCTCCCGGTCGATGGACCTGGTCTTATCAGGTGAGTTTGCATGCCGCCTAGAATGAGAATCGCTCCGAGAATATCCAACGGTGATTGTAGGTGTGGAATCTGGTTGCTGCGATCTGCATGCCAACTGCTGAGGAGAAACGAAATCTGTTCACCAGGTGTACTCGCCCAAATCCGAGTCCGGGAGTAAGAAAAACCTGGGTAGCGCCGGAATTCTTTCCTGCTGTGTAGAACGTGGAATTCGTCTCGAATTCAGGCCAAAGCTTCCAAACGGCGTGGTACTGGAAGGCGCTGTTCCATTCAATTTGCCGCCCCAGCTTTGCAGTGTTCCCTACTGGAAGATTGACTCCGACCGTGGACTGAACGTCGAACCTGCCCCAACCTTTGCCAAACGCAACCGCCGGGCGTAGCACGCTATCACCTGCGCCATATCGATCGGAACCAGTAGGCGCTGTAGCGCTGACGATGAACGTCAGCAGATAATTGCCTTCGCTGCGTTCGGCGGAAGCAATCCGGAATTTCAGCATCAGAGGCAGATCGCCAAATCCGCCGTGGGGACCGCTGGGAGATTGCAGAATATAAGTCGGTACTCCAAGTAAGAGTTGGATTCGCGAACTGGTGATGAACTCGAGGCCTTTGCCGCCCCCGAACTGGTAGGTTCTATTCCCCGCTCCGGAGGGCTGGTCCCACACATCGTAACGGAATTCCTGTTTAAGGCGCCCGGAAGTAGTGACCAGAGGAGATAGCCAATCCGGCTGGGTCGCTTGCGCTTTCGCGGCAGTGGCCAACCAAGACTGCAACAGGTTCTTTTTTCTGCTTGGTTGAGGCGTTGCTGAGCATGCCGTCCCGTCGCTTTCTTGAAAAGACGAGCAGTCCCGGTGACTACTCATTCTCGATAACTGTACTTCGGCGCGATTCGGTTCTTGCGGCCGAAGCTCGTCCGGTCGCGCATTTGCTGGCAGGAGTGTCACCGCAAAATAGACGACCGCCCCAAATCTTGATCTGAGTCTCAAATGGGCTCTCCTGGAGTACTGTCGCTAGAACAAAAACGGCCCGAAGGGGGGCCTAAAAACGAAAATCCCACCGACCAGTGCTTCTGGCGGTGGGTTCCACTTCTGCTAGGGCTAGTGCTAGGTTCCTAGATTACGAGCCTCCCGACACCAGTAGACACTTGTGAGCAACTCGGACAACAACAACAGATCTGCGTGCCATTCTTCTGGCTGAAGCTCGATGACATATCCATTACCCTAGCAGGGAAATTGCAAAACCGCAAATTGTTCCCGTTGGTGGCGTGATTTGCACGCGTAAGCATGGCCGAGATCGTGCCGTCTAATACGGATTCACGTGACCCGACTGCCTTGCGTCGCACAGACCGTCCGAATGCATTGGCCTTGTGCACGCAAGTCCACGGCAAAAACTTGGTTGCGCATAACCCGATAAAAACCGATCCGACGAAGCCGGCGGACCGGAAGTTCTCAAGATTGAGGTCGTCCTTACAAAAGTGCCGTACTGGCGGCATTCTGAATCGTTATTGTGCCAGACTGTTGGTGCGAAACGACTAACGAAAGCATACACTAATCTATGAGTACGGCATGAAGAGAAATTGACAAAGGATCTCCGAAATACAGACATCTCCGCTCTGCCTTAGTTAGGCCGTCTAATGGTCAGGTTGTTCCGGGCAGCTGCTTGTGTTGGGGGGACAAGTTCAGCTGCTCTCCAGGTTCTTCTCAAAGCCCGGCGGGTCGTTAACTCAAATTCATCCATAGGGGAGTGTTAGCTATGCACGACAACGGTAAAGTGTTTTTGAAGAACAATCGCCGCTCATTCCTAAAAAAGGGGGTGGCTGCTGCTGGAGCTGCAACTGCGGCCGGTATGGTGATTCCAGGGCGCTTGTTCGCGGAATCCGGTGATCACGAAGACAGACATTTGACCAGAGGAGACATTGCGATCCTGCGATTCCTTTCGGCCGCAGAACAGGTGGAAACGGATCTCTGGCAGCAATATTCGGAGCTGGGCGGGATACAGGACAAGGAAGTGAGTGGAGTGAATGGCGGAAATCTTTTGTACACGGCGGCCCTCGAACTCCTTGATGGAGACATGGCTCAGTACATGCACGACAACACAGACGACGAGTTCACGCACCACCGCTTCCTGAACAATTACCTGATCTCGAAGGGCGCTGAACCGGTCGACTTTTCTCATTTTGCCACCTTGCCCAGCAGCCAGGCGACAGGCGCGCGCCAAGTGGGCCGGTTAACGAACCTCACACAACTAACCGTTGACACCAGCTGGTGGACCCGCTACCGCAGCACCACAAATCCAGACCTTGGTGCATCGTTTCAGAATGCTGTGCCGAGCCTCGCAGGAGGACAATTTACGGCAATTCCGCGCACGGACTCCGATCTCGGAAACAGCGCCCTAAGCGATGATAATTCTCAATCGATCGATGACCGACTGAAGGCAATTGCCT
>Ga0126381_100001804_pt1 | contig 22953 bp, 24 predicted proteins | sample PanSoiMetPlot_28_FD_96465 | JGI IMG/M metagenome (GOLD analysis project Ga0126381, IMG submission 96465) | Tropical forest soil microbial communities from Panama - MetaG Plot_28 | ecosystem: Environmental > Terrestrial > Soil > Tropical forest > Bulk soil | place: Panama | collected 2016-02-17 | reverse complement strand
TCGGCACATGGCGCACACGATTCACGCCGGCATCCGAGCGGGGCGTACACGTGTACCCGGTCTCCGGTGCGGAACCCGGAAACGCCCGGTCCCGTGGCCGCAACCACTCCCGCGATCTCGTGCCCGAGCGTAGCGGGCAGCAGTTTGATCATGTCGGTGAACAACCACACCGAGATCAGCCCGCGGGAAAGGCCGACGGCATGGACCTTAACGAGAACCTCGCCTGGCCCGATTTCGGGAACTGGGATGTCTTCAAGCACAAAAGCATTTTTCTTGGGGTGGACTCGCGCGGCCTGCATGAGCAGCGTCTCCTACTTGCCGGGTGTCTGTTCACTTCTCATCACACCCCCCAGGGCAATTTCTTTCAGCCACGGAGTGTGCGCTAAGGGCTACTTCCGCAGATGAAGAGACGGAAACAGAGTGAGTGGCTGTGGAGAGCCTTCAGCGCTTACTCAGCAAGTGCGGAAGTCTGGCCGCGAGCCTTGCGCGCGGATTCCGGCTCTTTGCATGATGGATAATGTGCATAGTCGATAACGCTGTGCATGATCGATAACGCTGTGCGCGATCGATAACGCTCCGTATGATCAGTAAAGCCTTGCCGAATGATAGCGCTTTAGCGGCCGTCGCCACTTGTGCGACTGGCGGGAGGGTCAAAGATGGCTGGACATGTCGACGTACGGGTAAAGGTCGCCGCACCACTCGAGATGACGTGGCGTATAGCTAGCGAGACAGAGTCAGGCGGACCCGCCAACACGGACAACCGCCATTCTCCTGGTCACGATGTCGTATCTTGGGAACCCGAGCGAAACCGAATCACATACCGAATCACCACCGCCCCGGACGCTAATGGTCAGGCCTGGACGTATTACGTCGAGCGGACCACCGACCCGGCCGCCAAATCCGCTTACGCACGGCGCTGGGGCAACGAGAACTTCACGTACTCGTATGCCTTTTGGCAGTACACGGGTTCCGGTGAAAGCAGCGAGATCAGGTGCGTGTGTGATTTCGAGATGGCGCCCGGCTCCCCGATGACCGACCGCGAGATGGAAACTTTCATGGAGCGCGGCACCCGGGCGGCGATGGAAAGCACCGCCCGCGCTGCCGAGGCGGCCCTGACCAGTTCCTCTTCCCCCGCGACAAAGGCCGCCGCGACTGACGGGGAACGCGAATGACGTCCGCCGAGCGGCGGCGCGCGCTGATCACGGGCATCGGCGTCATCAACGCCGCCGGCCAGGACGTCGCGTCGTCATGGCAGACGCTGCTCGACGGCAAATCGGCGATCGGTCCGATCAGGCGATTCGATGCCACCGGTCTGCAGGTGAGCCTGGCCGCGGAGGTCGCTGAGTTCCAGCCGCCGAAGGGGATTTCGCGGCGCCTCCTGGCCAAGAGCGACCGCTTCGCGCACTTCGCACTCGCGGCTACGGCACACGCACTCGCGGACGCGGAACTGGACCTGACCGCCGAAGACCCCTTCCGCATCGGCATCAGCTTCGGCAACAACAGTGGCGGCTGGGACATCTGCGAGCGCGGGTTCGTGGAGTACTACCAGCAGGGGCCGCCGATGATCAACCCTTGGCAGGCGACGGCGTGGTTCCCGACCGCCCCGCAAGGGTTCGTAAGCATCCAGAACAACATCCGCGGGTGGTCTAAGAGCTTCGCGTGCGACAGGGCAAGCGGCGGCTGCGCCGCGTACTTCGGACTGCGCGCGCTGCGCTGGGGACACAACGACGTGATGCTGGTGGGCGGTTCGGAAGCGCCCGTGACCAGGCTCGGAGTCGGCGCGCATGTGTCAACGGGCGAGCTGAGCCGGCGCACGGAACCGGAGCGCGCGTACCTTCCCTACAGTCCGGAAGGGACCGGGCTCGTGCTTGGCGAAGGCAGCGCGGTCCTTGTCGTCGAGGATGCCGGACGCGCCGCGGCTCGCGGCGCCCGAGTGTACGGGGAACTGCTCGCGGTCGAGCAGCGCACCGGCCCGCCGCAGGACGGCTCGCTCCTCGAAGATGCCCTGCGGACCGCGCTTGACCAGGCACGCAAGGACCCTGGCGAGGTAGACCTCATCCTCGGCGAAGGCTGCGGATCGGCAACCGCGGACCTGATCGAGGCTCAGGTGCTCGACCGGGTACTGCCCGGCGTGCCCGTCACGGTCCCCAAGGCCGCGGTAGGTCACACATACGGTGCCAGCACCGGAACCGACATCGCGTTCGCGCTGCTAGCGATGCGCGACAGCGTCCTGCCGCCCACCGCGGGCGCCCAGGTGGACGGCCCGAACCGGTATGCCGCGGTGACCGCCACAGCAGTTGAACGCGCCGTGAACACGGCCGTCGTCGTGTCCCGCTCGAGGGAAGGCACGAACGTGGTGACGGTGATCGGAAAGTACGACAAAGGGAGGTAGCCATGACGGAGATCGAAGTCGAAGTTCACCAGGCCCTGACGGAGATCTTGGGCGAGCTGGGGGTGGAGCCCGATACCATCGCTGACTCGGCGCTGCTCGGCGCGGAGCTTGAGCTTGACTCCACCGACGCCGTGGAAATCGGGCTTGAGCTCAAGCGACGCTTCAACGTGACGGTGAAGGTCCAGGTTAAGGGCAGCGAGACGGTCGGCGACCTGGTAAAGCTTGTGCTGGTGGAGATCGAGCATCCGGGCTGATTACCAGGTTCCCGCTCAGGGGTTAGGGAATTTCGGGAAACGTATATTTGAAAAGCGAAATGGCGTATGGCCTGCGTGTGTAACCGCGGCGGTGATATCCGCCTTACCTGACGGTACGGGCCATCTCTACGTTACCTGGCGGCCACTCCGTGGTTCCCCTTTACTCCTTTTACGTCATGTAACATGAGCGACACCATCTGTTCAAATATTACGTCAAAATCGCGCGGCGGCTATCTGCGGTAGCAGTCTCGCCCGCCCCTGACAGGAAGAATTTCGGGACAGTCTGAAGTAACATTGAGGCATCTATTCAGCGCTCCTTCAAGGGCGAGGGGCGTATGGTAGGTGGTTGGCCTGAGCAAGCAGGACTCGGCAAGATCCGGAGCGGGGTCTGGCCGGGTTTCGGCTGCCCTCAACGTCGAGACAGGGCAACTGCTAGGACGATACGTGCATAGGGCATACCGCGCGAGCTAGACGGAAAACTCGACCGTGTGAGGTTTCGGGGAATGGCTATCGTTCAGCCAGCAGACGATTATTTTACGGAGGACTACTCTCCGGTAACATCGGAGATGGTCGAAGACATTCAGGAGCGAATAGGCCCTTACTTCACTCGCTCGGAACCCCGAAGAAGATTTATCGCATACCTCAGCGGCCTCTTGTCAGGGGTGGAGAGAAAGAACGGCAGCAGCCTCGCTGAATATGCGCAGGAAATCACGCCAGACGGAATGCAGCGGCTGCTGACCACCGCGAAGTGGGATGCCGGGGCAATTCGCGACGAATTGCACAAGTACATCAACGAGCGATTCGGCGATCCGCAGTCTGTCGTCGTGGTCAGCCAGGCGGCGTTCACCAAGCGCGGACGCCACTCCGCGGGAGTCAAGAAGCAGTTCAACGAGGATTCACAGCGAGTCGAGAACTGTCAGATAGGTTTGTTCGTCGGGTACGCGGCCCCGACCAGCACCATTTTGATGGACCGTGAGCTCTTTGTGCCGGAGGAATGGCGCGATGACTGGACCCGACGGTCCCGCGCCGGAATTCCGGACGTCGCTTTCGCCAGCCGGACCGCGCTTGCGACGCGCATGCTCGCGCGAGTCATCGGCTCAGAGCTGCCCATGGCCTGGGTAACCACCTCAGGACTTGCTCACGACGGGCCAGCACTGCACGAGTGGCTGTGGACGCAGCGTATCCCGCACATCGTCGAAGTCCTGCCGTCCGCCGCAGTGCGATACAAGCGGGGCAGCCAGCTCGTCCAGGCCTCCGCCCGCGACTTGCTTGGCCCAGTGTCGACCCCGCGCTGGCAGCGGTTTCGTCCCAGGGGCCCACTGTGGTCCCGCGTGTTGCTTCGCGGCGACGCCACCGGGCAGAACGCGATGTGGCTTGTCGCCAGCGCGGTTAGGCCGGACCAGCCGGGGCAGCAATATCTCGCCGCGGGACCCGCGACCACGAACCTCGCTGAACTGGCCCATGCCGCGCAGGCCTGGGCGGGCATCAAGGAAGCCCTGAACCGGGCGAAAGACAGAGTAGGACTCGACGACTACGAGACCCGCCGGTACGTGGCCTGGTACCGGCACGTCACGCTGGCGCTTTTCGCCGACGCGCTACTGCAAGCCCACGTCCGCCCGCCAAGCGATACCGAGTGCGGCCTGACCGCCGTCGCGTCCCGGGCAATCGGAGAAAAAGGAGTTCGTGAACTATGTCTGCATCATCAGAGGCCGGCCGGGACTTCGCTGGCAAGGTAGCGTTCGTCAGCGGCGCCAGCCGCGGCATCGGCGCCGCCACCGCGCGCATTCTCGGGCGGCGCGGCGCCGCGGTAGGCGTGAATTACAACCGCAGCGAGGCGGCGGCGAAGGCCGTGGCCAGCGAGATCGAGAGCTTCGGCAGCGCCGCCGTCACGGTGCAGGCGGATGTCACCAAGCCCGACGAGTTCTCCGCGGCCGTCGACACTGTCGAAGCGACGCTCGGCCCCATCGACATCGCCATCATCAACGCGCATGCCCTGGACAATCCGGCCCGCGCCCCGTTCGAAAAGGTCCCGCAGTGGCTGGTTGAGGACGTGATCATGCGCCAGGTGCGAGCGCTGCTCGTCCCGGCCAGGCGTATCCTGCCGCGGATGGCCGAGCGAGGGTACGGATCGGTGGTCGTCGTCACCTCGACTCAGGTGCTGCACCCGGCCGAGCAGATGCTGGCCCTCGCGATGGGCAAGGGAGCGCTCGACGTCGGCGTCAAGTCCCTGGCGCTTGAGTACAGCCCGCGGGGCGTGCGCGTCAACGCGATCGCCCCCGGCCCGGTCATGACCGACGCCACCTCGACGCTGCTCAGCGATGAGTACAAGCAGGCGCGCGCCGACATCACCCCGCTCGGCCGGCTCGCGGTCGCCGAGGACGTCGCGGGTCCCATCGTGGCGCTGGCCTCCGAGGCATGCGCGTTCTGCACGGGCGCGACCTTGCAGGTCAACGGAGGGATCGTGATGGCGTGACCAGGACTCGCACGACAGTGCCAGCGCGCACACGGGCAAGACCGAGCAACCGCCGCCTGACCACCTGGGCGGCGACCTTGTGCGGTTTGCTGCTCGTCCAGTTCTTCCTCGGCATGATCACCAACCTGTACGTCAACATCCCCGACAAGCACCCGGGCGCGGGCAGCAGCGACTTCTTCTCCGGCGCGCCAAAGGCCATCGGGTGGGCGATCACGTCGGGGCTGCCCGCGCTAGCGCTGCACGTCTCGCTGGGGCTGGCGCTCGCGGTGATCTCGATCGTCTTCATCATCGACGCGGCCCGCTCGCGCGACCGGCTGTGGATCTGGCTGTCGGTGGCGGGCTCGCTGCTGCTCATCGGCGCCGGATTCAACGGTGCGAGCTTCCTGGTCTTCAACCACGACTTCAGCTCTCTCATCATGGCCGGGCTCTTCGCCCTGTCCCTCGGCTGCTACCTGGCGGGAATCTACGTCGCGTCGCGGCGGGCCACGCGATGACCCTGGTGCGGGCGCCGCGGGCGGGACCGCGCCAGGATCAGTCGTGGCGGCCCGACTCGTGGCGGCAGAGCCCGGCGGCCCAGCAGCCGGCCTGGCCGGATGAATCCGCGGCGCGAGCCGTGCTGCGCCGCATCAAGGAGCTTCCCGGCCTGGTTTCAGGCGCCGAGTGCGCCGAACTGACCGAGGCCCTCGCCGGGGTCGCGGCGGGCCGGGGCTTCCTGTTCCAGGGTGGCGATTGCGCGGAGACCTTCGGCGCCCTCTCAAGCATCGGGCTCCGGTCACGGCGCCGGCTCCTGTCGTCGATGGCGCGCACGGTCACGGCCAGTTCCGGGCTGCCCGCGGTCATCGTCGGCAGGATGGCCGGGCAGTACGCCAAGCCGCGAAGCTCGGCGACCGAGGATGTCGGGGACACGCGCCTGCTCAGCTACCGCGGCGACATGATCAACTCGGCGGCGGCCGATCCCGTCGAACGCCGCCACGATCCGTCTCGCATGATCACCGCCTACTTCCATTCGGCCGCGGCGATGAACGCGCTGCGCACGGTGCCGACGGACGAGCCGCGGATCTACGCCTCGCATGAGGCCCTGGTGCTTGGCTACGAGGAGGCTCTCACCCGGGTCGACCCCGAGCTCGGGCACTGGTTCGGCTCCTCGGCTCACCTGCTGTGGATCGGCGAGCGCACCAGGACCTCCGACGGTGCGCACGTGCGGTTCCTGTCCGGTCTCGCGAATCCTGTCGCTGTAAAGATCGGGCCGTCGGCCGCGCCCGGCGACGTTCTGGAGCTGTGCCAGGCGCTTAACCCGGACCGAGTGCCCGGGCGGCTGACGCTCATCACCCGGCTCGGCGTGTCCGCGGTGGCGACGGCGCTGCCGCCGATCATCCGCGCGGTCACCGCCGCGGCGCATCCGGTCGTGTGGGTGTGCGACCCGATGCACGGCAACACCAGGCGTACCAAGTCTGGCTACAAGACGCGCGACGTGGCCGCGATCCTCGCCGAGATTCGCGGCTTCTTCAAGGCGCACAGGGACCATGGCACGCATCCGGGAGGCGTGCACCTGGAACTCGCGGGCGAGCACGTGACCGAGTGCGTCGGCGGCTGCGTGAACCCGGTGGCCGAGGACACGGTGCCGCGCGCTTACCAGTCAGCCTGTGACCCACGGCTCAGCCCGGCGCAGGCCCTGGAGTGCGCTGCTGTAGTCGCGGCCGAACTGACGCGGTAGCAGATACGCCAAACGGGCGGGACAAGTCCCGCCCGTTTCGCGTGTCATGCTCAGGCTGGCACCGGCGCCACCACCGGCGGCTCGGCCCGGCCGATCTGGACCCAGACCGAGTGCATGTCGTTGCACGCCCAGTGCTCGGCGCACAGGTCGCCCTCCATCCTGGCGATGTGCACCTCCTTCCAGACGACCTTCCTGCCAGTCGGCGCGACGCCGAACATCGGGCCGAGATGAGTGCCGGTGACCTGGCAGTGCTGCGCGATCAGGTCACCTTCCTCGATCTCCCGCAGCACCTCGTACTGCAGGTCGGGGAACCCGGTGCGCTCCATCCGGATGACCTGCTTGACTCCCTCGATCCCGCGATCCAGGCCAGGAGGCCCGGCCTGGTTCACGAAGTCCGGGGTCAGCAGCTCGTCGAGCACCTCGAGCTTGCCCTCGCTGAAGGCCTCCATCACGATGCGGCGCAGAGTTTCCTTGCCTTTTGACACTGTTCCTCCTCGTATCTCAGCTGACGTGCGTCTGCCTGACGCGTTCCTTGGTGACCGGCCCCAGGCCCGGTATGTAACCGGCGCGGCTGCGTGCTTGCTCGATGGCTTTCGTGATGTTCTGCCTGGTGCGGCCGCCCTCGAGCCAGCCGCCCGTCGGGCCGGGATCGAACTGCGACAAGGCGTCCTCGACGCTGGCACCCGTCCGCACCGCGGCTTCCGCGACGGCGTTCACCTGGACCAGGTACTCGCGCAGGTCGCGCAGTGTCTGCGCCGAACCCACAGGACCGTGGCCAGGGATGACCACCTCGGGGTCCAGCGCGATCAGCCGGGACAGCGCGTCCGCCCAGTTCGCGATCGAGCCGTGGATGGCCAGCGGCAGGACCCCGTTGGAACACAGGTCGGCGGCGACGAGCACCCGCTGGCCGGCGAACCAAAGCACGGCGTCGTGGAACGAGTGCGCCGGGCCGAACAGCATCGGCTGCCCGCCGCGGGGTATTGGCAGCGTGTCCAGGTCGACCACGGGCTCAGGGACCCGCGCGCCGAGCGTGCCGAACCGGTCCGCGTACTGCGGCATGATCCGCATCAGCAGCTCAGGTTCGCTGAGCACCTTGCGGATGTCCGCGGCCGTCGGCGCGTGCGCGACGATCCGCGCGCCGTCGAAGACCGAGTTGCCGCCGCAGTGGTCGATGTGATGGTGAGTGTGCAGCACGGTCTCGACGCGGGTCCCCGCGGCGGCGGCGGCCGCCGCGATCGGCTGCGCCATCTCGGGCAGCAGCATGGCGTCGACGACCATGGCCGTGTCGCCCTCGCTGATCAAGGTGGCGTTGGACAGGCCCATCGTTCCCGGCTCCTGGACGAACGCGACGATGCCCTCCGCGACCTCCACCGCCGTCATTGCGGCTTCCCGTCGGTGAACTGCTCCATCAGCGCCATGCGGTCGAAATACGCGTGCCAGGTTGTGATCACGCCGCTGGCGGTGCTGACGATCTCGGCCGCGGTCCAGGTCACCGTGCGGCCGGTCGGCGGTATGACCCCGCCGGTGCGCGGATTGCGGAGCTCACCCAGATGAGTGCCGGAAAACCGGACTTCCCGGCAGGCCGCGGCGCCGTTCTCCGTCACGGAAAGCAGCTCGTGCTTCATGTCCGGGTACGACTCAAGATGGCGGCGGAACATGCCCATGATGTAGTCGATGCCCTGACCGGACGAGGTGGCGGTGACCATCTCAGCGTCCCCGGCGAACAGGGTCTTGAGGTCGGCGATCCGGCCGGAGAACACCGCGTCCCAGACCCGCTCGGCGAGCTCGTTAGCGGTGCTGTTAGTGGTGTCGGCGGTCACGATGACACCGCCTGCGGGTCGGGCTCTACCTCGTACTGCGCGGCGACCTCGTACATGTGGATGTCGATGGACTGGGTGTGCTCGTGCACGGCGAGGATCATCTTCCTGCCTTCCTCGCCGGCCATCATCGCGTTGAACGCGTCCAGGTGCGTCCACTGCGCGTAGTTGAGTACCCGGCGCCCGTCGGTGCTCAGGTGGAAGTTGGCGGACACGAAACCGTCCAGCTTGCCCACCACTTCCTCGGTCTCCCTGCGGAGCTGCGCGAGCAGCGCGTGCTGGTTCTCCGGGTCGCATGAGAATACGTTGACGAAGGTGATCAGCCCGCGTTCGGCTGAGATCTCAGCCATTGGTCTTGTCCCTCCAGTGCTGTTCGATGACTTGCTTGTGCGTCCGCATGTTGTGCTCGGATCCGCCGTTGATGCGGGCCGCCATCTGCTCGTCAGTGAACGGGGCGCCCGGCCGCATCTCGAAGTCCTGGATCCAGCGCATCCTCGTCTTGCCGTCGCCAGCGTCGGAGTACGCGTGCACGATATGCATGTAGAGGAACGGACCCGTCTCGATCCGGCGGGCGACCACCAGCCCGTTCGCCACGTCGGGCACTCGCTCGGAGACCCAGCTGTAGCGGCGGCCGTCCTCCTGCGGCTTCATGGTCAGGCGGAACACGACGCGGTCTGACGGACCGTCCAGGATCTCCGCCTTTTCGTACTCGCCGTCATAGAGCAACGGCCACTGCTCGATGTTGTTCGCTTCCTCCCAGACCACCTCGACGGGGGCCTCGATGACGATCTCGTTGTCGGTGTGCGCGGACATGGTGTGCCTACTCCTTCCCGGTGGCGGTTCGCGCCTCTTTACCGGTGGCGCGAACCGCCTCTTTCCCGGTGGCGCGAAGCGCCTCGTTTCCAGTGGCGCGAAGCGCCTCGTTCCCGGTGGCGCGAAGCGCCAAGGCGCGAAGCGCGGCCTTGTCGACCTTCCCGACCGCGGTGACTGGCAGTTCGTCGAGGACCCGCATCCGGGCGGGAAGCTTGTATGGCGCCACGCCGAGCGCGGTCAGGTGCGTCCGCAGGTCCTTGAGGCTGAGCGACCCCGCGGCGCGCTCTCCCTGCGCCGCCTCCGCGGCGCTGTGCTCTCCCTGCGCCGCCTCCGCGGCGCTGTGCTCTCCCTGCGCCGCCTCCGCGGCGCGGTGGGTCACGAAGACACAGACCTCCTCGCCGAAGAGCTCGGCAGGCGCGGCGACGACGGCGGCGGCCGCCACGGATGGATGGGTCTCGACGAGCTCTTCGATTTCCTCCGCCGAGACCTTCTCGCCGCCGCAGTTGATGAAGTCCTTCCGTCGTCCCTCGATGATGAAGTTCCCCGACGGGTGCAGGCGGACGATGTCGCCGGTGCGGTACCAGCCGCCGGGCGCGAACGCGGCCGCGTTGTCCGCGTCGCTCGCCAGGTACGCGCCGATCGTGTACGGTCCGCGGACGTGCAGCTCACCCGGCTGACCGGAGGACACGCCCTGCCCTGTCTCGCCCACCAGTCGCCATTCGTCGGCTGGGCAGGCGGGCCGGCCCTGGGTCCATTCGGTCACCTCCGGCGGGTCGTCGAGCCTGGTGAAGCAGAGCAGTCCCTCGGCCATGCCGTAGACCTGCTGCGTGGTGCAGCCAAGCGCCGCGCTTAGCATCCGCGCGTGCGTCCCGTGCAGCCGCGCGCCGCCAACCTGCACCACGTACAGGCGCAGCCGCCGCGCGAGCGCCGGGGCGCCGCGCGCGTGTTCTGCCCATCGCATGGCCAGGCCGGGCACGGCCGCCGTGATCGTGACCCGTTCTGCCGCCATCATCTCCATCGACTCGGCCACCAGCCGGGCCTCGGTGAGGACCACGCTGCCGCCGACGGCGAGGGTGCCGAGCACTCCGGGACAGCCGAGCGCGAAGTTATGGCACACCGGCAGCGCGGCCAGGTACGTGCTCTGGGGCCCGAGCCCGGTCACCGCCGCGCTGACCTTGAGATTCAAGACGTAGTCGCGATGCGTCCGCGGGATCAGCTTGGGCAGGCCCGTCGTACCACCGGACAGCAGGTACAGGGCCACGTCGGAGGGAGCGGGCTCCGGGACATCCGAGTCGGCCTCCGCCCTGCTAGCCTCCGCCCTGCTAGCCTCCGCCCTGCTAGCCTCCGGCCCGCTAGCCTCCGTCCTGGGTACCTCGCCCGCGATCACGTCCCGCAGCAGCGTCTCCCCGGGTTGCGCGCTCTCCCCGGACACGATCAGCCCGCGCACGCTCGGGCAGGAGGCGGCGAGCACCCGGCCGGTCTGCAGGTTGGCGCCCCGCTGAGCGCGCTCGCTTACCGCGATCAGGCAGGCCCCGGCGGTTTCGGTGACGTGCCGCAGTTCGCGCTCCCGCAGCCCGGGAACCGCCAGTACCGCGGCCGCGCCGACCTGGGCGAGCGCGAGGATCAAGACGATGAGCTCCGCCTCGTTCGGTAGCTGCACAAGAACCCGGTCACCTGCCCGCACTCCCATACGGCGCAAAGACCCCGCCGCGGCAGTCACCTGGCCGGCCAGTTCCCCCCGGGTGAGGCTGACGTCGGCGCCGCGAACGGCCGCGGCCGAGGGATCCTGCGCGCACAGGCGGAGCACGTATCCGGGCAGCGTTTCCCCGGTCCACCACCCGTCCGCCACGTATCGGCGTTCGCGCTCGGCGCGCTCGGCGCTCGCGTCGCGGTCCGCGCCGGCGAGCCCGCTGGCCGCGGGCGCCGGGACAGTCATCGCCCCACCTTCGCGAGGAAGCCGCGTACGTGCCCGGCCACCTCGGCGGCGTCTTCGATGTGGGCGTAGTGGCCAGCGTCGGGCAGCACGACTAGTTCGGCGTCCGGCAGCGCCGCGGCGAGCGCGCGACCCTTGCGCGGCGAGGTCACGACATCCTTCTCGGCGACGATGACCAGTGCGGGCACGCCGACCCGGCCCAGGTCGCCGATGTCCGTCTCGCCGGCGCCGATGCCCCAGACGGTCGTCCGCTCGCCGGCGGGCCGCATCCGGCGGAAACCCTCGCTGACCAGTTGGAGCGTGGCCAGGTCGGAAGGCCGCCGCAGCGAGCCGCCGAGGAACGCCGGGTCGGGCTCGCCGCGGCTCAGCTGGCCGGCCAGCTCTGGATGCACGCGGAACGGGAGCCCGCTGGTCAGCAGGATGAGTCCGCGCACCCGGTGCGGCACGGCGATCGCCAGGCGCAGCGCGACGAGGGCGCCGAGCGAGTGCCCTGCCACGATCACGCCCTCGGGCCCGCCAAGACCGGCGGCCAGGCCAGCGAGGTCGGCGTCCAGAGACTGTGCGGGGACGTCGAGCGGCGTGCCAGCGTTATCGCCGTGTCCGGGCAGGTCAACGGCGACCGCTTCGATGCCCGCCAGTTCGCCGCACAGCGGCGCCCAGTGCTCCGCGGCGCCGCCGAAGCCGTGCAGGAACAGCACCGGCTCGCCGCCACGGCTGTCGTTGTCGCCATTGTCGCCGCTACCCGCGATAGGTCCGGCGCCGGCGCCGGACCTGGCGGCGCCGGCGACCGGACGCGCTGTGCTGACTGAACGAGCCGTGAGCCCTGTCGTCATGACTCCAGGCCCGGCGAGCAGCGCTCCCGAGTGAATCCCGCCGAATCCGCTCGCCATCACGAGCGTGGTGCCGACGTGATGACGGCGGGCCTGGTTGGGCACGTAGTCCAGGTCGCATTCCGGGTCGGGGAACTCGTAGTTGATGGTGGGCGGCACCATGCCCGTCTCGATCGCCCCGATCGTGGCGACGACGCCGGTCAGGCTGGCGGCCGACAGCGAGTGCCCGATCATGGACTTCGTGGAGCTGACCGGGATCTTGTACGCGTGCTGGCCGAGCACATGCTTGAGCGCCTGCGTCTCGAACACGTCGTTCTGCGGCGTGGAGGATCCGTGCGCGTTGACGTAGTCCACCGCGTGCGGCTGCGCGCCGGCCGTCCCGAGCACGCCGCGCAGCACCGACGCCATCGCCGCGCCGTCCGGTGACAGGTCGGTCATGTGCTTGGCGTTGTTCTCGCTCGAATAACCGAGCACCTCGCCGTAGATCCGCGCACCCCGGGCGATCGCAGCTGTCCTATTCTCCAGAACGACCGCGGCCGCTCCCTCACCGAGAACGAATCCCCCGCGGCGGATGTCGAACGGCCGGGACGCCTGCTCGGGGGGCCAGTCACCCACCGCGAGCGAGCCGATCACGTCAAGCGTGGCGTACGCCAGTCCGGACAGCGGTGCCTCGGCGGCAGCGGTCACGCACAGGTCAAGCTCGCCCTGCCTGACGAGATCGAAGCCGAGGCCGAGCGCGTCGATGCCCGCCGTGCAGCCGGTGGTCAGTGAGGTGCACGGCCCGCGCAGCCCGAACGCCTTCGCCGTCCAGGCCGGCGCGTAGTTCAGGAACACCGAGTCATAGAAGACCGAGTCCTCGGGGAACGCGTCGATCACGTGCTCCCCGTGGTCGCTGAGCTCCTCGTAGGCCTCCTGGAACTCCGGGGTTCCGCCGATGGCCGAGGAGAACACCACGCCCGACCGCCCGGGGTCGATGCCTGGCAGGGTCCCTTCGGCTACCCGGGGCAGCCCGGCGTCGGCCGCCACCATCACGCCGACGGTGACGCCGAACTGCGCGAACCGGCTGAGCCGCGAAAACCAGGGCAGGTCCGCGGGATCGTGGTGCTGGGACAGGTCGAACCCGTCCGCCCGCGCCACTACCCGGCTGCGCAGGCCGATCCGCTCCATCAGCGGCTCATGTGACAGCCGGCCGACGCCCGCGGTGTTGTTCCGCCAGAACTCTGTCTTGCCTATGCCGCTCGGCGCGATGATGCCGACTCCGGTGATGACTACGCGGTTCATGCTCTTCTCCTCTGTTGGCCCAGACCAGCCGGCATCTCCTGTTGGCCCAGACCAGCCGGCTCTCCGACGGTCTCGCGCTGACGTGCTGTCTCCTCCAGACGAGCTGTCTCCTCCAGCCGAGCTGTCTCCTCCAGCCGAGCGTTGTGCTGCTGGCGGATGGCGCGGACCAGCTTGCCGACCCCCTTGCCTGGCCCGACCTGTTCGATCTCGTCCGCGCCCGCCCTGATCAGGTACTCGATGCTCGCGGTCCACCGCACGCAGGCGGTGAGCTGCGCGACGAGCGGCCCGGCCGGCGGCTCCGCGTACGGCTTGGCGGTCACGTTGGAGACCACGGGGATCCGCGGCGCGTCCAGCTGGACGCCGGCCAGGTACTCCGCGAATCCGGTGGCCGCGGGGATCATGTGCCTGGAGTGGAAGGCGGCGCTGACCCGGAGCGTCACGTAGTCGCTCGCGCCTGCGGCGAGGAAGATCTCCCGCGCCGTGTCCACCTCGGCGCGAGGGCCCGACAGGGCCACCTGGGCGGGCGCGTTGAGCCCCGCGACACTGATGTCCGCGCCGGAACTCGCGAGCACGGCGCGGACGCGCGGTTCACTCAGCCCGAGCACGACCGCCATGCCGCCGCCTTGGCAGCGCGCCATCAGCTCGCCGCGGCGCGCGGCCAGGCGCAGCCCGGTGAAGAAGTCCATGCTGCCCGCCGCGTGCAGCGCGTTGAGCTCGCCGAGACTGTGCCCGGCCAGGTAATCCGGCGGCGCGCCGGCCGCCGACAGCTTGTCCGCGTAGCTCAGCGCGTTGACGACGAACAGCGCGGGCTGGGTGAACTCCGTCTGGTCCAGCCGGCCGTCGTCAGCGCGGCACACGTCGGGGACGGACCACCCGAGAAGGTCGCTGGCTGCCTGGATGCGCTCGGGGTAACGGGCGAACAGTTCCGCGCCCATGCCGGGCCGCTGCGATCCCTGGCCGGGGAACACCCACGCGATCATGCCGTGTTCCCCCATGCCGTGTTCCCCCCTGTGCTCGCCGCTTTCATGCTGTGCTCGCCGCTTTCATGTCGCGTGCGCCGCCTTGTCCTCCAGCCAGCGGACCGCGTCGCTCACCGGCGGATACGCCCTGCCCTGGCGCGCAAGCCCGGCCATCGTGAGCTGGAAGGATCGCTCGGTGAGCAGCAGCCGCACGCTGTCTCGCACGTCCTGCGGCCGCAAGGTCGCGACGTCCACAGCGGGGAACGGCCGGGGATCGTCAGGCCCGCTGCCCGCGATCACCCCCGCGCCGAGGTCGGCCAGGCGCTTGGCCAGGATCGGCTGGTCCGCGTGCATGGGCAGGAAGCAGGCGGGCAGCCGGGCGGCGATCGCCAGCAGCGAGGTTCCGGCGCCGCCGTGCGTGACCAGCACGTCGCAGTAATCCAGGAACGCGCGGTGGGCCGCGATGTGCCTGACGATTCTGGTGCCTGGCGGCTGCGGCCCGTAGCTGTCCGGGTCCCCGCGCGGCCCAATGGACATCACCAGGTCGACCTCTTCGTCGCGCAGCGCCTCGAGGACGAGCTCGTGCAGCCGCTTGCCCTCGCCGGTGGCGCTGAACACGGTGCCGACGGAGGCGTGCACGACCGGGCGTTCGCCGAGGTCGGCCACCCAGTCAGGCAAGCCCTCGACGGCGACCGGCTCGAACGCGCGGTCGCGATAGCGGAACGCGGTGGGCGGCAGCGGGAAGCCTGGCGGGGTCACCGCGGCGGGCATCGTGTTCAGGTACGGGTAGCTGTACAGACGTTGCAGCCCCGGGTCGTGCGGCAGGCCGTGGCGCTCGGGCAGCTCCTTCGTCAGCACATCACCGCTGAAGGTCGCGAGCAGCGCGGCCGGCAGGTCGAGCGCGCCCGGGCTCATGAAGGCGAGCGGCACGCCGAGCTGCTCGGCGGCGATCCACGAGCCGAACTCGATATAACTGCGGACCACCAGGTCGGGACGCCACTGCCGGATCACGGCCGCCATGTCGTCGACCGCGCCGTCGAGCAGCGCCAGCCGGGCGAACACGGCGAGCCCGGCACCGTGTCCCGTGGCCTCGTGTATCCCGGGGATGCTGTCAGGGACGCTGAGGTCGTAGTCGGGCCCGGCCCCGAACGCGGGGTATCCGGCCTGCTCGATCTTCGCGGTAAAAGACCGCGCGGTCGCGTATGCCACCTGGTGTCCGGCCGCCCGCAGGCCGCTCGCCAGCGTATGCGTGGCGTTGAAGCCGCTATAGCCGGGCGGCGTGGTTATGAGGACGCGCACTGGCCCTCCCCCAACCGGAAGGCGTCTGCCTTTGCTGTCGCAAGGTCACAGTGAAAGCACACATCGCCGATACTCTCCGCACGAGGCGCGGGGGCATATGGCGTCGCGGCCATCCGGTGCGTCTACCGCGCTTATCCGCGCGGCCGGGGGAGCGTCAACCCGATAGCGCGCGAAAAGTGCGGCAGTAGATCGCGGCGCGAGCGGGTGTCCTTCCGCCGGTACCGCTTGCGAGCACACGATCGAAGCCATGCTCAGGTACCACGAAGTGCGTTCGCCGCAAGCATGGAATCCACTCGAGGCCGCGACCCGGCTGAGCCAGGAGGCGCCATTCCGTGATTTCGTCCTCTATGAAAAGGAAGGCGTCTGGCATTATGCGGGCGGCACGGCAGCGCAGCTTTGGGTGAATCCAAAGGAAATCATCGCGTCCTGGCCGGGCAAAAGGAATCGCGTTGCCTGGGAAGGTAATCCGCTGCCCGGCGTCGCGGCCGTGCTCAGTGAATTCCCAGGCCAGCGATGGAATGCATACGGATGGGCGACATTTGAGCTTTCATATTACCTTTGGGGAGTGCCGGCGGTCGAATCGGAGCTGGCGCTTGTCCGGCTGGTAATACCGCACACCGAGGCGGTGATCGGCGCGAGCGGTGCGGTGATCAGGTCGCTGGACCGTCGCATCGCGACCGACTGCATGGAGCTCATGGAGGCGTCGAGCGCCCACCCGGCGCCCGCCGTTGAGCCGGTCCCCATCGACGCGGGCCGCGACTGGTACCTCGACGCGGTGGGGGCCGCGGTCGCCGACATCAACGCCGGACTCCTGGAAAAGGTGATCATCTCCCGCCGGGTTCCCGTCGAGGCGGACATCGACGTGGCCGCGACCTACCGCCTGGGCCGGGAGGCGAACACGCCGGCCCGGTCTTTCCTGCTCCGGCTTGACGACATGGAGGCCGCGGGCTTCAGCCCCGAGACCGTCGCGGTCGCCGACGGCGACGGCCGGGTAACCACCCAGCCGCTCGCCGGAACTCGCGCGCTCGGCCGGGGTGCGGAGACGGACCGGGCGCTCGGCATCGAGCTGGCCACGGATCCGAAGGAAGTCTACGAGCACGCAATCTCGATGCGATCGAGCTGGCTGGAGCTGGGCTCCGTGTGCGCGCCAGGCACTGTCCGCGTCGACGAGCCCATGGAACTGCGGTTCCGTGGCACCGTCCAGCACCTGGGCTCGCTCGTTTCTGGGCAGCTCGCCGACGGCCGCTCGCCGCTTGACGCGCTGGCGGCCGTCTTCCCCGCCGTCACCGCCTCGGGTCTGCCCAAGGCCGCGGCCTGCGCGTGTGTCTCACGCATCGAGCCGGTCGCCCGCGGCCTGTACGCGGGCTCGGTGCTGCGTCTGGGGTCGGACGGCACTCTCGACGCGACCCTGGTGCTGCGCTCGGTGTACCAGTCAAGCGGCAACGCGTGGCTGCAGGCCGGCGCCGGCATCGTGGGCGTGTCCCGCCCCGAGCGTGAGTATGAGGAGACCTGCGAGAAGCTCGCCAGCGTCGCGGGCCACATCGTGCCGGCCGGAGCTATGTCTAATGGAGATGGCCGCAAGCTCGTCGGCGCCGCCAAGGGAACCCGGGAGCGCTGAGTGGCGATCACGCGAGGACTGGCGGAGCTAGCCGAGCTCAAACAGGCGGCCAGGGACGCCGGCAGCCCGGAGGCCACCGAGCGCCAGCACGCCAGGAACAAGCTCACCGCCTACGAGCGGATCACCCTGCTGCTCGACGAGGGTTCGTTCCGCGAGATCGAGTCGCTGCGGCGGCACCGCGCGACCGGCTTCGGCCTGGAGAACAAGCGTCCGCACGGTGACGGAGTTATCACCGGCTGGGGCACGGTGCAAGGGCGCACCGTGTTCGTTTACGCGCACGACTTCAGGGTGTTCGGCGGTTCGCTCGGGGAAGCGCACGCCGCCAAGATCCACAAGGTGATGGATCTGGCCGCGTCCGCGGGCGCGCCGCTTGTGAGCCTGAATGACGGGGCCGGCGCACGCATCCAGGAAGGCGTCACCGCGCTGGCGGGCTACGGCGGGATCTTCGTCCGCAATACCCGCAATTCTGGGGTGATCCCGCAGATCAGCGTCATGCTGGGACCATGCGCCGGCGGCGCGGCCTACTCCCCGGCGCTCACCGACTTTGTCTTCATGGTGCGCGGCATCTCGCAGATGTTCATCACCGGCCCGGACGTCGTGCGGGCCGTCACCGGTGAGGACGTCTCTCATGAGGCTCTTGGCGGCGCCGACGTGCACGCGGCCTCGTCCGGGGTGGCCGCGTTCGTCTACGACGATGAGGAATCCTGCCTGGCGGACGTCCGGTACCTGCTGTCGCTGCTGCCGTCCAACAACCGCGAGATGCCGCCGCGCGCGGAGACGGCGGACCCGCCAGACCGGGCGACCGACCGGCTGCTTGACATCGTGCCCGACGAGCCCGGTCGGCCGTATGACATGCAGGACGTGATCGCCGAGATCGTGGACGAGGGCGATTACATCGAGGTGCACGCCGGGTGGGCGACCAACGTGATCTGCGCTCTGGCGCGGCTGAGCGGGCACGTGACGGGCATCGTGGCCAATCAGCCCAAGTCGCTGGCGGGCACGCTGGACATTCACGCCAGCGAGAAGGCCGCCCGCTTCGTGCAGACCTGCGACGCCTTCAACATCCCGCTGGTCAGCCTGGTCGACGTGCCCGGGTTCATGCCGGGCGTGGGGCAGGAGCATGACGGGATCATCCGGCACGGCGCCAAGCTGCTGTACGCGTACTGCAACGCCACCGTGCCACGCATCCAGCTGATACTCCGCAAGGCGTACGGCGGCGCCTACATCGTCATGGACTCGCGGTCGGTCGGCGCCGACCTGTCTTTCGCGTGGCCGACGAACGAGATCGCGGTGATGGGCGCGGAGGGCGCTGCCAACGTCATCTTCCGCCGCGAGATCGACGGCGCCGAGCAGCCAGACCTGGTGCGAGCCCAGAAGATCAAGGAGTACCGGAGCGCGCTGATCCATCCCTACTACGCCGCCGAGCGCGGACTGGTGGACGACGTCATCGACCCGCGGCAGACCCGGGCCGTGCTTGCCGGGGCGCTGGAGATGCTGCGCAGCAAGCACGCGGACCTGCCTGCCCGTAAGCACGGCAATCCGCCCGTGTGATGGCCGCCCGCGTGATGGCCGCCCGTGTGATGGCCGCCCGTGTGATGGCCGCCGGTGTGAAGGTGGTACCGCTATGGATGACCCAGTGATCCAGATCGTCCGCGGCCAGGCCAGCGACGAGGAGTGCGCCGCGGTGATGGCCGTGCTCACGGCCGTGATGCGTCGCGCCCACCTGGCCGCGGCTAGCGGCCGGGGCGGCGGACCATCCTCCGCGCGGGCGTGTGCGCTGTGGGACGGGGACCCGCGGCCCGCGTACCGCTGCCCTCGCTCCTGGCAGTCCGCTGACATCGAAATCGGCCTCTGACTCTGGCAGGCGAGCGCGCTGATCGAAGAATTGCTGCGGCCGCCGGTGCACGCCGCTGAGGCGTTCGGCGACGATCCCGGCGCCGTGCTGTTCCCAGGCGAGGAGGCGCTCATCGCGCGAGCGTCGCCGCGCCGCCGCGGCGAGTTCGCTACCGCGCGAGAATGCGCTCGCGCCGCGCTTGTCCGGCTGGGCGTTTCGCCGGCGCCCGTGCTGGCCGACGAACTCGGCGCGCCGCGCTGGCCGGAAGGCATCGCGGGCAGCATCACGCACTGCGCCGGGTACCGGGCGGCCGCGGTCGCGCATACCGCTGATGTCATGTCGCTGGGGCTGGACGCGGCGCCGAACCGACCGCTACGCAAGCCGGACATGCTCACCGTCATCGCACGGGACTCCGAACGCGCCCGGCTGCCCGCCCTGCGGGCGGCGGCACCCGGCGTGTGCTGGGACCAGATGCTCTTGTCCGCCAAAGAGTCCGTGTACAAGGCCTGGTATCCGATAGCCCGCCGCTGGCTGGACTTCGCGTCCGCGGACATCACGTTCGACGTCAGGGGCCGCGAGTTCTTGGCGCGACTGCTTGTGCGCGTGCCGCCCGCCCTCGCCGCCGGGGGCGACCCAGGCACCCTGCGCGGCACCTGGGTCGCCAGCCCGGACATATTGCTGACCGCGGTCGTCAACATCGCTAATGAACGATGAGCGATCCGTGCATGCCCATCTGAGCATGGCCGGGCATGGGGCAGATGTACTGGTAACTTCCCGCGGTGCTCCCTGTGAAGCTAACGGTGTTCGCCCCGTCGTTCCCGGAGACCGGGTCACCGATGACGCCAGCGGATGCTCCGGCGATCGCGGGCACGGCGGGCTGACCGAAGGTGAACGGCGGCTGGTTGCTCGTGACGAGCCAGCCGTGCGCCTCGTCTGTGTCGTTGTTGATGAACCGCACGGTCACCCGTGCCCCCTTGGGGACGATGATCGTGGGATTGTTCAGGCCGGCCACCCGGAAGGTCATGTCGGGCGCGCCTGGCGCGATGGCCACCACCGTGAACGACGCCGTGGTGCCGGTGAACGTGATCGTGTTGGTCCGCGGGTCGATACTGGCGCCCGCCGGTGCCTGCTCGCTGAGCCCCTTGACCTGGCCGACTGGAACGCTTTGCGGCGCCTGCCCGGCGAGCCTGGTGCCCGCCTTCTGCGCGATGAACTGCGCCAGCGACGAATTGGAGTACCCGTTCGCGTCCGGCTGACCGGCCGTGGGGGAGGAGCCGGTCATCGGGGAAGAGCCGGTCATGGGGGAGGAGCCGGCGGTCGGCGGGTCGGGGGTCCCTGTCCCGGCGGCCCCTGCCCCGGCCCCCGCCCCGGTCCCAGCGGGCCGGGAGTAACCGCTGTACTGACTACCGTTGTACTGGTTAGCGTTGTAATGGCCGGAGTAGCTGGTGGCCAGCGCTATGGCATACCCGGTAGACCCCGCGCCGATGATGAGGCCACCCAGGAGAGCGGCCATGCCAAGGCGATTAAGCTGCATGACCACATGGTCGGAAATGCCGTTTGAAGAACCCCTGAAGCCCGCCGACATCCTGTACTTAACTTCGCGACGGCAGACTAGAGGTATGCGCATTCTCGTGGTCGAAGACGATGAGCTGACGGTCAGCGCCCTGCAGCGCGGGCTCACCGCGGAAGGTTACGCCGTCGAAGTCGCGAAAGACGGCATCGACGGGCTGCATCGCGCGAAGGAGTTCTCCTACGACGCGATGATCCTTGACCTGATGCTGCCGGGGATCAGCGGCCTGTCCGTGTGCTCTGAGCTCCGCGCGGCCGGCCGTGACCTGCCGGTGCTGATGCTGACCGCGCTAGGCGATCCGGCCGACCACACTACGGGGCTCGACATCGGCGCCGACGACTACATCGTCAAGCCGTTCGCGTTCCCTGTGCTGCTCGCCCACCTGCGCGCGCTGCTGCGCCGCGGGCCCGCCCGGCTCCCCGCCGTGCTCAGGCACGGCGGTCTCACGCTCGATCCGGCCCGCCATGTGTGCACCAAGGACGGATCCATCCTGGACCTGACGCCGCGCGAGTTCGCCGTCCTGCGGTACCTCATGTCGCACACGGGGACGGCGGTCGGCAAGCAGGAACTCCTCGATCACGTCTGGGGGGAAAACGACTGCGCCGATCACAACGTCGTGCAGGTCTATGTCAGCTCGCTGCGGCGCAAGATCGACACCGAGGGAGCCGAGTCGCTGATCGAGACCGTGTGGGGAGTCGGCTACCGGATGGGTGAGCACGCCTGATGCCCGGCTTCCCCCGGTTCTGGCGGTCCAGCCTGCGGCTGCGGCTGACGGTGGCGGGCGTGGGCCTGGCCGCCGCTATCTTCGCCATCGGCGGGATCGTCACGATCACTTTGTACAGCCGGTCCCTGACGCAGTCCGTCCAGCACTACACGCAGCAGACCGCGACCACGATCAGTTCGCGGATCACGGAGCAGTGGCTGCCGGATCCGATCCCGATGCCAACGGGCCCGGACGTGCCGCGCGTGCAGGTGATCGACCGGCACGGCGGGGTCGTGACTGGTGACCCGTCATCGGTGGACAAGCCCGCCATGTATCGTCTGCCGGCCGGGCTCAGCCAGCAGCAGGTGACGCTCGACAGGCTCTCGCTGCTGCCCGGCGGCAGCGCCGCCGTCTACGCGGTACGGGTCAACTCGCCCGCCGGCCCTGAGACGGTGGTGGCCGCCATGTCCCTCGGCGGAGTCTCGGCCAAGGTGGGCGAGGCCGCCGACGCCACGGCGGGGATCGGCGCCGGTGCGCTTGTCGTGGTCGGGATCATCGCCTGGCTAACGGCCGGGCGCGTGCTGCGACCGGTCGAGCGCATGCGCACCCGGGCCGCGGCGATCACCACGAGCGGAGACCTGTCCGGCAGGCTCCCGCAAGCCGGGTCGGACGAGCTCAGCCGGCTCGCCGAGACGCTCAACGGGATGCTGGGCTCGCTCGAACGCTCCGTCGAGCGGCAGCGAAGGTTCGTCGCGGACGCGGCGCACGAGTTGCGCACACCCCTCGGCGGACTCACCGCGACACTCGAGATCGCCCAGCAGCACCCGGATATCGCTTCCGGCACGCTGATCGGAGAACTCCTTTCGGCCCACCGGCGGCTGGGCCGCACGCTCAACGACCTCCTCGTGCTGGCGGCGCTCGACGGGCGCGCGCCGGAGAAAACGATCCCGGTGGATCTGGCCGGCGTCGTGACAGACTGCTCGCGGCGCAGCGTCGCGCAGGGCATATGCCTGCGCACGGGATTCCTGCAGCGGTCCGTCGTGCTAGGCAATGAGTCCCAGCTCAGCCGGATGGTCAGCAACCTCGTGGACAACGCCTTGCGGTATGCGCGCAGCGAGGTGGAGCTTTCCGTCACGGTCGCGGACCGCTCGGCCCTGATCAGCGTGACCGACGACGGCCCGGGAATACCCGAGGCCGATAAGGAACGCATCTGGGACAGGTTCGTGCGACTCGACGACGACCGCTCTGCGGCAAGCGGCGGAAGCGGTCTCGGGCTCGCGATCGTCAGGGAACTCGCCGTCGCGCACGGCGGCACCACCGAGGTGCGCGACCGCACGCCGGGGCCCGGAACGCAATTCCTCATCCGCCTGCCGCTTCTCGCCAGTGCGGACGGGACCGAGCCGAACGGCGCACGCCCGCGCGAAATTCGCCTAGTCCCGCAAAGGCATTGATGTGCCGGCTTA
>Ga0126381_100001803_pt1 | contig 22954 bp, 14 predicted proteins | sample PanSoiMetPlot_28_FD_96465 | JGI IMG/M metagenome (GOLD analysis project Ga0126381, IMG submission 96465) | Tropical forest soil microbial communities from Panama - MetaG Plot_28 | ecosystem: Environmental > Terrestrial > Soil > Tropical forest > Bulk soil | place: Panama | collected 2016-02-17 | reverse complement strand
CATGCTCGCGGAGGGCCGTCACGATCTCGCCGGCCAGCGCCGTTCCTTCCGCGGCTTCCAGCAGGCCAGCGAGCGGTTTGCTCAGCTCCGCGAGCTGCTCGCGCCGTGTATGCGGTGATGGACGGTTGAGCCAGTGCGTTATGTCATTATTTAGCCAGATCCATGATGCGGCGAGCAGCCACCCGGCGCTGGCCGGCGTGGCGGCGTCCCGCAGCGCCGCGATGAGCCCAGGTAGCGCGCTGGCCCAGGCTTTGCGGTCCAGGCCTGCGATGTAGTGCCGCGGGTTGAACCACGCGCCCAGCAGGTTCCGGTGCCAGGATTCGTCGTACCTCTCGGCGAGCGCGGCCAGCCCGCCGACGTGCGCGGGCGTCACCCACTCGACCGCGAACGGGCGCAGCAGCATGAGCGCGACGCCTGGATCAACCAGCCCCGCGGCCACATGCAGAGCCGGTTCCAGCAGCTCACGACCGGGCGCCTGCCAGAACGGCGCGACGGACTCCGCCGCGGACCGCGCCTTCGCCAGGTCCCCGGCGTCCAGCCAGGCGGTGAGCTCGGTCAGCGCCCACGAAGGCGACGCCTCCGCCCGGGCCGCGAAGGCATGCTGCCGTGGCCACACCACGATCGCGGCTCGCCGGTACCAGCGGTCCATCGTGTTGCCGTAGTTCCCCATGTACCCGGTGTAGTCGGAATCGTACGGCTTCAGGTCGGCCGACGGGGTCGATGCGCAAACCTGCTCATCCGGTACATACAGCGAGATGGACTGCCCACCGTGCAGCCCGGTCCACCAGGTCAGGGTCAGCTCGGAGTTGATGATGTACGTGAGATCGACGCGACCCCGCCACCCCGGCTCGGTGTCCCAGGTTTCCTTGATCTCGGTGAGCGCGAGCACCGACTCGCACCCCGCGGCCTCGGCGGCGGCCCGCAAGAGCGCGGCCCGTTCGGCGTCGGCGCCCTTGAGCCGGTTCCAGCTGAGCCCACGCTGGGTGTACCCGTGATCCAGCAGGTAGACAAGCCGGTTCGGCGGCTCCCGATCGTCGCCTTCCCACCGGGAGACCCTGGCGGTGAAGTGCTCGCTGAGGTAGCGCGCAGCCTCGGCCGACGGCTCGACCGGAGCGTCACTCACCGGGTCGGGTTCGAGCAGCAGGTTGCAGGTGAACGTGACCCGGTACCCGGTCCTGACCGGCTTGACCTCGTGCCGGCAGTCGGCGTAGAAGGCGGCCACCGACACCTCGGTCGCGGACCCCTGGTACGCGACGGTCTTGTCGTTGTGCCGTATGACCAGTTCACCGCCGGTGTGCGACGACGGCAGCGACACCACCAGCGTGCCGATCATCGCGTCATCCTTCTCCGAGTCCTGATGCGACTGGAAGAACTGCCCCTTTCCGTACACCAGCAGCGCGTGCGGCTCGGCCCGCAGCCGCGCTCGGGCTGGCAGGCCCAGCTCGTCCCGCACCTCGGCCAGGATCGCGTCCCAGTCCAGCCCGGTCAGCGTCACCTGGTCTGGCGTGATCTCCCAGGTGTCCCGCACGCTGAGATCCATCAGCGTCTGCTCGCCCTGCCCGAACCGGGCAGGCCGCGCGCTGGCGATCATCCGCTTCGCCTGCGGCGTCTTGACCGGGAAGCTGATCGGCCCCGCACCCGCCACCGTGAGCCGGACGTCCCTCGCGGGCACGGCCAGCTTTGCGCTGAACGCCGCGGGCGCCTGCGTGCCGGCGAGCACCCTGGCCAGCCGCTCCTTTGGCGTGATCGGCATCCCTGTCCCTCCTGCCAGCCGCGTACGGTCAGCAGGCTACCGGGGTTTTCGTGGCCTGGTTTTCAGCTACACCCCGTGCGGCAGCAGCACGGCCGGGCTCGAAGTGGACACGGCATGGAATTCGTCGCGCATTAGCCATCCCCGCGGACAACGCCGTGACGATGGGCAGGAAATTGACCGCCAGGCGGTAGTTGACCGCTGGCCTCCTGGTCAACCGGCATGGCGTGGCCGGTCAATCGGTGGCCAGCGATGGGAGGACGTGGAGGCCTCGGAGGGAGGCTCTTGTGCGTTTGGCAAACTTGCCAAACGCAACGGCTTACCATTTGGGCATGGGTGGGGTGGGGCGGAACCCGGACTGGGAGTGGGACGAGCTCGTCCTTGCGTGCGACATCGTGATGCAGAACGGCGGGCGTTCGCTTCCTGCGGATAATCCTCAGGTCATCGCGCTGTCCGAACTGCTACAGCGGATGACGCTGCATCCTCCGGAGGTCAGGAAACCCGATTTCCGCAATCCCAATGGCGTTGGCCGCAAGACCGCCGACATCGCCACGGCGCTCCCCGGGTACACGGGACGGCCAACCAGAGGCGGAAGGCGGGATAAGGAGGTCATCGCCAGGTTCATCGCCGAGCCCGACGTGATGCACAGTCTGGCCGAATCGATACGGATATCCGGCGCCCTCGGTGAGCCACCAGACTTCCCGCGCGATGCCGGTTACGAGAACGAGAGCGAAATAGAGGGACGCTACCTTCTTCGCTGGCACGCATACCGGGAACGGAATCAGGCGCTGCGACGCAGGAAGATCAACAGCGTGCTGGCCCAGGGAAGAACCCTGTGCTGTGAAAGCTGCGACTTCGACTTCAGCCAGTACTACGGTGAGCGCGGGAACGGCTATATAGAGTGCCATCACGTAGAGCCGCTGCATGTCGGCGGTGAGCGCCCTAGGACCATCCGCGAACTGGCGCTGCTGTGCTCCAACTGCCATCGCATGATCCACGCGAAGCCGCCCTGGCCTACCCCATCACAACTACGTGACATCATCCGTGCCCAGGCCCAAGGTCTGCGGCGTTAACCATGGCACTCCGGGACATCACGCGCGAGCAGGTCCTGGCGGCAGTCGGTGAATATGACGCGCTCGGCCAGGAGGCGTTCCTGGCTAAGTACGGCTTTGACCGTTCACGCGCCTACCTGCTGATTCACGAGGGGAAGACGTACGACTCGAAGGCCGTCGTCGGCGCTGCCCACGGCCTCGGGTCTGGGAATCAGGCCTTGTCAGCTGGCGAGTTCAGCGGCGGGGAGGCGACTGTCGGTCACCTGCTGCGCCGGCTCGGATTTACCGTTGAGGTCTCGGCAGATCCCGATGCTGCAGAGCTGATCAAGCAGATCACCAGCCTGACGGTGGACCGTTCGTCGGGTAGGCCCGCGCTCTACCAGCCCATCACCTTGCTGTGGGCCATCGGTCGCGCCTACCGCGGCGGGCCCAGGATGGAGAGCTGGGACATTACACACCGACAGGTCGGGGAGCTGCTTGAACGTCACGGCCGGGGCGCGCGGCCCAGGCCGGACTATCCGATCGCGGCCCTGAGACGCGCGGGGCTCTGGGAGCTGGATGCCGACGGTGATGAAACGCCGAACGCGCATGGCGACACCGAGCTGCGGCGCTGGTTCGACACGCACCAGCCGCGCAGCGGGCTGGTCTCGTGGGCATACGACTTGATGCAGAGTTCGCATCGGGCGCGAGTGCCGGCGGTCGGCGCGATCCTGGACACGTTCTTCTCTGATGCGGATCCTGCCCTGCTGCTCGAAGATGTCGGCTTGTCTGAGACGGGGATCTCGGCGCTGATGGGTGAGGACCTGCCTCAGGACAGTCCGGCGGAGGAGGCCTACCGCAAGTTTTGCGGCATCGCGGATCGTTACCAGGAACGGGGAGCGGGCGGGCGTGCCGCCCGGGCTTTGAACGTACTGCTGCGCTCGGCGGCGGCTCGTCGCGCGGTACTGATCCGTAGCGGGGGCAGGTGCGAGAACCCGGGATGTACCGGTCAGGCCGAAGATCTGACCGACAGCGGTGACGCGATCCTTGAGGTTGACCACATAAAGGAGCTAGCTCAGGGCGGCGCCGACAATCCGGCCCAGATGATCGCGCTATGCCCGAACTGCCACGCCATCAAGACCCGCGGCCGTACCCGAGAGCAGCTTCGCGAGGTTCTGCTAATCACAGCTAGGCGGCGGCACGACGCACTGCTATAGCAAACGCAGGCCGCCGCGACGGACGGGTTTGGACAAGACCACGGCCGCCCTCCTGACGGAACGATCGAGCCGCGCGTCCTGGACCCGCACGCCGCCGGAGCAGACTGCACCAGGGTGCGCGTCAGGACACGCACGGCGGTGAGGCGACATACGCACGGACGATGATGTGGTGCGTACTCAGATGCGCACTACAGTGTGGCCAAGGACTCCCCTCACCGCGACTCCGACGACCCCTCGATCCTGGCCTTGCCTATCTGCGCGCTCTGGGCTTGACCGGCCTCGGCCGGATGGCATGGGGGCGTGATCGGCTGGGCAGGAGTGATTGCGTGAGTGTCCTGGGCAGGGTGGGGAATCAGTCCTGGACAGGTCGCGGCCCGGGCCAGCCGGTCGCGGAGCAGGGCTGTCCCAAGCGGATGGTCATGGGCCCGTGCGGCGGGGTGCGGGCTGACGGCGGCTGCGAGGTAGCCGTCTCGTTCCCATGCGTGTTCCCGGTCCCGGCGGCCTGGCCCGATCCGGTACCGTCTGTGCAGCTGGACGTGGTGCCGCTGATCCTGACCGATTTCAGCTCCGAGCCGTACTCGGCGCGGGAACACGCCGCGGTGGCGGGCATCCTGGCCCCGGTCAGTGACGCCGTCCTGGTCGGCGAGCATCAGGACCGGCCCGACTTCCCGCCCGCACAGCTGGCATCGATGCTCCAGCAGGCCGGGGCGCGGCCATGGATCACCCTGTCGTGCCGGGACAGGAATCGGGTGGTGCTGGAGCAGGAACTGCGCGGCCTGCACCAACTCGGGGTGGACGCGGTGCTGTGCGTGACCGGTGATGCCCGTGCCTACGACGTCCGTCCGGAGGTGACGCAGGTTTTCGACCTGGACGGGCCCCGGCTGGCCGCGCTGGCCGCCTCGGCCGGGATGGCGGCCGCCGTCCCGGAGACGCCCGCCGCGCCGCCCCGGCATCTGCGGCCCTTCCGGCTCGCTCAGAAGCAGCGCGCCGGGGCGGCAGTCGCCGTGCTCAACCACGGCATCATCGCCTCGGTCACCGAGTTCATGGCAGCCGCCGTGCGGGCTGGGGTCACCATCCCCATCATCGCCGCGGTGGCCATCTTCACCGATTCTGCCTCCGCCTCGGCGCTGGCTGACCTGCCCGGCCTGGAGCTGGATCCGGCCGCAGTACGCGCGGTGCTGTACGCTCCCGACCCCGTCTCGGCGGGCATCGAGACCGCGGCCCGGCAGGCCCGGGCCCTGCTGACCATCCCGGGTGTGGCCGGGGTGAACATTTCCGGGCTGGCCTCAGAACGCGGGTACGAGTTCGCCGCACGGATCAAAGCGGAACTGGCCGTCCGGATCCGGGAAGAGGCCGCCAGATGAAGCACGACGTCGGCGACCCGATGGAAGCCGAGTTCGGCACCGTTGCGGAGTGGACCGCCCGGGTGGCCGCCGACCTCGGCTCGGAGTACTACATCCCGGCCGCCTGCCGCGGGAGCGGCCAGCCCGCCCTTCTCGACTGGCTCCTCGAGCGCCTCGATCCGCGCCCCGGCGAGCTGATGATCGACGTCGGAGCGGGCCTGGGCGGGCCCGCCGCCTACGCCACCCGCCAGGCTGGCGTGCGGACCGTCCTGGCCGAGCCCGAGCCGGGTGCGTGCCGCGCGGCGGTCCTCCTCTTCGGCGCCTCGGTCGTGCGGGGCGACGCGACCGCCCTGCCTTTCGGCGACGCCATCGCTGGCCTGGCCTGGTGCCTGGGCGTGCTGTGCACCGCGACCGGCACCGCCGCCCAGCGGGCCATGCTCGGCCAGCTCCGCCGCGTCGTTCGCCCTGGTGGCCGGGTCGGCCTGCTGGTGTACCTGGCCGTCGCGGCCAAGCTAGACGACCCTCCGCAGGGCAACCACTTCCCGACCAGCGGCCAGCTGCACGACCTAGTCGGTCAGTCCGGTCTGGAGGTGGTGGAGGTGGCAGACTTCCGCGACATCGTCCAGCCGCCGCCGGACTGGACTTGCCGAGTCGAGACCGTCGAACGCGAACTGCACCGCCGGTACGGACACACGCCGGAGCTGACCGCGGCCGACGAGCAGAGCGACCGGATCGGCAAGCTGCTGAGCTCCGGCCAGCTCACTTCCCAGGTCATCTTTCTGCGGTAGACGCTACTGAAAGCAGACTGTCAGCGGGCTGCACTAAACCTAAATAAGCACGATCCTTGGTTAAGGGTTAATGGATAAGCCTTAATAAGCTGCGTGGGCACCGAGGTGCTATCCCAGGTAGAGGTCACTGGGTGAGATCAAGATCAGGCCGGGGCCCGCGGCGTCGTGCAGATCGGCGCTGAATCCGGCGGCCGAGTAGCAGGCCAGCGCGCAGTCGCTGACGTCGAAGCTGGCCGCCAGCAGATCGCGCGCGCGGGCCAGCCGCGCAGTGTGCCGTGGAGTCATCACCTGCCCCCATTTGACCTCGCCGAGGGAGAGCAGCCGCCGGGGCCGTCCGGGCTCAGGTGGTGCGAGTACCGCGACGTCGATCTCGATGTGGGTCCGGTTCGGCGCGTCGTTGACTATTCCCGAGCCCACCTCCCCCACGGGGGCGCCGAAGAGCGCCGAGCCCGTGTGCATCGCGAAAGACCGGCACAGTAGCTCGAAGTGCGGACCGACAACGCGGCTGTAGAAGTCAGCCTGCTGATCACGCCAGACGTCCCCCGCCTGCCCTGACTCAAGCCGGTACCACTCGGGGCGCATCACGACTTCGTAGAAGGTGATGAGCGGCTCGGTCACCCGGTACAACCACCTGCCCCGGCGGAACACGTCGGCCTCCTTGGCGATCAAGGCGGCGTCCTCGAGAACGTTGAGCGGATGAGTGATGTCTGAGGGGAGTGTGGCGCGGGCGGCGGGCGCGGGCGCTGGGGCTGGCGGCGGGCGGTGGCCGACGCGGGGGCTGGCGGCGGGGGGCGGACGGGGTGAGCGGGTGGGGACAAGCGAGGGTCTGCTGGGGGAGAACCACTGTCGTTCTGGATAAGGGCAGCGTTACTACGGTGGCTACCTGGTCTAGGCCGGAGACCTTCAGGAGGGTTTCGTTGATGGGGCCTGCGGCGCTGACCTGGATGGTGAGCTGGGCGTGCCGGGCGGCGATGAACAGGGCGCGGATCGTGGCGCTGTCGCAGTAGGTGACCGCGGTCATGTCGGCGGTGATGGTGCTCGAGGAGGCGGCGGCCTGGTCGAGGGCGGCCTGGAACTGGCCGACGTTGGTCAGGTCGATGTCGCCGGCGGCGCGCACGACGGCGGGTTCACGTTCATCAGCGGGCAGGAACTCGAAGCTGGCGTCGTTGGTCATGGCTTCAGATCCTTGGTCAAGGTCACGATCGTGCCGAGCGCGGAAGGAACGATCGTGACGTCATCCATGAGGGCGTGCATGAAGATGATCCCGTGGCCCCGGGTGCCGGGAGTGGGCTGCTCGCGGTCGGCGGGAGGAGAGCGCCAGCTCCCGGTGTCCGCGACGGTCAGCTGGACCAGGTTATGGGCCGCGTGGGCGGTGAGGGTGATCGTGACTGGTGGCGCGCCGGCGGGGCGGCCGGCGCTGGCGTGCTCGAAGGCGTTGGCCGCGGCCTCGCCCGCCGCGATCATGATGTCGGTGGCTTCGTCGCTGCTGATGCCGGCCGCGGGCAGCCACTCCCGCAGCCTGGCCCGGAACGAGGCCAGGCAGGAGGGGTCGTCCGCGGGCACCCGGATGGTCAGCGGGGCGGGCGGGTGCCGGTAGATCAGGACGGCGACGTCGTCCTCGTAGCCGGCCGCGGGCGCCATGGCCGACATGACGTGGTCCGCTACGTCGTCCGGATGGTCCTGGGCGCGTTCGGCCACCGTGACCGCCGCGGCGTCGATTCCCTTGTCCAGCGGCTGGTTCCGCCGTTCAACGAGCCCGTCGGTGTACAGCATCAAGGTCGCGCCCGGCGGCAGCGTGACGGTCGCCTGGCTGCGCCGCCAGTCGGCGGGCAGCATGGCCAGCGGCAGGGACCGGGCCTGGTCGAGCAGGCGGTACTGTTCTCCGGCGGTGACCAGGATGGGCGGCGGGTGCCCGGCGCAGCTGTAGGTGACGGTCCCGGCGGCGGGATCGATGATCGCGCACAGCACGGTGGCGCATTCCGCTCCCGGAATCCGGCTGGCGAACGTGTCCAGGTCGGCTAGGGCCTCGGCGGGACCGGGAGCGCGCGCCAGGACGGCCTGGCTGGCGGAGCGGAGCTGGCCCATGACCGCGGCGGCGGGCAGCCCGCGGCCGACGCAGTCACCGACGATGACGCCGGTCCGCTCGCCGGGCAGCGGAACCATGTCGTACCAGTCGCCGCCGACTTCGAGCGGGGTGACCGCCGGGGTGTAACGTGCCGTGAACCCGTGCGGCAGCTCGGTGGGGGCGAGGATGGCGTGCTGGAGGGTCAGCGCGACGGCGCGGGTCTGCTCGTAGTCCCGCGCCTTGGCCAGGACCTGGGCCAGATGGCTGGTCAGGACCGAGAACAGGTCCCGCACTTCCGCGCTGACCGGGGTTCCCGCGGGGAATTCCGCGGCGATGGCCGATGAGCCGGTTCCGCCGAGCGGGGCGGCGAGCAGGCTGGCGTCCGCGTCGCCCGGCAGCACGGCGAGGGAGGCGGCCGGCTGGTGCCGGACGGCGTCCAGCGCTCCCAGCACGGCGGCGGAGGCACCCTGGCCGGGGGCACACCGGGGCCATCCGGTGATGGCGGGGTGGCCGGCGCTGGACCAGAGCGCGGCGGTCACCTGGCCGGAATGCACCGCGGCGGCGATCTCGCGGGCGGCTGTGGTGAGCATCTCGGAGATCTCCCCGGCCGCGGCCAGCGCGGCGGCGAAACCGGCCAGGGTGGCTTCGCGCTGCCCGGCCAGCCGTTCCGCGGTCACGTCGCGGGCCGTGCCGACGAACAGCCGGCCGCGCTCGTCCGGGCCCGGCAGGCTGGCCGAGCTGCAGGCCAGCCAGACGGTATGCCCGTCGCGGTGCCGTAGCGGGACCGTGTACCGGCCACCGCCGTTCCGCTTGTAGTCGGTGAACGCCAGGGTCGTTGCCGCCCACCCGTCGAGGTCGGCGCCAGGTTCCGGAACCCACGGGTGCGGCCAGCGGAACGGCAAGCCCTCGGGGCCGTAGCCCACCAGAGCCAGGAAGGCGTGATTGGCCTCGAGGATCGTGCCTTCTTGATCGGTGAGGAAGAAGCCTTCCTGAAGGGAGTCGATCAGCGTACGGCGGAACTGCGATTCCCGGTTACGGAACCTGGCCATCTCCAGGTTGGAGCGCACCCGCGCCAGCAGTTCCGCCGCGGAGAACGGCTTGACCAGGTAATCGTCGGCGCCCGCCCGCAGGCCTTCGATGGACGCCTCCTGCCCGGCCCGCGCCGACAGCAGCAGCACCGGCACGGCCGCGGTGCGCGCGTCAGCGCGCAGGGCGGTCACCAGGCCCAGGCCGTCCAGGCGGGGCATCATCACGTCGGTGATCACCAGGTCGCAGGCACCGGCGCGGATGGCGTCCAGGGCGGCCTGCCCGTCGGTGACCGCGGTGACCTGATAGCCGGCCGTGCGCAGCAGCCGGGCCAGGTACTCGCGCATGTCGGCGTTGTCGTCGGCGACCAGCACCCGCGCGGTCACGGCGCCGCCTGTCCGCGCCGTAGAACCCGCGGGATCCGCGGCGGCGCTGGGCGTGATCTCCTCCGGTACCGAGCCGTTCCGCGTGATCCCGGGCAGCCAGTGCAGGGCTTCCTGGACGAACGGATCCACGGTGGCCGAGATCGTCGCGGCACGGCCGGCCGGGACGAGGGCGTCGACGGGAAGGTGCCCGCGCCCGAACGGCAGGCGGATGGTGAAGGTGGCGCCCCCGCCCTCGGTGCTGGAGGCGGTGATCGTGCCGCCGTGCAGCTGGATGAGTTCCTGGACCAGGGCCAGGCCGATGCCGCTGCCCTCGTTTGACCGGGAACGGGTGTTCTCGATGCGGCGGAACCGCTCGAACAACCGCGGCATTTCCTGTTCGGGAACGCCGACGCCGGTGTCGGCCACCGTGACCACCGCGTGGCCGCCCTCGGCGCGCGTGGCGATGCGGATGGAGCCGTCGAAGGTGAACTTCAGCGCGTTGCTGAGCAGGTTCAGCACCACCTTCTCCCACATGCCGCGGTCCAGGTAGACCGGCTCGGGCAGCGGGGGGCAGTCCACCTCGAAGGCCAGGCCGGCGCGGTCGACCGCAGAACGGAAGACACTGGCTAGTTCGGCGGTTACCTGCGCGATGCCGGCTGGTTCGTAGCTGGCCTGCATGCGCCCGGCCTCGATGCGAGAGAAATCCAGCAGCGTGTTGACCAGCCGGCCCAGCCGCTGTCCGTTACGGCTGATGACCTCCAATTCCTCGCGCACCTGCGGGCCGGCGTCGGCCAGCTCGCGCTGCAGCTCCTGCACCGGACCCATGATCAAGGTGAGCGGAGTGCGGAACTCGTGGCTGATGTTGGAGAAGAACACGGTCTTGGCCCGGTCCAGCTCCGCGAGCTCCTCCGCACGGCGCTGCTGGTCCTGGTAGCTGCGTGCGCTCGCGATGCCCGCCGCGAGGTGCCCGGCTACCAGGCCGACGAAGGCGCGATAGCCCTCGTCCAGCGGCCGGTACCGGTTCAGGCCGGCCACCAGGAACCCGTACGGGGTGCCGCCCAGCAGGGCCAGCGGTGTTACCAGGGCCTGAAGCGGCGGCTCACTCCACGCCCGGTCCGCCCCGTCCGGCTGGACGGTGAGCCGGGCGGTGTCGAGGCTGACCAGTGCGGATTCACCCAGCAGCGGCGCCGCGACGGGCCATACCGGGTCCGGGTCGCCGGCCGCACCGGCCGCGAGCGTGGCCGGGGCGGCCGGATGCCCGGCCGCTATGCCGGTGCTTCCCGCCAGCCGGGCGGTGACGCCGTCGTCGCCGAACAGGTAGGTGAGGGTGAACGGCAGGTCCCGCCGGTTGCGGTCCAGCTGGCGCCCGGCGAAGTCGAGCGTCTCCTGCTCGGTGCGCGCCACGCTCGTGTCGGAGCCCAGATCGCGCAGGGTCGCCATCCGGCGCTCGCCGATGACGCGTCCGGTCTCCTCGCTGACCACGCACAGCATGCCGACCACGGCGCCGGCCTCGTCGCGCAGCGGACTGTAGGAGAAGGTGTGGTAGCTCTCCTCCCGGTAGCCGGACCGCTCCACCACCAGCAGCAGTGCCTCGTCCCAGGTCGCTTTCCCCGTGGCCAGCACGGTATCGATGCGCGGGGCGATGTCGTCCCAGATCTCCGCCCACACCTCGCTGGCGGGCCGGCCCAGCGCCCACGGGTACTTGCGGCCCAGGGTGTCGCGCCGGTAGGCGGCGTTGCAGAAGAACGTCAGCCGCGGCCCCCACGCCATCCACATCGAAAACCGCGATGACAGCAGGATGTCCACCGCCGTCTGCAGGCTCTGCGGCCAGGAGCCGGACGGCCCGAGCGGGGTCGCGGCCCAGTCCACCGCGGCCAGGTCACGCCCGACATCCTCATCGGCGGCGAACACCCCGGCAGCCACCGGCCTTGGCTCGGCATCTGCCGCAGGCGTCACCAGCTGTCCTTTCTCTCTACCCCGGTCCTATGACTACCTGCATGGCGGCCAGAAAAACTCGCACCGCCGACCGGACTGCCGAAAATACCGTTAATAACCCCTGAATCCGGGTAGTCGGAGCAAATGGCCACTATCGTGCCGGAATCGATCATTGCCGGACGATACCGGCTGCGAGCCATAATCGGCAGCGGCGGGATGGGCGTGGTGTGGCGAGCCCACGACGAGGCGCTGGGCCGGGACGTGGCGATCAAGGAAATCATCTGGCCGCCGGAGATGGGCCCCGATGAGCGAGAAACGGCCCGGCGCCGCGCGATCCGTGAGGCACAACTAGCCGCGCGGCTCCATCATCCGAACATCATCGCCATCTACGACATCCTTGAAGAGGATGACCGGCCCTGGATCGTGATGCAGCTCCTCCTCCCCCATCGTTCACTGCGTGACGCGATACACCAGGACGGACCGCTGTCCCCCGCGGCCGCGGCACGGGTGGGCCTCGGCGTACTGGCCGCTCTTCAGGCGGCCCACGGCGCGGGTGTACTGCACCGCGACGTGAAGCCGGCCAACATCCTGCTCGGCCCCGACGGCAGGGTGCTCCTCACCGACTTCGGGATCGCCAAGGCCAGCGACAGCCCGACCCTGACCACGTCCGGGGTACTGATGGGTTCGCCGTCCTATATCGCACCCGAACGCGCGCGCGGCGGACAGACGGGTGCCGCGGCGGACTTGTGGGGGCTCGGGGCGTCGTTGTACACGGCGGTGGAGGGAAGGGTGCCGTTCGACCGCGGCGGAGCACTGGCCAGCCTGACCGCCGTGGTCGCCGAAGAGCCGGATCCGCCGGACCACGCCGGCCCGCTCGAGCCGGTGATCAACGGCCTGCTGAGCAAGGATCCTGATGCCCGGCTCGGCATCGACCAGGCCGCGCAGCTGATGCGGCGCATCGTGGACGGCACAGGCACAGGCACAGGCACAGGCACAGGCAACGGCACAGGCACAGGCAACAGCACAGGCACAGGCACCGGCGCCGCGTTGGAAACGACGGCGGGCATCGGGCCGCCCCGCCACAGTGACTACCGCGCGCTGCTCGCCGCGCTGGCCCTGATCGTGCTGGCAGCGGGCGTGACCGCCGTCGCCGTGCTCGGGGCCCGGGCGCCCCGCCATCCGGCGCCGGCCGCCGCGCCGCGAGCTGCCACGTCACATGTCACGGCACGAGCGTCGGCCCCGCCACCGTCCCGAGGCACGCCCGCTCCGACGCCGAGCCAGCCAAGCCGACCGAGCCAGCCGGGCACGGCGGGGTACCACACGTTCACCGACTCGACGGGCTTCTCCATCGCGGCCCCGTCAGGCTGGCCGATCTCCCACGACGGTCACGACGTCTATATCCGGGATCCTTCGAACAGCGGGATCTTCCTGCTCATCGACCAGTCGGATCAGCCCAAGCCCGATCCGCTGGCCGACTGGCGCCAGCAGGCCGCCAACCGGGAGAGCAGCTATCCCGGCTATCACCTCATCTTGCTGCAGTCCGTCCAGTATCCGCAGGCGGAAAAGGCGGCTGACTGGGAGTTCACTTATGTCAGGGACGGCGTTCCTGTCCGGGTGCTGAACCGGAACGTACTCGCGAACGCCCGCCATGCGTACGCGCTCTACTGGACGACTCCGGTCAGCGACTGGGACGCCAGCTATCACTACTTCCAGGTCTTCGCCGCTACCTTCCGCCCGGCGAGCTAGCGCTTCAGCCTCCGCCTGCGGTAGCCGAGGCTGGCCGCACCGGCCAGCATCGCGGCGCCGCCGAGCCCGAACAGCGCACCGTACTGGAGCCCCGCTGTGCCGCCGCCTCCGGTGGCCGGCGGAGCCGTGACGACAGGCGTGTGCGTCGCCGTGGGCCCGGCAGTCGCCGTCGGCCCGGAGCTCACCGTCGGCCCGGCAGTAGCGGTCGGCCTAGCCGTCGCCGTCGGAGCGGCGGTTGAGCTAGCCGTGGCGGTCGAGGTGGCCCGCGCCCTCGAGCTGGCGGGAGCGGAACTGCTGCCGCTGGAGGCCGGCAAAGGCGAACCGGATACCGACGGAAGGAAGGTCGTCACCGATGGCGAAGGCGCCGGCGGTGATGACGTGCAGCCTGCGACGGCGGCGAAGCCCAGGACGGCCGTCATGCAGCAACCGGCCGAGGTGAGCAGCGCGCGGGGGGCGGTCCCTGAAATAGGTGTGCGCACGATTCTCAGGTACCCCGTTGGGGGACGATGTCACCAGACGACGAATGCAGAATACGGGCGGAAGGGTCGGCCCCCGTTGCGCGACGTGAAGTGGCGTCACATAGCCGGGTTTCGCGTGGTCGTGACCTGGCCGCGGGACGGGTACGCCCCGCCGCCCGTACCCTCGGCCGATCCCCGGGCACGTATCGCCGGGATAGCCGGCGCGCTGCTGCTCGCCGCCGGGATCGGCGTGGTGGGCTTCGCGGTCAGCGCCCAGCTGCACGCACCGCAGCCGTCCACCGGGGCGGCCGGCAGCACCGGGCCGCCGGACGGCGCGGGACGGCCGCTGAGCCGCTCAGTGCCGGTGCGGGTCGACATTCCCGCCATCGGCGTGACGTCGGAACTACTGCACCTGGGGGTCAACGCGGACGGCACGATCGCGGTGCCGCCGCTGGACACGAGTGCCGGCCTGGCGGCGTGGTACAAGTACTCGGCGACACCCGGTCAGATCGGCACATCGGTCATCGAGGGTCACGTCGACGACCGCCGGGGTCCCGCCGTCTTCTTCCGGCTCGGCGCCCTCCGCCCGGGCGACACGGTCGACGTGACGCTCGCGGACGGCGTCACCGCGGTTTTCCGCGTCACCGGAGTCCGCAAGTTCAGCAAGGCCCGGTTCCCCGCGCAGACCGTATACGGTCCGGCGTCCTACCCTGCCTTGCGCCTGATCACCTGCGGCGGCGCCTTTGACTCCGGGACCGGCCATTACCTGGACACCACCGTCGTCTTCGCATCACTGTCCGCGGCCCATTAGGGGGACGGGACGCTCATGATGAACGCCCCCTGGCTTTGCTCGGTCGCGATCGAGCCGATGGCGGTCACCGCCTGGCCCGCCGGGGCGAGCGCGGTCAAGCGATAGTCGCTGGTAAGCCCGTTCAGCCGGGACCTGGTCCATGCCGTTCCGCTGGCCGAGGTCCAGGCGGCGGGCGAGACCTGCCCGGGCGGTCCGTACTGGCCGACGGCGGTGAAGCCGCCCGCGCCGGCGGTCAGCGCGGTGAAGGCCGTACCCGGCCCCGGCGCGGCGAACGGCACCTGACGCCACCGCGCGCCGCCGTCGGCTGAAACCGCCGCGAAGGGCGTCCTCCCCTTACCCAGAACGACAATGCGGCTTCCCCTGATCGCGATCTGCTCGAGCACGGCGGACGACGTCCCGGCCGGCAGCGGCAAGACGATCATCGTCCAGGACCGCCCGTCGCTTGTCGTCCACATCGCGGGCTGGCCGTCGTGCGAGCCGGCCGACACGAACCCGTGCGCGTCCGCCGCGACCGCGAGCACCCGGCTGGAGCCGGTCACCTGGTTCACGCGGCGCCACGAGGTCAGATCCGGCGACCACCACGTCTCGGCGTTGCCGATGACGACGTACCCGGCCGGGCCCGCCGCGACCGCGGCCACCCCGGCCAGTTCCGGCGCGATGTTCCCGGCCGCGGACTGCCAGGCGAGGCCGTCGGAAGAGGTGAACGCGAGCGGGCCAGGCACTCCCACCGCCAGCCACCCGTGCGGCCCCCGGGTGACGCTGGTCAGCGCGGCGAGGTGATGCTGCCCTGAGGTCAGCGCCGCCGACGACACCAGTGCCCACGAACTTCCGTGCTGCCTGCGCCAGATCGCCGGGTACCCGTCCGCGCTGCCGACCGCCACCTGCACGTCCCCGGCCGCCGCCATGGCGTTCACCGCCAGCTCGGGCACCACGGCGCCCGGCAGGCCCGCCAGCGGAACGGAGAGCACGCGGCCGGCCCGGGTCGCTTCCAGCAGCACGCCCTGCTGGCCGGTTTCGCTGGCCTCGGTCGAGCCGGCCGCCAGCACGGTGCCACCCGCGCCGACCGCCGGGCTGAGCGACGGCTCTCCGCCGAGCGAGCTGGTCGGGGTCCAGGCGGTGCCGGTGCCGGTGTAGGCGACGATCGCCCCCGCGGCGGTCTTGCCGGTTACCGCGAAGCCGTCCTTGCCGCCGTTGACCGCCGTGGGACTCCAGCCGCCGGCCGGGTCGATGGTGCCCGCGTAGTGCCAGTCATTGCCGTTCTGCGAAAAATAGGCCACGCCGCCAGCGGTGCGGCCGGGGCGCACGGCCAGCAACCCCGCGCCATCCGAGCTCAGCCCCGCGATGCCGGCGGTGGCATCGTGGTCGGCGGGCACCGTCACCCGCGTCCACGACGCGCCGCCGTCGGTGCTCAGCCACACCCCGGCGTAGGTCGCGGCGCCGCGGGCGACAGTGCCGGAGATCACCGTGGCCGGCCCGCGCGCGGCGGCGGCGGAGATGTCCCGCAGCGTCTCCCCCGGGGCCAGCTGTATCGCCCTCAGCTGCCGCCAGGTCACCCGGTCATGCGTAACCCACACCGCCCCGTTGGCATCCCCGGCCAGGAACCCGCTCGCGGTTTCCGTCAGCACCCGCACCCGCGGTATCCCGTGCGTGGCCGCCAGCGTCCAGGTCAGTCCGTCCCCGCTGGTCCAGATGGCCTGAGGGCCCACCGCCAGCCAGCCCCGCGGGCCCCCGGCGACCAGGGTGGCCGCGTGGCCCAGCGGCGGCTCGCCGCCGTCGGCCGCGCGGACCGGGGCCAGCCGCCAGCTCGTTCCGCCGTCGGCCGACACGAAGAACTGCTGCCGCACCTGCCCGTCGCTGGACTGCGCGCCGGTCGTGACCATCGTGTTGTGGTAGCCGGCGATGCTGTCGATCTGCTGGAACACGCCGCGGCGCTGCTGCCCGGAATACAGGCCGATCGTCGGGGGCGGCTGTCGGGCGGGCGGCTTGCCGGCCGCCTGGTGCGTCGTCCGGTGCGTTGCCGGGCCGGGGCCGTGACCCGTGAGCAGCGCGATCGCCACGGCGGCGACGGTCGCCAGCACGGTGGCCGGCAGCACCACGGCCGCGACGCGGCGCCTGCCGCCTGGCTTGTTCGGTTTGCCTGGCGTGTTCGGGGAGGCGGGCTGGGCGTGATCCGGGGGCGCTGGCGGGCTCGCGAGCACCGGCGCGCCGAGGGGCACGGGCGGCATTCCTGAGGCTGAATGCCGTCCTTGGTACTTCGCCTGCGATCGCCTGCCGTGGGCCGAGGTGGGGGTGAGCGTCGGGCTCGGGCTCGGGGTCGGGGCGGGCTCGGGGGCGGGCTCGGGGTCGGGGGTGGCTTGGCGGGGCTTGCGGCGTCCCACTGGACGCCAGATTCGCTCCACAACCGCTGCGACCTCTGCCAGGCCGAACGGCCAGCTTCCGATCCGGCCGTGCCCGGCTCGAATCCTGGACCTCCCGGCCTGCCGCGCACCGCCGGGGTCATGTTTTGCGGCGCATTCGCCGGTTCGCCAGGTTCGTCCGCATCCGGCTCGGCGCCATCTGCGCGCCCGGGCGTAAGTGCGCGCGACGACGGCTCTCCGGCCGAGCGGAAGCCTTCGCCACTGTTCTCACTGGAACCATCACTGTAAGTGTTCATAGCAGGTCGCAAAAGGTCGGACTTAACGGGTCAACGGTGTGTATAAGGCACGTTACCGTCGATAGTCGGCCGGAATCAACGATGTTGGTTGGCGGATGCCCCGAGGCGGCCAGCGAGCTGGTCCGGTGCGCGTCTTTCCTTCGCGCTCGCCCGCCGAGAACGGGACGCGACCGGAACGATTGTGGATCGAAAGGCTCGGAAATCCGAGCCTTTCGATCCACGATGATCGCGGGCCTCCAGCTCGGCGCCGGCCGGGGTGTGACACTGTCGCGCCATCCGGCGCTGTCCAAGTATGAGCGCTTTCTCGCACTGCAGGCATGGTCAGCACCAGCACCGGTGTCACAGCGGGAGCCGGTGGTGCGTGCCATGACGAGCCTGAGCTACGACATCTACCTGCGCGCCACTCCGCAGCAGGTCCACACCGTGCTGACCGAACCCGCGATGGTGCCGAGCTGGCTCGCTGGCATGCAGCTCCAGCCGGCTGCGGAGGATGGGCCGCGACGGCTCACCTGCGAATGGCTGCAGACCGACCGCCTGGAAGTCAACGGCGGAGCCTCGTCGGTGGTGCGGTTCGACATGGTCGCGATGGGACAGATAACCCGGCTCACGGTCAACCACCGCGGCCTCGAGCCGGACGGCTCGCTGCTGAAGGTCATCGCGCCCGGCTGGCCGATGATCCTGTCCAGCCTCAAGACCCTGATGGAAACCGGGAAGCCGCTCGATTTCCAGGGCGACACATGACTGGCTAGCCGCACTGGCTAGCCGCGCAGCAGGACCGGAACGCGCACCCTCTTGCTCAGAGGCAGACCGGGCAGAGCTTGCCGTGTTCCTCAACGATGTGTTCGAGTTCACTCCGCGGCCCGCAGATCATCTGGTACTGGTCATCGTAATCCTTGAGCGCCTCGCACGCGATCCAGCGCGCTTAGGGCCTGCTAGCAGACTCCGGTGGCCCGCAAGTCGCCGACGGCGCTGACGCACTGAGTTCCTGAGCGAGGCGCCGCGTGCCAGGACACGCACGTCCGCCTGCGGCGGGAGGACAGCGGCAACGCGGGCCAGAGTGCGCGCCAAGATACGCACTCCGGCAGCCGGATGAGGGTGCGCGTCAGAACACGCACGAGCGATTCTCTCCGTAGCAACGCCGACGGCCCGGCCCCGGGAGCCTTGCAGCCAGCGGGATTTATGCCGCAGCACTCCACGCAAAAAAGTGATATCATTATGATAGGAAAATGAATCGGCTCACAGGAGTTCCCCATGACATCCATGCAGGCAGCAAGCGAGACGATCATCACCCCTCAGCAGAAGATGATCGTCACCACGACAGAGAACATCCCGGAAGCCCGCGTAGTGAAGACGATCGGGCAGGTATTCGGACTCACCGTCCGATCGCGCAGCATTGGCGGCAACATCGCCGCTATCCTCAAGAGCCTCGTCGGGGGCGAGATCAGGTCCTACGTCAAACTCAACGAGGACTCCCGGCGCCAAGCGCTCGACCGCATGGTCCAGAACGCCGCCGCCATGGGGGCGAACGCGGTGACCATGATGCGCTTCGACTCCACCGAGGTTGGCGCGGGAATGAGCGAGATCGTGGCCTACGGCACCGCCCGCGTGGTCGAGTGGGACGCGGACCCGTCGGCCGTAACCACACAGAGCTAAGAAGCTACCCATGCACACCCAGGAATGGATCATCCTCGCGGTCGTGGTCGCGGGGATCGTCATCGCTCTCTTCGGCTGGGACCGCTATCGAGGCAACAGGAAAACAGCCAGCAACAACGGCGAGGCCAAGCCGACCGACGAGGTATTCATCGACCCTGAGACCGGCCGGCGGACGCGTGTCTGGTACGACCCGGGGACCGGGCAAAGAGACTACCGCCCCGAGTGAATCCGGGCCAGCGGCCTAGCGACCTTGCTGGCCAGAATGCGGGCACGGGCATGCGACACTGGCATCGATGGCCTCTCGTCCGGAAGGCAGTCTATGACCGGTCCCTTGCATGAGGCCGATCTCGTGACGTGCCGCCGCTCCGGCTCAGTCCCGGAGAGGCGGCCGTGATCGGACGGTTCGCGGACCTGGCCGGGTTCATAAGGGCGAAGCCGCCGGGGCTTGGCGCTGTCCGCGTGGTCGCCGTCGATGGCCCTTCAGGCTCAGGTAAGACGACGTTCACGGCGAAGCTGTACCGGGCATTGACCGCGTCCGGCGCGAAGACCGCAGTCGTACCCGTCGACGAACTGCCCGCCGAGACCGAGGCGGTGTCGGTCTGGTACTGGCTGAAAACATGCGTCTGTGATCCGCTCGAGCGGGGCAGCCCTGGCCAGTACCGCCGCTACTACCGGTGGGGGCGGACGGGCCCCATGGCCGATCACCCGGTCAAGGTACCCGTACCCGAGGTGCTCATCGTCGACGGCGTTTACTGCTCCATGTTTACCACCGCCGTCAAGAAGGCGCTGACCGTCGTCGTCACCGCGCCCGAACCGCTGCGCCTGGCCCGGCTCATCGCCGTCCACGGCGAAGCAGGGCGGCCGCGCGTACAGCGCTGGATCGCCGACGAGAACGAAAAGTTCGCACCCGCGCGGATCCAGACGGCCGCCGATCTTGTCATTGACGGGGCCCCGGCAACCGACCACGACTCGCAGCTGCAATATGTCGCCGTCGACGGCCTGTTGGTGCGTGCGCGAGTGAAGATCACCGGAGAAGAAACCGGCTAGCGCTGACCCCACCCCGCAAGGGCGGGGACCGCTGACGCAGCGACCTGAAGACACAGTGTTGACATTTGTCCTGTCCGACCTGAGGCTGGCGATGACGAGAAGGCAGGAGTTACTCAATGGCGAGACACCGCTGGCTGATCCCCGTCGTCACCGCGACCTTGTGCACGGCCGGAGTAGGGCTCCTACCGTCGGGACCCGCGGCCACCGCTGCCACCAGCACTCACTGCGATGCGGGTGCGCACACCCTGTCTCCGCACGGGGCACGGCTGTATCCGGAAACGGGAAACGGCGGCTACACCAGCCTTCATACCGCGGTGCACATGGTCTACGACGCGGGCAGCAACCTGTTCCTGCCAGGAAACCACGTCACGCTCACCGACCAGGCCACGCAGTGCCTGACGAGCTTCAGCCTGGACTTCGAGCGGACCTCGGCCGACACGGCGGGGCCGGACATGACGGTGAGCTCGGTGACCGTCAACGGCCAGCGCGCCTCGTTCGCGTTCGTCCAGCCGACCTACCCCGGCGACCCGAACGGCCCGGGCGACCCCGACCCGCGGGCGCATGAGGCGTCGCAGACCAACCCGGTGGGCGGCCCTGACGCCAATCCGCTGCCGCCCGCGTGCACACCAGAAGTCGGCGGCTCGGCCGACCCGGACTCCCTTGACGGCACGCAGTGCCCGGCCAACAAGCTCGTCATCACGCCGCTGGCGCCGGTCAAGAACGGATCGGTGTTCACGGTGACGGTCAGCTACACCGGCCGCCCTGGAGTGCACGATGACGGTGACGGCAGCACCGAGGGCTGGTTCAGGGCGGCCGGCGGCAGCTTCGTCACCACCGAGCCGGTCGCCAGCGAGGACTGGATGCCGCTCAACGACTACCCGGCCGCCAAGCCCACCTATGACTTCTACGACACCGTCAACGCGGGCAAGACCGCACTGGCCAACGGCGAGCTGGTCGCGCGGACCGATCACGCGGCGGACACGGAGTTCCCCGGCGGCTCGGTCACCTACCACTGGCGCTCGGGTGCGCCCGTGGCCAGCTACCTGGTGGAGGACAGCGTCGGCGACTACACGCTGACCAAGCGCGCAGGCAGCGACGGCATCACGTACAACGAGGCGCAGGACAGCTCGATCGCCGCCGCGCAGCAGGCCAAGAACCAGGCCATCATGGATCAGCAGCAGGACATCACCGACTTCGAGGCCCAGCTCAACGGCCCGTTCCCGTTCGCCGCCGACGGCGTGGTCGTCGGCACGCCGCCGGCCAGCTTCGAAGAGGAAATGCAGACCATGATCACGTTCGCCGGCGGGCGGATCGGGCTGAGCACCCTCTACCACGAGAACATGCACCAGTGGTGGGGTGACCACGTCACCGAGGCCGGGTACACCATGACCTTCTACAAGGAAGGCCTGGCCACCCTCGCCCAGTACATGCTCACGGCGCGCCAGGCGCAGGCCGCGGCCGGGGGCCCGGGCACGGCGGCCGGCCAGGCCGCGTTCACGAACAGCCTGATCGCCCAGTTCAACACGCTGTATGCCCGCACGGGGAGCTTCTGGGCGGTCGCACCGTCAAACCCGACGCCGGCCGAGCTGTTCGACAACTCCTCGACCTACGCGCGGCCCAGCGCCGCCTACATAGCGCTGTGGCAGATCCTCGGGACCGACAGGTTCAGCCGGGTACTCCAGAGTGTGCAGCGCGCCTACGGCGGCGGCTCCATCACCGAGCCGCAGCTTGAGGCCGCGTTCCAGCGCGGATTGCCGAACCAGAGCAAGGCCTGCCGGACCGAGCTCAGCCGGTTCTTCACCGAGTGGTTCGACACCACGTACCCGGCCTCCGGCGGCGCGACCGAACCGGACATCACCGGGCCCGGCCTGGCCGGGCCCGGTTTCCGCACCGCCGACGGCGGCAACTGCGAGAGCTAGTACATCTCCACGCAGTCGTAGCTGCACCCGGGGCTGAGGTAGCCGCCGAGCCCGGCCGAGCCGCTGATGACGGTGATCGTCATGGTGTTGGTGCCGGCGACGAGCGCGCTGGCGGGCACGCTGTAGGTGTACAGGGTGTTGTTGCCGCGGTAGGTGCCGATCGTCATGCTGCGCGAGTTCGGCTGACTGGACGCGGCCGGCGCCGGGGACGTCCAGCTGTTGACCGCGATCTGCGGGCGCCCGCCGCCGTAGGCGGCGGTGATGCCGATCCGCACCGTGCGCGCCGCGACCTGGCTCGAGGACAGCGTGAACCGCACGGTCGTCGGGTTGTTGATCTCCTTCCACTGGTAGGCGGGGAAGTCGCTGACCGCGCTGCTGCCCACCGTGTACGTCAGCGGGCCCCAGCTCGCCATCCTGGTGTCGGAGGGATGCATCGAGGTGAGGTTGGCCCAGTTCCTGAAGTTCGTCGGAGCGCCGGTCCAGGTCCCGATGCGGAACACGGGGCTGGCCGGGGTGAACCACGTCGAGTCGATGTTCTGGCCGGTGAGGGTGCTGCCCGCGGTCACCGTGACGTTCCTGGTGGCGACGGCCAGCTCGTCCTGGTACAGCGTCTGGACATACTGGCCGGGCTTCATCGCGGGGCTGGAGAAGTCGCCGTTCGTACCCGTGGCGCACCAGTACTGGGCGGTGGAGTTGGCGAAGCCGACGGTGGCGGTCGTGCCGCTGGTAAGGCCCGCCGCGGCGCCGACCACGAACCCGCGTCCGGACGAACCGACCGCGCCGCTCAGCCCGAGCGTATACATGAAGCTCATGTCCGGCGCGGCGGGCGTGGACGTGCCCGCCACCATCAGCGCGTAGGGCCCGTACAGCACGCCGAGACGCTGCGCCTCGGTGTCGTTGTGGCCGGACCACATGTAGTTGTAGACCTCCACCGAGGCGCTGGTGCCCTGCTGCTCGATGTCGCGGAAGAACGGGCCGCCGGAATCGCTCTCCCTGGTGCCGTACGCCATGTACACGCCGAGGCCGCTGCCGGTGACGCCCCGCGGCGTCAGGCTCATCGCCTGGCGGTTGGAGTAGTACTTCGACCGGGTCTGGCCGTTGACCAGGTCGATGTCGGTGGATTCGATCGCGGTCCCGCCGTTGACGT
>Ga0126381_100001802_pt1 | contig 22958 bp, 19 predicted proteins | sample PanSoiMetPlot_28_FD_96465 | JGI IMG/M metagenome (GOLD analysis project Ga0126381, IMG submission 96465) | Tropical forest soil microbial communities from Panama - MetaG Plot_28 | ecosystem: Environmental > Terrestrial > Soil > Tropical forest > Bulk soil | place: Panama | collected 2016-02-17 | reverse complement strand
GGGCCGCGGCGCCGCGTAGCTCGGCGCGCGAATGCGTAGATTGGGCCGCCGGCGGATCCCGCAGCAGAAGAGCGAAATCGCCGATGGGACCGCGCGATTGCGCGAAGGCAGAGGCCAGAAGGCAGAAGAAAGGAGGAAGGAGACGAAACATGGTCACCCCGTTTGATTGCGAAGAAGCTCGTCGGCCAGATCGGCGGCCGCGCGCATTTCGCGAATATCGTGCACACGTACCAGGTGCGCGCCACCCAGTATGCAGGCGGTAACCGCCGCCGCGGTGGCGAATTTGGTTTCCTGCGGATCCTGGTGGGCCAGGAAATGCTTGCGCGAAGGTCCGGCCAGCACTGGCATATCGAGTGCCGCCAGCTCGCCCAGGCGCGCCATGATTACCGCGTTCTGTTCCTTGCGTTTGCCGAAGCCCAGGCCCGGATCGATTACCAGGCGGCCGCGGTCGATGCCCACACCGCGCACGCGGCTGATGGCTGCTTCCAGGTCGCGCCCGATTGTCGCGATGGGGTCAGGCATGGGACCGAGCTTGGCCCAGGTTTCGGGCCGGCCGCGCATGTGGTTCAGCACGAGGCCGGCATTGTGGTTCGAAACAATGCGCGCCAGGTGCGGCTCGAAGGTAAGTCCGGAAGGGTCGTTGATGATCTCGGCGCCCAGCTCTAGCGCGCGCTCCGCGACTTCGGCCTTGTAGGTATCCACGGAGACCGGAATGGTCAACCGGTCCCTCAAGCGCTTCAACACCGGGATCAGGCGCCGCATCTCCTCGGCGGCCGGGATACGCGCCGAGCCCGGCTTGGTGGATTCCGCACCGATGTCGATGATGTCCGCGCCCTGCTCTTCCAATTCCAGCGCGCGTGCAAACGCGCGGTCGGGCTCGGAATACTTGCCACCGTCGGAAAACGAATCGGGCGTTACATTGAGCACGCCCATGAGGGCGGTCCGCTCCCCGAGCTTGATCTCGCGAGTCCGAAGTTTCCAGAAAAAGAGCTTGCGCATGGGAAAGGCAGCTTTTGGCGATTAGTCTTAGCTGTTAGCAAAACCGCACGGCCCTCCGGGCCGCAAAAAGCTGATGGCTGACGTCTGATAGCTGATGGCTCACCCCAATACGACTTTACGCCAGTTTTTTCCCACTTGGATGACCAATTCGGATGAGGGGTTGGGCAACGCCAGGTCGGCGACGCGCACGCCATTGATTTCCACGGCGCCGGCCTTGATTTTGCGGACGGCTTCGGTGACTGAGGGAAGCAGGCCGATCTTGGGCAGCAGCTTGTCCACGCGGAGAGCGCCGTCCTTGGTGCAGCCGTCGGGAAGCGGCACGGTCTCGATTTTCTCAGGCACTTCCTTGCGGCGCACCACGCGATCGAATTCGGCGGCGGCGTGATCGGCATCGGCGGCGGAGTGGAAGTCGGTGACGATCAGCTTGCCCAGCGCGATCTTCGCGTCTCTCGGATTGAGTTCGCCCGCTGCGGCACGGGCGCGCATCGCCGTGATTTCGGACTCCGTTTTGTCGGTGAGCAGCAGGTAGTAGCGCCACATCAGGTCATCGGAGATCTGCATTACTTTGCCGAACATGACCCCCGGTGCCTCGGTGATACCGATGTAGTTGGCGAGCGATTTGGACATCTTCTCGACGCCATTGATGCCTTCAAGCAGCGGCGTCATGGCGACGATCTGCGGCGGCTGTCCCGCGTCCCTTTGCAGTTCGCGGCCCACCAGCAGGTTGAATTTCTGATCGGTGCCGCCCATTTCGACGTCGCACTTCAGACAAACCGAATCATAGCCCTGCGCCAGCGGATAGAGCATTTCGTGGACGGAGATGGGGTCCCCGGCCTTGTAGCGCTTGGCGAAATCGTCGCGTTCCAGGATGCGGGCCACGGTGTATTTCGAGCAGAGGCGGACGATTTGCTCGTAGTTGAGCGGCGCCAGCCACTCGGAGTTGAATCGCACCTCGGTCTTTTCGGGGTCGAGCACCTGGAAGACCTGCGTCTTGTAGGTTTCGGCGTTCTGCTCGATGGCCTCGCGGGTCATGGGCGGGCGGGTGACATTGCGGCCCGTCGGATCGCCGATCAATCCGGTCATGTCGCCGATCAGGAAAATCACCGTGTGGCCGAGGTCCTGAAAATGCTTCATCTTGCGCAGCAGCACAGTGTGGCCCAGGTGCAGATCGGGCGCCGTCGGGTCGAAACCGGCCTTAATGCGCAAGGGACGTCCGGATTTGGCGGCTTCGGCCAGCCGCTCGCGCAGGTCATCCAGCCGGATGATCTCCGCGAGACCCTTCGTCAGATAGGAAATCTGTTCGTCAATCGTCATGAGCTTTTAGCGATTAGCCGTTAGCTCCCAGCTACTGCTTCCTTCAAATCTTCCGCGAACCTTCGGATCGCTTCCACTGCTTGAGGGCCGGCCGCCACGTTACTGCGTTTCCCCACCAGGCGCGGTTCCCCTTCGCGCCATACCAGGTACGTCAGTCCGTGGTCTGTTATCATGCCGGCACTGCCGATTCCCGGGACACTTCGCTCCCCGAGGTGCAGCATGGCGAAACAGTTCTCGCGCGCAACGAGAGTGTATTCCTTTGCTTCCGTAACCAATTCTATCCGGTAGGCGGCCAGGCGCGCGGCGAGCTCAGGGGTCACATCTTATATCGGCCGAGGTCCTCGTCGTTCAGACCTTCGAGCCAGCGGCGCACTTCCTCGTCGGGCACCTTGCTGGAAACAGAAGACGCTTGTTTGGACGATTTGAGCACCGCTTCTTCGACGTAAATGGGGCAATCCAGCCGCAGCGCCAGGGCCAAGGCATCGCTGGGGCGGGAGTCCACGCTGATCAGCTCGCCGTCGCGGTCGAGCCAGATGACGGCGTAAAAGGTCTCATCCTTCAGTTCGCTCACCACTACCTTGTTCACGGCGGTGTTCAGGCCCAGCAGCAGACTCTTAATGAGGTCATGGGTCATGGGACGCGGCGTGGCGACCTTTTCGATCTCCAGCGCGATGGCGTTGGCCTCGTAGACACCCACCCAGATCGGAAGCACCGAATTGCCGCTCAGATCCTTGAGGATCACGATGGGCATATTCGTAACCGGATCCATCATCAGGCCGCGAATTTTCATTTCAACTTCCATCACGCCATCCCCCATTTCAATTACACCACAGTTACGCTTTCGCCCACCAAGGAGTTGGGACCAGAGCGGGTCACACGCACGGGCAGATAGCGGCCGACGAGATCCGCGGAGCCGTTGTCGGTGTGCGTGAAGTTGAGCGTGCGATTGTCCGAGGTGCGGCCGATCCACTGGCCAAGCGAGGCATGGCGGCCTTCCACGAGGACCTCTTTCACGCTGCCGATCAGCGCGGCATTGCGGCGGATCTGTATGCCGCGCTGCTTTTCCTGAAGAATCGCCAGGCGCCGCTGCTTCTCTTCTTCCGGAATGGGATCTTTCATGCGGAGCGCGGCGGTATTGGGCCGCGGCGAATACTTGAAGCTGAACAGCGAGTCGTACTCGACCTCATCGAGCAGATCGAGTGTCTGCTGAAAGTCGGCATCGGTCTCGCCGGGAAAGCCCACGATGATGTCCGTGGTCAGGGCGTAACGGCGCCGGCCGGACTTCAGCCAATCAATGCGGCGCATGTATTCGTCGCGCGTGTACAGCCGGTCCATGGACGCCAGCACTTTGGACGAGCCCGATTGCACCGGCAGATGCACGTGATCGCACAGCACCGGATTGCAGTCCATGGCGTCGACGATTTTCTTGACGAAGTCGCGCGGGTGGGATGTGGTGTAGCGCACACGGCGGATGCCGGGCACCCGCGCCACGCGTTCGAGCAAAGTGGCGAAGTCCCAACCCGCCGGTGAGGGATCGCGATAGCTGTTGACGTTCTGGCCCAGCAGTTGAATCTCGGTGTAGCCGGTAGCGGCCAGCCGCCCGGCTTCCATCATCAGGCTTTCGCTGGTGCGGCTGCGCTCCGGCCCTCGCGTGAACGGCACCACGCAGTAAGCGCAGGATTTGTCGCAGCCTTCAATGATGGTGATATAGGCGCGGTGCGGGTTGTCGCGGCGGGTGAGCGGTGTGTCGAAAGTCGCCTCGGTATCGAGGCTGAGACCGGTGACATGCCGTTCGCCGGCCTCGATCTGCACCAGCATTTCGGCAAACCGCGGATAACTGGCCGACCCGCACACCAGGCTGACGTGCGGAGCGCGCTCGAAGATCTTCTCGCCCTCCTGCTGCGCCACGCACCCGAGGACGCCGAAGATTTTTCCCTTGCCCGCGTCGCGTTTGAACTGCTGCAGGCGGCTGAAAACCTTCTGCTCAGCCTTGTCGCGGATGCTGCAGGTGTTATAGAGAACCAGGCCGGCGGCTTCCGGAGTTTCCACCTGGGAGTAGCCCTTGGCCAGAAGGGTCCCGATGACTTTTTCGGAATCATGGACATTCATCTGGCAGCCGAACGTTTCGATGTAGAAGGTTTTCCCAGGCACTGGTCCTATTGTAGCGGCTTTGGCTCGGCGGGCGTTCCACCTTGCGATTCAAGATGCACGCATCTTATTTGCATGATTCAAGATGCACGTATCTTATTTGCATAAGATTACGTTGGATCATGGGTTCGTTTCGCCTAACCCGGCGGGCAGCCGATATGCGAGGAGGCGGAGGGGCGCGGAACCCTTTCCAACCAGACAAGTACGACGGACCTGACCAGCCAGATGGGCCGCTACGTGTACGGAACCCCGAAGAATTGAAGCGCATTATTGCCGGTACTCGGTATTGGCTGGCGATTTTCCTTCCCAGCGATTCGTGGGCTAAGAGTGCCCGTGACGCCGACTGTGCGGGAGCGCTGCTGGCACTACAGAGAGGCAGGGAGCGAGTTCCTTACGGCGGTTTCTGCACATGGAGATCGGGCAAGACGATTGGCCTGCTGCCTCGTGCGTGAGATCCTGGATGATCCTGCGATCCAGGTGGTCGCTCCGCCCCACGATTGCAACCACGCGGGTTGGCTCTCTATGAACGCCGTCCCGGCGAGGGCTACAGCCTGACCGATGGCATCTCAATGAACGTGATGCGGCAACAGCGGATTGAGGACATTGGCACGCATGACCGGCGCTTTGCCAAGGAACGGTCCGTGCGTCTTCTCAATCGCAGGATCTGAGCTGACTACCTACTCCCCGCCAGCCACCGCTTCCTCCCACTGTGAGCGAGCGCGAACAGGATGAGGAAACCGGCGACCAGGCCGAGGGTGGAACCGAGACCGAGCCATTCGGGCTCGTGTGAATGCCAGGAGAGCGTAAGGATCACATTCACCGATACGGGAACAAGCGCGGCGATCACCGGCGGCCACGGGCGGTCGAGGGCGAATAGCGAACGGGCGGAGATCTCCATCAGGCTCCAGCCGATCAGGCTGGGGCCGAGGCCGAGAAAGACGGCGGAGACAAGCAGCGTCGATTCCCGGTGGAACTCGCCGCGCTGGAACATGATGGCGATCGCCGGCTGGCGGAAGAGCAGCGCGAACGCACATCCGCCGACGGCGACCAGGGCCGTCAACGCGATGGTCCTGTCAATCAGGCGGAACGCCTCGCGCCAGCGGAACAGGGCGCGCAGGCGAGCGATTTCAGGCAGCAGCGAGTTCGAGATCGGATTCACCAGCAGGGCCAGCGGTACACTGACGCCGCGCAGGCAGTAGTCGAACGCCGCAGCCATGCCGGGGCCGGCGTGCGTCGCCCAGGCTCGGCTGAAGGTCATGTTCAGGCCGAGGCCGGTGGCGTACACCACAAAGAAGGCGGGCTTCGCCAGGATCTCGCGGATCGTAAACGGATGATCGGGCGCCGACGCCTGCCCCACCAGATCGCGCCGGGTGGCAAAGTAGACAACCGCGAGCTGAGCGAAGGCACCTGTGGTGTAGCCGATGGCGAAGCCGTAGATTCCCAGTACTTTCCAGAGGGCCAGAGCGCTGCCGATCGTGCAAACGTTGAGCGCCGCCTGATAGAACGCTGCCGGCGCGAAACGGCGGTCGGTATAGAGCAGCGCGCTGTAGAGCGCGGCGGTGCCGGCCGCGAGGGTAGAAAGCGAGAAGATGCGGAGCAGAGTCACGGCCGAGCCGAAGTATTGTGGATCGAGTCCGGGCGCCAAGGCACGCATGAGCCACGGCGCGGCTGCCATGAGGACGAAGGCTACAGTCAGAAAGACCCAGGAGAACAAGCGGTGAAGCTGACGAAAAAGGCCCACACGTCGTTCTTCGGAAGCCGCCAGCAGCGGGACGAAGGCGAAGACGACGCTGTTAATCAGCACGGAATTGAGCGTATCGATGGGGCCCATGGCGACAGCCAGCGAGTCGGCGCGGCTGTGTGTGCCCAATAAGTACGCAGTCACGGCGACGCGAGCGAACCCGAGCAGGTTGCCGGTAAGGACTCCGGCCACAATGGTGAGCCCGCCCCGAATAAGCGGGCTCTCCACCGCGCGGGTGAGGACCCGCTCCGCCGGGAAAACCGGAGATGATTGCGTGGGATTCAGTGGACCTCGCGCGTCAACTCTGAGGTTAGGCCGTGGCCGTGAGGGCCTTGCGAGCGGCGGCCAGGGCGGTTTCGTAATCGGGATGGTCGGCCACTTCCTTGACGTATTCGGCGTGGCGGATCTTGTTGTGCTGGTCAAGCACGAATATGGCGCGGCTCTCGATGCGCAGCTCCTTGATGAGCGTCCCGTAGTGAGAACCGAATGATGCTTCCTTGTGATCGGAAAGCATCTTGACGTTATCGACGCCGAAGGCTCCGCACCACCGCTTCTGGGCGAACGGGAGGTCCATGCTCACGGTGATGATGTCGACACCGGGGAGCTTAGCGGTTTCTTCATTGAAGCGCTTGGTCTGCGCGTCGCAGACCGGCGTATCGAGAGACGGAACCACGCTGATGATGCGGACGTTGTGACCGGTGTCGGCCAGCGTCACGGCTTTCAGACCGTTGTCCACCAAGGTGAAATCGGGGGCGGCGTCGCCAGCCTTCAGCTCCGGCCCGATCAGGGTCAATGGGTTGCCCTTAAGTGTGGTCGCTCCTGCTCTTTCCATATAAACTCCTTCTCTCTAAGAATGAATTATTGCCGCGAGACCATGGGGAACGATTTATTGTATCAACTCGGAAAATCGCGCCGCGTCGGAAACGGGGAGTTGACATGTGTAATGTCGGCAAACATAAACAGCGGCGCGGCCGTCGACTGGCTGCATCCCCTCGATGGCGGGGATCCAACCGGCGAGTTTGCGGCGGGTTTCGGGCGAATCCACCAGCATCACGACGGAGTCGGGGATGAAGCGGGCGCGCAGGGTGCCGAGTAGCGCCTGCGTGTCGGCCGCACCTGCCTCGCCGGCGAAGATGATTTGGCGCGGCTCGCCCAGATAAAACTCACAAGCGGCCAGCATGTACGGCAGGGCGACAGGCGCCGCGGAAAGACGCGGCGAGAAGACTGCGAGAGCGCGTTCGGCGGCGCGGCGGAACGGTTCACGATCGGTAATGGCCGACAGGCGCAGCAGATTCAGAACGGCTACGGAGTTGCCGGCGGGCTCGGCGCCATCGTAATCGTCCTTCATGCGCAACACAAGATTCCCATCTCCGGCGGCGGAACTGAAGAAGCCGCCGTGGCCGCCATCTTCAAACAGCTCGATCATCTTCTCCGTCAGACGAACGGCGTGTTCCAGATCGCGAATGTCGAACTGAGCTTCGTAGAGGTCGAGCAATGCCTGAGTGAAGAACGAATAGTCATCGAGAAAGCCGGCGATGCCCGACGGGCCGCCCCGGTAGCTGCGTTCCAGGCGACCGGCGGCGGGATCGTAGAGCCTGGCCAGAACGAAGTCGGCGGCGCGGCGCGCCGCGCGAGCATATTTCGGCTCGGAAAGCACGGCGCCCGCCAGGGCGAAGGCGGAGATCATGAGGCCGTTCCAGGAGGCGAGAATCTTGTCGTCAAGGTGCGGGCGCACGCGGTGCGAGCGAGCATCTAGAAGTGCGGCCTCGGCTCGCTCGAGCGCGGCGCGGACCTCGTCGAGGGGACGGTCGAACTGCTCGGCCGTATCTTCCACGGTCGCGGCCTGGTAGAGAATGTTCCTGCCGGAAAACTCGTGGTGGGGATCGTGAATGACATTGCCGCCTTCGGCCACGCCGTAGCGGTGGCTGAACCATTCAGCCTCCGGTCCAGAGACTAAGCGTCGAATTTCATCCGACGACCAGATGTAGAACGCGCCTTCACCCTTGGTTTCAGGCTCTGCCGGATCGATGATGCTATCGGCGTCCTCAGCCGAATAGAAGCCGCCTTCAGCATCGGTCATGTCGCGCAACACGTAATCGAGGGTGCGGCAGGCGATAGCGGCGTAGGACTGTTCGCCCGTGATCTGGAACGCTTCCACGTACGCGACGGCGAGCTGGGCCTGATCGTAGAGCATCTTTTCGAAATGCGGGACGAACCAGCGCTCATCCACGGAGTAGCGGTGAAAGCCACCGCCGAGCTGATCCTGCATGCCGCCCTTGGCCATCTCGCGGAGGGTGACGAGCGTCATCTCGAGGGCTTCGCGGTTGCCGGTGCGGGCGTGATAGCGCAGCAGGAAGCGGAAAACAGATGGTCGCGGAAACTTGGGTGCGCCGCCGAATCCGCCCAATTGAGAGTCGAATGTGCGCCGAAATACATAGAAACCGCTGTCGAGAACTGCGGTATCGACAGTCGGGCGCGACGCGGCCGATTCGATGGTGACCTGCTTCTGCAACTGGGCGAGGGCGTCGCGAGCGGATTCTTCAATCTGCTGCCGGTCGGTGCGCCAGGCGTCGGCAATCTGCCGAAGGACGGAGCCGAAGCCGGGCTGACCCCAACGGTTCTCCGGCGGAAAATAAGTGCCGCCAAAAAACGGCTTGAGCTCGGGAGTCAGCCACACGGACATGGGCCAGCCGCCACCGCCGGTAGTCGCTTGCACGAAGGTCATGTAAACCCGATCGACGTCGGGGCGCTCTTCGCGGTCAACCTTTATCGCTACATAGTCGCGATTGAGCAGGTCGGCAATAGTTTGACTCTCGAACGATTCACGCTCCATGACGTGGCACCAATGACATGTGGAGTAGCCGATCGAGAGAAAGATAGGCTTATTTTCCGCGCGAGCTCTTTCGAAAGCTTCGTCGCCCCAGGCATACCAATCCACGGGATTATGGGCATGCTGCAGCAGGTATGGACTTTTTTCGCGACTCAATCGATTGGCAGGCATATGCGGGCAGTCTTATGGTACACCACGCGGGAAATATGAGCTTTGCGCTGGGGATGCGCTGTAAAGCGCTGGTCCACCGGGTTCTCACGGACCTGTATGGTTTTCAACGGAGGGGAATCCTTTTAAGGTTAGTTAGTTTGTCATGCCACGTTAGTAATTCGGAGCTAGCATTAAAATATAGTAAGAAGGAAGGCGCACATTGAGGTCGCGAATTCTATTTGTCAGCGGGCATCAGGAAGATGCCCTAAACCTCGCTCAAATGTTGCATTCGCTTCCGCTGGCGTTAGATCACGCCGGAACAGTGAGGCAGGCACGCGCCAAGCTTCAGCAGTCAGACTACCAGGTGATACTGACGGAAGCCGCTCTCCCCGACGGAAACTGGCTGGACATGCTGCACGCAGCACGGAAACTTCCGGCCGAGTTGGAAGTGATCGTTACCGATCCTCATGCCGATGCGCGTTTCTGGTCGGAGGCCCTGAACCTGGGGGCTTACGATCTGGTCTCGCAGCCGTTCTATGAGCCTGAGGTTCGCCGCATCTTATATAATGCGTGCTCGCGCCGCGAGTATCAGCACGCGCCAATGGCCGCGGTCTAGGGCTGCTACAGCCCCAACCGTTCCACGTAAAACCTATAAGCTGAACCACAACGCGGAAGTGTAGTGAGATTCCGGGGGACGTTTCGTCTTAGGAACATGGCTTCGCCTTACAACCCGGGTCGAGCCGCGGGATGCTTTATCTTCTGACCGGTTTCTCGGTCGTGCGGCCGATGTATGTCGGCAGCGCAATCGTTTGTGTGCGACTACGCCGGCCGCGGCGCTCCACAACAGCACGCTCATGAACTCCTGTTCGGCTTCGGCATCGTCTGCGACTTGATCGCCGGCCTCGGTTGCCTGCTCGCGGCGCTTGCGTTCTATGAGTTGTTCAAAAGGTGTCAATCGGCAACTCGCCGAGCTCATGGCGATCCTCGGCGCTGATGCCACGCGTCATCGGCTTCCTGAACGTGCTGAACGATGTTGCTGCGCTCGTACTCGCCCGCGGCGAGCCTTTCGTTTCCCTGTTCGACAAAGCCCAGCAGGCGCGCTCGCCGCTCTCCTTCTCCGCATTCACGATCACGGCTTGCTAATCGACGAAGTCTTCGCCGGACCTGGCTGTTTTCCGTTCGGGCTTCTGGTGATTTACTGCGGGGGCCTTCCACGGACCCTGGGCTGGCTGTTGTTCGTCAGCGGCTTCGGTTACCTGGTCCTCAGCGGCGGTGGTCTCCTGCTTCCAAACGATGTAGGGCGAATCTCGAAAATCGTTTCCCCGGCGTTTCTCGGGGAGTGCCGCATGCTGTTCCGGCTTCTGATCACGGGACCCAGGCCGCCGGAGCGGCGCGCGCAACTGGTGCTTTATAGCGCTGGCGGTCGGTCACTTCTTCATCGTAGCCACGTAGCCCAGATTTCGGTAAAGTTGGTTGTAGTCGAGACCGAAGCCGACCACGAAGCGGTCGGGGATTTCAAAGCAGCGGTAATGGACCGGCACCTGCACGATGCGGCGCGAATTGCGGTCGAGGAATGTGCAGACGGACAGCGAATTGGGGGCACGGCCCGCGAGCGTCTGCAACAGGTAACGCAAGGTGAAGCCGGTGTCGACGATATCCTCCACCAGAAGGACGTCTTCGCCCTCGATGGTTTCGTCGAGGTCCTTCGCGATGCGTACTACACCCGGGGCGCCGCTTTTGTTCGAGAAGCTGGAGATGCCCAGAAAATCGATTTTTACCGGCACTTCGATGTGGCGCGCGAGAGCCGTCAAAAAAAAGATCGAGCCTTTGAGTACGCCCACCAGTTTGAGCGTCTTGTCCCGATGGTCGCGCGAGATCTCGGCGGCTACCTCGCGGATACGCTCCTCAATCTGCTCTTCCGTGAACAAAACCCGGTCAATACCGGGCAGCAGGTCCGGGCTCATGTATGCACCGGGCGCTCGGCCAGGCCGTACTTGAAGACGAGGTTTTCAAAGTCCTTCTGGTAGAACACCTGAATGTTCAGGTGCGGATAGAGCTCGCGCAGGAGGCGGACCTTGCGGTTCTTGCGCGTGACGAGCGACTGCTTCATGGTGGTGAGTTCCACGTAGAGATCGAATTCGGGCAGATAAAAATCCGGCGTGAATGCTTCCAGCGCGTTGCCGTCGCGATCGTATTGGATGGGGAAGCTGCGCGGTTCGTACTCCCAGGCGATGCGATAGAAATCCAGCAGGTTGGCGAAGATCTCTTCGCTCTGGTTGGCGAACATTTTGTTGCGGAGCGTGATTTTATCGGGCGGCACAAGACCATACCGGGCCAGGCGCCAGCGCATCTGGAACTGAAGCTGCGCCTCCGCGGCGGGCGAAAGGTGGCCGCGCTCCTTGAGGCCGGTGGACTCCACGACGGATTCGATCAGCCCGGCCATTTGCTCGCTCGTGAGAGATTCGGCGTTGAGCACGAGGTCGAACATTTCGGCGGTTGTTTTGGTCTTGCCGAAGCGGGCGCGCCGCTCGGCTCGGTCGGAGGATTCCAGCTCGAGCAGACGCTGGCGGGCCGCGGCGCGCTCCAGGCGGCAATCGAGCATTATGTTGCCGATGCGGACGCTCTCCGGCGCCACCACATGGACTCGCAGCATGCCGGCGAAGTGGCGAAAATCGAGTTCGCCCCCGGCGGCGCAGTACACGAGATGGTGCTCGGTGGCGAGGCGTGCGAGAACGGAAGTGACCAGGCTCGACCAGGCTTTATCGGGGATTTGGGCGTCGGTGCCGAACTCCTGCAAGGCCAGGGACTGCACGCGGCCCTGCGTCAGCAACTCGAACCCGAGACGCTGCGCGGCGATGCGTGCGACCTCTTCGTACCGGCACCCCGGATGACCCGAAACCGCGATCAGCGCCATGCGACATGCTCATGATAGCGCGGGTGCGGACGAATCAAAATATTCGCCGCAGGGGCGCAGAGGTGCGGAGAGCGCGGAGAAAGACAAACAGGATCTGACTCGGGTCTTCTCGCTCCTTCGCGATTAGGAACAAGCCCTCAAGAGCGCGTCAAGCCCGACGAGCAGTGATTCGGATCCCACAAGGTTTCCTGAGCGCAGACCGCGTGAGAGGCCCAGCGGCTCCAGACGAAGAACGCGTCGCTCAAACGGTTCAGGTAGCGGATGGCCTCGGGTGGAATCTCTTCGACGCGCGCCAGAGAGACGGCGAGGCGCTCGGCGCGGCGGCACACCGTGCGGCAGATGTGGAGGGCGGCATTCAGTCGGCCGCTGCCCGGAAGAACGAACGAGCGCAGCGGCTCGAGTTCCGCGTTCATTCTGTCCATTTCGCGTTCCAACTGTGCCACCTCGGCATCGGTGATGCGCGCCTGGCGGGGTTGGATATCCTCCGGCAAAGTGGCCAGCATCGACCCCAAATTGAAGAGCTCGTGCTGGATGCGCGTCAGCCACGGCACCAGCGGCCAGACGCGTCCGTTACGACCTGTCATCTCCTCGGCCAAGGCGCGTGCGAAGCCGGCGAAGGAGTTGAGCTCATCCACCGCGCCGAAGGCCTCTATGCGCGGGCCGTCCTTGGCCACGCGCTGCCCGCCTGCCAGGCTGGTTTCGCCCTGATCGCCCTGGCGCGTGTATACGCGATTTATCGCGAGACGCGGCGGGTCAAATTGATGTAATTCTCCGTGTCCCATATCTATATTTTGCTCTACACTGTTTCAGTAAGGCGATGGGTACTTCAACATACACAGCGGCGACGATTCTACTATCGGTCGCTATAGGCGGAGTGCTGGCTCCGGTTAACGCCGCTGACACTAAAGCAGACCGCAAGAAATCGCAAGTCGCCTTCGAGCGCGGACGGCGCGCCGATGCAGCCGGAAGGCGCGACGAGGCGATTGCAGCTTATTCCGAGGCCATTCAGGCGGATGAGGCGTTTGCCGCCGCCTGGCGCGCACGAGGCAAGGATTACCTGGAGGCGGGAGATCGCGACAAAGCGGGCGCCGACCTGGAAAAGGCGGTTGCTCTCGCGCCGGCCGACGGGCCGGGATATGCACTGCGCGGCGACTACTACCTGGCGGCGGGGCAAATGGAGCGGGCGGCTCAGGACTATACCTCGGCGATCAACGTCAAGATGGAGCGCACCGAAGTCTACACCGGGCGCGGCAAGGCTTACGCCGCTACACGGCAGTACGACAAGGCGATCGAAGACTTTTCGACGGCGATCCGTCTGCGGCTGGACAACCCCGAGCCGTACAAAGGGCGCGGCATGGCGCGGGCGGCGGCCGGCCAGTATCGCGACGCCATAGACGATTTCGATAAATGCCTGGACGCGCGCCCCGACTACCAGGAAGTGTACGTGGAGCGCGGGCTGGCGTGGTCTTCGGTGGGCGACTTCAACCGGGCTTTGCGGGACACGAACAACGCTCTGCGGCTCCGGCCTCAGGATCTGCAGGCTCTGCGTGTGCGAGGAGCGGTGAAAGAGCGCCTGGCGGACGATGCCGGCGCAGTGGCCGATTATACCGAGGCACTGCGAATCGACCCGAAGGACGTGCGCCTGTACCTGGCGCGGGGTACGGTGTACGCGCGGCTTCAGAGACATGAGGACGCGCTGGCAGACCGGGAGAAGGCAGTGGAGCTCGATCCCAAAAACGCCGAGGCACTGATTGCGCGCGGCGGATCGTTTCACGCTCTCGGGCAGCACGAGCGGGGACTGACGGACCGCACTGAAGCCATCGCGCTCGACCCGAGCTCGCCGATGGGATGGAAAGCTCGAGGAAACGCCTACTATCTGATGGGCAGATATGACGAAGCGCTGTCGGACCTGAAGCATGCGCTGGAGCTGGATCCGACGGACCAGGAGACACAGGTGGTCGGCGGCATGGCGGAGACCAAAGTCCGAGAGCTTGTCACCAACTCTTTATCGATGGAACAGCAGCCGGATACGGTGACGCTGAAGCTTCCGGGGCGCCCCGGCGCTCCAGTGGTTGAGGCCTCCGCAGCGGTGGAGCCGGCAGGGAAAGTGCAGCAGCCTTCGCAGATCGACGTGGCGGCTGCGGTGACAGGGGAGGCCCCGCCGCCCGCAGTTGCGGCGTCACCGGCGGCCGTTACGCCGCCCGCCGAACCGGAAACGAAACCGGCGCCGCAGACCGAAACGGCAGCCGCAGCCAAACCGGAGCCCTCATCCGAGCGAGCGCCCGTAGCCAAGCCGGCACCACCTATTGAGACGGCGGCAGCCGCCAAGCCGGCGCCCCAATCCGTACTGCCCCGGCCGACTGAGCCGAAGCCAATCGCGCCGAAACCGGCTCCTGTTCCCGCAGTGAAACCGGCGCCGAAGGCTCCGGCAGCGGCTGAGGCGGGGAAGCCGCAAACCCCGGCCCCGCCGAAGCCGGTCGCGCCCTCTGCCGGGGAGAAGCCCGCCGCTCCGAAGAGCGCGGCGTCATACCACGCGCTAGGACGCGAATTGCTCCAACAGGAGAAATTTGCCCAAGCCATCGATGCGTTTTCGCAGGCCATTCAACTCAACCCGGCGATGCCGCTCGCTTACAACGCGCGCGGATATGCGCATTTCCGACTGAAGCAGTACACCGAGGCGGTCGCGGACTTCGACCAGGCGGTCAAGCTCGACCCCAAGTACGCAAATGCGTACCTGAACCGCGGCTCCGCCAAACACGCAGCAGGCGATAAGACCGGCGGCGACGAAGACCTGTCGAAGGCACGCCAACTGGCGCCCGCGAAGCCGTAGCTTGACCTTATGGTGCGCGTTCTCGGCCGAAATTGACGAGGGTGCAATTTAGAGGGAGCTCTTCTCCGTGGGCTTAAGACGGCCCGCCGCTCTCCCTCACGGTCGAGTAGCGGTCGATCAAATATGGCAGGCCTTCTCCAGGCAACGGCGCCGATGAATCGGTAGTCTCGAAATGGAGATGCGGCTCGCAAGCGTCGCCGGAGCAGCCGATACGTGCCACACCTGACCGCGCTTCACGTCACACGAAACAACGAAGGTTACGCGGCATTACGAAAGCAGCGTGGAGGCGCGCCTCGGAAACCCAGCCGTTTGGCACTCATGCTAACGACTGAGCTCTTCGTCGAAGCAGACCGCCACTTTGCCGCATTTGCCCGAGGCCATGAGCGCATAAGCATCGCCTACCTTATCGAGCGCGAACCGGTGCGTCACCAGGTCGGCGGGATGCAGGTTCCACCGCACCAGCCGCTCCACCAGTTCCTCCATGAGCCAGGTGGACGTCACCCACGAGCCGTAAATTGTCTTCTGATCGTGAATGATGTCGGGCGACGGATCGAACTCTACCGAGCCGCCTTCTCCCAGCATCACGATCTTGCCCCACTTGCGCGTCGCCCGGATCGCCGTCGCGCGTGCCGCCGCGTTGGCCGAGCAGTCCACCGCGCGCTCCACGCCGGCGCCTCGCGTCAGATCTCTAAGCTGTGCCACATTCTCCGGTCCGGCCGCAAGAACGGTGTCGCAAACGCCGAGCTTGCCCGCCAGCTCGAGCCGCTCCGGGATCACGTCGATACCGATAATTTGCTGCGCTCCCAACTTCCGGCACAACGCGCCGGTGGCAAGACCCACCGGCCCGAGCCCGGTGATCAGCACCGCATCCGTACCGCAGATGCCTATCTTCATGAGCCCTTCGTAAACCGTGCCGAACCCACAGGCCACCTGCGCGCCATCGGCATACGACAACTCGGACGGAAGCAGAATCAGATCTTTCTCTTCAGCTAGCAGATAGTCTGCCATGCCGCCGTCGCGCTGCCATCCGTAGGCACGCCGGTACTTAGCGCTGGTACAGGAGATCATGTATCCGCGCCGGCAGTCGTTGCAAACGCCGCACCCGGAGATGTGATATACAATCACGCGATCGCCCGCCTGAAAACGGCGGCACCCCGGCCCGATCTCGACAATCCGCCCGGCCGGTTCATGGCCGGCGATCACGCCCTGATATCCTTCCGGACCCTTTCCCAGGTGCTCGTGGTAAATGCAGCGGATATCCGAGCCGCAGATGGTAGATGCCTTCATCCGCAGCAGAACTTCCCCGTGGCCCGGCGAAGGAACAGGCGCTTCGCGCACTTGCGTTGTGCTATTCCCCGGCAGATATGCGGCAAGCATCGTTTCAGCCATTTAGTCTATTCTCAGTCTTTTTCTCTCCGCTGCGCCGCGCCTCCGTGATGAAGAAGGGCTTAGGGGGGCGTGATCTCGCCACTCATGTCCCACAAAGCTTCCCAACTCTGCCCGGCCTTCCACAAAAAAACCTGGCCCTTGATCAACCGGCAATTGCGGTCGATCGCCGCAATGGCGTTCATATCAGCATCAGAAAGCGGCGCGCTGACCGCGGCCTCCAGGTTCGCGATGTAATTTCGCGGGTTGGTCGAAAACGGAATAGGCACCTGCCCACGCTGCATCGCCCACTTCAAACACACAATGGCGGGATTGACGCCCAAGCGCCGCGCAATGGCCACGATCACCTCGTCCTGAAGCGGCGAAGTGTCGTCCGGCGTGCGGTCGCGCTCGGGCCGGTGCGGTGAACCGAGCGGGCAATAGCCGACAGGCTGGATGCCCCGGGCGCGCACGAAATCGAACAGCTCAGTCTGCTGGAAGTGCGGGTGCAGCTCCATTTCGTTCAGCGCCGGCTGAATCCGCACCTCAGGTAACAGGCGACGCAGTTTGGGAACCGTCATATTCGACGTGCCGATGTGCCGCACCAGCCCCATATCCACCAGCCGTTCCATCTGCCGCCACGTCTTCAGAAAACTCTCGTGCAGGTACGGCATCGCATCCGAGCTGCGTGACTCCACCGTGCACCCGGGCGGATGGAAATTCGGAAACGGCCAGTGCACCAGGTAAGCGTCCAGATACCCGCACCGCAAATCCGCGATCGACTTCTGACACGACGGGATCACATCGGCCTCGCCGTGCTTGTCATTCCACAGCTTTGAAGTGAGCCAGAGACCTTTCCGCTCGAATCCGGTGGAAAACAGCTCGCTCAAGGCCGCACCGATCCGGTCTTCGTTGCCGTAGACGGAGGCACAGTCGATGTGCCGGTATCCAGCTTCGATGGCCCCGCGCACGGCGGCAGCCACCTCGCCGCCCCCGGCATGGTCGGACCCAAATGTTCCGAGTCCGATGACAGGCAGTAACGCCCCGGTATACAGACGCCGCTGGGGCAAGGCAGCAGGATCGACGCGAGGCGTGTTCATGCGATCAATCTATCGATATAACACGCGGCAGATCAGTAGGGCAGTCCGGTAACCTGGCGGCGGTTGTCGGCCGCCGCAGGCGCGTAATTGACCGTACGCTATACTTGTGTCAGAGCACCTCACGCCACCGTAGCTCAGCCGGTAGAGCGGCAGTTTTGTAAACTGCGGGTCGGGGGTTCAAGTCCCTCCGGTGGCTCCATCTTCCAAATTACGAGTTCCAGGCGCATTTCCCAAGACCACACTAGACCACAGAGCGTCATCAGCCCGGAATTTGCGATTCGCTTCACTGGAGTCCGCAGCGTTTCTCTCGCTCGCCACACGCCCGTCTATCGCGTATCATCTCCCGGTCAACTCCTGCTCCCAGCCAAGGCACAGATTGTGTCCCCGCGGCCAGCGGCTAGTATTCGGCCGCTGCTATTCCTGTTGGCGTCGCTTCCCGAGCCTTTGGCGTGGCCTCTGGATGGTGTGCGATCGCCTCGCTTGCCCGCAGGACCAAACCAAGTGCACGGCGCTCGGCGGTCTGTTCGCCCCACAGCCGATTGCAGTGCATGTGTACATAGCTCTCGTAGAGCTTGGCCAGGGGCTGAGTGAGCGCGCCCTCCTGTTGCAGCGTCGCGAGGCGTGCCTCGATGCGCTGAAGCTCCGCGCGTCGTCGAGCCAGGATGTCCTCAACTTCTGTGCTGAATCGCGCCGGATCGCGCAGCGCCGACAGCAGACGATCGCGCCGCGTCCGATATTCGTCGCTCACTTCCTTTCGAGAGGTGACGGTCTGCTTCAGCCATGCCAGGCGCGCAGAGTCATCAAGGCCCAATGAACGCAGCAGGTCGTTGGTGATGACCGCAAGCGTCATGCGGTCTGCCTGAGCCGGACAAGCGAGCAAATCAGCTACCGCACGGCTATCCGCGCCGAACAGCGCCTCGGCCGTATCTGTTGCTTCTGGGCCGCCATAGCGCTCGACCTCGCGTTCGTACGTGTCAAAAGAGAATTTTTGGCATGTGCCATCGGCAACCAGTTTCGAAGCCCACGCGCATAGGCGTGGAAAGAGTTGGGTAAGCTGCATGGGCGCTACACGAAACCGCAATCGCAAATGGGGATCGGGGTCGGCATACCGCAGGAAGAACCACTCTTCGCCCACCCGCCCCTGAATATCCCGGCACAGGCCCCGTACCGCACCCGCAATCATCTCGTCCTCTCCGCTTCTGGGGCCGTAGAGTTTGAGATAGAGCCAATCGCTTCCCGGAGGGCGGAGACGAAGATCGGGAGTAAACCATGAAGGTCCCCTGCGCTCGGGCCTGCCCGCGCTTGGTTTCGGTGCATCGTCCCGCAAGCCTAGCGAAACCACCAGCTCGACGATGTGGCGGCCACCATCGGCCGACGGCAGCCATGCATGTTCCGGCCCGGGCAGCGCTTCCTGAAGCAGGCACTGACCTTGCCCGCGGGCGTGCCTGAGTTCGCTGCGCAGGTCTTCCACTTGTGAGGCATCGTCGAGATCATAAAGAAGCCGGTTGTCGGCCCAACTCAGGTAGACATGCCGCGGCACCAGCCAACGCTCGCGCCAACCGGCAAACCATTCAGCGAACGCCTTTCCGTTGGGTACGGGTATTTCCTCACCGGCTGAGTCGAGACGCCATTGCGCGCAATGCAGAATGCTGCGGCCCGACTGCACTCGCGGCAGGAACACGTATCCTCCGGCCGGTCCCAATCGAATGAACTGAGCATCGCGACTCCGTCGCGACAGATTTCCGACAGAAACTGGCACTCCGGCGGTGCCATGTTGGTATTCAGCATATGCCCCGACGCGAATAAGACTTCCACATCCTGCGTCGGCCAGCGCACATAAAAACGACCTTGAACCGCTCTTCGCGCTTTCCGGCGCGCACACGCTCGGCGAACTGGGGAACGAGTTCGATGGCCTGCATCATGCTACCTTCGATATCCCGGCGGATCTGCGGCAGTTCCTCCACCGGCATGCCAACGAAGATGGCAAACAGATCGTTCTCGGTTTTGAAGGCAAAGATAACGACTCGATGCTCACGACGAACGTAGAGTTCGAAATCCTCCGCCTCCACACCACTCCAGTACGAAAAGTAGTAGCAAGAGGATGGGGGGCACGTAGTTGTAGACAGGGGCCTGAACGGTGCGCGCAAACCCGGAATTTCGCCCATCGGCTCCTATGATGATCGTGCCGCGTTCTACCGCCTCGCGGCCACCGGGTCCGCGCCCGCGGATACCCACCATCTGCCCGTCGTCGAACACGTAATCCTCGACGATATAACCTTCGCGAAGCTCTGCGCCGCTGTTGACCGCCGCATCGACCAGTATCTTGTCCAGGGTTGTGCGTCGCGGACCGTAGCCCCAGGCAAGGCCATCCTCGACGAGGTTCCTTGCCAGCAAGGGAAAGTCCCCAAGGTCGAAGATCATGTTGGCAATTGCCGGCGCCCGCGCTGCGGTCTTGTCCAGTAAGCGCCAGTCCCTGAGCCTGCGCGGCCCATGTCTGTGAACAAAGTGTCCGTGGGGGATGTCGCACGGGAAGGTCGCGCGGTCCACTAGCAGGACCTTCGCCCCCTGACTGCCGAGGAGCATTGCCAATGGTGCCCCCGCGCAGCGGGCCCCGACGATGATTGTGTCGTACATGGTTTGTCTCCGCGCAGCCTGCTCGGAAGGTGCACGTTCGATCAAAGAGAAATGCTTATCGCCGTTGATCCTGTTCGGAGAGAAGTCGTTGCAGCGTGCCGTGTCGAATTATCTGGAACATTATCATCAGAAACCGAAACCACCAAGGCAAGGACAATCTGTTGCTGTTCCCGATATTTGTAGGGAAGACAAGTTCGCGAGGCGCGATCCGTTGTCGAGAACGGGGCTTACTCAAATATTACAGCTGCGCCGCATGAGTGTTTACACCATTAGCCTATGACCTGATCGTGGCGGTAGTGGGACCCATTTTCCTCCCACTCGCCTCCTCACTTGACAAGGTCGCCCCATATCAGAACGTCAGGCGCAGGCCGAGTTGGATCTGGCGCTTGGGAAATGCCGATGTGAAACCGAGCGGCTGGCTGGGTGAGAGCGCAGAGCTTCCGTGCACCTTGAAGGTAGTGAATCCTTGTCCCCCTGAGGAGAGCGGCAAGGCAAAGTTGGGGCCAACCTGATTGTTGACGCTGGCGTAATTGGTACGGTTGAACAAATTGAAGCCCTCGGCCAGCAACTGAAGGTTGGCGTGTTCGGTCACTCTCAAAACGCGTGTGAGGCGGGCATCGAAGTCGGCGTAGTCCGGCCCGATGCCGGTGTTGCGGTTAGCACCGACGGGGCGACCAGTGGTCGGATGATTATCGCCATTGACGGCCCCACCCGCCAGCAGATTAAAGGGATGGCCGCTATGGTACTGGACGATCGAAGCCAGTTCGAATCCGCGGAGTATGGCGCTTCCCCAGGGGCTCTCGATGACCGAGGCTACCACTACTTTGTGGCGCTCATCGAAGTTCGAGAGCGCCCGGTCGGCCGCCACATTAGTAGGGTCTTGTGGCGCGTAATCCGTATTGTAGTCAGTAGACGTGTCAAATCCCATACTGTAAGTGTAACTACCGAGCAGACTGTAGTGATTACTCAACCGCTTTCTAACTTCGAGAATACCGCCTTGGTAGAGCGCCGAGGAAATTGAGCTGTACTGATTGTTCTGGGTGATCAACGGATTGACAAAGCAGCCCGCAGCGGCGCCGAGCAGATCTCCGGCGCAAGCCGGCGATCCCACGCTGGGTGTCGGGCCGAGCGCCGGATTCTTATTCCAGTTGCGGTAGGAAGTGTACGATCCGTTGGCGAGTTGGACAGTCGTGTAAGGGGCCGGCAACAGGTTGGTATCGATGGCCACGGGAAGGCGCTGGGTATGCACGTACACATAGCTGCCCGAGATTACGATTCCCGCACCCACCTCGCGTTCGATGCCTAAACTAGCCTGCTGCGCGAGCGGGTTTTGGTAGCCGGGCTTGCTGGTGAAAAGCACGGTCAGCGGCGAGAGTGCTCCGCTGTTGGCTGCGCGGATGCCAAATCCGGCGAGGTCTGGCGGCGTAATACATGCCGCACTGCCTGGGGCCGGCGTGGTGCATTGGATCTTGCCCTGAGCAAAGAGGGTCTGAAAGACGACAGCGGCGTTTTGAAATCCGAGGCCGGTGGAAGTGAGCGGGTCCACGTAAATCGAAATCGGGCGATTGCAGGGGCTGTTGCCCGAGCCGGGAATGACCCCCGCGACGCCACAGGTGGCCGTGACGTTGGCGACTGGATTCCCCGGGCCGCTATTCTCGACTGAGGTCCGGTTCTGGTTCAGGACGCCGAGGAGGTAGTCCACATGGGAAATCTGAAAGTCGATCGGACCATAGAAGATTCCGTATCCGCCGCGAATCACGGTTTTGTGAGCCCTGAACGGATCCCAGGCAAAGGAAATCCGTGGAGCAAAGTTGTCTTTGTCAGTGGCCAAGGCGGCGAACTGAGTGTCGAGCTCATATCTCAAGGCATAGTTGAGCGTGAAATGGGGCCAAATAGTCCAAGAGTCCTGCCAGTACGCGGCCGTCAGGGGCCGCGTGAACCCACCGTAGTTGGCCTTGCCGAAACCCTGTTGGTAGATCTGCGGCAGCCCCAGGGAAGCGGTTTGCAGAGCGTCCAGGGCAACCGGACTTAGCGATCCAGACAAGCCACAACCTGGATTGGCTGCGGATACAGGAGAGCCGGAGGGATTCCCCAAGCATGGGCTCAACAAAGCGCCGGGAAGGGGACCGAACACAAACCGTCCTGGAAGGAAAATATGTGATTCGGTGTGATTGCCTCGGATCAGTTCCTCGAAGCCAAACCGCATGTTGTGATGGCGGTGGCTGACGGTGACGTTATCCCCGAATTCCTGCCGCCGCAAGATGGTGTAGCTGGGCAAGTAAAAGGTAGTGCCCAGAGAGTTCGCATAACCGGCGATGCTCAGCTCCGCCTGAGCGGGCTCGTTGGGAACTACATTGAACTCATTGTAGTTCGACTGGACCCTGAGTTCGTTTGCAAGCGCAGGCTTGAGAGCGTGGAACCAATTGCCGGAGGCGGTGCTTTCGTATCCACGAATCGAACTACCGGCCGAGTAACCGGTCAGGGACTGGACATCCGGCGACTGCTCCAGGTCATGTCCGTAGCGATACGAGAAGGACAGCTGGTTGGTGTCGTTCACGCGGTGGTCCAGCCGGAAGGACGCAAGGTACTGGCGCGTGTTATAGGAGAAAACGCCGCCGTTGCTTTCGAACGCATTAATGAGGAAACCATTCAGCGCGGTCTGGCCGGCCGACAAACCGGTAGACTGGCTGATGGTCAAGGCGCTCGTTAACAAAACCGCGCATCTCGACGCGGGCGCCGTGAGAATGCCGCCGGTGGGATTGTTGATACAAGGCACGGTGGGGTTACCCGGGGCATTCGCCAGTGCGCCCAAAATCGCTACTCGGTTGTTCTGCGGCGCTGCTTGCGACCGGAAGTTGTTGGTGTTGGGGAGCAGAGGAACCGAATTCTGCGCGCCGTGGCGGAGGTCTTCGAACGCGGCAAAGAGAAAGGTG
>Ga0126381_100001801_pt1 | contig 22963 bp, 22 predicted proteins | sample PanSoiMetPlot_28_FD_96465 | JGI IMG/M metagenome (GOLD analysis project Ga0126381, IMG submission 96465) | Tropical forest soil microbial communities from Panama - MetaG Plot_28 | ecosystem: Environmental > Terrestrial > Soil > Tropical forest > Bulk soil | place: Panama | collected 2016-02-17 | reverse complement strand
CTCATATCGGCTCGAAGCGTAAGGCACACCTTCGGCACACCTCAAAGTTTTAGTAATAAATGTTGTCGATTTCATAAGCGGCCGAACGCCTCTTCATAAGAGTTTGCCAATTTACTATTCGTAGCGGATATCAAAACGCTGGATGAGGCTGTTTTGTATTTGGAACACGTGGATCACGCTCATCTAATACGTTTACGTTCTCTTCCTTCCGCAGGAAGGCTGCCGCCTGCTCGCCGATCACAACGCATGGTGCCATGGTGTTGCCGGTCGTTACACGAGGCAGAATGGAAGCGTCTGCAATACGGAGTCCGTCCAGGCCGTAGACCCTCAATTTGCCATTGACGACTGACATAACGTCGCGTCCCATTTTTGCGGTGCCAGACTGATGCCAGAAAGTACCAAGACCGTCGCGAAAAAAGCGCTCCAGGTCTTTTTTGTTGAGAGAGCCAGGCGCTATCTCTTGTCCCGTGAAAGGTCGCAAGGCGGCGGAGTTGCCGATTTCGCGAGCCGTGGCCAATCCCGCCACGAGGTCCTTAAGGTCCTGGGGATCACCGAGGTAGTTCGCGTCGATGATTACGGGATCGGCTGGACTCGAACCCGTTAAATGAACGGAGCCACGGCTTTTCGGTCGCATGCCGACCGCAAGGGACCAGGCGGCCGCCGGGAGTTTGAATTTTGCAGCATTCTCGCGAGTCGTGTCTGGTCCTGGATGCGAATAGGCGTAGAAGTCTGGGGCGTCCAATTCACTGCTTGTTTTCCAGAAACATGCGGTCTGACTTCTCGGAAAAGGCGCAGGCGTTTGGCCCGTGTTTTCCCAGACGCACCCAAATGCAATGTGATCGTGAAGATTGCGCCCAACACCCGGCAACGCTTGCAACACTGGAATACCTGTTCTCTGCAACTCAGCTTCGTCTCCGATGCCTGATTGCATCAGCAGTTTCGGCGTGTGGATCGCGCCAAGGGAGATAATGACTTCACGTGTGACTCCGACACGGAAAGTCTTTGTCTGATAATGGAACTCAACGCCGGTCGCACGGCGACGATCAAATAGAATTCGCGCCCCCAGGGCACCGGTCAGTACAGTGATGTTTGGCTGAGCCATCAAAGGATATACATACGACCGAAAGATCGATCGTCTTTTCCCGTCGTGAACAGTTTCATCGACAAGTGCGCATCCTCCTGCTGCCTCCATCATGCGACCATTCGGATTGGGAAAGCGTTGGAGTCCCGCCGATTCAGCACCTTCCAGCAAAGCGAAAGCGAATGGGTAAGGGTCCCCCGCAGGCTGAACATGTACCGCTCCTTGCGTGCCGCGGTACTCCGGATCGGGGCTTCCCGCCCACGCCTCAATACCCCGCCGATAGAGCTCGAGCACGGCGTCGTAACCCCACGACGGATCGCGCGTTTCGGAAGCATAGAAGTCCCAATCAGCCCGATGTCCGCGAGACCACGTCGAAACATTAATGCTGGAGCCGCCGCCTAGGACCTTGCCCATTGAATAGCCAATGGCTCTGCCATTCAGATGTGGATTCGGCTCGGCTACGAAGCCCCAATCCAGTTCGCTGCCCAGCGTCATGGGCCAACGATTCGGATTCATGACTAAATCCGTCTCGTCAGTTCCTCCAGCTTCCAGCAGCAGAACATGTATTTTCGGATCGGCCGCAAGCCGCCCAGCCACAACGGAGCCGGAGGTGCCTGCACCGCAAACTATGAAGTCGTAGTGCGGCTTCAGGTCAGCCGCGAGCTTTTGCTGATTGAGGTGTACTCGTTCCGCGAACTTGTCAATATAGGGATTCGAAATTTCCATGAGAGCGTTCTCCTTTCAACTATCTCGTCCTCAGATCTGGGTCCCCGTTTCGCCCGGCAACGCGTAGGAGATTTCTGGCCTGCTCGACACCCACCACTGGCAATGTCGCCGGATCCAGCAGCCCCACCTGCACAAGCAGCGAGGCCTGGTCCCACCAGACGTGCTCGTGAGCGACTTTTCCGTTCTCGAATTTCATCACTACGACGTGCGGAAGTTCGACTCTCTTCCCAGTTGGCGGGATCCCTGGCAGCAGGTAACCCATTGTGTGTTGTGAGTGAAGCTCACAATGAGTTCGTCCACGACCTGGTCTTTGCCGATGGTGCGGGAGATGGGGGTCACCATCGCATCTTTGGGAATTTGGTTTATGAAGTGTTCGCGGTAAAAGCGACGGACTTCCCGGCCGCCGAAGCCACCCGCCAGGGTAGCGATGCAGTGCACATAAGGCTCGGCCACCATGGTTTCCATCGTGGCGTCAACATCGAAATCGGCAAACTCTCTTGCGATGTGCCCGTCGAAGAGTGAACCCAGATCGGGAGGTTCGTTAGAGTTGAGTGCGGATTTTTGTATTTGTTCTTTTTGTGAAACTTGGACTGCCATAGCAGCGTGCTCCTTTTCGTCATGTGACTGTTGACTTGCACCCAGTTAGATGGAGCACAAGTGCATGCGGTTCATGCATAATAGTTATGGTTGCCATGCGTCTAGAGAAATTGCGCCAAGTTGATTTGAACCTCCTGATTACCTTTGCAGCGATTGCTGAGGAGAAAAGCATTACCGCGGCAGCATCCAGGCTCTTGCTGAGCCAGCCTGCAGTGAGCCGCGCGCTCCAGCGCGCACGCGCGATGTTTCAGGATGAGGTCGCGCATATCCAGCAGGGCCCCTTCTCCGTACTGGAGTTCTTGTCGACCAATCTTCAGGCTTACAGAGGGCTGGTCGCACTGCGACGGCGTCCAGAATTCTATGAATAGCTGATTCAAATCCAGCTTGTTTTCATCTTGAACTGGTCTCGGCCCACCTGTCCGCCCGAATTCGAGCCCGCTTAAACTCAACGAATAAGCTCGCTATTGTCGCCCGTAAAGCTCCTTGTCGCGCCTTTGGTTCGCGTAAGTAGAGCGATTGTCGAGAAAATTGTCGCTAGCACCCAAAATACCGGGCCCACGATGCCAGGCCAGACGGGCATATAGCCGGGAAGAAGGACGAAGAAGATAAATCCCGTATCCGCGATGCCGAGAGTCGCGAAGTTGATCCAATAACCCCAGACGCTGTTCCTCCAGTTCAACGTCGCAGCCACGCAAATGGCAACGATCGAAAAGAACAGGAGGTTCCATGCATCCTGGAATACTCGCCCTTGCACCATCGACGAATGCAATGACCGACCAAGGATGTATACCGAATATGCGGCCAGAAGATGCAAACAGGCCCAGATAATGTAGAAAGCCGCACCGATCTTTGAAATTGTGTTCGACGTACTCATAAAATCACCTGCTAATGAACTTCCTGGTTGCTTGTGCTGCTCATTCGGCCATCCGACTCGTGCGGTGGATTAGCGCCGTGCAGAGTCGTGTTGAGGTTCCGCGGTAAGCAGCACCTCGTCCGGCTGCGACAGATCGAGGAGTTCAGCGTGAGGTTGCCTCCGGCTCATATCTCCAGTGGGCCAGTAGACTTCGATCATGTTGCCGTCAGGGTCGTCGAAATAGAAGGCGAAGGACACGCGGTGGTTGAATGCGAACTTGATCGGGATATTCTTCTCCACAACGCGCGCGTGGAAGGATCGGAGCTCGGCGAGTGACGAGACTTTGAAGGCGACGTGAGCAAACGCGGCGTCGGCGAACAAGGCTATTTCGTGTGATTCCTCATCGGGACGGCTGCTCAGGAAGGCGGTGGCCCCGAGTGGATGGTCAGGCGTGCTCCCGCCGACGATCTCCATACCAAGAACGTCCCTGTAGAATTCTGCCGACGCCGCCGGATTTGTGGCGCGTAATCCAACGTGGCCAATACCGTTGTTCTGACGGCCAGCTTGCTTCCTCGCGGAGGCCTTCTCGGCCAATGATTCCTCACTAGGGCTCGAGCTGATATTCAATGCATTCAGGACTTGTGTCATCATCGTGTTCCTCCTGTTTTCAATTTGGTTTTACGTCTTATTGGAACTCGATCAGTAAACCAAGTAGCGCAGATCGAGTTGTGTCTGAGTAAGTGACTCTGGGCCGAATTTTTCGGCAATCTTCATGCTGACGGATGCATCAAGTCGTCTGGGAAGGAGTGTGAACGATGAGGGTTGCGGCATATGCGCTTCGAGTTTGAGTTCGTCGCGAATCTGCTCACGAATCGTGCGCGCCACAAGCGTGGCCCAAAACGCGCCATGAAGAACGCCGAATCACTCTTCGTGGGAATCAACCGCTGAGTAAGCGGCACGCCACGGCTTCCCGCGTAGAAGACGATGAGTACAACCGGTTCGTTTCCCGAAATTCCTCGGTGGAGTGTGCCTACCGTTTCGGGAAGGGCCTGCCCGGCTGTGAAATGTCGCTTCTTTCCATCTTTCTTTCTTTCGATGGTTAACTCTCCGGTAACGATATAAGCGGCATTTGGCATCGGATGGCTGTGCCACTCGAGTTTCGTCCTGGGTGGGATCGTGATCTTTAATATGGATATCTCGGGCTGGCCTGAGGGGTAAGCGTCGTAAGGTTCACCATCCCAGGAAGAGCTGGCGGTCAGCAGGATCTGCATCTGTACCGCTGGTTGATTGCTCTCCCTAGCACTGGCCTTGTTCACCAAAATAATCGCAAACGTCGCGACGAGGAGTGTCTGCATACTCCTCGTCGTCATCTGCGGAATCACACCCCCAGCCAGAGCCCATAATTGGATTGCCATAGCAACGTGCTCCTTTCGTCATGTGACTGTTGACTTGCATCCAGTTAGATGGAGCACAAGTGCATGCGGTTCATGCATAATAGTTATGGTTGCCATGCGTCTAGAGAAATTGCGCCAGGTCGACTTGAACCTCCTGATTACCTTTGCGGCGATTGCGGAGGAGAAAAGCATTACCGCGGCAGCATCCCGGATGCTGCTGAGCCAGCCGGCGGTAAGCAGGGCGTTGCAGCGCGCACGCGCCATGTTTCAGGATGACCTTCTGGTCCGGTCGCCCCAAGGCTTCGAGCTCACTTTGCGAGGCCGGAAGATCCTCCAGGAGCTGGAGGGCTTGCTGCCCAAGATGGAACATCTGGTGATCCCGACCCTGTTCGATCCCATGCGGGAGAAAAGCGTGTTTCGCATTTGCGGTCCTGACAACGTCTGCACCGTCGTAATCCCGCGCTTGTGTCAGCAATTTGCAAACGGGCGCTTCCAGATCCAATTCGATTTCCTTCCATACCAGAGCGGGATCGTGGACCTTCTGGAGCATGGGCAGATCGATCTCGTACTCCGCATTGATGACGGGCTCCTGCCGTCGCACTTTCAGTCGGAAAAGCTGTATGGCGAGGACTTTATTTGTGCCGTGGCGCGTGACAGCCACTTTGGTGACCGACTCTCGCTTAAGCAGTACCTGGCGGCAAGCCACATCGCTGTATCTCCTCTTGCCGGTGTGCAGACGATTCCTGACAAACGGCTGGCAGCGCTGGGTGCAAAACGAAGCTCATGCATTCGAGTGCCGTACTTCGGTGTAGCGCTACAATGCCTTCCTGGAACGGAACTCGTGCTTACTCTCACGAGCGGGATGACATCGGTCGTCAGGGCGAATCGCAAGCTACGCCTTGTGAAAGCACCGCAGGAATTGCACGGGTTCCATTTCCTGATGGCCTGGCATCCGAGACTCAGCACCGATCCGCGTCATGTATGGCTTCGCGGAGCGATCCGATCAGTAGCTGCCGGTCTCAAAGAATAGGCAGAATGAGGCGTGGTTGTTACCCAGGGCTTTCGCTTAAGCGGGCGCAGGAGTGTGCTGTTGGTTGCGAAGCAGCAAAGCTTCATCAATCAGGACTCTCAGTAGCCAACTGCGAAACTCGCCTTCATGTTCAAACTGTTGCGGATGGCGAGATGCTGTACGCCAGCAGTTTTCGATGGCCTGATCGACCTCTTTAGGCTCGCGAAGAATACGGGATGCGATGTAGCGGAGCAGTCGGTCAGACCGCCAAAACCTGGATTCGAATTCCGTACCGTCTTGTTGAACTGCTGCAAACATTTCAGTCATATTCTCCAGAGTCTACCGGCGAGCCCGTGCTCATTCCGTTTGATTTTCAGTACTGACAGCTCCGGCTGGCCCGATGGATACAATTGATATGGTTCACCATCCGTGAAGAACTGACATTCAGCAGGATCGCGTCTGTATCGCTGGTGATTGTTTTCCCTGGCACTGGCCTTGCGCCAAAGTAATCGCAAACGTAGCGACGAGGAGTGTTTCCATACTCCTCGTCGTTACCTGCGGAATCACACCCGCGACCAGGTTCCCATATAAGCAGTTGCGGATCTGGCGTGAACCAATGGGATGCTCCCTAGAACTATCTTTGGAATGAATCAACCGAAAAGGATCCCATAGCTGGCTGCGAGTTCATGCACATTCCGAACGGCAACTGCGGGCGGCTCCGTTGGGGCGTCCGCATTGTCCGGTGCAGGGACGCCCGTCGCCATGATGAACTCCTCGAACCCGGAGGGTGAAAATATCAGGAGATAGTGGTTCTCGGTGCTGCCAGAATTACGTATCTGATGGGGGATGTCACGCGGGGCTATTAGGCTATCGCCCCCCCGGAGAACGAAGACCTTATCTTCGACGATGACCTCCAGTTCCCCGGACAAGACATAGTACGATTCGTCCTCGCGCGTATGCGTATGACGGGGCACCGCCATGCCAGGAGCGAGACTTATCTCCAGCAGGCAAAAGGCTCCTCCTGTATCTGCCCCTGACAAACACACGGAACCGAGGCCGACGTCAAAGTAATATCGTTTGCCTCTCGGTTGATGTCTGATTGACGGGACTCTGCGAATTGATGCTTGACCGTTATGCGCAGGTGATTGTTTTTCTTGAGATGCTGTCCTCATTAAAAGTCTCCTCAAATACTAAGTTTCGTTGTTAACTCAGTCAGAAAAACAGATCGCGAAGATTGGCTTGTGCCCAAATCCGCCCGGTTGGGCCGAATCTTGCTGAATTCTTCATGAGGATCGAGTCATCGAATCGTTACGGGAGGTGACTCAAAGAATGAGAGTAGCTGTGGATGTGCTTGGGCCGGTCGGAGAGCCGTGCGTACAAGTCCACGAAGATCATGTTCTCGGTATGATGTTGCGGCCTGGCTTCATTGAAGTGGGCTTGCAACGTTCCGCAATGCGACGAGTAACATTCCAAACAGGAGACATAGGATTTTTCCCTCGTCGCATGGAAAGATGGGTTGGAAGCGGCCGCCAGGAACGTTTACTCCTTCGCATCTCCGATGCTGCCTTGCAAGCCGCTCGCGAGGGAATGAGCGAGGGCGGTGACCTCGATCATTGGTGCAAAATGGGTGACGTGCGACTGGCTGCGCTGGTCAAGGCAGTGAATGCCGAACGAATTGCGGGGTTCCCGAGTGGGCGATTATTTCTGGATTCCATCGAGCAGGCGATCGCCGCCGCATTGGTTGATGCCTTTGCAGGCCAGAGCCGCTCCCTGAGACCGCTGCGAGGCGGACTGAGTCCGACACGCTTGCGGACAGTCAAAGAGTTGGTTCATGCCAGGCTGGAGGACGAGTTAACGCTTACCGAAATGGCACAGGCGGCGGAGTTGAGCCCATCTCATTTTTCGCGGATGTTTCGAAAGTCGACAGGTGAGACACCGCACCAGTTTGTATTACGCAAGCGAATCGAGCGTGCCCAGGAGATGTTGCGCGCGCCTGAGGTGCGGGTCCTGGATGTTGCCGTGGCATGCGGCTTCAAAACCCAACAACACTTTGCACGAGTGTTCCGTCATGTATGTGGAACCAGCCCCGGAGAATATCGGCTGGAATAGTGGTCCCGTCATCGTCCTTGCAGCGGCGCGTATCTCCACGATTCATGCTAGCTGACTAAGAATCAGTCGTTCCAAATCGGCACTCGTAAGCTGCTGAAATGACAGGAAATGCGAGCGCGTTTTTCGTCTGATCTCGTTAGACTCTTAATCAGTAGGTTGAAGGTTCGATTCCTTCCGCGCTCACCATCCAACCCACTCGACTGAGAATCAGTGAGCTGCGCGACCTGAACGCGGCCAAGGTGCAGACCATGTTCCAACGCATTCTCGGCCCGGTGGGAATGAAGTTCATCCCCAACATCGGCGGTATCAGCCATTCGCCCAAGGAGGTCCGACTCCCGGGGACGTCGAAAACGGGCGAACATACTGTTGCAGACGGTCTTGAAGTTTTGACGCCTAAAGTAAAACGGAAGCTCTCTGGAGGGTGATGAATCTACTGACAGAGTCTCTTTTCTTCTCACTCCGGGTCTCCGCCTGGCCTGCCGGCCTGTGAGAGCTACTGGCGATTTTCTTCTTCTTCTATCATTCTCTAAGCATGCGCCTGGCTTATTTTGCAAGCTCGGGAAGAATTTGGGACAGAATGTCGTGGCAGGCACGGTTCCAATTCTTGCAAGCTGTCTTTTTTACGTTTGCCAGCGTGGGATTCTTACTCGACTTAGGCAATCCGAGGCCTGGCCGGCCCGCACACATCGTTTTCCTGGTTGTTGTGGGCGGCATAATCGGAGTTGCCTACGGTTTTTGCTTGATGCGGGCGCCCAAGCTTCTGCCTTTCCTGCTCGCAGCACATGTGATCCTGGCATTCGTACTTACCCCTTACCTGGGATCGCTCGCCGTAGACTGGTCTCAGGTCGCGAGCGACGAAGCCGGTGTTGATGTAATTGGGTGCCTCGTAACCATTTTGCTCGGGTACGTTTTCTTCGTTCGATTCGTCAGAAAACAAGGTCTGCGCTATTTTCGCATCCAAACGGAAATTGAGCTTGCCGAACAGATACACCGCGCCCTGGTGGCTCCGATCGCCCAGCACACCTCTCAGGACGAATTCTATGGAGTGTCAGTTCCTAGCGGGGAAATGGGTGGCGACCTGGTTGATCTGGTGCAGCACGACCATCGATGGATCGGTTATCTGGCAGACGTTTCCGGCCACGGGGTGCCGTCCGGGGTGTTAATGGCGATGGTCAAGAGCGCCGTGCGCATGAAGCTCACCGCTTCATCCGAGCCTCACGTTCTCCTCGAAGATCTGAACCGTGTCATCTCCGAATTGACGGCGCCGGAAATGTTTGTGACGCTCGCCGTCGTGTCGCTTGGCGAGTCGAATGATCTCCATTTCGCAACTGCCGGTCACTTGCCCATTCTCCACTTCCGCAGCGCCACCGGATTGGTCACCGAACTTTCCACTCCCAATCCACCCATTGGAATGTTCAAAGAGCAGAAGTTCGCAACTTGCCACGTGGAATTTGCAAGCGGTGATTTGGCGGTTCTCGTGACGGACGGGCTGACTGAGGCCGCAAATGAGAACGACGAGGAGTACGGGCTCGAAAGAGTCAAGCAACAGATGACCCGGCATTCCGGGGACTCGCTGAAGGTTCTCTGCGATACCCTGCTGAAGGACGCGCGGAAATTCGGGAAACAGACGGACGACATAAGTCTGCTATTGGTGAGGCGTCTCTCAGCAGCGGCTGCGCGAACGCAGCCGCTGAAGTTGTGATCCGGTTTAATTGTTAGCGACGCGGCCCACGGTCAGCACCGGCTTGACTACGTGGAGAGGCGGACGCGTGGTGACAAAAACCTTCGCGGCCGTCCCGGTGTTCAACACGGCGGTATCGAGCGTGCAAGAGTCGAGTAGCGTCTTGTTGGTTATGTGATTTCTTGCGCAGATCGCGCGAGCATGGGCAAAATCCTGCGGATTGAGCTGGGTCGCAAAGAACAGGCTGTTGGGAATGCCGGCCTTGATCGTTGTGACCTCGGTGAACAGCGACTGGTTGGGCTGAACCCGCCAGCTGTCGGCATACTGGTGATAGAGGTCCGTGAAGGATACCGGCTCCTTCAGGATGACTCCCCCGGATGTCGCCAGTTGGGTCGCGTTGCTGTTGGGATTGCCCAGCAAGCCGCGCGGTTGCTGCCTCCCATGGCCCAGGCCCACGTTGGCGTTGATGTATGAGCCGTTGAGTTCGGCGCGTACGTTGTTGCCGTTGGCGCTGCTGATGGCGTAGAGATTACCTCGTCGCGAGACCTGTACGCCGTCAGGCAGCTGGAGGTCCTTGCCGTCGGCAAGGTTTTCGGGCCGGCCATCGATCATCAACCGGTCCGGCTCAACATAGACGGCCACCCGGGTCTTGCCCAACTGGACGGCAATCCCCTTGTTGAGCGAAGCGTTTGGCCAGGTCGGCGCTCCCGAGGCTTGCCGGGCTTGCACCTGAAAGTCCGAACCGTCCTGGGACAGCACAAAGTCGCCCGACGCCTGGAAGTCGTAATACAAGCCGGCGAAGGTCTTCAGGTGGGTATCGCCGATGCTGTCTGCGTTATCGCAGGATATCGGGGTGGGTGCGTTGTTGGTCTCGGTGAATACGATCGAAGGCCAGTTGGCATCATTGATCATCGCCGGCGCCGTCACCAAGGTAAGGTTGTTGGTCTCTCCGGTAAAACCTGCCATGTCGCAGTTGGGGGGGGTCGCTCCCATCCCGCTGTTTACCGCAGTCCTGACCGTGATGCTGGATGCGGCATTGAATGTGGCCTCCGATCCGCCGCCGTCGCCAACAACGTTGAACTCGGAGACATTCCAGCCATTGGCCAGATCGGGGAAGACGTTGTCGCCCGACGCCGAGTAGGCGGTACCACCTACCGTGAACGTGACCGCATCATCCGGGTTGCCGCCTACGCCGGCGACGGCGCCGTCGACAACCATCTGCTGCAGCGCAGCGATCGTTTGCGCGGGCGGCGTTGCGGAGTTCGTGCTGTTCTTCCAGCAGTCACTCGCGAATGTGTTCCACCCTGCCGGGCATGCGTTGACATAGTTGAGCATCCAGTACTGGATGAACACAGCGTTGAAATCGGAAGCGTAAATAAACTGCTCCCAACCCTGGCAATTGGCTGGAACCTTAGCGCCAGCGCAGGTCGCGGTTCCGAAGAAATCGGTGTTGAGCTGGAGTGAGAAGGAGTTGGCCGTCCCGCCGTCATTCTCACCGGTTGTGGTCACGTTGTCGAAAGACCCCTCAGCCTGTGTTGTGTTTCCACCCACCTGGGCAGAGAAGTCGACGCCGTTGCCCACGGTGAAGGGCCGGATGCCTCCACGGGGTTGATAGGGACGGTTGGGCGGAGTTCCGCACTTCGCCTCGTGCCACGTCTGATCAGGAAAAGTGGCTGTAAAGCACCCTTTCTTCGGTCGGGCACCCCCCGCCAGGGTCCTGCGCCAGGCGATTCGCTGCCTGAGCACGTCGGGCGATACATGAACAATGTGGGGATTCGTTTCGTTCACCACATTCGGTCTGGGTTTGGGCTGCGGTTGGGCTGACGCTCTGCCCATCCCCATCACAGCAACGCTGAGCGCCAGCGTTGCCAAGAAGAGCTTCCTCAAGTTGGAGTTTCTCAAAAGTTGAATCACAGGTCTCCCCCTCTTTCGCATCGAAATAGTTGTTCCAAATTGGGTGGGTGAGAAGCACTGGATTTAGAGTGCGTTTTCCATGGGTCCCGTTTCAACAAAACTTGAATGCGGCTAGCGAAACGAGCGCGCCGTGAAAACGCAACTGAGAAGGCTGCTGAACTGATGATGAATGCCGCGATTCCAGGCAAAACGTTTGCACCATGGGCCCAAATGTGCCCAATTTTGTGCCCAGCGACGGCTTGCCTCCGTTTGCTTGCTAAATGGAAACAGATGCGGCGAGCCGCTACTGATGCAAGCTCGCCGCAGTTCCTGCAAATTGAGCTAAGTTGTTGACTCCACGTCGGTCAAGTACTCTTAATCAGTAGGTTGAAGGTTCGATTCCTTCCGCGCTCACCATTTGTTTTCAGTGACAGCTCAGGAAAAGTGCCGTTCTCGTCGTCAAATACTTGTTCCCTAGATGTTCCCCCAGAGCCGACTCGCCGCAGTCATTTCATCCGTAGAATCAACGATCTTAACGATGTGACATGCAGTGATCCTTGTTTATTCGGTTTAAGGTTCACCTCTGACTCAAGAGTGCTGGTCGATCGGTGAGCACGGCCTCTTGATATGGCGGTAGGGGTGTCATTTTTGAGCGGCCGGTGTCGTTATAAGCGGCATGAGGTCAGCCCGAATTGTCTTTGTGAGCATAATCATCCTGACGACTGCCTGTTTGCCGTTGCCGGTCACCGCCGAAGATCTCGCTAGGGAGGTGGATAAGCTGGTTGCGAAGGTGGCGGCAGCCGATACGCCCGGTTGCTCCGTTGCGATCGCAAGGAGTGGCGAGGTCATCTACAAATACGCGATCGGCATGGCCGACCTGGAGCACAACGTTGCACTCACAACAGATTCAGTTTTCGACATCGGTTCTGTCTCTAAGGAGTTCACAGCGGCGAGTATCGTCCTGCTGGGCCAAGCTGGAAAACTCAAGCTCAGTGATCTGCTACGGAAATTCATTCCTGAACTGCCGGCCACTTACGGCACGATCACGCTCGATCACCTCATTCATCACACCGCCGGGGTGCCCGACGTGCTTGGGCTGTGGGCGCTGCAACACGATGGGCTGGGCCAGACGCACGTCTCCCAGAACGAAGCTGACGTGCATGACGGCAACGGCGACTTTCACTATTCCGCAGAGGATTTCCTGCATATGCTTAGTCGCGTCGAGTCACTGCAGTTTACGCCCGGTGAACACTTCGCCTATAGCAACTCCAATTACATGCTGCTCGGGATTGTCGTGCAACGCGCATCAGGCAAGTCACTGCGGGAATACGCAGAGGAAAACATCTTCAAGCCACTGGGCATGAGCCACACTCAGTTCGTCGACGATCACGGATTGATCGTTCGCAACCGGGCGATCGGTTACGTGAAGAACAAGAGCGGCGCCTGGTTTCGCGACGCGAACGTCAACGACCTCGTCGGCGACGGCGGCGTTTATACCACGGCAGACGACTTGCTGCGCTGGAACCGGAACCTCGACACTGGCCAAGTCGGAGGGCCGGATTTCCTGAAAGTCATGCTGCTGCCGGTCCGGCTGAGCAGTGGCAAGGAGTTGGGCTATGGCGGCGGCCTGTTTCTCCAGAAATATCGTGGCTTGCCAGTCGTGGGCCACAGCGGCGGCTCAAGCGCATATCAGGCCGAGTTTTTGCGATTTCCGGATCAGGGGTTTGCTGTTGCAGCTTTATGTAACACGCTCGCCAATCCCAGCGATCTGGCGTATGAGATCGCTGATCTTTTCCTGCGCGCCGAGTTAAGAGGTCAACCAGCACGCACACGTTTTCGCCCTCCGGCGCGCATCGATGTTTCGTCCGACACGCTTAGCGAGTACGCAGGCGATTATTACAGCGACCAGCTGGGGGTTACCTATCGGTTCATCGTCGAAGGCAATGAACTGAAGCTTTTTGGACGCAAATCAAACGAACCGTTTCCGCAGCCAATCGGGAAAGACCAGTTCTTCCTCCGCCCCGGCATGCGGCTCGAGTTCACGCGCGATGAAAGTGGCGCCGTGAATGGCTTCACGTTAGCGTCGGCCTTCGGTGCTAACCGATTGTTGGATGAGACGTACATGCCTGGCCCGAGGCTCAGTTTTCACCGCATGTCAGCACGAGGGTCAACAAATGCTACGAAATAGAAAGTTAATGGCCGCGCTGTTGTTGCTTGCGGTGAGTCGATTGCAAGCTGCGAACACCGGCGACCTCGCAGCCGCCCTGGAAAAACAGCTTGCCGAAATTGCAAGCAGCTGCGGCGGCAAGATGGGCGTGTCCGCTTTGCACATCGAGAGCGGAACTCACGTCGGGCTGCACGGCTCTGACCGCTTTCCTATGGCAAGCGCCTACAAGGTTGCCATTGCGTTTCAACTTCTGTCGCTGGTGGACCAGCGCAAGAAAAGCCTCGATCGTGCGATTGTGATCCACCCCGCTGACATACATCCAGAAGGCGGACCGCTCACGCAGAGGTTCAATCAAGGTGTTCGATCTTTTTCTATCCGCGAGCTCCTGGAAATGATGCTCATTGAGAGTGACAACAGCGCAGCCGACATTGTTCTGACCATTGCTGGGGGGCCAAACGCGGTCACTGCAAGCATGCGTGCCCTGGGGATCCACGAATTGCGCGTGGACCGCTCGACGATTCAGATGATTTTTGATATGTATGGTCTCCCGCTTCCACCGAAAGCAAACTGGGGACCGGGGCGATACGTGCCGCTGATCGCTTCAGTAGCGCCCGACCAGGCTTCAGCCGCACAGATGCGGTTTGCCCAAGACCCGCGCGACACGTCTACACCGGAGGCGATGCTTTCTCTGCTGGTGCACATTTATCGCCATGATGGCCTAAAGCCTGAGAGCTCCGCGCTGCTCATGGACATCATGCGCCGCTGCGCGACTGGTACGCGACGTTTAAGGGCCGAACTGCCACCAACCGCAGAAATAGCTGACAAGACCGGAACAGGGCCAGCGGGAATCACGAACGACGTCGGCATTATCAGGCTGCCCGGTGACAGTGGGCACCTAGCTGTTGTCGTCTTTGTCAGCGAGTGGGATGCCCCGCTGGCTTCTCGTGAGCGTGCGATTGCACGGATGGGCCGCGTGTTGTGGGATCACTTCCTTTCGAACCATTCATCGCGAGACAACTGATATGGCGAAAAAGAGAGGACTCCTAAATGAAGTGGTGCTGCTGCCATCTCCGGCCGAAAATGACACTGCCTATGCGCCACAGCCTGTCACAAATGAAGGTTGGGCGTCGTTATCTCAATCAGGTCCATGGATGGAGAACGCGGAAACGATTTTGCCCCCCGACGCGGAACAAGTATATCGGGAATATTACCGGCCGACCGTGTCGCTCCTTGCCCGCGTTACAGGAGACCGCGGCTTAGCAGAAGAGCTCGCGTCAGAGGTATTGTGCAGAGTACTCAAACGCCCCCACCTGTTTGCGTCAAGCGAACATCTGGAACCCTGGATTTACCGGACGGCGATGAACCTTGCGTTAGACCATATCAAGATGCGCTCCCGCCGCCTGCGCCATGAGCGCTACGCGAGTGGGGAGGCAGAGAGAATCGCTACCCGGAACACACCCCATGACAGCTATGTGCGCCAAGAGCGCCAGAAGCAGGTCCGGACCGTACTCGCAATGCTGAAAGCGCGTGATGCGCAGCTATTGATCCTGCGGCACATGGATTGTTCCTATCAGGAGATCGCGCAGAAGATGGGCATTGCGCCTGAATCGTTGGGCGCGTTGCTGGCGAGAGCGATGGCGCGTTTCGAAAAAAAATATGTGAAAGCGTATGGAGGAAAGAGATGAACAGTAGTTGCGTAAGAGAAGGCGTCCTCCAAGCGTTTCTTGATGGCGAGTTGGACGAGCAACAGGAGCTCGCGGCGCATGTGTCGCGCTGCCCGTGTTGCGCTTCCACGCTCCAAAAATTAAAGGAACGGACGGTTAACGTAGACGGCTTACTCGCCTCCCTTGCTGATGAGCCGCTTCAGCCTGCGGTCGTGGCTCTTCCGCGCCGAAGCTTGCCTCGATGGACGCTGGCGGGCGCCGCACTGGCCGCGTGTCTCGTAATCGGCACGCCGTTGCTGCTGCGACTCATGAAACCGGCTATTCTGGGTACAACTCGTGCGGGGACTACCACGGCGCCGCCGACGAGTGCATTCATTCTTCAACCTGGTGCTGTGCAGCCGTTGCCCACAGAGGCTCTCATGATTGTGCGCGTAGAAGTGCCTGTTTCAGCGCTACCGCCCGATGCGACTACTCTGCTCCCAAGCAGGAACACAACCGTGCTCGCCGATGTCTTAATGGGCGAGGATGGAACAACTTACGGCATGCGGCTTGCCGACACCGGAGGATATTGAATCCATGATCTTTCTTGCAATTCTTCTTTTAGCATGTGCTCCGGCACAACCAGCGCCCACCGGTGAACAGCCGCAGCAGCAGATAACGGTCCATTCTGTCGAAGGTTTGGGCGCGCAACAGGTGGTCACAGGCACGCCCTACACCGCGACGATTCTCATTGATACGACTCAGACGTTGACGGACGGGAATCGCATCGTGAGTCACTCCACCGAGAGTGTGGCGCGGGATGGCGCTGGCCGTATCCGCCGCGAACTCCGGATATCAAATGTCGGCGCATTGCCCGTGGCCGGTCCGGCGGTCATCGTCATTGCAGATCCGGTGTCGCATCTGGACTACATACTCGATCCAGCAAGCCACACCGTGCGGATGTCGAAGCCTCAGATCATTACGCTCTCGCCGGGCGAGAACGAGCGCGCGACGGCGCCAAATCCGAAAAGAAGGCAAGTCACACGCGAAAACCTTGGAACGCAAACAATTGACGGGGTGATGGCAGAAGGGACTCGCGTAACCTCAACGCTTCCCGCGGGAAGTGTCGGCAACGAACAACCGCTTTCAACTTCAGTCGAGACCTGGTACTCGCACGATCTGCAGACAGTAATCCTGCGAAAGAGAAACGATCTTCGCTTGGGCCTGACTGTGTATCGGCTAACCGATATACATCGGGGAGAGCCGGACGCCTCGCTTTTCAGGGTGCCTGCAGATTACAAAGTTCTGCCAGGTCCTAAAGACAGCAGTAGGTAGCGGCACCAATCGGCTAGATCGCCTACATTTGTATGCCCACGCTCGCCGTTCCTCCTGCGCGCGAGAGCGATCAACTGTTCTGGCAGTTGTGTAGGTGCGGGCGCGGAATATAGAGCGCAACACAGGATCGCAGACAAAACGGCCAGAGTTCTTTTCATGGGCAAGAGTATCGTCCACGTCATTGAGCAGCGCAACTTGGTGTGCCTAATTTTGTGCCCAGTGGCCGATTGTACCGGCTTGTTTGCTCATTGGAAACAGGCGCGGCGAGCCGCTAATGATGCAAGCTCGCCGCAATTCCTACAAAACCAGCTAAGTTATTGATTCTCGGTCTGACAAGTACTCTTAATCAGTAGGTTGAAGGTTCGATTCCTTCCGCGCTCACCAACTCCTTTGTTTGCAATCGTCGAAGATTACCGGTGCCTTGGGCTTAAGGCGGAGTTCGGCGAGAAAATCGGCAAGCGCGATTACCTTCTGCTCCCCTTCCGAAAGGATTTCGCTAAGGCGGTGATCGGGGACACGGATTTTCTTCGAGAGACCTGCCCCTGGCGACCGGGGAAGAACAGTTTCACTTCGGGAGTTCGCAGCTTCTTGCATTCCTCGCGGAATCGCTTCTCGAAATCTTGGTTGAGCAGTCTCTCGCTCGCCGTCTTTGACGCATCGGTAAGCGTCTTAAATATGTTCTGAAAACGCTTCCCGACGATATTAGCCTTGTTCACCCACTGGGCTTCCTCGACGAAATGTTCCAGATCAGGAAGCCTTTCCGCCAGCCGCGAACGCGCGGTGAGTTCCCGCAAGCGTGCCTCGCGCTCTTTCAGCGCCGTTCCGCGTTCGTCCGAACGTCGGCGGAGATCGGTTCCGAGCTTGAGAAACTCTTGCCGGCGGTTATCCAGGCCTCCAGCAATACGGCGGGCCGTCGTTGCGATTCCTGGGACGCGAATCGCATCCTGAGTTTGCAAGTTGCGCTGGACAGCTGCAGCCTGCGTCAGAACATCGGCCAATTCCCGCAACAGAGTGGAGTAGGCACTCTCGGTCTGCTCCGTGAGCTTTGCCTGGACAGCCTCCTGGGCCGAAGCTACCCCGGACTGCAAAAGCGGCCTACTGATTTCAGATACGGCGTTTTCCGCCGCAGCTAGCGCAGCTTGGAATTTGTTGTTGCAATAATCGCGATATTTGCGGACGAGTTCAATGGCGGCGGAATCGAGGCGCTGCCCGCAATAGAGGCAATCATTATCAGCGGACGGGTAGTCCTGCCTTTGAGTTGATTCTAATAGCGTCTCTCCGGACTGGACGAACGCGCGCCATTCCGGCTGCAACACGCCGGGAAATTTCCAATCCGGCAAAGGCATCGCGGGTCGCGCGATCGTACTCTCGGCGGGCGCGAACAAGCGCAGTGCGCGTTTCCTCATATTTGTCTAGATTGAATTCGGCGAACGGTTGCAAAGTCCGGCTATTCGCTTGCAGAAACTGCTGTTCTGATTGGGCGATCTTGGCTTGCGCTTCGGGAGTGTCCGACCGCAATGCCTCAATTTCTTCCGTCAGTGTGGCCGTCTGCTGCTGTTCCTGGTCGGATAGCTGCGCCTTTCGCACTTCCTCAATGTTGGTCGCGGCACCCAGGGACTCGACTTTCGTGTAGACGCGAGTCCCGCGTTCGAATTCGCGTACAAAGGTGTTGCTAGCTGGAGTGCGTTGCTTCGTCTCCGCCTCAAGCTTCGCTTTCACCTTCTCTAGTCCCCTTTGAACAAGCGGGAAAAGCGACAGCTCGCCGGGAGTATAGATGTACGTCAGATCCTCATCCAGATGGAGCAGCGTGCATGAAGAATCGAACACGTCCATACGCGTAAATGGATGGAGTCCAGCTTCATTGGCCCAATTGACGCTCGTTTCTTGCGCACCCATTTTGTAGGCGATCTTCGCCTTCGGCGTGTTCGCCGAAGTTGCGGGCGCGTTCACATTCGGCAGAACAGCTTCCGCAGTGCGCACCGCCGCGGCGCGCTTGAGCACTCGTACGTAGCCCGTCTTCCCGGATGCGTTCTCGCCGAAAATGATCGTCATTCGCGGGTTGAAGTTGATTTTCTGCCCGGCAGCGAGCGCGTTTACGTTTTCCGTTGCATCCAGACCGGTCAAGGTAAAAACTTCGGCAGCTGCCCTACCCGTCACACCGCCCAAAATCGGAGGCACTGTGGCCCAAGCACCGGCCGCGAGCTCCTTTTCCTTCAAGAGTAGGTCGTAAAAATGTCCGATTCTGGGATCGGGTAACTCTTGGCGGGTGGTTATCACTTCCGAGACGAGCGCTCGCACCCAGTTATCCTGTTGGTTAGCCCATTCGATCAGCAGCGATTGCGCGCTCGGCGGTGCTGTAGCGCTTGTTGACGCGGCAAGCTTTGGAGCCGCCGGAGGTGTAGGAATCGGCGCGGAAGAGGGAGTCGGGGGTTTGGTGGACATACGAAGAAACCTTAAAAACCAGAGTTGTTAATTCAATTCTAACGCCGGAGTTCGAGAGAAAGTTTGGAGCGGCTTAGCATGCAATCGCGCGATTTACGCGGTCTGCACCGCACGGTTACGCCGCGTCGGAGCTTGAACGAAATCTTGCAGGTCCCAGTTTGCGGTTTGCGAATGGGTTGACGTAGATCATCTTCGGTGCCACTTTGTCCAATTTATCTCCATAATGATGTCCCCGGCATGAAAACCGGCCTTTGCCGCCGGGCCATTCGCAACCTGAAAAACCATTGCGCCAGGTGGTAATTGCAGCGACGCGCTCGAGTGACGAAGGTTATCTGAATGCCGAGCTCTTTAAAGGGGGAACGGCGGCTGATCCCAACCATGATTGGCGGAGAAGAATTCCTCCAGGCCGTCGCCGTTTCAAATCGCCCACGACCATGCAGCGGGCGTGTACGGCTCCGCCGAGGGCTGCGACTAATGCGTGCGACCGCCAGCGCGGGAGGCTCGGTGACTATATTCTTCAATCGCTTCGTAGTTGGCGAACATTTGAGACGCCATCGCTCAACCTCGCTCAACGAGGCGCGCACACGGCCGAAAAGCTATCCGCCCAGACCATCTTTGCGTAGGACATAATCACTGCGCTGACCGTTCCAGTCGAGCATCGGCCCAGCTCAGTAGCCGGCACCTTCGACGACCCAGCCGGCCCAATAGTACGGATCGGGATGGCTGTCCCTGAGCGCCTTCTGAGCCGCGCGTAATGCGGCTCCTGGAGCCAGTCCCGCAGCCAGTTCGCGGTAGAACGCCGACATGAGGGCCGCGGTCGACGCGTCCCCAACCTTCCAGAGCGTGGACACGCAGCAGGCGGCTCCGGCGGCCAGGGCGGCGGTCCGCAGTCCCAGCAAGCTCCCGTCGGCGTAATCGACTGCGCCGACACCCGTTTCGCAGGCCGACAGTACGACCATCTCCGTAGAGCTGAGGTCGAGCAGCGCGAATTCGCCGGCCGAAACCAGGCCGATGCCTACGTCCGCCGAGGTGTCTACGCCGGCCAGCCACGCGTTGAAGCCGCTCAGCAGCACGCCCGAACGCGACAACTGCCCAGCCGGCCCGATTACCTGCAGCCACCGCACACGGCTGCGGTGACGGGCGGGCGCGTCCTTCGGCTCCTCTGACCCGGCGTAGGACCAGCCCAGAGGGTCTTCGTCGGTGGTCACAACCGCGCCCGCGACCGTCCGCATGGTGAACGCCTGCGGCTCGCTCTGCTCCGCCAGGCTGCCGATGGCATCGAGGAAGACCCCGTGCGTTGCGATATGCAGGATTCGCGGCCGTTGTGCGCCCAGCAGCCGGGCCCGGGTGGCGTCTCCTCGCACGGCCGGCGGGACACCCAGCCTGGCGCCGACATCCGCGGCCTCCGCACCGGCGTGCTCCAGCCGTGGAAATCGCAGGGAGAGGAAGAACGACACCTGCTCAGTGAACTGCAGGTCGAAGTCCGGATCTCCAATGACCAGCGGCCTGCCGGGCGTCTGAGACGGGATGGCGGCGCTCGTCGCGCGCGTCGCGAGCCAGCGCGCGCTTGGGACAAGCGTGACTCGATGATCCTCGACCAGTGGCGTACCGTGCGCGTCGGGCAGCAGGCAGACCGGGGCCATGCCCCACAGCCCGGTCGGCGCCACAATGACATGATCGTCGATCACGTCCCCTGGTTCGAATACAGACGGTGCGATCTCACGGATGATCGCCAGCCAGTCCGCACGGTCCTCGTCGCGAGCGGGTGGCCGTGCGAACGTCGACGTGAGGTGCGTCAGCCCCTGATCGATGTCATCGGCCGCGCCTAGATCTCGGAATCGTGGCGCGCCCAGGGCCCGTACCAGGAACACTACATAGCGACGTGAGCCGTCCGGGAGACGCACGGCCGTGAAATCCAGCAACGTGGTGTCCGGTTCCAAGCACGCCTGTACGTCGGCCAGGCTGACTCGCGCCAGCCACTCCTGCCCGAGTTCCCGGTAGATCTGCGCCTCCGCCTCGCCGAGGCGGCGTACCGCCTCATCCTGCCTGCGCCGGGCCGCGGCGATTGTCGCTTCGCCGGAACCGTCCAGGTCCAGTCGAGCGACCTCGGAGCGCCAATGGCGCAGCTGGTCGAGGTTCTCCCGACCGGCACCCCCGGCCAGGCGCACGCGAAGCCACATGGTTCCCTGGCGTTCTGCGAGTACCCCCTTACGGTTCAGCAGGAGGGTATAGAGCCACGGCGGTGCGACATCGGTTGGCCCGGCTGGGAGGCAGTGACCGAGGATCAGTTCGGTGCGGCGGGCGTACTCCGTGAACATCTTTCGCGCGTCGGTCTCCGAAGCTCCGGCGATCCGCCGCTCAAGCAGTTCGTCGTCGGTCGCGGCGATGGCGTTGCCGACGCGCGAGGCTAACGGCGAATCACCGATCGCGGCAGCGGCCCTGAGGAGCGTTGTGAGCCCGCGAAGCGGCCGTTCGTGCGGTGGTGTCGTCGTCAGGAGCTCCTCAAACCACGGAAGGAGCAGCTCGACCGTGCGCGGCGGGCCGCCCTGCCCGAACAGCACCTCCCCGCGCAGGGCGCGGGCGTCATGCGCCGTTGCGGCGGACACTTGCGGCTGCTGCGACAGCTCCCAGGCGCGGCGGCTCAAGGCGTCCAGATCGCCTGCGTCGCCGCGCTGCTTCGCCACATCCGCGCTGGTGATCAGGGACAGAACGTAGTCTTCGGCAGCCTCTGGCAGTGCGTCTTCGAACATGGCCCGCGCGCGGGCGAGGTACTCCTCTGCCTGCCGCAGGTGCTGGTCGACAACCCCATTAATGTACTCGTCACTCTGCCACAGCGGGCCCGCCGCGGCCGCGAGGCTCGCCTCGACCGCTCCGAGATTGTCCAGCGTGATCGCGATCGACAGCGGTTCAGCACCGACTCGGTCGGCGATGTCCAACGACTGGACCAAGCAGTGCTTAGCTTGGGCAAGGTCTCCTCGGCGATAGTGCAGAAGGCCCAGATTGTTCAGCACGGTGCCGCGTGCGCGCTCCGTCTCGCTTGAGTCCCCGTTCAGCGCGGTCAGGGCTGCGCCAAACGCGGCCTCGGCGCGGTCGTAGAGACCAAGCTGCCGCAGTAGCTCACCCCGGTGATTTTGCAGTTCCGCCAGGGGCGCCGGAACGTCCCCGCCAGCAGGCGAGACATCGAGGCGTACCGCGTGGTCGAGCAGGGTGAGGCTGTAGTTGGTGAGGCCCCGGCGCTGCAGAGCCTTGGAGAAGCCGATCACGCATGTGGGGGTTCCCATGACCTCGTACGAACCCAGCGCCACGTTCATGGCCGCGATCAGGGGCCGTTCGGCAACGTCCGGGCCGGACGTGATCCACAGGTGCTCGGCGAGGCGGAGCATGCGATCGAAGACGGTGGCGACGCTCTCATCGTCGCGGCGATCACAGAGCTGTGCCTGTTCAAGGCAGGCCGTGATCAAGGCATCCGGTGGCGGCTGGGAGAGCGCCCTCCGGACGAGGTCGTCGAGCGTGGCCGCCCAGGTGCGATCCATCGCGTCATCTACCTTGTTGGCTGTTCGAGGTTGATCCGTACGCGAAGTGCGCCCGACGCGATCGCCTCCGTGACGAGCTGCTGCCTCAGCTCTGCTGGGAGTGACGACAGGAGCACCACTGCGTTGCCGCCGGAGGGGTCGTCGAGCGCGACCGATGCCTTCGGCTCCGCCGCGAAGACTCGCTCGGCCAGCTTGGTCACAAACGGCGCCAGCAGCGTGAAGGCGCCGGACACGAGGGCGACCGCCACCGAGGGGTCAATCCCGCGGTGCTCAGGAGACCCTTCTGCTGCGACCTTCAGCTCCGGAAACTCGGCTTCGTATTCGCTAACGAGCCGGCGCAGCTCGGCGGAGGGCAGCCAATCCGATACCAGCGTAAGGGTTCCACTCGCAGTTTCCATGTCTCCTCCACGGGCTGTGGGTTCCAACACGAGGACCGTTGGCGTTCAGTTAAGACGCGCCACGATGCTCAAATTGTACAGGGATGGAGACTACCCCACGCT